>OCAV01000002.1_pt1 | contig 366928 bp, 280 predicted proteins | sample 1538331 | NCBI WGS metagenome assembly OCAV01 (sample SAMEA2580297, study PRJEB22360) | human gut metagenome | biome: human gut; feature: human-associated habitat; material: faeces | place: Denmark | collected 2008/2010
TAAACAGAAATAACTGTTTAATTTTCAATTAGATAGAGATTGTATGATGTTTCGCAGTATAGGAAGAAACCTTATTCCCCAGCCTGCAGAGCCGCGAAAGCTGCCCCAGACGCAAATTGAGAAGGCGCAGGGCATGCTGGTAGTCCAGATATGCAGCCTTGCCCAAAAGCCGACCGTCGAGAATGTCAAGCAGGTAGGGAGAGGAAGGGTCCTTGCTCGCATAAAGCCGGAGAAGTTTCATGGCGGCAGGATCGACAGCGATAAGAAGGGGCGCGCCTGTCTTATGGCGGCGGACGGTCAGGTAGCCGTCCTGCAAATCAACCTTGCGAAGGTTGGCAAGGTCGACGAAGGGCATGCCATGAAAACGGAGCATAAGCTCCAGACAGGCTCGCGCCCAGTTGAGGTCGCGGGAGGAACAGCGGGAAGCGGAAACGGGTTCCGTAGTTTCTGCTGCGTCGGTACTCCCGGTTGCAGCCGCAGCCTGATCCTGATCATCATCCGCAGCCGTTGATGTAACCGCAGCCCTAACTTCATCCGTCGTTTCAGCCGCGCCTTTCACCAGCACCAGGCGGATCTCCTCTTTCTTCAAGGCACGCCGGTGGTTGACATGACGCCCCGTAAACACGTTCTTGAACTGACGGGGGATATAAGGGGCAAGCCCCAAATCCACAGCCCGGTTGTACACCGCACGAAGCATGCGCATGTACGTGGAAATCGTGTTCCAAAGCAATGCCTGACGCAACAAATGCTCCTGATAGTTGTGCAGCCACACAGGGCTGAGGTCTTCAATCCGCAACGAGGTGCCTCCGTAACCCACTGCAGACTTCAAGGCACAATGATACACATGCGCAGTGCTGTAACGGCCCTGCAACTCCATATCCGTAATGACGGATAACATAAAACCATAAAGTCCATTCTTGTCCATAGTTCTTTGATTATTACATTATAATTAAATTGCTGACATCCAGCCAACAACGAACATGATACAATCTTTAATTACATATGATTACAATTACGCTTTACATGGAACAAACACGCCCATGAACGCGCCATAAAGTTAACGCAACGCAACCGTTTTTAGTGCATTTTGGACGAACTAACTGCTACTCTATCTCAAGTATTTTCTTGGCACAAAACCGTAAACCTCCCCCTTACCCTCCTCTGTTTCCGACAAATAATAGTGAAGTTTTCCTGCTATACTGATTTAGGTACTGGGAATATTGGTTAGTAACAAATGGAAATATTGGAAAGTAACAAATGGAAATATTGGAAAGTAACAAAAAAAGCGAAGTTTTTCACTTCGCTTTTATATTATGATTGCACCCGAAAACCTACGGGCTGCTTTTATTCTATCAAGTTCGTTTTCAGATTCGGCAATCAGGCTTATGCATCACTTCCGCTCCTCATCATAGGCAAAATTATTTTGCCGGGTCAAAGTCTGCCACCGGACTTAAATTTCTAAACGTTCATATATATTGGCGGCAAGTGTTTCGCACGCACGCTGATAATCCGTTATCAGTTCATGCATAACCTCCCCTACCGTCTGTATTCCTTTCTCATGAAGCAATGCAACCGCCTGCCCTATCTCAAGTTCACCCTCTTCAAGGTCTCCCTCAAAGATACCGCGTTTGGCACGTCCCCTCGACAAAAGAATACGCAATTCCTCTTCCGTAGCTCCAACAGCTTCAGCCGCCTCCACCGCACGCTGAAAATTGCCACGCGCCAAACGTACCGGAGATAATTTTTTTAATAATAAGCGGGTATCACCCTCCTTCAGATGCAAACAATACTCTTTAAACACCCTACTGGCGGAGCTTTCCTCAGTCAAAGCAAATCGTGTACCCAACTGCACCCCTTCAGCCCCCAATGCACGCATCGCAAGAATTGCCTCACCGGAAGTAATGCCACCTGCCGCAATCAAAGGCAGTGTAGTGGCCGCACGTACGGAGGGAATCAAACAAAGCGTAGTTGTTTCTTCACGCCCGTTGTGTCCGCCGGCTTCAAAACCTTCGGCCACAATGGCATCCACACCGGCAGCCTCAGCTTTCATGGCAAAACGCGATGATGAAACAACATGCACCACTGTGATGCCATGCTCCTTTAACCATCCGGTCCACGACTTAGGATTACCGGCAGACGTAAACACAATGCGGACGCCTTCCTCTGCCACAATCTGCATAACTTCTTCTATCTGGGGATACATCAAAGGGATATTCACCCCAAATGAATGATGCGTAGCCGCACGACACTTTTGTATATGCTCCCGCAACGTGTCAGGATGCATGGAACCTGCACCCAATAAGCCTAAGCCTCCGGCATTACTCACTGCCGACGCCAACCGCCAGCCACTACACCACACCATACCACCTTGAATGATGGGGTATTTTATCCCAAACAGAGAAGTTATTCTATCCATTGTTTATCCTTTAAAGGTTTATCTTTATGAACAAGGGGAAGAGAGATAAAGTTCAATATTTAAGAAATTAAAGACAGGATATTTTATTTGATAATTGCATCATTACGACGGACACTAATGGAATCACCATAAGTTTTTAATACTTCCAACGTACGCGCCCGACGCTTACGTCCTTTTATATTCCAGAAATCCTTAGTGAAAGGAGCCATAAAATCACCCGAAATACCGCCGCCTCCAACTCCTCTCCAGCCGCCCACCGCCATGTTGTTGGCACGCTCAGTCACCATGTAGCGCAGTCCGGTAGCTTCTATTTGTTCGACGCTTTCACGCGGTCCGGCATCCAACGGACGCTTAGCCCAGTTGGTGTAAATTTTCAGTTTGGTCAATTCGTAAAACGGACTACTCCTCCATGTGTTTTTATTCACTGTAATCTTTTTCTGATAAACCGGATCCCAGTTATATTTGGTATTTGCAGTATAGGGGCGCAAAGTAAGCACTACTTTTTTCTCCGGCATCTGAGGCATTACAGGTAAAGAAGAATCAAACTCCAACCACGATTTATTCATATCCTCTTTCGGAGAACCTAAAGGGGAATCAATGCCTATCTCCTTCAACACGTCCGGATTCAGCCTGACTTCTCCTTCACCACTGAGAAACCGGCGCAGATGCAAAGAATCTTGCGGTGTCCACTCTTGAGCGTAAAGGGGAAAGGCTACCACAAAAAGCAACCCTAAAAAGAGAATAAAATATTTCACCCGATTAATTCTTTATACTTTATACCTTATACTTCATACCTCACCCTCATACGGGAAAACTCACCACCACATATAGCCGCTTCCACAAAGTGGTTCGTCATAGCATGGGTCAACCGTCCACATGGTACGCGGATATTTACGTCCTTCCCACCAGCGACGATAACGGGCAGCCGCATCAAGCACTTCCTCATCCGTCAAAAAATAAATGCCTTCATAATTCTCGGCATCAACGTGTACCATTTTGCATCCCATTGACGCATTATGTCCCAAGCGGATAGTCTCTACCGTCCACAAAATACATTCACCCAAGCGCAATTTTCCACCTGCCGAATAGGACACAGGTGCCAACGGGAAAGAAGGTATCACCGTCAAGTCTTCGGCATACTTCAACAGTTCTTCAATATCCTCTTTGGCGAACTTGGGAATGTTACTAAGCCCTTCAGGACTCTGGGCCGAATATTTTCCCGTCCGCAACTGTTTCACAAACAATTCCACATCCGGATGGTTATAATCCAATGATGCCTCACCACAAGACACAAGAACAAGACAAGCGGTCATTACAAGCACCACACAGCCATATTTATATATTCTACAGAAAGTATTCATTTTATTGTACAGTCTTTAAGGTTAATAAGTCATACGCACTCCACACAAGAGGTTCAAATTCGTGGCACGTTCGGTTCTCAAGGTTTTAGTCTCAGACTCCGTATCAAAATGATGGGAAACCAAAGGCTCGGCGAATAAAGCGAAACGGTCGCTCAATTTATAGCGCACCCCTACTCCCGCCGCAACTGACAGTTGGACAGGTTCCGCCTTAAAGCCATTATCCGGAGCCCCGGCAATGCATTTCTCGGCAGCCCCTCCCACAACAGCATACAAATCAACCCTCGGAGTACTTGCCAGTGTCATATTCAATTTTACGGGAATTCCTAAAGTGTGCAGCGTACGGTCGGCATGCAAACGATTATACTGAATACCCGTTTCTAAAGCAAGCCAGTTGTTCAGACTACGTTCCACCGTCACTCCTGCTGTCAACGGCATATTGTGATTCCTCTTAGGCAGAGACGTTCCAAGAGCAGCTTTCAACGCCCATTTACGCGACTGTTGCTTCCTTAAAGAAGAAGCATCCTGCTCTTCTTCCGCAGAAACAGTGGAAAAGGCGTCAGCAGCCGAATCAACCTGCCTGTCGGCTTCCTGATAAGGATTACCGTCCTGCAAAGCGGCATTATTGTTGAAAAAATCGCCACCGGTCTGCACACGCTGTCTGATAGTAATAGAAAGCCGTACGGAGACAGAGCCGCTCTCCTCCTCCGACTGGGCAGTCATGCCTACGGGAGTTCCGCTTGCCGGCTGTTGTGCACCCGGTTTCAGTCCGGCGGGAGCGGCCTGATGTATAGAAGGGAAAGATTCCTGCGCCACATCACCGTTCAAACTGCCTTCCGGTGTCAAAGCCGCTACTTGTGTGAAAGCATCCTTTATTTCTTCTTTCGGAGAGAAAAACCAAAAAGCTGCCGAAACGCCTCCCAACACAAATATAACAGATGCGGCAGCCGCTATCCGATAATATTTCGGAGAAAGAAATGCCGCCTTCTTCCGGCTTGCAGCAGGAGACGCCACATCTTCCTGCAATTTCTCCCAGAAGCCCTCGCGCACCGTCATTTCCGCACCTGCCAGACGGCTACGGAACAACCCTGTTATTTCATCATTTTCTCTCATGTTCTGTATATTCTTTAATTCTTTTTGCTAACATACATTTGGCACGATGCAACTGCGAGGTAGATGAATGTTCTTTGATGTGGAGCAGTTCTGCAATCTCTTTATGAGACTTCTCCTCAAACACATACAGGTTGAACACTGTGCGGCATCCATCCGGAAGCTCCGCTACAAACGCCATCAACTGTTCTTCGGTAAGCCGGCTTCCGTTTTCAGTAACATTTGCTTCATCCGGCACATCGGGAAGCTGCTCCTCGTTTACCACCAGTTGCCCGAAACGGTGCTGCTTCCGCAGGTAATCAATGGCTTGCGTCACCATCACTCTTGTCACCCATGTACTCAAAGCACATTCGCCACGAAACGTAAAGCGGGTGAAGATTTTGATAAAGCCGTCATGCAAAACATCGTGCGCCGCATCCATATCGCCCGTATAACGGTAACACACCGCCAACATCTGCCTGGAATAGAGAGTGTAAAGTTCCTTTCGGGCGGAATCCTTTCCTGCCCGGCAGCCCTCTATCAGTTCTATCTCATTTTCCAATGTCAGTGCTCGTTTTACGGACGCCTCTTTGCGTCGTTTGTTAGTTAGACGCAGCACTCGGCAGAATGCTGCAACAGAATCTCTAAAAAGAAGTTAAAAAGAATAAGGAAAGCCTCTCATAGACCTGCAACAACGGGCAGTATTCCCTATGAGAGGCTTTCCCCTGTATTATATTCGCCTTTATCAGCAGGCTTTGAAGCTCATATCCAATCCCTTTACGGAATGCGTCAAAGCACCTACCGAAATAAAGTCCACCCCACATTCGGCATAGTCGCGCAAGGTGTCGAAAGTGATGCCGCCGGAAGACTCCGTTTCATAACGGCCTGCTACCATTTCAACGGCTTTCCTTGTCAATTCGGGCGTGAAGTTATCGAACATGATACGGTCCACCCCGCCCAAGTCAAGCACCTGCTGCAATTCGTCGAGGTTGCGCACCTCAATCTCTATCTTGAGATCCTTGCCTTTCTCCTTGCAATATTCTTTGGCGCGGGTAATGGCCTTATCAATGCCTCCGGCGAAATCCACATGGTTGTCTTTCAACAAAATCATGTCGAACAAGCCGATCCGGTGATTAACGCCGCCCCCAATCTTTACAGCCATTTTTTCCAGAATACGCATGCCGGGAGTTGTCTTGCGGGTATCAAGCACACGCGTGTTTGTACCTTTCAACTTCTCGGCATATTTATGTGTCATGGTGGCAATGCCGCTCATACGTTGCATAATGTTCAGCATCAGGCGCTCGGTCTGCAATAAAGACTGCACCTTGCCTTCTACCACCATAGCCACGTCACCGGGTTTCACTTCAGCACCGTCATTGATGAACACTTCCACTTTCATCGCAGGGTCGAAGCGGCGGAACACTTCTTTGGCCACCTCGATACCGGCAAGGATACCGGCTTCTTTAATCAATAACTTGGATTTGCCCATTGCCGTAGCAGGGATACATGAAAGGGTGGTATGATCACCGTCGCCTATATCCTCGGCAAAGGCCAGGTCAATCAACCTGTCAATCAATTCTTCTTCCTTATTCATTTGTTTTATCTATTCTTATTTGGTGTATTACATATTTATTTGCCACTTTTCTAAAGAAACAATTCACCCGAAAGTTTCCGTTCGCAGTTGTCAGCGTGCCGACAATGAACCCCGACTCGTCACGTTTGCCCTGATGATTCACTGTGAATCCACTAACCTGATTGCCGGAAAAAAACGCTGCCATCTTCCCCTCTGCTGTCCGGCGGTCTACATTGATGGAGCGATCCTCAAGAATCAGCTCAACCTTGTCACTCAAATACCCGTTCAGTTCCTGAGAATTTCCTTTTTTAAAGGCGGCGACCACTCCTCCCGGCACGTCTTGTGCCATAAGCGAGACCGCCCAGACAAAGAAACAGACCCATAATATTACTACTCGTTTATTCATTTTCACAAGTATTAATGATAGGCAAAGGTAAGCAAATCTTATAAATAACAAGAAAAAAGGCCGGTTTTATTTTATTAACCTTCCACAAACACAGCCATCATGGAAGGGATAATCCGTCCTGCGGAATGAATTTATCCGTCCCGCAAGACGGATTATTTCATCTCACGAGATGAATTTATTTGTCCCATGAGACGGATTATTCCGTCTCATGGGATGAAATAAATAATGCACAGAGAAAGGCGGCATTCTCACAGGAAAGAATTATTTTTGCACGAAAATCAGTAATTCACATGAAAACGACTTTGCTCGTCGTAGGACGAACCGTAGAACAGCATTTCATCACAGCCATCAATGATTATATACAGCGTACGCGTCGGTATCTTTCGTTTGAAATGGAGGTTATTCCCGAATTGAAGAATACCAAAAGCCTTTCCTTCGAAGTACAAAAGGAGAAAGAAGGCGAACTGATATTAAAAGCCCTTCAGCCGGGCGATGTGGTGGTGTTGCTGGACGAGGGTGGAAAAGAAATGCGCTCCATAGAGTTCGCAGACTATATGAAGCGCAAGATGAACACCGTAAACAAACGGCTTGTCTTTATTATCGGCGGACCGTATGGTTTCTCCCCCAAAGTCTATGAAGCGGCACACGAGAAACTATCCCTTTCACGCATGACCTTTTCCCACCAGATGATCAGGCTCATCTTTGTGGAACAGTTATACCGGGCCATGACAATACTGAACGGCGGGCCGTATCATCACGAATAAACGGCCCCTCCTTCCCTGTCATACAATCTCCCGCAATAGAGCCGGGATTTCGGGAGTACTGTTTTTTATAACCGTAATACGGTTCTTCCCTTCGGGCGTCAGGGCAAAGTGCATCTGGCGTTTATCCGCTTTTCCCACCAGACGGGTAATCAGCTTCTTCTCCTCTACCGAACGGATAATCTTCGAGGCATTGGAAGCCGACAGTCCAAGCGCTTCCGCTATCTCGCTGGAAGTGAGCTTTGGCGTATTCAGCAGGGTACATAGCAGCATCCCTTCATTCAATGACAAATCAAACTCTTGCATAAATTGTACCTCAAACTCGGATATCGCCCGGTAAATATCGCGGATCCTACATAAAGTTTCCATTATTCCTGTTATATAAATAAATTCACATTCGCTTTATCGGCACGCTCCATATAGGTTGCCACGCCGCCTATCGTAACTTCGTCCAGCAATTCCTCACGCTGAATCCCCATCATGTCCATAGACATCTGGCAGGCAATGAACTCAACGCCTTGCGCCAACGCCTGAGAACGTAACGACTCCAAAGAATCTATTCCTTTCCGTTTCATGAGGAAGCGCATCATCCGGCTGCCCATCCCCATCATATTCATTTTGGACAGTTTCAGTTTCAAAGAGCTGGACGGGAGCATCATGCCAAACATTTTTCCGAAAATATCTTTCTGCGTCCGGGGTTTCTGTATCTTCTTCAATACGTTCAGCCCCCAGAAGGTGAAAAATATCGAAACTTTCTGTCCGGTTGCCGCAGCTCCGTTAGCGAGTACAAAGGTAGCCAAAGCCTTGTCTAAATCATCACTAAAAAGAATTAAAGTTTTCCCCCTTCCACCTGCTGCCGGAAGAGACGACGGACAAGCGCAAGTTTCATCTCCCTTCTCAAGCAGTACCGTATAGCGCCCCTTCTCTTCTTTCTTCTCTACCAGCTTATTGCCCGTAGTGGCACACCAGGCAGAGGCATCGCGTGCAAAACCGGCATCGGTCGCCACTATTTCCACCCGTTCGCCCGGAGAAATGCTATCCATCGCTTTCTTCACCTGCATAATGGGTCCGGGGCACTGCAAGCCGCAAGCATTAATCTTCAGCGGTTCTTTAGCAGAAACACCCTGTGCCGGTTGTGGCGAAGCAGATGCGGCAGACGACACTTCCTCAGGCAACACTTCCGCAGGCGGCACAGGAGCCGGCACAGGAGCAACTGCCGCAGAGTATGTTTTATACCCGCCTATCAGATTGGCCGTATTACGGTAGCCATGCCCCATCAAAATTCGTTGTGCCAAATATCCCCGCAATCCCACTGCACAGAAAAGTACGACAGGCTTGTCTTCGGGTATCTCAGACAAACGGCCGCGCATCTCATCCAGCGGAATATTAACAGCTCCCGGAATAGTGCCGAACGAGAATTCTTCGGGTGTACGGGTGTCAATCAACATTATGCCGTCCTTCTTCCCTGCCAGTTCACGCCAAGAGATCACCGGCATTGCACCGCTGATTATATTGGAAGCCACGTATCCGGCTATGGCAATAGGATCTTTGGCAGATGAGAAAGGAGGTGCGTAGGCATGCTCCGTCTCCATCAGGTCATAAACGGTTCCTCCACGTTTGATAAGTCCCGCTATCTGGTCAATGCGCTTGTCCACTCCCTCATACCCCACACACTGGGCTCCATAGAGTTTCCCTGTTTTCGGATGAAAGGTCAGTTTCAAAGTCAGCGGCAATGCATCAGGATAGTAACCGGCATGAGAAGCGGAATGAGTCACCGAACTCTGATACTCCATTCCCCATTGTTTCAGGCGCTTTGCAGCAAGCCCGGTAGAAGCGACCGTCATATCGAACACTTTGGCAATGGAGGTGCCGATAGCCCCTTCATAAGAGATTGTATTGCCCAATGCCATATTATCGGCCACAATACGTCCCTGACGGTTAGCCGGATTAGCCAAATAGTTGAGCCAGGGTTTCCCGGTCAGCGGATGAGGATACTCAATAGCGTCGCCTACGGCATAGATGTCTTTGACAGAAGTCTCCAGATGCTCATCCACCCGGATGCCGCCCGTCTCGCCCAGTTCCAAACCGGCCTGCTGCGCCAGCCCCGTTGCCGGACGCACGCCGATAGAAAGCAGTACCATATCGGCAGGAATCGTTTTCCCACTTTTCAGAAAGACGGTAATTCCCTGTTCATCGCGCCGGAAGTGCGTGACTCCTTCTTCCAAGTAAAGGGAGACTCCTTTTTGAATTAAATGCTGGTGAATATGTGCAGCCATAGAGAAGTCGATAGGCGCCATAACCTGATTGCCCATTTCGACAACAGAAACGGAAATGCCCGCATGATGCAGGTTTTCGGCCATTTCAAGCCCGATAAATCCTGCTCCCACCACAACGGCGCGTTTCACCTGATTGTCCGCAATGTAGGACTTGATCAGGTCGGTATCCTCCACATTGCGAAGCGTAAATATGCCTTCCGAATGGATGCCTTCCAACGGAGGCTTCACAGGAGTAGCTCCCGGAGACAACAGAAGTTTATCATAAGTTTCCTCGTATTCTTCTCCGCCGGCTTTGCGGATAGCCAGTGTTTTGCGTTCCGTATCAATGGCAACAACCTCATTCTCCACTCTCACATCAATGCGGAAACGTTGTCCAAATGATTCAGGAGTCTGCACCAGCAGTTTTCCACGTTCTTCAATAACTCCCCCTATATAATAAGGTAATCCGCAATTGGCATACGAAATGTATTTGCCTTTCTCCAACAAAACGATTTCAGCCTGCTCGTCTATTCTTCTCAGCCGGGCGGCAGCTGTGGCTCCGCCTGCAACACCGCCAATAATCACATATTTCATATTCTTTCTTTTTTAGTTTGACGCTACAAAGAAAGCAATATTTTCCGATAATAAATAGTTTCCATTGGAAAATAATGTTAACCTACTATATTTTAACATGATAAAACGATTAATAGGAGTAGAAAAATGAGCAAGCTACATTGCTATAATCCCACTCCCATAGGACTCAGGTTCAATTCATAACGGAAACATCTTCCTACAAAGTTTAAAAACGGGAAACATCTGCCATGTCATCACGTAACAGGACATACGCTTCCGATAGCTGTAGTGTACTAAATAAACTGACAATTTACCGTATGAAAAATGCACTCAGAGCATAAGAAGAACTCCTAAACATTCCATAGGCATACGCGAAGAATATTTTTGGGAATTTTCTCTTGCTGATTGTTTTTTTTTGATAGTTTTGTATCGACATTATCACAAAATAACACAAAAAACACTCATCAAGTTAAAACAGATTCGATATGAAAAGAAAAATTTCATTTCTTGTAGTGGCAGTACTTGCCATATTCCCGATTTTCAGGGCTTCTGCAACTCCGGAAAACAAACCGGACCCCAATTTTTTCATTTATCTTTGTATAGGACAGTCCAACATGGAAGCAGGAGCTGTACCGGCAGAGCAGGACAAAGATTTCAATAATCCACGTTTCCAATTCATGGCTGCGGTCGACATGCCGAAACTTGGGCGCGAGATGGGAAAATGGTATACTGCCATACCTCCGATCTGTCGTGAAGGCAACAACCTCGGTCCGGTGGATTTTTTCGGAAGAAAAATGATTGATATTCTTCCTTCTGAATACCATGTAGGCGTTATCAACGTATCTGTAGCAGGAGCAAAAATCCAACTTTGGGATAGGGAAGACTATAAAGATTATATCGACAACGAGCGCGACTGGATGAAAAACATCGTCAGCCAATACGGCGGAAACCCTTATGAGCGTCTCGTGAATATGGCAAGACTCGCCCAAAAAGATGGTGTTATCAAGGGAATACTCATGCATCAGGGTGAATCTAATTCGGAAGATCCCCTCTGGCCGGAACGTGTCAAGAAGATTTACGACAATCTATGCAAGGACCTCAATCTCAATCCCAAACAGACACCTCTTCTTGCAGGGGAACTCAAATACGCAGAACAGGGAGGCGTATGTGCAGCATTCAACAGTAGCATTATGCCGAAACTCCCGAAGGTACTTCCAAATGCACATATAATTTCAGCTCTCGGTTGCGAAAGTACAGGCGATCAGTTCCATTTCAGTACCGAAGGAATGAGGCTCCTCGGATACCGTTTCGCCGACAAGATGCTTCAACTTCAGGGATTCAAGTCTGAAGAAAAACGAACGCTTACCCTCAAGCCGAAGAAACTCGGAATTGAAATCAGCCCAACTCTCAGGGGAATATTCTTCGAAGATATAAACAATTCGCTCGACGGCGGTATCTGTGCACAACTTATCCAAAACAATTCTTTTCAAGCATACAATGTGCCTGATGCTCCGGAGCACGAGTTCTCCGTATGCGACAGCGTATTCTTCGGCTGGACCATCGTTCGCAAGGGTGATGCAAGGGGTAGCGCAAGGGCTGTTGCCGACAAACCTCTCGTGAAAAATCTCAAGCGTCATTATGACTTCGACCCAAATGATAAATATGATGACGAACAGCGTTACAAGCAGTACAGCGTACGTTTCGAAGTGAAAAACCCCGGAGACGGATTCGGAATAGCCGCAAATGGATTCGGAATAGCAGAATACGGAAAAGGCAAAGAATATCACTATTCCAACAATACCCAGACTCCTTCTATTCCGGCTGTAAAGGACATCAGCTATGATCTCGGGCTGTACCTCCGGGGAGAATCCTACAAGGGTGATTTCAAGGTTTATCTTGAGGATAAGGACGGAAACCTCAATTCCAATGTACTCGCATTCGGAAGCATCACCGATGAATGGAAAAAATATGAAGGAAGACTGAAGGCTCTGCGCAGCTCCGACAGCCGCCTCTGTATCATTGCCGATACCACCGGAGTGTTCTACCTTGATTTCGTCACTCTGCTTCCGGAAGCGTCCCAACTCTGGAACGACGGGAAGGACGGCCCGTTCCGTAAAGATCTCATGCAGGCCCTCGCCGACCTCAATCCTACCTTCATGCGTTTCCCCGGCGGATGCGCTTCCGAAGGTCCAAACTATTTCGGACAGGTATTCTGGAAAAACTCCATCGGCACTCCGGAGGAAAGAATAGGATTCCGCAATCATTGGGGATACTGGACTTCGCAGTATGTGGGCTTCTATGAATATTTTCTCATGGCCGAATCTCTCGGTGCAACTCCGCTGCCTGTACTCAACAACGGCGTTACATGCCAGTTTGCCGGACATCAGTACATAGCCCCTCTCGATACGGAGGAAGATAGAGAGAGGTTCAGAAGCATATTTGTTCAGGACGCTCTTGACCTGATAGAATTCTGTAACGGTTCTGTCGACAGCAAATGGGGTTCGCTGAGGGCCGAGATGGGTCATCCGGAACCGTTCGGACTCAAATATCTCGGCATAGGCAACGAGAATAGAGGAAACGCTTTCTGGGAGCGCTTCGGCATCATATACAATGCGGTCAAGGAAAAACATCCGGAAATTACCATTATTTCCACCTCCGGAGCCTTTGATGCAGGAAAGGAATTCGATGCTAATATGAAGGAAATAGATTCCAACTATATCAATACGATAGTTGATGAACATTACTACAAAAGCGACGAATGGTTCTACACCAACCGCGACAGATACAATCCGGGCAAGAAACGCGGCGCTGAGGGCTATACATATGACCGGAACAAACCTACGCGAGTGTTCGTCGGAGAGTTTGCCAACAACGGTACCAACAATGCCTATGCTTCTACCCTGGCCGAAGCTGCTTACTGGACCGGACTGGAGAGAAATTCTGATATGGTGGTGATGGCTGCATATGCCCCTCTGTTCTGCAAGAAAGGCTACAACAAGTGGAACTCTAACCTCATCTGGTTCGACAACCGGGGCATGTGGCGGACTTCCAACTACTACTATCAGAAGCTGTTCTCCAAAGCCGGTGACAGGGCTTTTCTCATGTCGGATGTAATGAACGGGAATGTGGCGGACACCACCGTATATACATCCCCTACCATCAATACCTCCACGGGTGAGATTTACATTAAGTTCGTGAACTCGGAGGCCGCGAACAAGCGCATTACTGTCAATACCGGTTCCGGAATATGCTACAAAGCGGCTGTTGAATTCATCTCGTCACACGATACCTCTGTGAAGAACCAGAAAGACCAAAACTATTATTCCAGCCATCCGGACTACAACAAAGATCCCATGGAGAATGTGTCTCCGGGAAAGAGAGAAAGGCCGGGAATGAGGGAAATGGCATGGCGTTATGCAAAAAAAGTGTCATATACCGAAGTGATAGTTCCGCATACTGTGGAGCTCGGCATAGTGAAAAAGAAATTCGAATTCATCATGCCTGAAAATTCAGCCGGAATCATCCGCCTAAAACCATTGGAATAATTTCACTTTGTAATTACAGTCTGCCACGACGAAGTACTGTACCCAGCTCTTCCTCGTGGCAGACTGACTCACAGCGCTTTCCAAAACTTCCGGAAGTCCCGATACTGCCCGTAACACACCAACCGGTCTCCCGCCTGTATCAGGTCATCATCCGGCAGTCCGTTTACAACATCATGCTCCGTAAAAGAGATGCCCAAGCAGTTTTTCAGCGTCTCGGCGCGCTTCAAGGCAAGCAATTTCAACCCGAATTCCTTATCGAGTTTCAATTCATTCACGCTGTAACCGACAAACCTTTCGGGCACAGTGAACTTCACGACATAATAGTTGGCATCCACGCGAAACGTTTCAATATCCGCACCGAACTCCAGCAAATGCACCAAGCCGCGCGCCGCATCCTCTTCGGGCGTCAGAATACGCTCCAGCCCGAAAGCATCGAGCACCGAACGGTGTATGGCATCAATGGCCCTGGCATAGATGCGTTTCACCTTTTTCTGCTTCAAAAGAGCCACTACACGAATGGACGCGCCAAAGTTCTCGCCGATAGCGACAATCACCACATCCACGCTGTTCAAGGGAAGCACAGAGAGTGCCTGCTCGTCCGTTGCATCAATAACAAATGCTGTCGCTATCTTGTCCTTCAAGCCATCCACGCGGGACGAACTGATGTCGGCGCCTATCACTTCGTGCCCCAAAGCAGAAAGTTCCTCGGCAAGCACGTGACCGTAATTGCCCAGACCGATAATGATATACTTCATAAGATTTATGGTTTTGGACTTACGGTTCATGATGTTCCGGTTACGGAATCATAAACCACAAATCAGTTAATAATAATCTGTCCGCTCGGATACCGATATTTCGTATGCTTCTTTTGCTTGATGATGCCGAGCATCAAGGTTATCAGCCCTACACGCCCCACAAACATCAGGAGCGCCACCAACAGTTTGCTGTCGTCCCCCAGCAAAGGGGTGGCGTTCAGGCTGGAACCCACCGTACTGATGGCCGAAACACACTCAAAGGCAATGGTAAGCAGTGAAAGTTTCGGTTCCAAAATGCTGATCACAAAGATGAATATGAACAATACACCGAACGACATCACCACCGTAGCGTTGGAACGCCTGATAGAGTCGTACGACAATTCACGCCCGAAAACCTCCACCCGTTCCGTTCCGCGCAACACCGCCACAAGGTTCAGCACCACCACAGCAAAAGCATTCACCTTGATGCCGCCCGCAGTGGACTGCGAACCGCCGCCAATCCACATCAATATAAGATAGAGCAGCAGCGTCTGCACGCCCAAGCCTGCCAGATCCACACTGGAAAAGCCCGCCGTACGAGGACAAACCGCATTGAAAAACGCCTGTGTCCACTTATCGGCAACCGGCATGCCTGCAAAAGAGCCGTTCCACTCAAAAAGGGCTATGCCCAGCGTACCGAATACCAACAGCAGGAATGTGACAATCAACACGATACGTGTGTTCAGGTTATAAAGATGATAGAACCTGCGGCCATCCCACTCCCACGTGCGCAGAAATCTCCAGAAGCGGCGTATGTGATAAAGAATAATATCTTTGAAGTTCACCAATATCGGGAAACCGATACCACCGAGAATAATCAACAGGGATATGTATATATAAAACGGATTATGATGCCCCGCCAGCAACAGCGGATTGCCCAGATTGCCCGGCAAGGTGGAGAAACCGGCATTGCAGAACGCAGATATGGAATGGAAAGCCGAGAAAGCCAGTTCCTCGTGTATGTCCATGCCCATCGTGCCATGAATATCACTCCAAATGGCGAGCATCCCCGCCCCCTCTATCGCCAACGTGAAGCCGAGGATATAGACCAGCGTGGAGAGCAGCGAGTTCAACGAGTTGGAGCTGACCATATCGCGCACCACCAACTGATTGTACAAAGAAGTATTGCCCATGAAGAACATTGCGAAGAAGCTCGTCAGCGTCATCACCCCCAAACCGCCAATCTGAATCAGCAGGATGATGATTACGAACCCCGTTGTCGTAAAGGTGGACGCCACATCCACCGAGGTCAGCCCCGTCACACACACCGCACTTGTGGAGATGAACAGCGAATCGACCCACGAGATGCCCGACACCGTAGAACGGGGAAGCATCAGCAGTCCCGTCCCCACCAGTATTATGATAAGGAAGCTGACAGCCAAAATGAGCGAAGGGTTTGTCCGCCGCCCCAACAGCCTCACCAAGCCATAGGACAAATTAAGGAAAGAAAGCACCAGCAACAATGAAAGATGATACATCCTGCCGTCCAGAAAGTCCCAGACAGCCTGCACAGCGCCTTCCACCTCCGGACGATGAAACACAACCGGAACCAACGTCAAATAAAGCAAAAAAGTCAATATCCACGTCAGCCTGCTGAAAGTCCGCCGCGTGTCCTTATACTCCAACGCAATGTGCAAGGATATGTCCGCCAAGAAAACAATCCACACCCCATGATACAAGCGCTGCAACTGGTGGGCTTCCGCAGCCGAAATCCTGAACCCATGCTCGTACACCAACCCGACAATAAGCAAAATGGATGCCAGATAGGTCAAAGTCGTCATAACCCTCAACGCCACACGCACATAAGGATAAATCCATTTATTCTGATACAAAAGGAACTTATGATAAATCTTCATAAAAATACCGGTTAAAGAGACGTGGCAAACTTAGACAAATCTACCTTCATAAACAAAAAACAATGGAAAAAAGAAATTGGTTTAAAAATAATGGCTACATTTGGACACTGAATCACTTTTAATTTTATAACCACTATGAGCAACAAGACAAAAAGATTCATTCTTCCGGAAGACGAAATTCCACGTTACTGGTACAACATACAAGCCGATATGGTGAACAAACCCATGCCGCCGCTTAATCCCGCTACCAAGCAACCATTGAAAGCGGAAGATTTATATCCCATCTTCGCACAGGAACTTTGCCGTCAGGAGCTCAACCAGACAGATGCCTGGATTGAAATTCCCGAACAAGTGCGTGAAATGTACAAATACTACCGCAGCACCCCGCTGGTGCGCGCCTACGGACTGGAAAAAGCACTCGGCACCCCGGCGCATATCTATTTCAAAAACGAGAGCGTCAGTCCAATGGGGTCTCACAAGTTGAACTCTGCCCTGCCGCAGGCCTACTATTGCAAACAGGAGGGTGTGACGAATGTCACCACCGAAACCGGAGCCGGACAATGGGGAGCCTCGCTGGCCTATGCCGCCCGCCTCTTCGGGCTGGAAGCCGCCGTATACCAAGTGAAAATCAGCTATGAGCAGAAACCATACCGCCGCAGCATCATGCAGACATTCGGCGCACAGGTCACTCCTTCACCGTCCATGTCCACCCGCGCCGGAAAAGATATACTGACCGCCCACCCCAATCATCAGGGTTCGCTGGGTACAGCCATTTCCGAAGCCATTGAACTGGCACGAAGCACCCCCAACTGCAAATATACACTCGGCTCCGTACTGAGCCACGTAACGCTGCATCAGACCGTAATCGGCCTGGAAGCCGAAAAACAAATGGAAATGGCCGGTGAATATCCCGATATGGTCATTGCCTGCTTTGGCGGAGGTTCCAACTTCGGCGGCATTACGTTCCCCTTCATGCGGCACACGATCCTCGAAGGAAAGAAAACGCGCTTCATCGCCGCCGAACCGGCTTCCTGCCCGAAGCTGACACGCGGAAAATTCCAATATGACTTCGGCGACGAAGCCGGATATACCCCTTTGCTGCCAATGTTTACACTGGGACACAACTTTGCTCCTGCCAACATCCATGCCGGCGGCTTGCGCTATCATGGTGCAGGCGTCATCGTGTCGCAACTGCTGAAAGACGGCTATATGGAAGCAATGGACATCAAACAACTCGAATCGTTCGATGCCGGCTGTCTCTTTGCACAGGCAGAAGGCATCATCCCCGCACCCGAATCCTGCCACGCCATTGCAGCCACCATCCGCGAAGCAAACAAATGCAAGGAAACGGGTGAGGAAAAAGTGATCCTGTTCAACCTGTCCGGTCATGGACTCATCGACATGGCGTCGTATGACAAATACCTCGCCGGCGATTTGCAGAATTATGAACTGACCGATAACGACATTCAGAAGAATCTGGATGAAATAGGTAACTTGGCTTAATAGATATTTGCCATACTGACAAGCGGTTCATAGAGTTTCTCTATGTCCTGTGAATCCATTTCAATCTGCACCTGGTCTCCCGGAATCAAACTTGTTTCCGCCGGGACCAGGTTTTTTCCGTCCCTATGCACACCGATGATAACGCAATGTTCGGGCAAGGACAGCTCACCAACCGCCTTGCCGTCAAAATAAGAACCGGTCATGACTTCCACAGACAGCGCATACCGCTTCTCTTCCTGAAAATCGGATGAGCTAACCATATCCTCGTACAAGATTACATTGAAAGATTTCATCTGAAGCAGTTCCGTAAAATAGTAGGTAAGGCCGCCTACTACCACCGATGGATAGAAAACTTCAAAATGCCCGGTAATCTCCGTTATCAGAACAATGGCAGTCAACGGCGTGCGCTCAATAGCCACCAGGAAAGCCGACATGGATATCAACATGACATAAGTGACGCTTTCGTGTCCGATAATGCCGTACTTCACTGCAATCAATCCCACAAACCGCCCCAGCAAGCCACCTGTGACCAAAGTGGGGATAAAGTTTCCCCCCGGCAGCCCGGAAGAGACGGAACACACCGAGAAGCCGAAATGCAACAGCATGACAGCAAGCACCCACATCATCTCCGTACTGCCGTTCTGAGCCTGTTCCAACAGAAACTGCTCGCCACCGCCCGTCAGGTTCACCTGCATCAATGAGATGATGTAGGCCACCAACACCAGATAGAACATCTTGACGGATGTCGGAGACTTGACCGCAGAGTATACCCGCTTAAACGAAATCATAATTGCAGCATATAGCTTGCCGACAATGGAAATGATGACAGCCAATATGAGGAAATACTTCATTTGAACCCAAAAAGCCAAAGCCGGCTCCGACACCTCAATCAGATGATAAGGGTTTACGGGAAATACCAAAGTGGCAATCACACCTGCCACCACGCCTGCCAGCAGTGTGGTAATAGCCGTCTTGGGTGCATCGAAACGCTCAATGGACTCAATGACAATCAATGAAGAAGCCAGCGGTGCCGCAAAAGCCGCAGCAAGCCCTGCCCCTGCTCCCGCCGCCAACAACTGCTTGCGTTCGCCCTTCAAAATATGTGTCCACCGGGAAACGAGGCAACCGACATAGGAACCTATCTGGACGGAAGGCCCCTCACGCCCAAGCGACAACCCGGCAGAAACGGAAAGTATTCCGCCGGCAAACTTGGATATCAACTCAATGAACGGATGCCGGTAAGTTATCCGCCCGTTGATTGCCCCGCGTGTCTGTGGAATACCGCCGCCACCGATAAGGGGCATTTTGCCGACCAGCCGGGATACAAGAATCAGGATCCCCCAAAACAACATGAACAATGGAATATGCCAGTACCAAGCGGGACGGGAAGCGAAAAGCCCGCTGCGGACATGCAGCAGATAATAGAGCAGGTAATGATAAGGAACCGCTATAAGTCCCGTCAGCAGCCCCACCACCATACTGACAAAGTAGAGCCGCGCATCCACCAACTTCAACTTCCAAATATGCCAGCCACGAACCGTTTTCCAATTCTTTATTTCCTGAAACAACCGCATGGAGTATCCTTTCTTATCTACATTCCCCTACAACAATTTCTCCCCGGTGAAGTTCTGAACCCGGACACAAAAAAATCGGCATATACCCAATTGTCACATTGAAATATATGCCGATTTGCAGAAGACTGCCTAAGAGGATTTTTCAGTAACCTCGAAGTTGCTACATTCTCTCTCTGTTTTTTATCAATATCCCGGATTCTGATAATAGTTTCCTCCGCCTTCCAAAGTCGAAGTAAAATTAGTGGAGATAGGACGCAATCCATATTCCGGTTTAAAGAACTGTGCTAAATCCGGATGATTTTCTTTCAGATAACTAGCATCTTTCAGCATACCTGTACGTTTCAAATCATAAAAACGGGTATACTCACCGCACAATTCACGAGCTCTTTCATTCAGCACCATGCTTATGGTAGGAGTACCGCTTAAAGGGTTTGCTCCGGCACGCTTACGAATCGTATTAATATAACCTAACGCATTAGAACCGCCATTTTCGTAAATGTCAGCTTCGGCAGCAATCAAATACATTTCTGCAGTACGCATGATAAATGTTGCATTCAGATTACCGTTACGTTTCTTATTTGCATTGGCAACATAATAATTGCTGCTGTTATGCTTATTCAGCGAGGGATAAAAGTTATTAAACAGGTTTTCCGATTTCCCGTCCGAAGTATAGCCTTCCGTTGGATTGGTATATGAGTAGGTCATCTTCACATTCTTTTTCACATCATCGTACACATCCTTATAATCAACCACCAAATAACCTTTCTCCAATTTATCGGTGACTTCCGATGCATAATCCTCATCTTGCGGCATAATGAACTTCACAGCCAGCTCTCCAACTCCAATTTGCTTTCCTTCCACACTGCTTTCACGATCAAATCTATTCACAGTGCCCTGATCCCACGTATAAGCAGTATTAGCTTTCCACTCCGTAGTAAAAGACTCGTGGAAGCGAGGATCCAAAGTGCCATCCTCCTGCACATAAAGACTCAATAAATGCTGGGTAGGCATAAACAAACCACTAGGCCCCCCTTCCCATGACAGACGGAAATCCTGTGTATCGGTTATCGCACCGAAATTGAAAAGATTGCACAAGAAATATTCATCATTTCTATTCAATCGGTAATTACCGCTACTTGAGCCATGAGATCCGCTTCCTGAGAACCAACGGTGCTTCCAAAGAGCTTCTTTATTATTATAATTATTCGATTCCTTAAAGACATCGTCATACGAAGCATACAAATGGGCATTATATTTCACGCCCCCCTTCTCGGCATCTTCAATCAACATCTTTGCATATTCCAAAGCCTTCGACGCATACTTCTTCGATGCATCATATTCTATCGTCTGCAAATAGGCTTTAGCTAAGAAACCAATAGCCGCTTTTCGGGTCGGAGTAGTGGTTGTGGCATCATTGCCAACCGGTAACCATTGAGCAGCAAACTCCAAATCCGGAAGAATAATATCCTCATAAATTTTCATCGGTTCTGTCCGTTCCGGATGATAGTTCTTCTCCGTAGTAGGTTCTGTCAAAACCGTTACTCCTCCAAACTGCTCCACAGCGTTGAAATAGTATACGGCACGCAGGAAGTGAGCCTCGGCGACCTTTGCATTACGGGCTTCTTCGGTCTTGAACGGTACTTTTGACGCTTTTGATATGGCTATGTTGCAGGCTCCGATACCGTCATAGATGCCGCTCCAAAAATTGTCCGTATAAGTGGTGTTTGGGGATGCACCGGCATAAAACCAAAACCACTGGGTATATGAAGTTGATTTATTACGCTGGTAAGTCCATAAATCCGTAGTGGCCTCTGTCATCGCCATCCAGTTGTTGCTCTCTACTCCACTGGCGCCACTGGCGCCGTAAAAGTAACGTTCGATCGCGAAATAACAGTTGTTTACTATTTTTTCATAGGTCTCTTCTGTCTCTGCCAAAGAGTCCATTGTAAACTCTCCCGGATTCACTTCATCCAATGAACAAGCCGTAAAGTTTGTTGCAGCCGCCATCAATGCAGACGCAAAAAATATATGTTTCAATTTAGTTTTCATTGTTGTCTTTTTATTTAGAATGTAATATTTACGCCAAAAACAAACTGCTTATACAACGGGAACGAATCAGAACCGTTTGTTTCAGGGTCTGTACCTCTCAATTCCTTGTCTTTTACATATAAGAATGGATTATACGCAGTAGCATAGAAACGACATTTCTCCATCAAGACCTTACGTGAAACAACTTGAGGCAAAGTATATCCTAAAGTAATATTTTTAATCTTAATAAACGAACCGTCACGATAAGTCAACGCCGACATCACTTTCTGCTCCTTGCCACTACCCGGTACCGGATAATAAGCATTCTGATTCTCTTCGGTCCAATAATCCACACCGGCAGGCTGATTAATAGAAGGGTCGGAACTTGCTCTGTACCATCCTATCAAATTACTTTTTATGGTTTGCCCGTAGCGTGCCATTGCAAAGACAGAAAAGTCAAAGTTTTTATAAGTAAATGTATTATTCAAGCCTAAAATGACATCGGGATTAGTATGTCCCAAAATTTGACGGTCATCTTCGCCATATTTATGCACACCGCCGTCACCGTCTTTGTCAAGTGTCTCAATTTTCACCCATCCCGGCTTCACACCATAAGCATCCAATGTTTCTTGAGGAACATTACTTCCCCAGATTCCAGCATACTTATAATCATACAAGGCATGAATAGGCTGCCCTTCAAACAAATTTTCTTTGATCAAATCGCCTGTCGGCAGAGAATTGATTTTCTCCTTACTCCACGTAAACGACAGCGTCGTATCCCAAGAAAAGTCCTTAGTCTTTATATTATGAGAATTAATGGTTGCCTCAACTCCCATATTACTTGTTTCAGCCAGATTCTCCCATACATCTAGAGGGCGCCCCCAACCGGTATTACCGGTCGTTACGGGTAAAGTGCGCTTAAACAACAATCCTTTTGTCTTTGTAGTGAACCATTCAATCGAACCGTCAATACGGTTGTTCAAAAAGCCTAAGTCAATGCCGACATTCCAGTTGTGCGACTTCTCCCAAGCCAGATCAGGATTGGAATAGGTACCTGTGTACTGGGCAAACGGAGCATTATTACCTCCGATACTGATGCCTGAACCGGAATAAATAATAGCATTGGTAAGAGTTCCGTATGCACCGACTCCTCCCGAATTACCGGTAACACCATACCCCACACGTAATTTCAGATTGCTCAACCAATCATGAGTCGATTCCATAAAAGTTTCATCAGAAATACGCCAAGCCAATGCCGCTGCCGGAAAACTATCCCATTTATTGGCCAGCCAAGACACTCCATCCCAACGATTAGAGAATGTCAACAGATACTTTCCCTTATATGAATAATTAAAACGGACGGCATAAGACATTTTTTGAGTCTGTGCAAAATCTGATTCTACATGTGGAGAAGTCGCTGACGTCAAACGCCAGAATGACCACGCATCCAAATCCTGACCGCTACCCGCAGCCATATTGCTTTCCTCCTGATTATGACTCCAAGAGGTCACAAAGGTTCCTCCGATAGAATGATTCTCGGCGATTGTCTTGTTATAAGACAATATATTTTCCCATGTATATCCACGTGTATATGAGTTCAAAATAGAAGCATGCGGAGAACTTGCATAAGTCGGAAGATTAGCGTTGCATTGTGCACCTAAAAATGTTCCTGCACGAGAATTATTCAAAGTGGCACTTATTACTGATTTAAAGCTTAAGCCTTTCAAAGGAGTCAGCTCAAGGTTTCCATTTACATTGATATAAGTCCCCTTAGTATTATTCACATACTGGTCGGGAATAAAATCACCCAACGGGGAATATTCATTAGGAGCATACTCATGATTGATATTACCATTCTCGTCGTATGCATCTCCTAAAGGAAATACAGAAAGCGCTTTAGTAAACGTGTTTTTTACCCCTTGATTTCTATCTGTATACGTCAAGTTTGAGGTAAAACCAACCTTAGCCCATGAAAATATCTCTTGATCGATATTCAATCGCATCGCATACTTACCCCTGTTATCATTACTTAACAAGCCTTCTTCACGAGTATAAGCAGCTGATGCAAAGATTTTTGTCTTCTCCGATCCCCCTGTTACAGACAGGCTATACTTCTGGGTCGTAGCGGTATTTCCTGCTGCCTCATCTACCCAATCAATCCATTTTCCCTGATTATAGGCTTCCAATTTAACAGGATCAGTAAGAATAGCAGACATATCAGCCGGATATTGCCCATTGATATATTTATAAGATTCACGCTGATATCGTGTCCATTCGTCTCCTACCATTCCATGGTAAAAATCAGGAGTACCGCTAAATCCATAATAGGCATCAAAATTAACCGTAGCCTTTCCTGCAACTCCACGTTTAGTCGTAATAATAACTACACCATTCGCTCCGGCAGAACCGTAGATTGCCGTTGAAGAAGCATCTTTCAGGACATCTACGGTTTCAATGTCAGAAGGATTGATCTGATTATAATTCCCCGGAATACCGTCAATAATAAACAGCGGAGTGTTATCACCATAAATGGAACGGGAACCGCGCAGCAGAATCTTCACATCATCATCCTCACCTACCTGCCCGCTGGTTTTCATAATATCCATACCCGCAATCTTACCGGATAGAGCTTCCATCACATTATTAGTAGGCGCAATAACGACGTCTTTACTTTTCATAGAAGACACCGCACCTGTCACATCACGCTTTTTCACTGTACCGTATCCCACAACTATCACTTCATCCAACGCTTGTGTATCAGCCTCCATTTTAACATTCAACTGATTACTTTTGCCCACAGCAATATCCTGTGTTTTGTATCCTATATAAGATATAACGAGAATATTCTTACCAGAAGGAATTTCCAGAGAATAATTACCGTCAATATCGGTAATTGTACCTACTGTTGTACCCTTAACCAATACAGATACTCCAATTAACGGCTCTCCCGTTTCATCTAGGATTTTGCCTGTAACAGTACGCCCCTGCAGAATAGAGTGGACTGATTCACCGGCAACCGTATTGTTTGTACTCGCGTAGGAACATACAGCGGGCATACATAATACTGCCGATAGTCCTAAAATAATAGGAGTACGCCTTTTGAAGCCCTCCCAATTTTGTTTCGAAGTTTTTTTCATTTCTTTGTCTTTTCTCATAATGGTTAACAAGATTTTGTTACATTTGTCTAAAAGACGTAAATAAAATATTGTTGTACTCAAATAAAAATATTAAAATACTACGAAACAAAAATATAAGATTGCTATTCGTACTTTTTTTTTAATAAATTATTCTAAAAAAAATCGGCATATACCCAATTGTCACATTGAAATATATGCCGATTTGCAGAAGACTGCCTAAGAGGATTTTAGGACTTTTGGGCAGAGCGTACCGGATGTTTGTATTTTCCTTGCACAGCCGCCTGTCTCTTTCTGCGGTCAAATTCTTTCTTCAGCTTATTAGCATTGCTCTTCTCCGTCTGATATATTTTCATAATCTGTTTAGGGGAGAGTATTTTCCTGAACTCATTATAATATTTCTCGCGCACATCCAATATCTTACGGCTTTGTGCAAAACGTCCTTTAATCTGCTGTTCTACCTCAGCATCCGTCAGCAACGGCTTAGATTCCGGCTTTATCCCCGGCTTCTCCACCTTTTGCCTTGCAGGAGTTTGTTTACGATTCATCATTCTGCACTCCCGAAGTTCCTTCAAATAGTTCTGGTAAACCGGAACGAATTTGGCAGTGGCAGCATCATCCAGCATCAGCGTTTTGACCATTTGATGAGTCTGGCGTTCCATGAATTGCTCCGGTGTCCGGTTCATTTTTTTACCCTTATTCACTTGATTTTGGGCAGAAACACTGAGTTGGCAGCCCATCACGAGGCATGTCAGAAATGCATAAATAAATTTTGTTTTCATAAACTTTTCTTTTTAAGACAATACTATTAATTTAAAAACATATCGTTTTCGGAGAAGCTGACGAGCTCTTCCAGCTCCTCGTCCGACATTTCACGAATCCATTTATCGGCAGATATTGCCGCCGTATAATTTTCAGTATCCGGCCTCTGCAAGTCAGTCCTTCCGGGATCATTTTGCCGGAAATGAAACGGCATGAACAGAAAGCCTATTAACACCGCAGCCACGGCAATACTTGTGGAAGCAGCTATCCATAAGCGACGATTTGCCGGTTTGTCAGCATAAGTGCGTTTTTGCACCTCACGTTGCATCTCATCAAAAAAACCTTCGGGCACACGATAAGGCGTCTTTTTTCCTATATCATCAAAGTCAAAGTCTTTTTTCATAGTCTTAATTATTTAGTATGTACTCTTTAATCTTCTCTTTCGCATAATGATAGTTGACCTTAAGCGCATCAACCTTACCGTCCAGAATATGAGCTATTTCTTCATAATCAAGTTCATCATAATAGCGAAGATTGAATACCAGCCTTTGCTTTTCCGGCAGCCTCAGTATCGCTTCCTGAAATTTGACGGCCAATTCATTCTCATAATCCACATAATCGGACGCCCTTAGCTGGGAAATCAGACTTTCCTGCATGTCTTCAGTGGAAACTGTTTCCCGCTTTTTACGGCTGTTCAGCAGACGGAGGCTTTCATTCGTCGCAATCCGGTAAATCCATGTGCTCAATGAACTTTCGTTGCGAAACTGGTCCCAATGCCTGTATATCTGAATAAAAACCTCCTGCAACACGTCTTCCGCATCTTCATGCAGAACCACTAAACGCCGTATATAATAATATATCGGTTCTTGAAAATATTCCACCAACAGCCGAAAGCCCTGCTCTCGATTGGATTTATATATTTGTCGAATCTTGTTCTCGTTAATCATCAGTTCACCGGGTTTTACAGGTTAGAAAGATAAAAAGCAAGGAAGTTAAATGAGGAGGGGCATATTTGGTGTTTATTAACAAAAAGTTGAGGCTGCATCTTTGCCAAGACACAGCCCCAACTTCTCTGTTTATAAGTTTACAGCAATTACCAGAACCTGTTTCGTACAGGATTATACTCAAATCCCACCGTTTTCAGCGTCCGGACAATTTCATCTCTTTCTACATTCATATCCTCACAAAGTGCATCCAGTGAAGGATAAAAATCACGTAACTTCATATTGATGAAGCTATACAGCATCATCGGATCTTCGGGTAATTTCATAACCACAATCTTTGTTTAAATTAAAACTAATACCAGGCGCAAAAATACAATAAAAAATAATATGGAATGGCATAATCCTTTTAAATCTGTCAGTTATCTATGCAAACGATTGAGAAGACATTTATTCCGAGAAAGAGTTATTGAGGAAAAAATCAGTTAAAATGCTGCGGATTTCTTTGGCTGACGATCACATAGATGATTACCGGTGCTCCAATAATCGGTGTAACCGCATTCAAAGGAATAATACCGGCCTCCCCGGGCAGGACACAGATCAGATTGCAAAGCAGAGCCACCGCCCCTCCACTCAAAATAGTAACGGGTAGCAAAGAATTATGATTGGCAGTCCGCAATATCATGCGGGCTATATGAGGCACAGCAAGGCCAATAAATGCGACCGGTCCGCAAAAAGCGGTAGTTATGGCAGTCAGCAAACCGGTGATGACCAACAACCAATTGCGCACACGAACGATATTGACTCCTAAGTTCTCCGCATAGCGCTCACCCAGCAACAATGCATTCAAGGGTTTTATCAGCAATAATGAGCCGAACAATCCTGCAACAGTTACCGATGCAAAAGCAGGCATCTGCTGCAAAGAGACGCCTCCAAAATTACCCAATCCCCATATCATATAAGACTGTACCCCCTCTGCCGTAGCAAAGAAGTTCAGCAAAGCGATTGCAGACGAAGCGATGTAACCTATCATGATACCTGTTATCAGCAGCATGACATTGCTCTTCAATAACGTAGAAAAGAAAAGAATAAGTCCCATTATCAGCGTAGCTCCAACAAAAGCTCCCGCCAATACGGAAAAGAAACCGGACAAGCTGAAAGTACCGGCCGATATGCTACCACCAAACAGCAGCATCACAAACGCCACTCCCAAGCTGGCTCCGGAATTAATGCCCAAAATAGACGGACCTGCCAACGGATTCTTGAAAGCTGTTTGCAGCATCAATCCACAAACAGCCAGCGCACTCCCGCAGAGCAATGCCGTCATGGCCTGAGGCAGACGAGCTTCCCACACGATAAAACGCCAACTTGCCTTCCCGCCTTCATCTCCAAGAAGTATATGAAAAACATCGGATACGGGAATCGGAACCGATCCCACCAACAGATTAGCAACAAACAGCAATGCAATTACTATTCCTAATCCGATACCATATTTTCCTCCTCTACTCATTCAATTTGCAAAAATAACGCAAACCTCCCAAATCTCCTATTTCGGGGTGAAGAATCTGTATCAAATCCGCCAGCAGATAGTCCGGGCGGAAAGGAGTTTCTTCATAAAAAGGAACTTTCGCAGTGTTACATCCGTAAATATTCCGCGTTTTGAATGCCTTAAAACCCGTATAACCAATATAATCGGTTTTCAAATCAGAATAGCTCATATCGCGGTCGCGATTGTACTTGATAATCCAAACATCAGCATCACCGGCCTTATCAAAGACCGTTTCAAAAGCTAAGGGAATGGAACCGCTATGTTTGTCTTCCGCAAAAACATACCGTCCACAAGCGTCATTAAAAAGACGTCCCATCGTGCTACGTCCACCCGGTACATACCATGCAGAACCACTTTTCAGCTCGCTGACAACCGACAGAGAGACCGACGAAAGCATAGCACGATGTTGGAGCCGCTTATAACAGCTGTCTACTTCAGCAAAAAGACTATCAGCTTTTGGAGCTGCACCGAACAGCAATCCATAAAAACGCATCCATTCAGCACGTCCCAAAGCGGAAGTTTCCATATAATCAGCACATTCAATAATGGGAATATTCAGCTTCTCAATGCGCCCGTAACCACCGCTATTTTCAAACGGAGAAAGCAGAATGGCATCAGGATGCAGGTCGATAATCTTTTCCATATCAGGGTTCATGCCATCACCGCAATCGGCAATAGTTCCCCGTTTAACGCCTTCCTGCACGACTGGCAGTTTGATATATTTCAAGTCGCAGATACCACCGATACTGTTGAAAGCTCCCAAATTGTTCACCAGTCCGCAATGTACCGACGAATAGACTACTGCTTTGGAAAGCGGGGTACGCACCACCGTACCTTGCGGCAAATGTGCGGGTAAGGGTTCGGCAGCAGGCACTAAGATATAGGTGTGTAGCGTTCTTAAAGTATCCCAGGGGTTGCGCAAAGTAGCGACGGTATATTCGGGATAGGCCACTAAAGTAAGGTTCTCGGCATAGCGCAGAGGGATGGTGTCTCCGGTTTGTGAAGACACCATATTTTGCTTTCCACCCTGACAAGCTGAAAATATCCAGACTATCGCACAAAATAATGGAAAGTATTTCATTATTATTATTGATTATTTAAGGAATGTCATAGAAACAGCTCCCACACCTACATCATATTTTTTCACGAATGTCCCATCCGAAGAATACTCACTAACGTAACCGGGAGTCTTATAAGAAGCGAATCCACCAACCAAAGTGTAAGAAGTAATAAAAATACGTCCGTCCGAATGCACAGCAATACCAGCCGGTGCATCAACAGGAGCAGAAACAAAATTCTCCTTTTCTACCGCACCGCTTGATGTATTATAAACAGTATAGGTTATGGAAGGAGCTCCGTAAGGGGCATTGATTACATATAAAGAATTATCTTTAATGTCCATTATTGTAGCAGGTATATTCATACTCGTTGCTTCATCCTCAGCATTTATCTTCCATACAGTTGCAGGAGTAGCAGAGTAGTCACCCATACATAAAACAAGTACATTTCCCAAAACGTCTGCTGTAATCTTAGTCGGGTTCAAGCCTACCGCTATTTTCTTTTCTTCTACAAAATCAGACAAAGAAATCTTGGAAACACTTTTGCCATTGGCATAACCGGCATTATAATTGTTCCCATCTGAGTTCGTCACATACAAAGATTTATTCACTATTACCATTTCTTCAGGATTAGGTCCCACTGCCACAGTCTTATCGATAGTATTTGTTGAAGGATCGATACGTGACACTACACCTGTATACATAGATACATATACATATTTACCATCTGTCACAATATCACGAGGGGTATTGCCCTGAGCTGGGGTAGGGACTATCTGAACGACACTTACCAATGTATTTTTATTTACTACTTCAATTGTATTTGACTTGGACACAGCAATATACAGATTATTGCCAAGAATAACGCCATCCTGAACTGTTGAACCTAATTTGCGTTCATTAGTCGTCTCAAACACGTTATTCGATACCGTTTCCGTTTTCTCGTCAATGAATGATAATGTCCCATCTATGCCTGAAGCTTGATTACCTGAATTGAAGACAAAAACGCCTTTCTCGGCAACAATAGGAGCACCATTTTCGTCATCATTATTATCACATGCTACAAAAGCCAAAGGCATAGCCAGCAAAATAACCAGCATTCTAAGTTGTTCTTTCAGTTTCATAATTTTCTTGTTATTAAATGGATATATTAAATGTCAGTTTATACGAACGTCCGGGCATAGGATAACTTTTCACAATACTATATTGCTTATCGCCTATATTCTGAATGTCACCTCGAAGCGAACAATCTATCTTCTTCCAACGAAATGAACGATAAAGCGATACTCCGCACTCAATGTATCCCTTCAACTCATTAGCCTTGATATTCTGTTCAGATGCATAGCGTTTACTTACTCCGGTGGCATGAAAAGATACATTTACATAAGGATTTTCCCATGCCAACGAAAAAGAACCGGAATGTACAGGCGTATAAGGTATCTGATCTTTATAATAGACGGAAGACGGATCAGTCTTATCAACAGCATACTGATAAGTATATGATACCGCCGCCAGCAGTTGATGACGAACAGCCATACGAAAGATAGCATCCACATTTGCTTCCGCTCCCCAAATATCAACATGTCCCAAATTCACCATCGTCCAAAAAAACATATTGTAGGGCATTGCCACAATCTTATTCTTTACATAATTATAATAGCCATCCAATGAAATGCCCACATCGCTCAACCATGATAAAGTGGAAGAATATGCGTAGGTACCACCGACATTGTATTGACAAGCCACTTCCGGCTTCAAATCACGACTTCCCCAACGGTCAAAATAATTTTCGGAAAAAGTCGCAACACGAAAGATATCTTTATAAGAAGTACGGAAATAAAGTTCTTTTCGCTTCCACGGCTTCCATGACAGAGAAACAGAAGGAGACAGATGCCGAGAGTTACCGGCATTTTCGCCCACCTTTGCACCATTCATATAGAGAGACCCCAGCATCAGGGCGGTTATCGTTAGATGGCGAGTTTGGTAACGTGCTGTCAAGCTCTGTAACACAGTATGCCGATAAGGTTTTACTCCTGAAGAAGTATTCGAACTTAGGTTATTAAACGAATAGTCTGCCGCATAAGTGAAAGCCCATTCAGTGAATGGAGCATAAAGCAATGATGCAGAGCCATAATATTCGCGTTGATAATATAGATTGTTCAACTCACCCCCCGGAAATTCCGCACCTTCGTCATGATAATGAGTTGACGCCCAATTAAATTTTCCATAGACTTGCAAAGAAAGATTATTATTCCAATAAGTTCGATAGTGTAACTGAGAAAAGAAGTTCTGTTCGCTCAGCTCTTCATTGCTTTTATTATTATATAAAATAACCGGGCCAGGCAATTCCCGGAATGAATTATAATAATAAAATTTTCCATCTAAAACAGAACGATCATTGGGACGGATATAAATATTCCATTCACTCCGATAGGTCTCAATAGAATTATTATTCCTGCGCTCTTCTGATGTATACTTACCATTCACTAAAGTAAAGGGATAAATATTGTCGGCTCTCATAAAGTCACCAGTAAAGGACATTGAAGCTCGACTCGCCAATCGCTGATCGTAACGCAGAGATGGATTTACCATTCCGAAAGAACCCGCCTTTACTTCAGCTTTCAGATACATGTTTTTGTCTGTCAAATCAGGTGATAATGTTTGCAAACGAAGTGAAGCAGCAGACGCTACTGTGCGTGCCGGAAGAAATATATCGTCATTGTCACCAACAGCCAGAGAAAGTGATTTTATGTTATCTAAAGAAAAACGAGAAAGATCTATCTGTCCGCTTTGGCAATCTGTCACTGTTACACCATCGTATGCCACTGCCGTATGTTGTGAACCCAAACTACGCACTGAAACGGTTTTCATACCGCCAGCCCCCCCATAGTCTTTTACATTCACACCGGAGAACCGACGCAAAGCATCGGCTATATCGGTTATACCCTGCTGCTGTAATTGCCGATGCGAAAGCACTTGTACAGGTGTCGTGCTCGTCACTTTCCTTGTAGCTACAGAAGCTTTGACCGTAACCTCATCAATATAATGCGTCTTACCACTAATTGTATCATCAGTAACTTTTTGTGCATAAAGGGGAAAGCCACCTACATAAAGAAAAGCCATGCAGATATACTGCACTTTAATCCTCATCACCATAAAGTATCCAAAGATTATCTTAAAACATTTTACACACTGCCCGCTTTCCTCGAACGGACAATTTTTCGACTTTGTTTTGCAGGTCTTCTGACTTATTCCTGATGTATCGCCTTCCCATTCCTAATAGAACAGTGGCATAAGAATGATACACCCTCAACGAAATTCACAGCAGCGGGACTGTCCGGGACTTTCACCCGATTCCCTTTTCATCTGTTCCCCGAACAGGGAGACAGAACAAAACGCCGCAAAGATAAGAATATATGTGATATGTCTACCAATCTTATAACAGTTTTTTCAAAAAAACACCGATATCTCTCCCAAAGAATTCCGCCTACAAAAACCATTGCAAGAAGTTTCGTCAAAATAAAATAAATCCAGTCGTTTTTAACTGCCATTTTATTAACTTTGTTAGCGTAATTAAAAGTAAACCGCCATGAAATATAAATTATTAGTTCTTGACGTAGACGGAACGCTTCTCAACAATGAGAAAGAAATAAGCAAACGCACGCTTGCATCATTGCTTAAAGTACAACAAATGGGAATACGTATCGCATTGGCTTCCGGCAGACCTACATACGGTCTCATGCCATTAGCAAAAATACTGGAACTGGGTAATTATGGAGGTTTTATTGTTTCTTACAACGGTTGTCAGATAATCAACGCACAAAACGGAGAAATCTTGTTTGAGCGACGAATTAACCCGGAAATGCTGCCTTATTTAGAGAAGAAAGCACATAAAAACGGTTTCGCCATATTCACTTACCACGATGATACTCTATTGACAGATAGTCCCAACAATGAACATATCCGCACCGAAGCCAAACTGAATAACCTGAAAATCATTAAGGAAGAAGATTTCTCCATAGCCATAGACTTTGCACCATGCAAATGTATGTTGGTTAGTGACGACGAAGAAGCATTAACCGGATTGGAAGAGCATTGGAAAAGGCGTTTAAACGGAACTTTGGATGTTTTTCGTTCAGAACCATACTTTTTAGAGGTCGTGCCATGCGGAATTGATAAAGCAAACACCTTAGGTGCTTTATTGTCACATCTGAACATCACTCGTGAGGAAGTTATTGCCATTGGAGACGGAGTATGCGATGTCAACATGCTTCAAATAGCTGGTTTAGGCATAGCCATGGGACATTCGCAAGACTCTGTAAAAGTCTGTGCCGACTACGTGACGGCTTCCAACGAAGAAGACGGTGTTGCCCAGGCTGTTGAAAAAATGATTTTGGCAGAAGTTCATGCCTCAGAAATACCTCTCGATCTGCTAAACGCACAAGCACGCCATGCCCTGATGGGCAACTTGGGCATCCAATACACCTACGCTTCGGAAAATCGCATAGAAGCAACCATGCCCGTAGACCATCGCACCCGTCAGCCTTTCGGTATTCTGCACGGTGGCGCAACTCTTGCACTTGCCGAAACCGTTGCCGGACTCGGCTCCATGATTACTTGCCAGCCCGATGAAATAATTGTGGGCATGCAAGTCAGTGGAAATCATATTTCCTCCGCACATGAAGGAGATACCGTACGAGCAGTAGCCACCATCGTACATAAAGGGCGTTCATCTCATGTATGGAATGTAGACGTATTTACTTCGACTAATAAACTTGTCTCTTCTGTCAGAGTAGTAAACAGCGTATTAAAAAAAAGATAAGTTGACAAAGCACATAATACGGTAGTTTGTTAAAAATCGGCTTTGCCTGAGAAGTTGCCCAAGATTATTCACAAATGGGCGATAGAAAGTTTGTCACAAGAATGTAAATCATAACACATTCTTTCATTAATTTTGAAAGGTATGCACATATCATGAGACTCACTTTCCACTCCAGTAGATGCCAACAAATAGCTTTCGTCATCCCTATTAATATGCTCCTTGAGCAAGCATATCCCCATAAACGCAAAAAGCGTGCAACTCATTGAGCTGCACGCTTTTGCTTATTGTTTATTATCTGTATCCTTATCGGAATCATTTGACTTCCTCAAAATCAGCATCCTGCACATTATCACCATGCTTATTATTATCTTGTGCACCGCCTTGTTGTCCGCCATTCATGTCAGGACCAGCCTGTGCACCACCTTGAGCACCACTCTGAGCATACATTTCAGCGCTTGCTGCTTGGAAAGCCGTATTCAACTCAGCCATTGCTGAATCAACGGCAGCCAAATCCTGAGCCTTGTGAGCATCTTTCAGTTTCTGCAACGCAGCTTCAATCGGAGCCTTCTTGTCAGCAGGTAATTTATCTCCTAATTCCTTTAGCTGATTTTCAGTAGTGAAAATCATTGAGTCAGCCTGATTCAACTTATCAACTTTCTCACGTTCTTTCTTATCAGCTTCAGCATTAGCTTCAGCTTCGGCTTTCATCTTTTCAATTTCTTCCTTACTCAAGCCACTGGAAGCCTCAATACGGATAGCCTGTTCTTTACCGGTAGCCTTATCTTTAGCAGATACTTTCAAGATACCGTTGGCATCAATATCGAATGTAACTTCAATCTGAGGAATACCACGACGTGCCGGAGCAATACCTGTCAAGTTAAACTGACCGATTGACTTATTCTGTGCAGCCATCGGACGTTCGCCCTGCAATACATGGATAGTAACTTCCGTCTGATTATCGGCAGCAGTAGAGAATGTCTCACTCTTCTTACAAGGAATAGTCGTATTAGCATCAATTAACTTAGTCATTACGCCACCCATAGTTTCAATACCCATAGACAAAGGAGTAACATCCAGCAATACAACACCCTTGATTTCATCTGTCAAAACTGCACCCTGTACAGCAGCACCCACAGCAACTACCTCATCCGGATTTACACCTTTAGAAGGAACTTTACCGAAGAAATCCTCAACCAATTTCTGTACAGCCGGTATACGTGAAGAACCACCAACAAGGATAACTTCATCTATATCAGAATTGCCCAAACCAGCATCGCTCATTGCTTTCTTGCAAGGTTCAAGACAAGCCTGAATCAAGTTGTGAGCCAAAGCTTCGAATTTAGCGCGTGTCAAAGTCTTAACCAAATGTTTGGGCACACCACCTACCGGCATAATATACGGTAAGTTGATTTCAGTGCTGGTAGAAGAGGACAATTCAATCTTAGCCTTTTCCGCAGCTTCTTTCAAACGTTGCATAGCCATCGGATCCTGAGTCAAGTCAGCGCCTTCGTCATTCTTAAACTCTTGAACCAGCCAATCGATAATTACTTGGTCGAAGTCATCACCACCAAGGTGAGTATCACCGTTAGTTGACAATACTTCGAACACACCGCCACCAAATTCAAGGATAGAAATATCGAATGTACCGCCACCCAAGTCAAATACGGCAACTTTCATATCTTTATGCGCCTTGTCGATACCATAAGCCAAAGCAGCAGCAGTCGGCTCGTTCACAATACGTTTTACTTCCAAACCAGCAATCTGACCTGCTTCTTTAGTAGCCTGACGTTGAGAATCGGAGAAATAAGCCGGAACGGTTATAACAGCTTCCGTTACTTCTTGTCCCAAATAGTCCTCAGCCGTCTTTTTCATTTTCTGCAGAATCATTGCAGAGATTTCCTGCGGAGTATAAAGACGTCCGTCAATATCTACACGCGGAGTATTATTATCTCCCTTTACTACTTTATAAGGTACGCGAGCTATTTCTTTCTGTACTTGATCCCAGTTCTCACCCATGAAACGTTTGATTGAGAATACTGTTCTCGTCGGATTTGTAATAGCCTGACGTTTTGCAGGATCACCTACTTTACGTTCGCCACCGTCAACAAACGCTACCACTGAAGGAGTTGTGCGTTTACCTTCACTATTTGCTATTACTACAGGCTCATTACCTTCAAATACGGAAACACAAGAGTTTGTTGTTCCTAAGTCAATACCAATAATTTTTCCCATGATCGTTATTATTTTTATTTGTTATTATTCTAATGTTGGTATCCGCCTCATCGGCAGACGCCAATAAAAAGACAAACGTCGTGCCAAATTGTTCAAGCGGGTAGCAGATTTATGAATGTGACAGCTTGCCTGTCAGTTTGGCAGAGTTAATTTTCTTTTTCCTGTCGGAAATTACCATTTGTTAATATCTATCCCACTTAAAAGCTCTACTTTTGCCCCCCGAAAAAGAATAACCCTTTTATTCGGAAGGAAAGAGATATTTCAAATTATAAGATTATGGAAAAAATGAGAGACAGCATCGACTTCAAAAACATGGACATTGCGGCACTATTCCGTAAATTACTGCTCCCTACGGTATTGGGGATGATATTTTCCGCATTATTCGTCATCACCGACGGTATCTTTGTGGGGAAAGGCATTGGCAGTGACGCTCTTGCTGCCGTCAATATTGTGGCTCCACTATGGTTATTTTCTACCGGTATCGGTCTGATGTTCGGCGTAGGGGCGTCTGTAGTTGCTTCTATCCACTTGTCACACAACAAGCCCAAGGTAGCACGCATCAACATCACACAGTCAATCGTAGTGTCTTCCCTATTACTAATGTGTACTTCTACCCTGTTCTGCCTGTTTGCCCCCCAAGTAGTACATCTATTAGGTGGTTCGGAACGGCTTGAACCCCTTGCAGTAGAATACATGCTTTGGTTTGTTCCTTTCTCCGCTTTTACGGCTTTGCTCAATTCCGGAATGTTTTTCCTGCGATTGGACGGTTCACCCAACTTTGCCATGCTATGCAATATAACAGCTGCCGTTCTGAACATCATACTCGATTACCTGTTCATCTTCCCGCTCGGATGGGGTATGTTTGGCGCAGCACTGGCAAGTGCCATAGGTACAATGATAGGAGCAATAATGATCATCATTTACCTTTTCCGACATAATTGCACACTACGTTTCTATCCGGTGAAGTTCAGCATCAACAGCATGAAGCTGATGAAACGTAATATCGGCTACATGTGCCGGCTGGGATCATCTGCTTTTTTGTGCGAGGTGGCAATTGCCTGTATGATGTTTGTCGGCAATCAGGTATTCATTCATTATCTGAAAGAAGATGGTGTGGCAGCATTCAGCATTGCCTGCTATTTCTTTCCGATTATATTTATGGTCTATAATGCTATCGCACAGTCGGCACAACCCATTATCAGTTTCAATTACGGACTCAACGAAACCCAGCGTGTACGTCGAGCCTATCTGCTTGCATTGAAAACAGCTATTGGTTGCGGAGTCTGTTTTGCTTTAATTACAATATTCTGCAGCAAAGAGATCGTCTCTATGTTCATCGACCGAAGTTATCCTGCCTATGACATAGCAGTAGAAGGTTTGCCTTTATATGCATCCGGTTTCATATTTTTTGCAATCAACATTGTTTCCATCGGATATTTCCAAAGCGTGGAACGCGCCCAATATGCCACTGTTATTACCTTATTACGCGGATTTATTCTACTGACTCTCTGCTTTTACGGCCTTCCGCTGCTGTTGGGCAAACCGGGTATCTGGTTAGCTACTCCGCTAGCAGAGCTACTCACCACTATTTTCATAGTTGTTATTTATATAGGCAGGAAAAGAAATGACAAAGAAAATTCCATATCTTTGCAGTATGGAAATCATGCTAAAGAAATTCTGTAAGAAGTATAAACTACCCGAAAAAAGTTTATTCGACCTATTATCTCACATGGAAGAAGTCTCTTTTTCCAAAGGAGAGCTTATTATAAGAAAAGGAGATAGGAACTCAAATTTCTACCTTATAAAAAAAGGCATATGGAGAGCATATTATTTGGCAGACGGAACAGAAAACTCTCTGTGGTTCGTCGGTTCGGGCGAAACTGCATTTTCGTCATGGACCTACGTAGAAGGAAAACCATCACAGATCAATATTGAATCCGTAAACGACAGCATAGCCTATTGCATAAGTAAGGTCAAATTAGAAACCCTCTTTTCACATTCCCTTGAAATGGCCAACTTTGGCAGAAAGATTTTTGAGCGTGAAATATTGTCAGTAGATGCTTCAACGCTGGCCTATGGGGCACCGCCTACTGCAAAAGAGCGCTATCTCACATTAATGGAAGAAAATCCCGAACTACTGCAAGATGTACCGCTGAAATATCTGGCTTCATACTTGTATATTACCCCACAATCATTAAGTCGGATACGTGCCGGGCTAAGAAAAAAAGACTAAATGAAAATATCAAGAACTACAATAAAAATTATGCGGATTTATACAGCTAACCGGTCAGTCGGTTGGCTGTATAAATCCGCATAACTATGCTGAACAACGATGAGTATCCGTTATTTCCTCACCAATACCATTACTAGATTATCGTTCGCATCATAAAACCCCATGCCTCCGCCTGACAGTTTACCAAAAGACTGTGCAGAGTTCAACGCTTTCAACACCCGGCTTTCCACCTCCATATCAGGACAAGCCATCATTGTACTGATCACTTGCGGAAAGCTGATAGACATAGGATTCACTTTGTCCACCTGAAAACCACCATTAATAATATTACAACCGGCATTACCATGCAAACGTTTTTCTGAAATATTAAATTCAATAAACGGTTGCTTTTCCATACCTGACGGAATTGCTTCTCCCCCGGCCTGACTAATCATCCATTTGCCGTTCAACTCAGACAATTTAACAGCAGACTCTTTTTTCTGCAATACAATCAGTGGACGTTTGGAGGAACCGTACAATGCCATATTATTTTCTCCTAATACTTTATATTTCTTTACCTGGCCTAATGCACTCAATACATTTTTCTCTACCGTCATATCAGGACAAGCCATACGCGTGCTGCCCAAAGCCCCCAAATCAATGGTACCGGGCTTAGCGTTCACATCGAACGACCCCATCATACGGTTACAACCACTATTTCCATACACTTTTCCGGTCTTTGTATCAAAACCAATAAAGGGAAACTCCTGATTGGGAGCAGGCACAACTGCACTTCCGTTAATCTCAATAATATTCCACTCTCCACCCAAAGAAGAAAGAGTTGCGACATTCTTAGTTGAAGCACAAGATGACATCCCCATCAAGGTAGCTGCCATACAAAGGGAAACAAATACTTTTTTCATTGCTATTTTTTGTTTAAGTTAATTTTTACGGAACAAAGATATGTAAAATAACTCAAAAGCAAACCTATTGTTTAGAAATAGCAATACTTTCCCCAAAGTATTTAGCAGGATTTTAATGTTTATCTGAGAATTAAGCCTTATATTTGCTCTTCGAAAAAATGATAATCATATTTAAAACTTTTGTAAGTAGAAGAAATGGGTAAAGTTCTTATTATCGGTGCAGGCGGTGTAGGTACCGTTGTTGCGCATAAAGTGGCTCAAAATCCGGATGTGTTCACAGAAATCATGATTGCGAGTCGCACCAAATCCAAATGTGACGCCGTTGTAAAAGCAATCGGTAACCCTAACATCAAAACCGCCCAGGTAGATGCAGACAGCGTGGACGAGCTGGTGACACTCTTCAATAGTTTCAAACCTGAAATTGTCATAAACGTGGCTCTTCCCTATCAGGATCTTACTATCATGGAAGCCTGTCTGAAAAGTGGAGTAAATTATTTGGATACAGCCAATTATGAGCCTAAAGATGTCGCTCACTTTGAATATAGCTGGCAATGGGCATACAAAAAACGTTTTGAAGAAGCCGGCTTGACAGCTATCCTCGGTTGCGGTTTCGACCCGGGTGTAAGCGGCATCTATACTGCCTATGCTGCCAAACATCATTTTGATGAAATTCAATACCTGGATATAGTAGACTGCAATGCAGGAAACCATCATAAAGCATTTGCAACCAACTTCAATCCGGAAATCAATATTCGTGAGATAACTCAGAACGGACGTTATTACGAAAATGGCGAATGGGTAACTACCCAGCCACTAGAAATCCATAAAGATCTCACCTACCCAAACATCGGACCGCGTGATTCCTATCTCCTATATCACGAAGAATTGGAATCTTTAGTAAAGAACTTCCCTACCATCAAACGGGCACGTTTTTGGATGACATTCGGGCAAGAATACCTGACACATCTGCGTGTTATCCAAAATATCGGCATGGCGCGTATTGACGAAGTTGAATACAACGGAATGAAAATCGTTCCGCTGCAATTTCTGAAAGCTGTACTTCCCAATCCACAGGATTTAGGCGAGAATTACGAAGGTGAGACTTCTATTGGCTGTCGCATCCGCGGTTTGAAAGACGGGAAAGAACATACCTATTATATATATAACAATTGCAGCCATCAGGAGGCTTACAAAGAAACAGGTATGCAGGGTGTGAGTTACACAACCGGCGTCCCAGCCATGATTGGTGCTATGATGTTCTTCAAAGGTCTATGGAAAAAGCCGGGCGTATGGAACGTAGAGGAGTTCGATCCCGATCCGTTCATGGAACAGCTTAACAAACAGGGATTACCCTGGCATGAAGTAATCGATGGCGACTTGGAAGTTTAAATTAGCGATTAATCAATAATCACCAATTACTAACCTCAAAACATTGAACAACGTGAATATCGGAGATAAAGCACCCGAAATACTGGGTATTAATGAAAAGGGCGAAGAAATCCGTCTGAGCAATTATAAAGGGAAAAAGATTGTACTATACTTTTATCCCAAAGACTCAACTTCAGGTTGTACAGCACAAGCCTGCAACCTGCGCGACAACTATGCCGACTTACGTAAAGCCGGTTACGAAGTTATCGGAGTTAGTGTAGACAACGAAAAGTCTCACCAAAAATTCATCGAAAAGAACGACTTACCTTTTACTCTAATTGCAGATACAGATAAGAAACTGGTAGAGCATTTCGGCGTATGGGGCGAAAAAAGTATGTACGGACGTAAATATATGGGAACTTTCCGCACCACCTTTATTATTAGCGAAGAAGGGGTAATTGAGCGTATCATCACCCCTAAGGAAGTAAAGACCAAAGATCACGCCGCACAAATCATACTGTAGTGATTGATAATAAATCACTAAATACTAATATTAATCACTAAAATAATGGCAAAAAAAGACGAACTTAATTTTGAAAACGGAAATAATATGGCAGCAAGCGAAAAACTAAAGGCACTACAAGCTGCCATGGATAAGATAGAAAAAAGCTTCGGTAAAGGCTCTATCATGAAAATGGGAGACGAAAGTGTCGAACAAGTAGAAGTAATTCCCACCGGTTCTATCGGATTGAACGTGGCGCTGGGCGTAGGCGGTTATCCTCGTGGCCGTATCATTGAAATATACGGTCCGGAATCTTCCGGAAAAACGACATTGGCAATTCATGCCATTGCCGAAGCGCAAAAAGCAGGGGGTATCGCAGCCTTCATTGATGCCGAGCACGCTTTCGACCGTTTCTATGCGGCCAAACTCGGTGTAGACGTGGACAACCTCCTTATTTCACAGCCAGACAATGGAGAACAGGCATTGGAAATAGCAGAACAACTCATTCGTTCTTCCGCTATCGATATCATTGTAGTAGACTCCGTAGCCGCTCTGACACCGAAAGCGGAAATTGAAGGCGACATGGGTGATAACAAAGTAGGTTTGCAAGCGCGTCTAATGTCACAGGCGTTGCGCAAACTGACATCTGCCGTAAGTAAAACACGTACAACTTGTATCTTCATCAACCAGCTCCGCGAAAAGATAGGTGTGATGTTTGGCAATCCTGAAACAACCACCGGTGGAAATGCATTGAAGTTCTACGCTTCTGTACGCCTTGATATACGCGGAGGCCAAGCTATCAAGAATGGTGAGGAAGTTATCGGTAAGCAAACTAAAGTAAAAGTTGTAAAGAACAAAGTAGCTCCTCCTTTCCGCAGAGCTGAATTCGACATTATGTTTGGAGAAGGTATCTCTCGTGCAGGAGAAATCATCGATTTAGGTGCAGAACTAGGCATTGTTAAGAAAAGCGGTTCTTGGTTTAGCTACAATGATACGAAAATTGCACAAGGACGTGATGCGGCTAAACAAGTTATTCTAGATAATCCGGAATTAGCAGAGGAACTGGAAGGACTTATCTTTGCAGAATTGAGAAAGGATAAATAAGGTATTTGGATACCGATTCCCATAGTGTAACAGTACAGAAATAATATTACACATCGGATTAGTTATAGTAATACATCAGAGTTTGAACATATATTATATAGAAAATGCGGATGAAGTATCCGCATTTTCTATATAATATATGTTTCATTTATATCATTATGTAAGTTATATCATATTCCGATGCAGCACTCTTCTGCACAACCACATACTTATAAAATAAAATTACTACTTCATCCCTCTTCTTTTTTTCTGTAAGAATGGAATAAAAGCAGCTTCAAAAAGTAAATAAAAAATTCAAAGGCAAATAAAAGTCATAAAGTTTACACGAAACTTATAATTATCTCTATATAACCCAATCTTCTATATTATTACAGATTCATTTTTCTACTATTAATTGTTTAATTTATTTATGATATTTTTGTTTTATCAATTTATTTATGATATTTTTGTTGCACAATCGAACAAATCAATATATAACAAAAATTATGACGCTGATACCTTATATTTTAATTGCAATTCCAACATGCCTACTTGCCATTGCTGTATGGACCTATTTTGATTATCGTAAATATAAGAAAAAGAACTCGTTGATTCTTTTATTATTCCTTTTTTATCCGATGCTGTTGCATGCGCAATACACAGATCGCAATCATTGCAACATTGCATTTACATCACACAAGAATCAACCGGGAACATTGGAACAGGTCAAAGACAATATGATTTTTCAATTCATACCGAATAACGACTTCTGGAAAATAATCATTAAAAATAATAATAGTGAAGATGCCCAAATTAACTGGGGAAAAGCCAGCTTCATTATCAACGGAAGAGCGTCCGGCATCAGTCTCCAACCTCACTCCCCCGAGAGCAACTCTATGGATATAATCAAAAACAATTCTGAAATAACCCGTACTGTTACCGCATCCAAATTGATTGCAGAAAACAAAATCAATAGGATATACGATAAGCAAGATTTGAAGAAGGGCGGAAAGACCTCTGTCAGCATAACTCTTCCAATAGGCGTAGGCGACAAACCGCAATTCTTTCATATATTCAATTTTATAGTAACACAAGACAACTAACTATGACTTCTCAATATATCATTGACCACTTGGGCAAGCCGCATTCTTGGTACGTCGTATTAACAGGTCCCCACGTTGAACTGGATATCAAAAGAAAATTAGAACAACAAGGTTTCATTACCTATGTTCCTTTTGATTCCATTCAGCGGCATTGGGCAGGACGTACAAAAAAGATACACATTCCAACAATAACGAGGTGTGTATTAGTATACACTACTAATGAAGAAATTCAAAGGATACAAAAGGAATATGTCATCTTACCTTTTCAAACCATTACGGCTTTATATCAAAGCCAATAAATCTTCTACAAAAACATGAATATAACATTAGTAACAATGGCTGTAGGATTGGAAAACAACAAACTATTTCAACACATCAGAAAGTTTTTTTTTCAAATTCAACCTTGCTAGATCTTCCGGTTTCAATTCTAACTCCACTAAAATTTTAGCAGTAGCAACATTATATACAGATTCTTTTACATCACAATTTGTCTGTCCTTCACGCAAAGAGTATAGCATGGCAAAATCATAATTCAACGCTCGTGAGACGTTATATAAAGTATCAGTATCAATACTTTTTCGTGTCAACATATAATCGACACTCTGAGGTCTAACTCCCAGTCTCCTTGCAAGTTCAGCCTTAGTAACCTGATTATCAGCCATGACATTCCTGATAATCTCGCCAATATATATATTACTCTTTTCCATTTCTATGAAGATACGAATTAATTAGTCAGGCTAAAACTACTTGAATAATAATTTATCTGATTATTTGTTTGAATTAATACATAATTTATTTGTTTTATCAATTAAATTATGATATTTTTGCCACATATTCACATAAATAAAAAAGATAATACATATAAGCTATGACATTGACTATTTATATTCTCATTGCAATACCTATTTGTATACTAACCATCCTTATATGGGCTTACTTTGACTATCAAAAATATAAGCGGGAACATCATCTCATTATTCTACTGTCATTTTTGTTTCCCACATTATCGCATGCCCAATATGTTGACAATGAAAAATGTTGTATTTCATTTAAAACGTATGAGAATCATCAAGGTATATTAGAATATATCAAAGAAAATGTAACTTATCAATTCATTCCGAGTAGCAATGCATGGAAAGTTACCGTCAAAAACAATACCAATGAAACAATATGGCTCAATTGGGAAAAAGCCAACTTCATTATCAACGGAAGAGCATCAGGCGTCAGTTTCTACCCCTCTACAACGGGCAAACTTCCCATGGAAAGCATCAATAGCAATCATGAAATAAACCGAGCAATTACTGCATCCAATCTAATTACAGGAAAAGGTATTGGCAAAATATACAATAAAAGAAGTATTAGAAAGGGACAAAAAACTTCCGCTACCATCATTCTGCCAATAAAAATCGGGAACGAACCGCCATTCTATCACACATTTAATTTTATAGTAACACAAGACAACTAACTATGACTTTCCAATATATTATCAATCACTTAGATAAACCACATTTGTGGTATATCGTACTGACTGGTCCGCACGCCGAACTGAGTACTAAAAAGAAACTGGAGCAACAAGGCTATATCACTTATGTTCCACTGGTTCCGGTTCGGCGTAGTTGGGCGGGATACATAAAAGAAATACACATCCCGGCGATAACGAGATGTGTATTTGTATATGCAACCAATCAAGAGATTCAAGGGATGCAAAAAGAATATACCATCCTGCCTCCTCAAACCATCACAGCTTTACATCAAAACCAATAAATATAAACCAGTGTACTGAAACTAATAACTATCCACAGCAATATACCTTGTACAAGCGGCTTAACCCCTACTGCTTTCAGGACATCACGCGACAAGGAAGCGCCGATAAAGAATAAAGTTATTGTCAATGTTTTACGGGCAATACTATTGATTCCCGCACCAATCAGCATACCTGTTTCTGAAAGGCTCAGCACATAGGTATTGACAATCATTGCCAAAACAAAGAAGAAGATAAACCAAGGAATGCTAATCTTTTGTCCCTTACTCTTAAAAATAAATGAAGTCGCGATTGCCAATGGAATAATCCAAAGAGCACGAGTCAGTTTGATAGTAGTGGCAATCTTCAGAGCTTCTTCACCATAGGCAGCACCTGCACCAACCACCGAACTGGTGTCATGGATAGCAATAGCAGCCCATGTACCAAACTCTTGCTGACTCATATTCAAGGCATGCCCTATTGCAGGAAATATAAACAAAGCCACTGCATTCAAGATAAAAATCGTACCCAAAGCCACAGACATTTCACTATCTTTTGCTTTCAGCACCGGCCCCACAGCAGCAATAGCACTACCACCACAAATAGCCGTACCCGAACTGATCAGATAGGAAGTATCACGATCCACTTTCAAAAACTTACGACCAATGACCCAACCGATAAGTAACGTACCTATCACAGAGATAATCGTAAATTCCATTCCTTCCTTACCGGAAGCAAGTGAAGCCTGCAAGTTCATGCCGAATCCCAATCCTACTACCGAATACTGCAACAGATACTTGGACGTTTTTTTATTAAACTTAGGATGTGCCTGTCCGCATAGCAAAGCAAACGCCAGACCAAGGAATAAAGCTACCGGTGGAGTAACCCAAGCGGAATAAGCATGCATTCCCGGAATATAATCAAGAAATAGGAAGAAAGTAAGAATGATAAGAAGTGAAACGTAAATAATTTTGTTGTTGTCCTGCAAAAAAGGCAGATTAACACTTTTTGCAAATGTTCGAGTTGAAGCCATATTCTTTATTTTTATTATTATTTTTCCGGGCGCAAAGGTAGGCTTCTTTCCTCAATCACACCAATCGTTTCTACTTATACACTATAATTTATTGTTATAATGCATTGCAAACTGCATGAATACTTGCGCCAAGCCGCTTTCCTGTCCCTGAGGTTGCGCAAAACTAAAGTCGCGCAACATAGGCATATCCTTAATTTCAACAACACGCAATTGCCCTGAATACAGTTCACGAGTAATGGAACGGATGGAAACAATCCCCAAACAATCCGTATGCTCCAAAAACAACTTGATACTTTCCGTACTTCCCAGATACATCAAAACCTGCAAAGAGGATAACTTTATATTATGTTGTTGCAAAGCGCGCTCAAAGACATCCAATGTCCCCGAACCTCTTTCGCGAAGCACCAAAGGCAGATGCAACAGTTCCTCGGGAGTTATCTCCTCCCCGATGGCAAGTTTACTACCCGTACGGACCACCGCCACCAACTCGTCTTTCAAAAAAGTGGTATATTTGATATTAGGCAAACGAAACACGCCTTCAACAAATCCCAAGTCAATGCGATGTTCCTGCAAAGCAGCCTCTATCTCTCTGGAATTGCCGTTCAGCAACGACAAATTAACATGAGGAAACTTACCGATAAAACTGGCGAGCAAAGGCGGCAATACATACTGGGCAACAGTAGTACTGGCCCCCAGCTTCAAACCGCCGGTGTACTCATTATGCAGCAAATGCATTTCATATTCCAGCCGTTTATAATCTTCCAGAATTCGTTCACAGTGTTCCAAAAGCAATTTGCCTGCCTCAGTCAACGAAATTCTGCTACCTTGCCGGTCAAACAGACGAGTTTGATAAGCGGCTTCCAGTTCTTGTATATGCTTGGTTATTGCAGGCTGGCTGACAAACAATTCTTGCGAAGCTTTCGTAAAGCTCAGGTTCTTCGCAACAGACTGGAACACTTTTAAACGAAAATCACTCACGTTACAATGAATTAGAACAATTAATTATTCTGCAAATCCTCACTCCTTATACCTAACGCCGACATCAACGGATATCCCAAAATCTCCCAACGGTAAGCAACCGGAGTTACCGGCTTTTCCATCCGGAAAAAAACAATGTCTTTTGCATTTCCTTTTTGTCCTGCACTTTCTACTACCGACTCTTTCAGTACATTTTCAACTTCCTCACCATACTTTTCATTAAAAGGCACGACAATCAACTTTTTCACCTCGGCGGAATTCAAGACTATATGCAATAAATCAAGATACAACTCCCCTCGGGATACAAACCCTTCTGAAGACACAGCCATAAAACAAAATTCCCCTAAGGGACCTTTGAAAGCCATCCCATCCAATTCACTTTTCAAATCGGACGGCAAACAATCTTCCAGCTTCCCGGACTGCTCATCATACACCAAAAGTATTTGCACATCATTACTCCCCTCTTTCACCCCGGCATCCATTGCCAGACACATGGTAAATAGTGCCAAGTCAGCCCTCTGTAAAGAACGGCCCAGCAACGGTTCAAAATACTTTTTCAAGTCATTTATAACAAAATTCAGGTAGGCTGCATCTATCACCATTACCGTTTCGGAAAGTTTTATTCGAGTATTCTCCATAATTACATGTTTATTGCGGGAGTAAAGGTACAAAAAGTTTTGCAGATAAAAGCCATTTGTCATAAATCAGACATTTTGACATTCATTCTCTTCTATTAACTGATTTTTTGTCACATTTCTGCCACTGGCAAATCTTTTGCGCCCGTTCAGGTGTTATGAATCTGATAAAAATAGAAAGGAGAACAAAATATGAACTTTAACAACTTTACTATCAAAGCGCAAGAAGCCGTACAAACGGCTGTAAACCTGACGCAAACGCGGGGGCAACAAGCCATTGAACCCGTACACCTGCTTCAGAGCGTAATGAAAGTGGGCGAAAATGTCACCAACTTCATCTTCCAGAAATTAGGAATGAACGGACAGCAAATCGCACTTGTACTTGACAAGCAAATAGATTCATTACCTAAAGTATCAGGTGGAGAACCTTATCTAAGTCGCGAAACGAACGAAGTCTTTCAAAAAGCCACCCAGTACTCTAAAGAGATGAACGACGAGTTTGTTTCATTGGAACCCATTCTGCTGGCTTTGCTCAATGTAAAGAGCACCGCTTCCACAATCCTCAAAGATGCCGGAATGACGGAAAAAGAATTGCGAAATGCAATCAATGAATTACGAAAAGGCGAAAAAGTAACGTCACAGTCCAGTGAAGACACTTATCAATCATTGGAGAAATATGCCATTAACCTGAACGAAGCAGCTCGAAGCGGTAAACTGGATCCTGTAATCGGACGTGACGAGGAGATCCGCCGGGTGTTGCAAATCCTGAGCCGCCGTACCAAAAACAACCCTATATTGATAGGCGAGCCGGGTACAGGTAAAACAGCGATTGTAGAAGGTCTTGCCCACCGTATACTACGAGGTGACGTACCCGAAAACCTAAAAAACAAACAGGTATATTCACTGGACATGGGCGCACTGGTTGCAGGAGCCAAATATAAAGGTGAATTCGAAGAACGTCTGAAAGCAGTCATCAATGAAGTGAAGAAATCGGAAGGGGATATCATCCTGTTCATCGATGAAATCCACACATTGGTAGGTGCCGGTAAGGGAGAAGGGGCCATGGATGCCGCCAACATTCTGAAACCGGCCCTGGCACGCGGAGAATTGCGGAGCATTGGCGCCACCACCCTTGATGAGTATCAGAAATACTTTGAAAAGGATAAAGCGTTAGAACGCCGTTTTCAAATTGTCATGGTAAACGAACCGGATACGTTGAGCACCATTTCCATTCTTCGTGGTTTGAAAGAACGTTACGAAAATCACCACCACGTGCGGATTAAAGATGATGCCATTATCGCCGCTGTAGAACTGAGCAACCGCTACATCACCGACCGTTTTCTACCGGACAAGGCTATCGACCTAATGGATGAAGCTGCTGCCAAGCTCCGTATGGAAGTAGATTCCGTACCGGAAGAGTTAGATGAGATTTCACGTAAGATCAAGCAGCTGGAGATTGAACGCGAAGCCATTAAACGTGAAAACGACCGGCCCAAACTGGAACAAATCGGTAAAGAACTTGCAGAACTGAAAGAACAGGAAAAATCCTATAAAGCAAAGTGGCAAAGCGAAAAAACGCTGGTCAACAAGATTCAGCAAAACAAGATAGAGATAGAGAACCTGAAGTTTGAAGCCGACAAAGCAGAACGTGAAGGTGATTACGGAAAGGTTGCCGAAATACGTTATGGCAAACTGCAAGCCCTGAACCAAGAAATTGAAGAAACGCAACAAAAGTTGCACGAAATGCAAGGTGACAAGGCTATGATTAAAGAAGAAGTCGATGCCGAAGATATTGCCGATGTAGTTTCCCGCTGGACAGGCATACCGGTAAGCAAGATGTTGCAGAGCGAAAAGGATAAGCTGCTGCATCTGGAAGACGAGCTGCACCAACGGGTCATCGGTCAGGACGAAGCCATTGAAGCCGTATCCGATGCTGTACGCCGCAGCCGCGCAGGATTGCAAGATCCCAAACGTCCTATCGGTTCGTTCCTCTTCCTCGGCACTACCGGTGTGGGTAAGACGGAGCTTGCCAAAGCGCTTGCCGAATTCCTGTTCGATGACGAAACGATGATGACACGTATCGACATGAGCGAGTATCAAGAGAAGCACAGCGTCTCCCGTTTGGTCGGAGCGCCTCCGGGATACGTAGGATATGATGAAGGTGGTCAGTTGACGGAAGCCGTTCGTCGCAAGCCCTACTCTGTCGTGTTGTTCGATGAAATCGAGAAAGCCCATCCGGATGTATTCAACATCTTACTGCAAGTGTTGGACGACGGACGTTTGACGGATAATAAGGGACGTACTGTGAACTTCAAGAACACCATTATCATCATGACCTCCAACATGGGAAGCGGATACATTCAAAGCCAAATGGAAAAGCTGAATGGTTCTAACAAAGAAGAAATTGTGGAAGAGACCAAAAAGGAGGTAATGAATATGTTGAAGAAGACCATCCGTCCGGAATTTCTGAACCGTATCGACGAAACCATCATGTTCCTGCCACTGACGGAAACGGAAATCAAACAGATCGTTGTACTCCAAATCAAGAGTGTGCAGAAAATGCTGTCCGGTAATGGTGTAGAACTTGAATTGACTGATGCCGCCATAGACTTCCTTGCCAATGCAGGATATGACCCTGAATTCGGCGCCCGCCCGGTAAAACGTGCCATACAGCACTACTTGCTGAACGACCTGTCCAAAAAACTATTGTCGCAGGAAGTAGACCGCAACAAGCCCATTACGGTGGATGCAAATGCCACGAAAGATGGATTGATATTCAGAAACTAAATAATAAAAACAGGAGATGTGTACCCCCAATAGCACATCTCCTGTTTTATTTTGATAGATAGCCATATTATCAGACTTAACCTACCACCCCCTCTTTCATCTTCGCAACAATATATCGTACATCATCTTCAGTCACCATCGGACCACTCGGCAAACACAAACCCTGTTTAAATAACTGTTCACTAACCCCATTCGTATAAGCAGGGGTATCCTTATAAACAGGTTGTTTATGCATGGGTTTCCAAAGAGGACGACTTTCAATACCAGACCTGTCAAGCCATACACGCATTGCCTCCACATTGAGATTAGGTTCACAAGCCGTATGCGCAGAGCAAACCTCATGTGCAACACCCGCAGCACCGCCAACAACGCCCTGAACCTTCTCCTCATAAGCATGCTCCTCGCCTACTACATGCAGTCCCTCATCCAACAATACCGTATTCAACCAATAGTTGCTGTCATAATCCGCAGAAGGATTGACATGTAACCTAATCCCCTTTACATCTTTCAACAACTCCTGATAAAGCGAGCAAACTACCTTATGATGATTGATATGATCAGCAGCCACAGTCATCTGGCCGCGACCGATACCGGCACAAATATTACTCATACGATAATTGTAACCGATATGTTCATGCTGATAATAAGGATATGCCTCGCGGGCCTGTGTAGCATAGAACATGATTTCCTTCTTACTCTCAGCATCCGGACAGATCAATGCACCGCCACCCGAGGTGGTGATCATCTTATTACCGTTGAATGAAAGCACCCCATATTTACCAAAAGTACCACACGTCCGACCTTTGTACCGACTTCCAAAACCTTCGGCGGCATCCTCTATCACCGGAATATCATATTTATCGGCAACAGCCATTATTTCATCCAGTTTGGCAGGCATGCCATACAGATAAACCGGCACAATAGCCTTCGGCTTCTTACCTGTCTTGGCAATACGATCAGCTATTGCCATATCAAGCAGTTGAGGATCCATATTCCATGTATCCTCTTCAGAATCTACAAATACAGGAGTAGCCCCCAGATAAGTCACAGGATGGGATGATGCGCAGAACGTAAAACTTTGTACCATTACTTCATCACCCACACCTACACCGCATGCTAAAAGTGACAGATGTACAGCAGCCGTACCGGCAGACAAAGCCACCACATGTTTATTCTCACCTACAAAAGTCTCCAAATCCTGTTCAAAGCCATTTACATTCGGACCGAGTGGAACAACCCAGTTTGTATCGAAAGCTTCGCGTATGAAGTCCTGCTCCTTGCCACTCATGTGAGCTAGGCAAAGATAAATTCGTTTGTCCATAAAATATATGTGATTTATAAAACTATATTTTTAATAATCTTACACCTATTTCCCACAGCCAATACCCCATCTGGAATATCTTTCGTTACGACCGAACCAGCACCAACAACGCTCCATTTCCCAACCTTCACACCAGGAATGATAGTTGAACCTGCACCAATCCATGTACCTTCCCCTATTTCTACATTGCCACAAAGCGTGCAATGCGGAGAAATATGGACAAAATCATTTAAGATACATTCATGATCAACTGAAGCACCAGTATTAATTATACAATGCTTGCCTATTTTGACTTCAGACTGTATTATTGCTCCTTGCATCACTACTGTACCCACATCTATTTTAGCTTCTTCTGAAATTATAGCCGAAGGATGAAAGGCTTTACCAAAAATAACGTTCACTCCCTCTGCTATTTTCTTCCTAACACTGTTATTTCCTATGCTGATAATCAATGGACCTCGGACTTCTCCCGAATGTAATACGGGATAATTAAGAAGTTGATAAAGCTTTTCACTATCATCAAATAATGCTTCAATAGGCTCATGATTAGCACGAAGAATATCAATGATCACTTTTGCATGACCACTGGCACCATATAAATACATTTATCTAAAGGATTAGTTATTTCCAGTAAAAGGCTCCATTGTTGCCGAAGTCTCAGAGCTGATCCCTTCTCTTACAAACACTTTCTTAATTGTTAAAACAATGATTCTCAAATCAAGTATAAAAGAGCAATGATCTACATACCAAACATCCAGCTCAAACTTTTTTGCCCAACTAATAGCATTACGTCCGTTCACTTGTGCCCAGCCCGTAATACCGGGACGAACTTCATGTCTACGTGCTTGCTCTTTATTATACAGAGGAAGATATTGAGGAAGCAAAGGACGAGGACCAATTAAAGCCATATCACCTTTCAACACATTTATTAATTGCGGTAATTCATCTACAGAAGTAGAACGAATCAACTTTCCCACCTTCGTCAAGCGCTGCTCGTCCGGTAATAAATCACCATTCACATCTCGTTCATCAGTCATCGTTTTGAATTTGATAACTTTGAATATCTTACCATTTCTTCCAGGGCGTTCTTGAGTAAAAAATGCTCCCGCTCCTTTATTAGCAAAATGTAGCCATAAAGTAATAAGAAATAATATTGGCCCAATAATAGCCAACATACAGAATACAATGATAAGATCTATCAATCTCTTGAAAAAAGAAGAATACATACTAAAAAATGTACTTACAAATCTATGATAGCCATGCTTCCCGTACCTTATCTCAAATCAAAATCACTCAACAACTGATTCTAAAAATGAAACGAATTCATTTCCTAGCTGTGCCCTCGAAAAATGGGATTCAGCAAAACACCTGGCATTTTTACCACAAGATACTCTGTAATCTTCATTATCCAATAAACTTATCAATCCAACTGCAAATGCTTTAGCATCATTAGGAGTAACAACAACACCCAAATGATTTTCTTTAATCATATCAGCAAGCCACCCAGGATAATTATTCAAGACAGGTAACCCTGACGATATATAATCAAAGAATTTATTAGGAGAGGTACCATAATAGAAAGCTGGAACATTGGCCAAAACCATTAAACCTACATCAGCAGAAGCAACCAACTTATTTAATTCTGTTTTAGGCATAGGTGCATAGAATTTACAATTATCCAACTGCTCTTTTCGAGCTCGTTCCATCAAATGCGGTTTCACTTTACCATCTCCAACAAATACCAGCACAATATCATCTCTTCCCATATCCTTTAAAACAGCAGCTGCATCTAAAATAGCATCTAAACCATTCGCAACCCCATGCGCTCCTGTAAAGATAACCACTTTATCTGTAGGTTTTACTCCTTCTAACAACAAATTATCACGTAAGGATGGTTTGAAAATTTCTAAATCACATCCATTAGGAATCATTGCTATAGGTTTATTAATCTGGCTTCTTTTTTTTATCCCCACACAAATACCAGGAGAAAGCCCTATACAAGCATCTGCACAATGATAACTCAACCATTCCAAAGCACTCATGCCCCATAACCAAAAAGGGTTCCTCATACCCAAAGCTTTAGGCAATTCGGGCCATAAATCCCGGACCTCAAAAACAAATTTCTTCTTTCTAAATAATTTCATTACAATTCCTGGAATACCTGCCGTAAGAGGTGTTGAGGTCGCAAAAAGCAAATCGTAATCCTCTTTTAAAGCTATTGAAATTCCTCTCCAAGCAAATTTCAAAAAAGTCCAAGCCCTCTTATCAATCCCATCTTTATTAGAATATGGTAGTGCTATTTGAATAACTCTTATGCCATCTATCATCCCTTGATGAATTCCTTTCACATTAGTTTCCGGTAGACTTAGCTTTGCCGTTTCACCGCAAACCATACAGACCGAATGCCCTTTTGCTATTAAACGTTGCGCTAACTCATACGAACGTGTACCACCAGCTTGAGTAGGAGTCGTAAAATGTTGATGAAAATATAGAATTTTCATATTTTATATTAATCTAATTGTAGTTTTTATTTCATTATCTTTTGTCTGTATTACTATTTCATTACATTTTTCTTTTATTCCATAGTAATTAGCACAATAATTTTCTTTTATAGAATAATTAAGCCCTTCTGCATTAATATCTAAATTTTTACAGTTTGTATGCCATAGCTGCCGCATAAACATTGCGTTCGGCTTATGCTCTATTATGTCTACACATATCCAAACCAATTCATTCTTCCGCTTTATTAATTTCCTATAGTGTATTATGTCTTTACCTAAATATGAAAAACAGGCTACTTTTCCTTCAAAAATATAGGATATTTCTGTTTCATAGAGTGATGCATCTAATGCTTGCGACCAGTTATACCAAACAAATCTCTCTCCCTTAAGCATTTGGTCTAAATTATCAAGCATAATAGTATTATGAGATTCTGTTCCCATAAAATATTTTATATATTTCTTTTCTGTATTGTATTTATATGATCCCCCATCTAACAATATATTTTCACCTTTATACCAAATATCTATATGCAAATTATCAGCTTGCGAAGGACGTTCTTTATACTTTCCACATCTTATAAAAGTCAAGACATCTTTCTCCCTTATAATATAATAGCCTCCATTCTTAAATGTGACATTCCCCTGCTTTCTTTCAATTTTAGGATACAAACAACGCTTTAAATTCTTTCTGTTATAGAACCAATCTCTATCTTCAAAAGTAATAGCATATAGATTTTGCTTAGTCAACAAAAAATGTAAAGCATCTAACTGTGGACGATAATCTCTATAATCACAATCATTCAATCTAAAAAATAAAGCCCCATCATTTGCACCATAATTTGGTAAATACCCACTTAATTCATCTTGGCATTGGTACAAAAAGTTCAATGATTGATAACTCCGCTCATACACCTCTTTACAAAATAATTCACCATTATTGTCTGCAACCGCTATAGCCAAAGTGAGTAATTGAACAACAACCCGGTGGTAGTTCATACTAAACTGTAAAAATGTACCATCCTCCGCTATTTGATATTTGATTTCTTCCTCAAACCATTTCTTTCCTTTTTCTTTCCACTCTTTAGCGTCTGGAAATTGAGGAAACAATAGGCCTATTAGATATAAGGTCAATGTCTCTGTTATGGCATGATTATTGCGAACCGCAATTCTTGAAAAATTAATATTCGTACGAACGTGCTTCATTTGTCCATAAATCGACCTAATAAGCAAGTCAAAAACTTCTTCAGTCAATGCTTTATCTGTCCGATAGTAATAAAGAGCAAAAACCCAATTCAAAATGCGTAAAGAAATCTCTTGGCTACATTTATAATTAGGACCACAATTCAGAGGATTTTGATGAATCCAATCTATTATTTGAGTAAAAACAAAACTTGCATGACTTTTGCCTGTTTTTTGATCATATCGAATAATATCATAAAGAAATGAGAAACGAGACTTTTCCCATACGTATTTAATATCCCCGATTTCAGGTATAAAATCTTCAATTTCTGTCCAATGCTTTGAAACATTATATTTATAATTTGTATCAGGATTTGTCAACCAATCATAATCCTTACCAAGATTATACCAAAGGGAAGAAAAAAAACAGTACTCCCCATCTTGCATTCGTCTCACTCTTTCAGACAGAGATGTAATATTGACATCTTTTATTACTACATCTTTTCTATCTGAAAACAAAAATGGAATAACACACTTTCTCCAATCGTCTAACGATAAATATGCTTCATTTTCCAAAAAAACTGGATATTTTATTTTTAGCACACCACTTCTACGTCGCAATTCATATTGACAACGAAATAAAAAGTATCTCATTCCCATATTACGAAGTAATTGAATATACAAATAAAATTTCTTCATGAGATTATTTTTTCTCAAGGCTCTATTTCAATCCATTTATTCAGTTTCAAACTTTCAATACAAGCAAAAGATGCTTTTGTTGTATTGATTATAGAACAAAAAGGAATCAAAGCTTCTCCTCCTCTTAATATTCTTTCATTTAACAAAGAAAATTGAGTCGTATGTCCTTTATCCATACTTTTCTTCATTTTAGTAAATCCTTTACAACCGTATCCTTTCAGTTCCCTCCAATTATCTAGAACCAAAGTTTTTTCTTGAGTATATATTTCCACACGTTCTTTTGAATAAGACTTACTTCCATTTGCAAAATAATTTATCACTGCATTAGACCCATCTTTATATCTTAATAAAATACTTGCATTATCAGTATTCTCTTCAGGATTTTCACCCATTGCATTCATACACACCGAAGTAACGATGCTATCAGTGAGGAACGAACATAAATCTATGAAATGACAAGCTTCACCAATTATACGTCCACCACCCGTTTTTAGATCATGTACCCATACTTCAGAAGGAATAAAGCCCGCATTCATAGTAGCTATTATATTCTTCACTCCCTTTCCTGCAAGTTCTTTCATTTTTACTGCAAATGAAGAGAAACGCCTATTGAAACCAACAGTCAACGTTACTCCATTTTTTTGCGCCATTTGATATGCAGTGACTATTTCACCCAGTTCTTTTTGATTTAAGCACAATGGTTTCTCAACAAATACATGCTTACCAGCATATAACGCATCCAAAACCATTGGAGCATGAAGATTATGCCGGGTAGTTATCATAACTAAATCTACTACATCGTCTTTCAGAATCTCATGATAATCAGAAGTCGCTCTTTTTGCACCAACTTTTTTTGCCAAGATCTTTGCGGATAATCCTTGCGCACTTGCAATATAACGAATACATGCCTTTGATTTAGTTAAAGCTGGAAGCATTGTGGCTGAGGTAAAGTTCCCAGCTCCAATAATTCCAATTTGTCCTTTCGTTCCTGTGAAATTTAATGATGTGACTTCAACTACTGTACGCATTTTGCTATCACTCGGATATTTTATAATAGAAGCTATTGAACCATGCTTTCGCATGTCACCATATATTTCCTTATAATTATCTAATTTTACCTCTTCTGTTATCAAAGATTTTACATCAATCCTCCCCATAGCTATGGCTTGCAAAACAGTCTCAAAGTTTCGTTTTTCAGTCCAACGAACAAAAGGTAACGGATAATCTATTCCTCTATTCTCATAATCGTCATCATAACGTCCTGGACCATAAGAGCAAGATACCTGAAATGACAATTCTTTTTTATAAAAATCATCTCTGCGAAGACCTAAGCCAATAACTCCAACAAGTACAATACGCCCTTTTTTTCTTGACATCTCCGCAGCTTGATGTATTACCTCATCTGTTTTTGTTGATGCTGTTATCAGAATAGCATCCGCACCATAAGATGCGGTTTCTTCCAACACATACTTTACGGGATCTGTACCTTTTGTAGGATTAATACCAATAATATTTTTTTCTCTTGCTAACTGTACTTTTTCCTCATCAAAATCTATACCAATTACTCTACAACCATTGGCTTGCAACAGTTGAGCCGCTATTAAACCTATCAATCCCAAACCTATCACAACTACTGTCTCACCCAATTGTGGATTAATTAAACGGATACCTTGTAATCCAATAGAACCTATTACCGTAAAAGCAGCTTCCTCATCCGATACATTTTCCGGTATCTTAGCTACTAAATTCTTTGGAACACATACATATTCAGCATGTTGCCCATTAGAAGCGACTCTATCACCAACCTTAAACTCTGTTACTCCATTTCCTATAGCAACTACCGTACCAGAATTACAATAGCCCAATGGTAAGGGATGTCCCAATTTATTAAATACAGCTTCTATTGTAGGTTGTACTCCATCAGTTTTTATCTTATCCAAAACTTGCTTTACCTTATCCGGTTGCTGGCGAGCTTTATCTATCAGACTAGCTTTCCCAAACTCTACAAGCATACGTTCTGTTCCCAAAGACACTAACGAGCAAGAGGTTTTAATTAATACACTTCCCGATTTCACTTGTGGTACAGGTACTTCTTCAAGTATAGTCTGCCCCGATTTCATATCTTGAATAATCTGTCTCATAATCAACTATACACCAATAATAATATTCTCTATTTTAATTCTGCAATAATTTTATCATAGAATTGAATTAATGCTAAACCTTTCAGATTTAGCATTACATGCTTCCTTTCATTCTTCAATTTTGAAAGATTCTTTAATACAATAAACAATTCATCCATATCATTTCGTTTCACTGTATATACTCCATGTGGTCTATCTACTACATCAGTGGCTACTACACTTAATCCAAAATCTAAAGCTTCATGTATAGACAAACTATCTCCATCTGTTGAAGTATAGCGAATAAAACAATCCGCATAGTCAAACACTTTTTGAAATGAATGAGGACTATCTAATATTAGAATATTTTTAGGCAATAAATAATTTTTCTTTTTATACGTCCCCGAAGGATCTGAAATAACTAATCCCCAGCTTGGTCTTTCAGAAAAAAAAGCTATTAATTCCGATACTCCATAAATTTCTTGACCATATTTATCTAAAGAGTAATTATAAGCATTTGTTATACATACAAAAGAGCACTTCGTTCGTAATATTACAAGTTCGGATTTCATCCCATTTTCTAAATCAGGCTCCTCAATAGAGGGTATATAAGCTGATAACAAAGTAGCTTTAGAATTATACTTGATTGCCACCTTCAGACTATGATTATTTATCACAATAGGATAGGTGCACAACTTGACAGAATAAAAATCCAAGCAATTCATTACAAAATGAAAACGTCCCAAATCTCCATGATATGTTATCAATGAAATTTTATGTTGTACTAAACAACATATAGCAAAAAAGACTCTCAATTTTGGTGAAGAAGTATGTAAATGAATAATATCATTTGCACTAATTGCTTTAATAAAAGAATATATAGTAAAATTATTCAAATCATAAAAAGTATAGTCATATCCCAATTTATCAATCAATTTGACCAGTCTATCTACATGTATTGTCACTCCACCAATAGGAAGAGGCCGTTTACCAACTATCAATATTTTTTTTCGCATATTTCAATATAATATTTTTTCACCGCATATACTAATGAGAGCAGAATTGCAAAAATTATATATTCATAAAACGCTATCATATTGAAGAACAAATCAAACCACCCCAAGGTTAAAGCTGCCAAACAAATACAATATAAGAATAGTGCAAATTGATTTTTCTTCAATGAACAAACTAACAATAAATGTCCAACAAGACTATAAACAATTACAGTAAAGATCCCCCCCCAAATACCTCCATAAATAAATATTGTTCCGAAAAAAGTTTTCACATTTGATTCCATTCCTGGACCGACTGCTGTCCACAAATCACTATATACTTTTTCTAATGGAATTCCCATTAGCTTATAATAGAAGTTAACAACAGGCATAAAAAGTGTCTCTACTGAAATATCAATAGGAGCATTTATCTTACAATATTGCGAGAAACTAGCAATACTAGAAACAAAATAAAAGAATGTATGATTAAATATAAAATTCCAAGGAGCCGCATAACCAAAAACGATACTATATGATATAAAAAAAACGAACAATGAACTTATTACCAACAGTAATAAATGAAATATCTTCATGCTCTTATTTAAAATTATTTTACGAATTATAATTACGGACAATAATACAAGCACGATCGAACCTTTTGTTGAATAAGCCACAGCATAAAAAACAGTAGATAAAATAACGAACCACTTTAATATGATATTTCTTTTTAATACTATATTATCAGCACAAATGAACCATAAAATGACAAATCTTAAATATACAGCCATATGGGCTATCAAGCCTGTTCCACAAAAGTCTTTAAATTCATCAGAACCTATAGGAGCTATTTTAATAGCAGCATATACAAGTCCCAAATCTACTAACAAGGCTATGATAGAACTAAAAATCAAAGCATCTTGAGGTATATATATTTTTTGTTTAAAAGGCGTTTTATTATTTATCGTTTTTCTTAATAGACATAAGCTCAAAATATAGCCCACTAACCAATACAAAGCCAGACCTATGCACCATATATAAACTGAGGGTAGATATAAGGAATAGAAATTAAAATTATCAGCAAATAATATAAATACAAAAACAATACATAGATAAGGAACTGACAAGAAAATGGTAGGTGTATAAAATGTACCATACATTTTCCTATCTATTGCAATAAACAAAAGAGTTTCCAATGTTAGTAAAAGAACAGGCATTATTTCTTACCTCTAAATGATCCTTTCAATAAATATTGTAGCCACAAAGACAATCCTGATAACTGAAACCTCAACTTAAAAAGATCAGCATCATCACTAATACCTATTACTTTCAATTTATACAAATGTGTATTTTTATCATTCCAGCCAGCATCCGTTGTTCTAGCTGTCTTATAACCAGCTAACTTAACACATTCAATTGAATAATTATTATAATCTCCATTCGGATAGGCAAAATGTTCAATAGGGCAATCACACAATTTTTCTAATTCTTTTTTAGAATGAGCTATCTCATCCCATTGTTCTTCTTGAGTGCATTGGGGTAATATAGGATGTATACGGGTATGAGACCCAAAAATCACATATTTTTTTAATCTATTAATATCATCTTTTGTTAATCCATGAGGCGGACTTACCACCATCTCAGGATAATAAAGTTTTTTATCTTTCAATAACCGTAATCTCTCTTTATTCGTGCATTTTTTATAACATACTACTGATTGTTGTTTTAAGCATTTCCACCAAAAAGGATGATTCGTAGCTACAACTTGGGAACATAAATAGATTACTGGTGTCAAGTTGTATTTTTTTATTAATGGCAACAATTCTACATTGCCTTTATGCCCATCATCAAAGGTTATAATTAAAGAATTATTTGGAAGATTTACTTTTGACAAAAAATCATTCATTGAGATTATAACATACTTCTTCATTAAATATTCTATATGCGACAAAAACACTGCTACTGTAGGATTATGATAAGAAATAATTGTCACTTTTTTACGATTCCAGAAACGAAAAAGTACATCTATATGCAGCCAAGCAAAAATCAACATAAATATATATTTCATTATTTACATAGTTTTAGAGTTTGTAAAAATATATATTTACTAAAATCATTTTTTTTTAGTAGCCTAAATATTTCTCTCTGAATGGTAAAACATTGCATTAATGATGCCCCATAATTACATTTTAATGTAAACACAGAAAATACACTATATATACATACAGAAACTATCCATAATAATTTATTTTGGTATTCTTTTAAATCTGCCAGTCTTATGGCATAATGATAACAAGCCTTTCCTATATTATTATTTGATATTTTATTTTGAGACAAGCTCACTTTATGATAAATCACAGAAGAATATAAACAAACTTTTTTTAACGATTTCTTTTTTAATCTTAAAGAGAACTCAAAATCTTCTTCTCCAAAGAAAAAACGCTCAGTCAATTTCCCTGTGCGATTCATATCAAAAAGAAGTGCACAACCTGTTGCATAATCAATTTCTTTATATCCCGTCTGAGGTACATTCTGTATATGTTCATTAGAATAATAATAGAAACGAGCACCATACCAAGTAATTTTCCCCCCACAATTCCATATACGATTTGAAGGATCAAATAAACGAATCTGAGGAACAAATGCAGTAAACTGAGAATGTTCTAATGCAAAAGAGAACAGTTTAGAAATTGCATTTTCTGCTATTTCTGTATCGTTATTCAACAATAAGACATATTTATACCCGAGTTTTTCAACATAGTCTAATGCCACATTATTCCCAGCCGCAAATCCTAAATTATCTGAATTTCTAATAAGTACGATTTTATCTTGGCTATCAATACTCAACAATTTTCTTTCAGTGTCTACTTCTCCACCATTTCTTGCTTGCTGTTCATCATAGCATACACACATTAAATAGTGACTTTGGCAATAAGACTTCAATAACTCATATTCATTTTGTTCTGAATGATTATCAACTAGAATAATGGTATAATCTATACCCACCTCATTTTTCAAAGAAATGAGACAATCTTTAGTATAATTATAACCATTCCAATTTAATATAATAATGTAAAGTTTTTCCATCATGAAATTATTCCTCTATTTTTTTCAATTCTTTCCATATTAGAATAAGTAAAAGTATTTCAGATACAATCATAGAAATGGCAGCACCTCTATCTTTCAAGACAATCGATAATAAAGAGCACAGTACTAAACTAAAAAAACCTGCTTTCCACACACAAGCTACAAACTTTTTAGAATATCCCATATTTACTAAGCCTATTATGCCATAATAAAAATTCATACCACCAAATAATATGACGAAAGCCATTATTTGTATGTCTAATATAGATTTATAATAACTCTCATCTAAAAATGTCTTCACTAAGAACGGAGAGATACATATAAGCATCAATGATATAACAAACAATACAGAAGAAAAAAAACGACCTATTTTATAATAAGATTCTACTCCTTTATTACTAGATATTTTTCTACTAAAAAAAGGATAGATTGCATTTACAAAAGGAGAAGTCAACGATTGGAATGCCTTAATTACTTTCTCTGCAGGAGCATACACGCCTACCACTGAGTAATTTGTGAAAAAGCCTAATAAAAGGATATTAGACTCACGATAGAAATTCATACCAATTGTCGAAAGAAAAAGATACCATCCATCTTTTAACTCCGTATATAGCATTTTTTTATGAGGAATCCTAAACTTTATATGTAAATGAAAAAAAACAACATACAATGAGATAATAGCTCCTATAATATATCCTAATCCTTGCAAAAGTAAAACATCACTATAATCATGTGTTTTACGAACTAATGCAAAAATCAGTAACACTGACATTAATCGAGACAAAAAAGAAATTAATGTTATAAATTTCATTTTCTCAAGCCCTTGATACAACCATAATGGCATTATGGTCTGCCCCCAAACTAATAATACCCCACATGAATATAAAGTAGCCTCATCTTTAAAAAATGGAATAAATAATACAAGAAAAGTAACTATCAACGAAACCAAAATATTAAAAATAAAACGTAGTAACATAATAGAAGAATATATTTCTTCTAACATTTTATGATTATCGCGTATAAGGGATACTTTTTTAGTTGCTGAATATTCAAAACCATATGAGACAAAAAGAGTAAAATAATTCATTATTGTATAAGCATAAATATATATTCCATATTTTTCTACTCCCAATACCATAGTTAAATAAGGTATTAAAATAATAGGAAAAATATAGTTCGCTATATTCAAAACAGATAATGAACAAAAATTTTCAAAAACTCTACGATATTCTTTTTTAAAATACATAATTCATAACAAAGTGAGTTATCCTATCACATGCAAATCCATCTCCATAAGGATTGACAGCTCCACTCATTTTATCATAGTATACTTCATCGTCCAATAAATTAGATACTTGATTTATAATCTTACAATAATCAGTACCTACTAGCTTCACAGTTCCGGCCTCCAAAGCTTCTGGTCGTTCAGTAGTATCTCGCATTACCAACACAGGTTTCCCTAACCCCGGAGCTTCCTCTTGAATACCTCCACTATCAGTCAATACAATGGTTGATTTTTCCATCAAGTAAACAAAAGAAAGATACTCCAAAGGTTCTATAAAAAACATATTATGCAAAGTAGTTAAGTCTTCACCAAAAACCTCATGAATCGGTTTACGAACATTAGGATTCAAATGCATTGGATAAACAAAATCAACATTAGGATATTTTAATGTCAGTGCTTTGATGGCCATACACATTGATATAAAACTATCACCAAAGTTTTCTCGGCGATGACCAGTTATCAGTACAAGTTTCTTTCCACCACATAAACGATTCACATCATAGCCCGATTGTTGTAGAATATTCTCCAATTCTTTATCCAGTTGCTTGTTGTTCTTTATCTTATTCACTACCATATAAAGTGCATCGATTACAGTATTACCTGTCACTGTTATAAAAGAATTATGGATACCTTCTTTCAGCAAGTTCTGTCTGCTCAAAAGTGTGGGAGAAAAATGATAAGTAGCAATACGCCCAGTTATCTGACGGTTCATTTCTTCAGGCCATGGACTATAAATATTATGTGTACGAAGTCCCGCTTCAATATGCCCCACCGGAATTTGTTGATAAAAAGCAGCTAAAGCTGCGGCGGTAGAAGTAGTTGTATCACCATGCACTAAAACTAAATCAGGCTGGGATTCTTGCAGTACTTCCCTCATACCTGTCAAGACACGAGCTGTTACATCATACAAATCTTGTCCCTGCTTCATAATATCCAAATCGTAATCAGGAACTATATCAAAAATGCGCAGTACTTGATCAAGCATTTCACGATGCTGACCGGTAACGCACACTATAGTTTGGAACTCTTCCGGATATTTCTGAAATTCTTTTACCAAAGGAGCCATCTTTATAGCTTCAGGACGAGTCCCGAAAACCAACATAACTTTCTTCATGCTATAAGGGATTAATTATTTCTTATAAATTCCGCAAAAGTCAAGAATTACTTTCCTGTCATTATATGGCAGGGATTTAAATACAGAATGGGCAACCAGAAAAACGACTATATCAGCCCTCTCATAGGCTTCTTTATAGTCTGTAAGTTTAAATACGTTGTGTTCCTGCACATTAGGTTCTACTATATAAATATTGGCATTATTACAGCTTTGCATCACCTTAGTTGTAATATATTTTGCAGGAGCCTCGCGCAAATCATCAATATCCGGTTTAAAGGCCAATCCCATCATAGCAATAACCGGTTTACAATGATGTTCCAACTCAAACTTCAACATCGCATTTTGCACTTTCTCGGCACACCAAAAAGCCTTATAGTTATTGATCTCACGAGCTGTAGAAATAATCTTAGACTCCATAGGAAAATCTGCAGTAATGAAATAAGGATCTACCGCAATGCAATGCCCACCGACACCACAACCAGGCTGGAGTATGTTGACACGAGGATGTTTATTTGCCAAGTTTATCAACTCCCAAACATTTATGCCAGCCTTATCACATATCAATGAAAGTTCATTAGCAAAAGCGATTTGTACATCACGAGAAGAGTTTTCTGTTAATTTACACATTTCTGCCGTTTTACAATTTGTGCGATGAAGTGTACCTTGTACAAACTGGCTATAGAATTCAATCGCTTTATCAGTGGATGCCTCATTCATACCGCCAATAACACGATCATTATGAACTAATTCATGAATTACATTCCCTGGCAGCACACGTTCCGGACAATAAGCAATATAAATTTTATCTTTCAACTCCGGGCGTAATTCAAAAATCAGATTAGCCATTTTATCAGTAGTACCCACTGGAGAAGTTGACTCAATTACATATAAATCTCCTTCTTTTAAGAAAGGGATAACAGTACGAGTAGCTGCTTCTACATAAGAAATATCCGGTTCATGATCACCCTTAAAAGGAGTTGGCACAACCATAAAATAAGCATCACTAACTTCCGGAGTGATTGAAGCCTTCAATTGACCGGACGAAATTACCTCTTGTAGTAATTCTTGCATACCGGGTTCAATGATATGTAATTTACCTTGGTTAGTCATTTCAACCACTTTAGGATTAATGTCAACACCGGTTATTTGAATACCGTGTTTAGCGGCAATAATAGCTGTGGGCAAGCCGATATAGCCTAAACCCATAAAACAAGCTTTCATGATAATATGCTTTAAAAAATTAATTTATTTCATAATTCCTATACAATAAAAAGGGCCATATCCATCATTAACTCTACTCATCTACATATTCCCACGGATAAGGATTATCTACCACATTCTGGAATTCTTCAATGGCTTCTTGCTGTTCATTAGTAAGCGATTTCTCATCCCAACCAGCAATAATTTTACGTGCATCATCAGCCAAAGGCTCATCATAAACTTCACCATAGCAAGCAGTAAGCAAACGAAGTTTCAATAGTGATGCGGGAAGAACTTCAAGAATATCCCAACAGCGATTCAAAATCTCCTGAATATGTTCCTGCTTTTCACCATGATCAATAAACGAAGCATTGTAGCCCATCAAAAGAGCAAGGCAGACGTTAGCCTGTTCTTCAACAGTGGAACCTTTGAAGCCGGAATTATACAAAGCTGTGGTCATACGGTAAACCTCACCGTTACGACGGGAAAGATCATCGCTGTAGACGGGACTGCCGTCCATACCCAAATACATCAGGTCGTGCGCGGCACGCTGAAGGGAAAGAGTTTCTTCAGAAAGAGACATAATGAATTATAAATTATGAGTTATGAATTGACAACTGTAAAACGATCTACAATCAATTATTTGATTACTTCTATCAGTTCAGGATGGATAGTAGCCATGGCAACGGCAATCACACCCTGAATCTCAATGACAACACGACGGTCACGTGCTCCCTTCACTTTCAAGAAGATACCTTCCTGACCCTCGAAGTCACCACCTGTGATACGGACTTTTGTTCCTTTGGATAAGTTTACCTCTTCGGGCTGGAAGTACAGAAGCTGGTCGCTGTAAGTCCCCGCCACTGCTATGAAACGACGCATCTCATTATCCGGGATGATGATTTTCTCACCACTGCGGGTATCGGTGATATATTGTAAATAAGTAACTTTAGACTTGACACGTTTCAGAGTAGAAGGACAGGCATGAACAAATATCAGATTGTGTATCACAGGAACCAGAATACGGACCTTCTTGCCTTTCTTAACCGTCACCTTATACTGCATGGGGACGAAACAATCCATATTCTCCTTGCCAAGTAAGCGTACAGCATCCGGCTCTCTGCGGTAGGTGGCACGCATGGCATACCATAATTCGGTCTCTTTCTCTGTTTCCATTTATAGGCCAGTTTCAGAAAAGGGCGTTCTCCCGGGGCTTTGAAACCCTCGCAGATGCTTGAATTCCAATCAATTGCAGACACTTTATATAGAATACGGCAAGTTTTGTGCCCCTCTCACCTATGATTGCTCTGTAGTTGTACATTTTTGTACGAGTAAACTACTGTAAACAAACGGATTATAACACAAAAACTGTTTTTTAAACGTTCGTTTAAAAAACGTCAATATTTTAGAAAAGAGAAAGGGAAGAAACACTTAGAAATTTGCAAAAAATAAGGATGGATGAAGTTCGGCTCAATGAACTAATAAACAATGCGTTATGCCTATAACCGATAATTTATGAAAATATTTTTATTGAACATTTTGCTTGTTTCAAAAATACAGGTTATCTTTGCGTCCATTAAACGAACGTTTAAAAAACACCTTTTATCATTCACATATTTTTCTGAAATACAAATAATTGCCAACAATTACGCATATTTTCCGCTATCTAATTTAATTCAAAGTTCGCCCACTTCCTTATGAAAAGTGGACTTCGTCATTCATGACATTTTGCGTCGTTAATTATTTGTATTAAAACAAGAATTATTATGTACAAGAAAAAGATAAAAGCACAGAATAAAAAACTGCAAAAGACAATAGCAACAGAAAGTTAACATCAAGACAGATAAGATGTTAACTAAACAGGTGTGAAGAAGTTAACTAAGTATATACTTAAAAGTTAACTTCTTGCATCTATGAAGTTAACTACCGCAAAGTCATACCAAGCAATTCCTCCAATGTACCATTAAAGACATTCAGATCGACTTCTTCTTCAATGCCCGGAACATTGCCCACATCGGTATGTTGCCAAAAGTGCCATTTACCTTCATACTTTACGGAATCAACGTAATAATGGGCTATCCAATAAGGATAAGAATCGAAAATAGAATCGTTTAAATAACGCTTCTTGAATTTATAGGAAGTGTAAAGAATCGGCTTTACGCCATAATGTGCCTCCACTCTGTCGAGCCACGTTTTAACAGCGGCCTTCAGTTCCTGCGGTGATTTCTTTCCCGTAGTTTCCACATCAAGAACGGGCGGAAGATCTCCCTTCATCAATTGCACAGTGTTAATAAAGAAATCGGCCTGTTTATGTGCGTCTGTCTTAGGCAGAAAGTAATGATAAGCGCCCCGGATAAAGCCGTATTTTCGTGCCTGGCTGAAATTTTCGGTAAAAGTTTCATCCCCATGATCACCGCCCTCGGTGGCTTTCATAAAGATAAAGTGTATAGGAAACTTTGTCTCCTTATTACGAAGGAGCTTATTCCAATCTATAATACCCTGATAATGGGAAATATCAATGCCATGCACTTCGTAACTGCAAGGCATACATACCCCATAGCCTTTCAATCCGTAGCAAGGCTTCCAACGATAGGCGTAAGGACGAATAAAAAACCAATAAAATCCAACGGAAAATACCGCAACAATGCCAAATGCCAACAGATTGCGCAACCATACAGGCATGGTGCGAGACGTTGCCTGTTTCTTTTTTCGGGAAGAAGAAGCACGACGTGAGACAGGCTTACGACGGGAAGCGGTATTAGTTTTGGGAGGCATGCAAATATTTTAAACTAAATAAGCATCTACTAAAAACAAAACAGCCAATTACAGCAAAGACTGCAATTGGCTGTTAAGATTTTATTTACCTTGTTCCAGTTGCAAAGTCTTAGTAGGCTGGTCACAAACTTCCGTAGGACCGAAGTACTGGATAGGACCCGGATAAACGTAGTCTGTTTCTATAGCCCAACGGTCGCGCTGAGCGGCGAATGACTTGAAAGGAGCACCATCCAGCTTCACCAAAGCTTTCTGGATTACCGGCTTCATTTCGCCATGACGACGTTCCATGTTCATCATCATTGTGATGGGCACACCGCCTGCAATCCATTCTTCAGCAGGAGCAGTAGTGTTGCGTACGGATGACATATAACCGGTCTTGCCGTTAGCAATCAGTGCAGAAGCAGCATAACCCAAAGAATAACAATAGTCTGCATCGAAGTTAGACGGAGCAGCGCAACGTCCTTCATAACCGAAGAAGTGATGCTGTGCAGCAAACTTACCTACAAACTTACCTTCTTCCTTCCACTGAGCCAACTTAGTAGCAACCATTTCGGACAGAAGCTTTTCTGTTTCGATAAGAGATACCTGTACATTTCCATGCGGGTCGCGATCCAGTGTCAACTGGCGTGCAACGCCTTCAGGAAGACTGGCATAGATTGCTGCATTTTCCGGAGAAAGCTTGCTAATGATATAGTCACGCTGATGTGATTTCTTGATGTGAGAGAATTCTTCCGCATTAGCAGCCAAGAAGTCGTTCAGTTCCGCAATCAGACGCTTCATGGCAGGAATGAACTCTACCAGACCTTCGGGAATAAGAACGGTGCCGAAGTTATGTCCCTTTGCAGCACGATTGGCAACGGCCTGAGCGATATAAGTCACTACATCATCCAAAGACATATTCTTTGCTTCAACTTCCTCAGAAACAATACAGATATTAGGCTGTACCTGCAAAGCACATTCCAAAGCAATATGAGAAGCAGAACGGCCCATCAGTTTGATGAAGTGCCAGTACTTACGTGCCGAGTTACAGTCACGCTGGATGTTACCGATTACTTCAGAATAGGTCTTACAAGCTGTATCAAATCCGAAAGAGGTCTCGATCATTTCGTTCTTCAAGTCACCGTCGATAGTTTTCGGACAACCGATAACCTGCACACCGCAATTCTTGGCAGCATAGTACTCGGCCAACACGCAGGCATTTGTATTAGAGTCGTCACCACCAATAATAACCAGCGCCTTGATGTTCAGTTCTTTCAGAATTTCCAGACCTTTTTCAAACTGGTCTTCTTTTTCCAGCTTAGTACGGCCTGAACCGATAATGTCGAAACCACCCGTATTGCGGTATTCGTCAATGATATCAGCAGTCAGCTCCATGTAATTATGATCTACCAAGCCGCCGGGACCCAGAATGAAACCGTACAGTTTGCTGTCTTTGTTCAACTTCTTAATACCGTCGAAGATACCGGAAATTACATTGTGTCCACCGGGAGCCTGACCACCGGAAAGGATAACACCCACGTTCATAGCAGGGAAATTAACAGCCTCATCAGTAGCTTCGAACTTAATCAAAGGCATTCCATAGGTATTGGGGAACAGTTTCTTGATATCTTCCTGATCGGCTACCGACTGAGTAGCTGCACCGGCCACTGCTTTTACAGTACCTCTCAGCGCTTTCGGAAGTTTGGGCTGATAAGCAGCCCTTGCAATTTGTAATGCACTTTTAGTCATTTCTTTTAATTATTTAAAGGTGTTAATAAAGTTCAGTTTAAAAGCGTCGCAAATTTCGCTTTTTTCTGCAAGAAATGCAAACCGCGAAGAGAAATAATTAAAAGTGAATACCAAAACGAAACAAATTACATCGCATTGCTTAGTTAATCAAACGGAATTTTCTAATTTTGCACGATAGTTTCAAAAAAGAATCGTTCTTAAAAGGCCATAAATGAAATTACCAAAGTACTATAATCATGCCATCATTCACATATACTCCAATAGTTGCAAAGGCGCATACACCACCGTACAAAATTCACAAGTATTTTGCTCGTCGCCCTCACAACGTATTTAACCAGCTTATTGAAGATTTCACTTCCCCGGGTGAGATTATTCTCGACCCTTTTTGTGGTGGAGGTGTCACTATATATGAAGGTGTGACTCAAGACAGGCGCGTCATCGGATGCGATTTGAACCCTCTATCCACGTTTATTGTAAGAAACATGATCAAGAAGTCTGAAGATATAGAAGTTCTTGAAAAGTGTTTTAGAGAGTTACGTTGCTACCTTGAAACTTTGGTAAAGGACTATATGTTCTTTGAACTGGACAATCAGAGATATGATATATCTTGGGCTGAAATGGCCCTGACAATCAGATGTCCAAAGTGTGGCAGGCCTTCTCCACTTGCCAATGACCTGAAAATAAAGAATGGTAAATACCGGTGTTCAAATAAATATTGTGAACTAAACAGCGAGGGGGAAATTGATATCACATCTTGTGAAAGATTGGAACCTCAGTATATATTTCTGATTAATGCAGCCAATAGAACTCGAATCACGAAGCATTTCGAGGAGGACGACATGGTGCGTTTTAAGTCGCATATCAAATTTCTGAAAAAAGAAATCATTGGTCATCATATCAATATACCGCGCGACCTTATACCTATGGACTGGGACCGTCAGTTTGAAGACGGCCTTGCCAAAAAAGGGATTTTGTATTTTCAGGATTTCTTTACTAAAAGGAACCTGATGATTTTGTTGCTCCTCAAAAATAGAATAAATTCGTTGGAGGAAAAACTTGGAACAGAAAAATACGAACTTGTCAGAATTGTTTTCAGCAATATCCTGAAAGACTGCAATATAATGTCATTTACAAATGCGGCATGGCAAGGAGGATCCCCAACGACATGGAGCAAGCATGCTTATTGGATTCCAAATCAATTCTGCGAAGTTTCAATTATTCCGGCATTTGACAAATCTGTTGCCAAAGTCTTGGCTTCTATTAAGTATAACAACGGCATAAATTATATACCGGTAAGAACAAATTCCATTAAAGATCTATTGGAAAACAGAGCTAATGTTCTGCTTTATAACGCCCCTATCGGCCATACGGATGTACCAGAGAGCAGTGTGGATGCCATAATCACAGATCCCCCTTATGGCAGCAATGTGCAATATTTAGAGTTGTCTCATTTCTGGTATCCCTGGAACCAAGACCTTTATGAGCGTTATCCAATCTTTGAACTTGAAGCGGTTGCTAATAGAAAAAAAGGATTTAACGGAGCCAAGAGCCAATATGATTATGAGAACAATCTATATGAAGTGTTTAAGAATGCATATAGGGTTCTCAAACCTATGAGGTATTTGTCTTTGACATTTAACAACAAAGACATATGCTCATGGCTGGCACTGCTATTTTCAATCCTAAAATCCGGATTTACATTTGACAGGATGTATTTTCAGGATGGAGTTAAAAATTACCGCCAAACAGCGCACACAAAAGCAAAAGGCTCCCCTTATGGGGATTTTATCTATACCTTCAAAAAGGTTGATAGCACTCCTGTGAAAGTGTATACAACGGAGGAAGATTTTATTTATGACATTGATAATATCTTTCTAAAGGACATCAGTTGCAGTGATGAGAATAGAAATGAAATGATATTGCAGATGTTTGTGGATGCAATACCGTTAATAGACGCCTTTGCAAAAACATATCTCAGAACAAAGGGTATTCATCATTTATACTCCCATTTCAATAAAAAATATTTATCAAAGCTTTACGATACAGATAATGCGAACAAGTGAATCTAAAACCATAATAAATCAAGAGTTATTTGACGTAAAGCTTCCTGATTATCAGAGAATAATCGAACGCCTTGTATCAAAATACAATGTTGTTGACGGAAGCTACTATGAAGGTCTTGTTAATTTCAAGGCTAACTTGGTTGTTCCTAAACACAAATGGTATGATTATAAACAAGGCTATTCAGAATTACTTGTCAAACATATCATCGACGAAGCCAAGCCACTAAAGGAGCATTATATTTTAGATCCTTTTTGCGGTGTTGGCACAACGAACCTTACATCAGTAAATCGTGGTTACAAGACTATTGGGTTTGATGTAAATCCAATGGCGATATTAACGGCAAAAGCCAAGACACATCATTACACACCCAAAGAAATTGCTCTGATAAAAAAATATTTGGAAAGTTTCACTCTGCCGGACTCCAAAGTAGAGATTGAAGGTGGGCGTGTCATAGAGACTTCTTTTACAGAAGACGTACTCGATATTCTGCTCAAGATCCGTTTCTTTGTTGATGGTATAAATAATGATGCAGTCCAAGATTTCTTTAGGCTTGCTCTTATTTCGATAATAGACAAATGCTCCTTAAAAATTAAGGATGGCAATGGCTTAAAATTTAAAAAGAATTACAAGGCTGTACCGGATTTGGTCCGACTCTATTTGGACAAGGCATCCGAAATGTTATCTGACATCCGGATGTCAAACGAAGACAAAGAGAATAAGATCATTTTGGGGTCTATGATAACTGAAGAGGCTTTTAACAAAGTAAAAGACATGCCTATCGGACTGTGCGTATTTTCGCCACCTTATGCAAACTGTTTTGACTACTGTGAAGTGTATAAACTTGAATTTTGGATTGGAGGCTTTGTCAAATCCTACGATGACTTTGAGCGATTTAGATCAATAGCCTTGCGCTCACATGTGAATTCTAAATTCAGTCATGAATTTTCAAACAGCAATAAAGATGTGGACACAATAGCTTCACTAATATCATCTTTCAACATCTGGAACAAAAATATTCCAGATATGATTAGAGGATATTTTGATGACATGGAATCGATGATTAAGAATTTATCTAAAATCCTCGTCAACAAGGCAAAATGTTATATTGTAGTTGCAAATTCCGGATATAAAGGCATTTTGGTACCAACCGACTTGCTTTTAGCAGAAATAGCAGAAAAATATGGCTACAAAGTTTGTAACATATATCATGCGCGCAAAATCCGTTCATCTTCTCAACAAATGCATATCCTGAACACAAATTATAACAATCTAATGAGAGAATCTGTAATTGAACTTCAAATTATCAAGTAGATTATGATATACTCCAACTTATTAAAAAAACACTACTCAGATTGGCCTTCTTTGGAAAAGGCCATAGAAGCTTTGCCAACTGCAAAAGCGAGAGGTAACGTTTTTGAAGAGTTTACATTTGCGTACTTTACCATAAAGAAACAAATGTATCAAATAGCAGAGATATACCCATCTGCAGATATTCCTGACAAATACAGAAAAGCTTTTAAGCTTGGCAATAAACAACACCAAGATAGTGGCGTTGACGGCCTTATTATTACAAATGAAGGAAAGTCTATTGCTTACCAGTGTAAATTCCGCTCCGGCAGAGTTAAACCAACCTACGAAGAACTCACCAAATTCTGGTCTGACGGCCGTTATTGCGACTATTGTTGTACAGTTGCCAATTCTTTTGCAGTGAGTAATCTCTCTGATAAACACGAAGAAAATCTTCAGATTCTGGCAAAAGACTTTGATTCTCTTGATCAAGAATTCTTCGACCAACTTTACGATCTCGTGAACAACGAGAATGCTGGAAAGAACAAGGTCTTTTATGAGCCATACGATTACCAAAAGCGTATCATTAAGGAGGTTCTTGTAGGATTTTCAGTTGAAAACAGAGGCAAAGTTATTGCAGCCTGCGGCACAGGAAAAACTCTAACCTCATTATGGATTGTTGAAGCAATGAAAGCTGAAACTGTTCTATTCCTGGCACCAAGCATTTCTCTTGTGAAACAGACACTTGAGGCGTGGGCTGACCAAGCTAAAATTCCATTCACTTACTTGTGCGTTTGCAGTGACAATACCGTTTCATCGAACATAGACGATGATGAAGCTGACATCAGTGTATCTCAGCTGGGTGTACCCGTAACTACAAACATCAACGAGATTGCCAAGTTCTTAGACCACACAAAGGGTAAGGTCAGGTATATCTTTTCCACCTATCAATCTGCAGATAAGATTTCCGAAGCACAGAAGACCGCAAAAGACACTTTTGACTTGATTATCTGTGATGAAGCGCATCGAACAGCAGGTATGCGTTCCAATTTCTCATTGGCACTGGAGGACCAATTCATTTGTTCAAAGAAACGGTTGTTTATGACTGCAACAGAACGGATGGTCCGTCCATTGTTGAAACGGCATCTTGAGGAAAATGGAAAAGTTATTTTCTCTATGGATGACGAAAATGTATATGGTCCGTTGTTCTCACAATATAATTTTGGAGCCGCGATTAAAGATAAAACAATTTCTGATTACAAAATTGTTGTTGCCGGTGTAAAGGAAAGCGAAGTATATAATTACATTGCTGAGAATAAACACATTTCTGTCGGGGACTTGGATAACAATGAGAAGACGACAACTGCTGAAATTCTATATTCAAAGATATTGCTGGCAAAAGCAATGGGTGAGTTCCCCATTAAAAAAACAATATCTTTCCACTCCTCTATTAGAAAAGCTAAGGATTTCGTTGCTGAAAACAGTAATGATATTTCACTTTCAGATGTGATTCGTGAATTCAATGAGCACATCACCGAAGATAATCTTTTTATAGATAACATCAATTGCCAACTAGATTCCGGCTCTCGTGCTCAAATACTTAACAAATTCAAAAACACCGAATATTCTGTCATATCAAATGCCAAGTGCCTCACCGAAGGTGTAGATGTTCCCATTATTGACAGTGTATATTTCATTGATAGAAAAAAATCTTTGGTTGATATTGTTCAAGCATGCGGTAGAGCATTGAGAACCCAAAATGGCATTGATAAAACAGCCTATTTTATCATTCCGATTCTCATTCCGGAGTCTTCTGTTGCGGAAGAAATCTTAAACTCTGAAGAGTTTGAGATTGTCTATAATATCATTCAAGCACTCAGAAGCCAAGATAACAGACTTGAAGATTGGATTAACAGGCTCAATAATGAATATGTCAGGACAGGCAGGATCGGCTCTGACTGCACAGACGACGATGTTCCTATCATAATTCAAATAGAAGGAATCGACATCAAACAATTCTCCGACGAATTATATGTACAAATCGCTACTGTAAATGCGAATCCTGATAATATTCGCAGGCCAACCACTTTTGGCGCCGGTGAACGAAAAACAGGACATGCGCGTATCTTCAAAACAATAGGTGATTATGCTGCAGAACGTTTCTTCTCAAGTTTGGTTGACCCGACTATAAAAATTTATAAAGATAAGAATTCCAAATGTCTCTCAATAGCCGATATTAAAATAGACAACAACAATATCAGCCATACCTACCGGTTAGGATTGATTGAAAAGTCAGGGAAAAATTATAGTCTTACTCCTTTGGGCGAATATTATCTTAGTGGTCGTATCAAACCCCAAGATTTGTTTAGGAAGCAGATGTTGAGATATTCAAACTCATTAGAGGATAATAAAATAGCTCGCACGCTCTTCCCATACAGAGCCTGTTTGGAAGTGCTCAAAAACTTGGAAGTAAAAAAACTGACATTTAACGAATTTGCTTTTTGTATATATCCTATGTACGATAGTACTCCAGATTCCATCAAAAGAGCTGTAGACGACATCAACTATCTGCGTCAGAAATATCCAAGGCTGAAAGCAATCAATATTGCTAACCGACCTCAAATATTACAGTTACTGAATACGTATTTCGGTACTACCCTGACTATTACCGATATATGGGGAACTGCCGGTACCACCGTCAAAAATCTGTATTCATATTTCAGGAACCATTTGTCTTTATTTGAAGATATCATAGAAATAAAGAATAGGGAAATTTGTATTAAGCCCGGAGTTAATGCTAACGATATAGACAAATTATTGGAGATAGATAAAAACATTGAAAAAGTTGACAGGAAGAATCTATTCGCAATATATACCGAAGTGTCGTCATGCCTATGATATTTTTCTTAGTCTAATAAAGTCGCCACCATAGCCTTGCATCTGTACATCAAGGCTATACCTACAAAAAAGAGTACTCTTAACAAATGTCAGGAGTACTCTTAACTATCACCACAAACAGCCTTATTTCTCTACCTGCCAGCCGCCCCCCAAGGCTTTATATACATTCACCACCGCTATCAGTTCGTCGCGAATGGCATTGCTGACCCCAATTTGCGCATCAAAATAACCACGCTGGGCATCGAGAACATCCATGTAATTGATAACACCGTTGATATACTGCAACTGTGCCAGTTCCACATACGTTTTGGCAGAACGCTCCAATTTAAGGCGCAACTGATATACCTCCTTTATCTTGTTGAAGTCCACAATCGCATTCTTGGCTTCTTTGAAAGCATTCAATACTGCCTTTTCATAACTATGCACTTCGGCTTCAAACGAAGCTTTCTGCGCTTTCAAAGCAGCCCGGTTCTTGCCCCAGTTGAAAAGAGGAGTCAGTACCGCACCATTCAACAAAGAATAAGGCGACTGAAGAAAGTTGGACAGGACATCACTCTCCAATCCAAACTGACCGGTTAATGAGAGCCGGGGAAACATATTGGTATAAGCCACTTTTACACGAGCATGCTCCGCTATAAGTTGCTGTTCCGCAGCACGAATATCAGGACGACGTTCCAGTAAACCGGAAGGTAACCCTACCGGCAAAGACTCCGGTACATCCAGTTCCTGCAAGAAGCGGCTGCGTTCGATACGGGTGGGAAACTCACCGGCAAGAAAAGCGATGTCATTTTCCTTGATAGATATTTTGCGTTCCAAATCCGGAACCAGCGTAGCAGTGCGGGCCAACTCCACCTGTGCCTGTTGATAAGAGGTCTCCGAGGTAAGCCCACCCTCAAAACGTATTCGAGCGAGACGCACTCCTTCCTCACGTGCTTTTTGTGTCTGACGCACAATCTCCAATTCCGTATCGAGCGCAACCAATTCATAATATGCCTGAGCCACTTCGGAAACGATGGTCATGCGTAGGGCACGCTGTGCTTCCACGCTTTGCAAGTACTCGGCAACGGCAGCGGCTTTCTTCCAGCGCAGATTCCCCCAAAGGTCAAGTTCCCATGACAAAAGAGCTTTTGCCTCATAAGTATTACCTACGTCACGACTATGACCGCCATGATTCTCCACTTCACGTTCCGCCTCCACTCTCCCATTCAATTGGGGCAGCAAGTTGGCTACACTGATGCGTTTCTGCGCTGCCATTTCCTTGACACGGGCAGCAGCGATAAGCATATCTTTGTTATATTCCAATGCACGATCTATCAAGCTGCGCAAAGTGTTGTCGGTATAAACCGCCTGCCATTGCTCGTCGGCAATGCTGGCGCTGTCCTGTTGTTGAGCCAAACTATCGGGTAACACCATTTCCGGACGAACATAACTCTTACCCACTTTGCACGATGCAAAAAGCACCGGAATGAGTAACAGAAGTATATATATATTCTTTCTTTTCATAAGTACGTAATCAAAATTCGTTTGCAATATTATCATCAGTCTTTTTTGATTTTGTGTTGCACTTTGGCTTTCGCTTTATAAATCAGTACAAAGAAGAACGGCACAAGTACAATACCAAATACAATGGCAAAGATCATTCCAAAGAACACCCCCGTACCGATTGCCTGACGGCTTGCAGACCCCGGTCCGCTTGCAAGTACCATAGGAAGCATACCCAAAACAAAGGCAAGCGAGGTCATCAATATAGGACGGAAACGAAGTTGAGCGGCATGAATGGCCGACTGTACCAAGTCTCCCCCATTATCTACCTGTACTTTGGCAAACTCTACGATAAGGATAGCATTCTTTGCCGCAAGCCCCACGAGCATTACCAAACCGATTTGGAAATAAATATCATTTTCCAAGCCACAAACAGCAACCCCTAAATAAGCTCCCAAAGCAGCTACCGGCAAGGAAAGCAATACTGCGATAGGCACTGTCCAGCTTTCATATTGCGCAGCCAAGAAGAGGAAAACGAAGAGGAACACCAATGTCAGGACCAATCCGGTCTGCCCGCCGGCTTTCTTTTCCTGATAGGAAAGTCCACTCCATTCAAGACCTATGTTGTCCGGCAAATGATCGCGTGCTATCTGTTCCATGATCTCCATAGCCTGACCGGAACTGTATCCCTGTGCAGCCGAACCGCGGATAACGGCGGTAGTAAACATATTGAAACGCTTGATACTACCCGGCCCTGTGGTGTAGGATGCATTGCCCAATGAGGTCAGCGGAACCATTGCTCCATTGGCAGCTTTCACAAAGAACAGATTGATGTTCTCTTTATGCTCACGATACGGAGCCTCCGCCTGAATATACACCTTATATATACGGTTGAACATATTAAAATCGTTTACATACACAGAGCCCGTATAAGCTTTCATCGTGGAGAACACGTCTGCCAACGGTACGCCCAGCATCTTCACCTTGTCACGATCCACATCAAAATAGAGTTGCGGGATTTCGGACTGCAAGGAAGAAGAAAGTCCTGCCAGCTCTTTATGCTTCTGGGCATAATACATCAAGGTGTCTGCCGCTTGTACCAGATTTTCGAAAGTCGCCTCACCACGTGCTTCAAGCTGCATTTCAAAACCTCCGGAGGCTCCCAACCCCGGAATCACAGGCGGAGTGGAAAGATAGACTTTACATTCGGGATATTCCTTCAGGTCTCTCTCTACCTTTGCCATAATCTTATCAATGGTGGTATTTTTGCGGTCTTCCCAAGGCTTTAAAATGACGGTCAGTTCGCTGCGTGCCTGATTACTTCCCACACGCGGACTGCTTCCCGTTACATTCTGCACATAAGCCACATACGGATTTTGCTCCAAATACTTCACCGCGCGATCGGTCACTATACGGGTACGCTCCAGTGTGGCGCCTTCCGGTAACTCCAGTTCCACCTTAAAGTATCCCTGATCTTCGACAGGCAAGAAACTGGTAGGAATCAGGCGATGGATGATGAAGATGGCAATCAGCACCATTCCAAATGCACTCATCAGACGTCTTGGATGCTTGATAACGCGACTGATAACACCGATATATTTATGATTGCTGATGCTCAGCCACTCATTTATTTTACGGAACACAATATTCTTTTTCGCTCCGCTATTAGGCTTCAGTATTAGCGAACACATCACAGGGCTAAGGGTTAAAGCCACAACCGTAGAAAGCAACACAGACACAGCGATGGTGATAGTGAACTGGCGGTATAATTGTCCGGTAATACCACTCAAGAAACTTACCGGAACGAATACGGCACAAAGCACCAACGAAGTTGCAATCAAAGCACTTGCCAAACCGTTCATGGCTTTCTTGGTTGCCTCATAGGGCGAGAGCTTTTCCGTCTCCATCAAATGTTCCACATTCTCTACCACCACAATGGCATCGTCCACCACAATACCGATAGCGAGAATTAATCCCAATAAGGTCAATATATTCAACGAGAAACCGAAAATAAGCATGAACCCGAAAGTACCGATCAAGGATATAGGTACTGCAACGACAGGAATCAAAGTCGCACGCCAGCTTTGTAGAGAGAGGAACACTACCAGTACAACAAGTATCAATGCTTCGAACAACGTTTTATATACCTCATGAATAGACTCCGAAATATAAGTAGTCATATCAAACGGTATCTCGTAACTCATTCCTTCGGGGAAATTCGCACTTATTTCCTCCATTGCTTTCTTCACATTGTCCGCCACTTCCATAGCATTGGCACCCGGAAGCATATAGATGCCAAGAACAGCCGCATTCTCACCGTTGATACCACTCTCTGTGCTATATGAAGAGGCTTCGAGCGATACGCGCGCCACATCGCGGAGACGAATGATAGATCCGTTGGCATTGGCACGAACCACAATGTCCTCAAACTGTTTCGCCGAGCTCAAACGGCCTTGCGTCGTAATGGGAATGGTTATGTCCAAACCCTGTACCGGCTGCTGTCCTAAAACGCCGGCTGCCGATTCGCGATTCTGGTCTTTCAATGCGTTCTGCAAGTCCTGTACCGTCAAACCGAAGTTTGCCAGCTTGTCCGGCATAGCCCATATCTGCATGGCATAGTAACGGCTACCGATATTGGATACACGTCCCACACCGGGAATACGGCGCAAAAGGTCGAGCACATTGATTGTGGCAAAGTTACTCAAATAGATTTCATCGAACTTCGGGTCGCTGGAAGTCAAACAGATAGTCATCAACTGACTGGGGGCTTGCTTCTCTACCGAAATACCATTTTGGATAACTTCGGCCGGCAAACGGCTTTCCGCCAGTTTCACACGATTCTGAATTTCTACGGCAGCCAAATCGGGATCGGCAGACACATCAAAAGTCACCGTTGCCGAAAAGCCTCCGGAATTGGAACTGTTGGACTCCATGTACAACATACCCGGAGTACCGTTTATCTCTTGTTCGATAGGGGTTGCCACCGCTTGCGATACGGTCAGTGCGCTTGCTCCCGGATAGGATGCACTGATTTTTACAACGGGCGGCGTTATCTGCGGATATTGATCCACCGGAAGCATGGTCAGACCGATGATACCGACAATTACAATCACAATCGATATCACCGCCGAGAATACCGGGCGGTCTATAAAAAAACTTACTTTCATACTGTCATTACTTTGAGAGGTTGTTATCCTTTACACTATTCTCGGAAGCGATTTTCTTGTTCAAAGAATCTGCCGGCTCTTCTTCCTTCTTAGGAGCAGCAGCCTGCGCACGTACTTTCATACCCGGAGTGAGTTTATGGAAACCTTCCGTCACCACTTGCTCGCCTGCCACCAGTCCGCGTTCGACAACCATATTGTTACCAAACTCAGGTCCTAACTCAATGAAACGCTTCTCCACCGTAGAGTCGCGGCGCATTACATATATATAAGCACCTCCCTTTTCAATGGTTACCGCTTTCTGAGGAACAGCCACAGCCCCTTCGCGCACATCCAGCAACAGCTTCACTTTTGTAAACTGTCCCGGCAACAATACCCTGTTGGGATTGGGCATCTCTGCACGAACAGAGAATGTACCGGTCTGCGGATCGACCTGCGGTTCGGCAAAATCCACATAGCCTTTATAAGGATAGACAGTATTATCTGCTAAAGTAATCGTAATGTTGGGTTGCCAGGAACGGGTAGAGTCCTGACGGCCTATCTCGATGTTACGTTCCTTGCTTTTAAGATAATCCAATGCGGTCATACTGAAATCCACCAATACCGTATCACTCTTCACCACAGTGGCGAGCAGTGATTTGCCTCCCGGACCTACCAACGTTCCCAAGTCCACATTTCTTTCACTGATATGACCCGACAAAGGAGAACGTACAATGGTATACCCCAGTTCCAGCTCTGCCTGATCCAAATCCGCCTGGCTCATGGAGACGGAAGCCTCGGCTGTTTCATAGGCAGCCTGTGCATTGTCCAAGTCCAACTGGCTGGCGGCATTCTGTGCATACAAAGGACGAATACGTTCCAAATCGCGCTTGGCTTTCAACGCCTGTGCCTCATCTTTCTTTAATTGTGCACGAGCTTTATCCGCCTTTGCCCGATATTGATCCTGATTGATGACAAACAATACTTGATTTTTAGTTACATACTTACCTTCGGCGAAAAGCATACTTTCCAGATAACCTTCCACACGCGCACGAACCTCTACAAACTGTTGTGCACGAATGCGTCCTACATATTCACCAAAAATCTCCACATCACCCACTTCGGCAGGCTCCACAATTACGGTGGGCGCTTCCGGTTGTACTTTCTTCGGCCAAGTCAATATCAGATAACCGGCAAGCAACACCGCCATACAGGCTATCATCATTATTACCCTTTTCTTTCTCAGCTTCAATTCTTTTTTCGTAAAAAATAGTCTCATGCTTGTTTGTTTATTAAATTTAACCCTGTTTCTTTATTCAACGCAAACGCAGTGCCAAAGCCTGACAGGGTATTATTCTTATTATATAATAGTTTAGTTATCAACCATAAACATACATACAGGCTACCTATACCACACCTATATTCCACATGTATGCTGTGGAAATTCTCCACAAATGTAGAATTATTCTACGAACTGTTTCTCATTAAAAACACATAAAATCCCGTTTTTCCTCTCCATTCATTGAGAAAAACACTATCTTTACCGAAAATAATTCAATTTATTCACATAAAAAGTAAAGATTATGGCAAGTAGAAAAGTATTGAAAAAGAATGTCAACTATATCACCGGCGAATTGTTTGCCGAATGTCTTATGAACAGCCTGTATGTACCCGGAACAGACAAAAAGAAAGCCGATGAACTAATGGCTGAAATCTTGAAAATGCAAGATGAATTCATCAGCCGCATCAGCCATACCGAACCGGGAAATGTAAAAGGTTACTACAAGAAATTCCGTTCTGATTTTAACGCAAAAGTAGACGAAATCATTGAAGCTATCGGTAACCTGAAATAACACAGAATGAAGAAAGGACTATATAGTTTTATCTACTATCGCCTGTTAGGGTGGAAAACGAATGTAACAGTGCCCAACTATGACAAATGCGTCATCTGTGCAGCACCACATACTTCCAACTGGGATTTGTTTATCGGTAAACTGTTTTATGGAGCCATTGGGCGAAAGACCAGCTTTATGATGAAGAAAGAGTGGTTTTTCTTTCCTTTGGGACTAATATTCAAAGCCGTTGGCGGCATACCGGTAGACCGAAGCCGAAAAAGCTCTTTAGTGGACCAAATGGCACGTAAATTTGCCGGAAGCAAACAGTTTCATTTGGCTATTACCCCGGAAGGAACGCGCAAGGCCAATCCTAACTGGAAAAAGGGATTTTACTTCATAGCACTGAAAGCACAAGTACCTATCATGCTGATCGGTATAGACTATCCTACCAAAACCATTACTTCCACCAAGGCAATAATGCCTACGGGAGATATTGAAAAGGACATGCATGAGATAAAACTCTATTTTAAGGATTTTCAAGGAAAGAACCCTGAGAACTTTTCAATCGGAACAATTTAAAAAGCGACCGGCAACGGCCTCCTATCAAAATGAACCGACTACGCGTCAGTATCCTGCAAACGGATATTGCTTGGGAAAATAAACAAGACAACCTCCGTCGTCTCCGCGAACAACTGGAAACACTTCGTGGAGCGACGGAGATTGTTGTTTTACCGGAAACATTCTCTACCGGATTCAGCATGAATACCGACAGACTGGCAGAGCCGGTAACAGACAAGACAATCGCTACTTTGCGCCAATGGGCCGCGGAATGTCAGATAGCCCTTGCCGGAAGCTACATTTCCTGCGATGAAATTCCCGTTGCATCCGAGGATAATGAATTATCCTACAAACATCCGGCATACTACAACCGCGCTTTCTTCCTCACTCCCGAAGGGGAAAGTTATTTCTACGACAAACGTCACCTGTTCCGCATGGGGCATGAGACAGAACATTTTACGGCAGGCTCTCAACGTGCCGTAATCTCATACCGGGGCTGGAACATATTATTGCTTGTGTGTTACGACCTACGCTTCCCTGTGTGGAGCCGGAATGTAGACAACGAATACGACCTATTGATTTACGTTGCCAACTGGCCCGTCTCCCGGCGGAAAGTCTGGGACATACTCTTGCAGGCACGCGCACTGGAAAACATCTGTTACGTCTGTGGCGTCAACCGCATCGGTATAGATAACAATCAAATTCCATATAACGGCGGTAGCGTAATCTACTCCCATAAAGGTGAGCTGCTGGCCCATGTGCCCGATAATAGAGAAGGGACAGCCACCGCCGCACTTGAACTCACCGCATTGCAAACATTCAGAAAAAAATTTCCCGCATGGAAAGACGCGGACTCTTTCACTATCGTTTCAGATAATAATTCACAGTAGTCACTACGCGTATGCTTTTAATATAAGGTGTATTGGCATCTCTGTCCGATATGGAGAACTGCCCCTGCGAAGCATTCCGTATCTTGCCCAGACTGCTATCCGAGTCTTTTGCAAACTTCTCGGCAGCGGCACGAGCATTCTTTGTGGCTTCTTCTATCATTTGCGGCTTCACATCATTCAGACCTGTGAATTCATATACTACGTTATACCGGTAATCGCCTCCGCTAATGGCTATCCCCTGCTTCAGCAATTCAGCCTGCTCCGACATCAGTTGCCGCACCTTCTCTACATTCTTCGAAGTAACCGTAATTACGGATGTCGCATTATACCGATAAACGATATCACGATTGCCATAGCGTTCGGCCTGCATATCTATCACTTCCGGAGGAGCTATACTGATTTCTTCTTTCGCAATGCCGTTACTCTCCAGAAATTTCACAATAGCTTTGTTTTTCTGCTCCATATTGGCATAAAGCAAAGAAGGATCATTCCCGATATCCTTATACATCAAAGGCCATATCACCTTATCGGCAGGGACTTCCATTTCAGCCAGACCTTTCACGCTGACAATACGTTCTTTGTCTATAAAATCATTGATACCGCATTTGATTGTCACTCCTAACAAGATCATACCGGCAGCGATAATGGCTGCTTCTATTTTCCACGTTTTCATACTCAATCGTTTTATAAGTTTATTAGTTAGTAAAACAAAATAACGAAATTAAAGTTTTCATGCTTTATAATCCTGATTAAAAGATATTAAATGGAAATCTCTTTAAACATTGCGCAGCTATTTTTAGAGTATTTAATAAAAATACCTAAATGTATGGAGTGCATCTTACCTAAAAAGTAGCTATTTTTGTCCGTCGAAACGAAGTCTGACGACCGATACGATTAATTTATTAACACTAACCCCTAAATCCTATGTTGACTCAACTCATCAACGCACGTATCTTGACCCCGCAAGGATGGCTCAAGGACGGTTCCGTACTTATCAGGGACGGAAAAATTTTAGAAGTAACCAATTGTGATCTCGCCGTTATCGGAGCACAACTGATTGATGTGAAAGGAATGCATGTATTGCCCGGAGGCGTAGAGATCCATGCGCATGGCGGCGGAGGACGCGATTTTATGGAATGTACAGAGGATGCTTTCCGCGGTGCCGTCCAAACCCACATGAAATATGGAACCACCAGCATATTCCCCACCCTGTCCTCATCTACCGTACCGATGATTGAACAAGCGGCGGAGACTTGTACAAGGATGATGGCGGAAAAAGACAGCCCGATATTGGGTCTGCACCTTGAGGGTCATTATCTCAATATGGCAATGGCAGGCGGACAAATGCCCGAAAACATCAAAAATCCGGATCCCAATGAATATATCCCTATTGTAGAAAACTGGCACTGCATCAAACGCTGGGATGCCGCTCCCGAATTGCCCGGAGCCATGCAATTCGGCAAGTACATCACCGGGAAAGGAATTTTGGCCTCAGTGGCCCACACCCAAGCCGAATTTGAAGACATCCGTACCGCATACGAAGCCGGATATACGCACGCCACCCACTTCTATAATGCGATGCCCGGATTCCATAAACGTCGTGAATACAAATACGAAGGAACAGTAGAAAGTATCTACCTGATGGATGACATGACCGTTGAAGTAGTAGCCGACGGCATCCATGTACCGCCTACAATCCTGCGTCTTGTCTACAAGATAAAAGGCGTAGAACGGATGTGTGCCATAACCGACGCCCTGGCATGCGCTGCAAGTGATAACAAAGAGGCCTTTGATCCTCGCGTCATCATTGAAGACGGCGTGTGCAAACTGGCCGACCACTCTGCCCTTGCCGGTAGCGTAGCAACTATGGACCGGCTGATACGTACAATGGTACAGAAAGCCGATATACCTTTGGCAGATGCCGTACGTATGGTTTCCGAAACTCCTGCGCGCATCATGAATGTCTATGACCGCAAGGGATCACTCCAAAAGGGGAAGGATGCCGACATTATCGTTATGGACGAAGATTTGAAAATTAGAGCGGTATGGGCAATGGGTAAATTAGTGCCTGAAACCGATACTTTATCATAAAAATTACCTCAAAAGGATGCGAATGAACTTTGTTTTTCGTATTTTTGTTAAGTTTTGAACGAGCGAACAGCTTTAATCATTTATTAATAACCAAATTATTGTATGAAAACCAATCTTAGTTCTCAAATTACTCTCAACAGAGTATCCCCCAGGTATTATAGACCTGAGAACGCTTTCGAACGGTCGGTACTGACACGTCTCGAGAAAATTCCGACAGACATTTACGAATCTCCCGAAGAAGGAGCTAACCAGATTGCTTTGGACATTGCACAGGTGATTCGTGACAAGCAGAAAGCCGGACGCTTCTGCATACTTGCATTAGCAGGCGGTAACTCTCCGCGCAATGTCTATTCAGCCCTCGTGCGCATGCACAAAGAAGAAGGGCTGAGCTTCCGTAATGTAGTAGTGTTCAACCTTTATGAATATTACCCACTGGCATCGGATGCAGTCAACAGCAATCTTAATGCATTGAAAGAAATGCTGCTCGACCACGTAGACATCGATATGCAGAACGTATTCAGCCCCAACGGGACCATCGCCAAAGATACCATATTCGAATATTGCCGCTTGTACGAGCAACGCATTGAAAGTTTCGGCGGAATTGATGTGGCTGTATTGGGCATCGGACGTGTGGGAAACATCGGTTTCAACGAACCAGGGTCGCGCCTGAACTCCACCACCCGCTTAATCTTGCTGGACAACGACTCACGCAACGAAGCTTCCAAAATGTTCGGCAGCATCGAAAGCACTCCGGTAAGCTCCATAACAATGGGTGTAGCTACTATCCTTTCTGCCAAGAAAGTATATCTGCTGGCATGGGGGGAAGAAAAAGCCAAAATGGTGAAAGAATGTGTGGAAGGCAATGTGACGGATACAATTCCTGCATCCTACCTGCAGACGCACAACAATGCCCACATCGCTATCGATCTTTCTGCTGCCGCCAACCTGACACGTATCCAGCGTCCTTGGCTGGTGACTTCCTGCGAATGGAACGACAAACTGATTCGCAGCGCCATCGTCTGGCTGTGTCAGCTGACCGGAAAGCCGATTTTGAAGTTAACCAACAAAGACTACAACGAAAACGGCTTAAGCGAATTGCTTGCCCTTTACGGTTCGGCATATAATGTAAATATCAAGATTTTCAACGATCTGCAGCACACCATCACCGGCTGGCCGGGTGGAAAACCGAATGCAGACGACACCTATCGTCCCGAACGCGCGAAGCCATATCCCAAGCGCATCATTGTGTTTTCTCCGCATCCGGATGATGACGTTATATCCATGGGTGGCACCATCCGCCGCTTGGTAGAGCAGAAACATGACGTGCATGTGGCATACGAAACCTCCGGTAACATTGCCGTAGGCGATGAAGAAGTAATCCGCTTCCTGCATTTCATCAACGGCTTCAATCAGATCTTCAACAACAGCGAAGACCAGATTATCAACGAAAAATATACGGAAATCCGTAACTACCTGAAGGATAAGAAAGACGGTGACATGGATACTCGTGACATCCTGACTATCAAAGGTCTGATCCGTCGTGGTGAAGCACGCACCGCCTGCACCTATAACAATATCCCGCTGGATCACTGCCATTTCCTCGACTTGCCGTTCTATGAAACCGGTAAGATTCAGAAAAACCCCATCAGTGAGGCCGACGTGGAAATCGTACGCAACCTGCTGCGCGAGGTGAAGCCTCACCAAATCTTCGTTGCCGGCGACCTTGCCGACCCGCATGGAACACACCGCGTTTGTACGGACGCTGTATTTGCCGCTATCGATCTGGAAAAGGAAGAAAGCGCCAAATGGCTGAAAGATTGCCGTATATGGATGTATCGCGGTGCATGGGCAGAATGGGAAATTGAAAACATTGAAATGGCAGTACCCATCAGTCCGGAAGAATTGCGTGCCAAACGTAACTCCATCCTGAAGCACCAAAGCCAAATGGAAAGCGCACCTTTCCTCGGTAATGATGAACGCCTGTTCTGGCAACGCAGCGAAGACCGTAACCGCGGTACAGCCGCACTGTACGACAGTTTGGGACTTGCATCTTACGAAGCGATGGAAGCATTCGTAGAATATATTCCGCTGTAAATCTTTGCAGAAACATCAATTAAAGAGTGGGAGGCTTATCGCTTTCCACTCTTTTTTATTCAGATAAAACATAAACTTAATAAATAATCAATGAAAATATGCATTATCTGTAATGAAAAACTTATCTTTGCTTTTACAGAAAACATTAAATCACTAAACATTAAAAAAAGAACGCCATGTACACTATACAAGCTAATCCCAGCGGAACCCGTAGCCTGGAAATATCAGAAGAGAATCTTGTCACCATTGAGAAATACGGGCTATTCCGCCATCTCATCGACAGTAACGGTATCGTGGACGAAACCGTACTCGACAAACTCAAACTGAATATCCGTTCCCTCATCGCCTCGCAAGAGGAAGACAGCAAAGACCTGCTCGATCTCTGCATCGATGTCATCTATCACAACAACATGAAAGCTTTCGGATTGCAACAGCTTATCAAGCTCTATCTGCAATGGCTTCCCCAGCAAGAAACAGTAGAAGAGGAAGAGGATAAATGAAAACGATTGATACACGCGGGCAAAAACTTTACAGCCCTCTTATCCCCGCCATAAAGGCCATGTGCGAAGCCGGAAAAGGCGAAAAGCTGGAAATCATAATGGATGACCCAGCTGCCTTCAGCGATTTGAAAGAATATCTTGCCGAACAAAAGATCGGTTTTCGCGAAATTTATGACGGCGAACAGATGACGGTACAATTTTGCGTATCTTTGTACCCATGAAAGAATATAGACTGACAGACTGGTTGCCTACAACCAAGAAAGAAGTAGAACTACGTGGATGGGATGAACTTGATGTAATCTTGTTTAGCGGTGACGCCTATGTGGATCATCCGTCGTTCGGAGCAGCCGTTATAGGACGCATACTCGAAGCGGAAGGACTGCGTGTGGCAATTGTTCCCCAACCTAACTGGCGCGATGATTTGCGGGATTTCAAGAAACTGGGACGTCCCCGTCTTTTCTTTGGTGTCAGTGCAGGATGCATGGACAGCATGGTCAATAAATATACTGCCAACAAACGTCTGCGCAGTGATGATGCCTATACTCCTGATGCACGTCCGGATATGCGCCCCGAATATCCTTCGATAGTCTATACCCAAATACTGAAAAAGCTATATCCCGATGTTCCCGTTATATTAGGCGGCATTGAGGCCAGTATGCGCCGGCTGACGCATTACGACTACTGGCAAGACCGCGTACGCCCAAGTATCCTTGTAGACAGCGGTGCTGACGCATTGACATACGGTATGGGTGAAAAGCCCATTGTGGAACTTGTGAAAAGATTAAATCAGCAACAGTCTATTTTCGATATACCTCAACTGGCTTATCTCACTAAAGAGGTTCTTCCGCAGGAAGGAGACATCATCCTTTTCCCGCACGAAGAATGTTTGAAAGATAAGAAAAAACAGGCTGCAAACTTCCGCCATATCGAAGAAGAGAGCAATAAATATGCCGCTTCGCGCATATTACAAACCATAGGCAAACAAACCGTTGTCGTAAATCCGCCTTACCCTCCTTTAACGGAAGCGGAACTCGACCGTTCTTTCGACCTGCCCTATACACGCCTTCCGCACCCCAAATACAAAGGGAAACGCATACCGGCATACGACATGATTAAGTTCTCCGTCAATATTCATCGGGGATGCTTTGGCGGTTGTGCTTTCTGCACCATCTCGGCACATCAAGGAAAGTTCATCGTCAGCCGCAGCAAGGAAAGTATCCTGAAAGAAGTAAAAGCCGTCATGGGACTGCCGGACTTTAAAGGATACCTTAGCGACTTGGGAGGTCCTTCTGCCAATATGTATAAGATGCGAGGGAATGACGAAAACATATGCAAGAAGTGTAAGCGTCCTTCATGCATTCACCCTAAAGTATGCCCTAATCTGAACACAGATCATGGTCCGCTGCTCGATATTTATCATGCGGTAGACAGCTTGCCCGGCATCAAGAAATCGTTCATTGGCAGCGGTGTACGCTATGACCTGTTATTACATCAGAGCAAAGATTCCGGAACCAACAAAAATACGCAGGAATATACTCGTGAACTCATAGCACGCCACGTAAGTGGTCGGCTCAAAGTCGCCCCGGAGCATACCTCGGAACGTGTGCTCAACATTATGCGCAAACCGCCGTTCAGCCAATTCGGAGAATTCAAGAAGATATTCGACCGGATCAATCGTGAAGAAGGTCTGCGCCAACAGCTCATTCCCTACTTCATCTCCAGCCACCCCGGTTGCAAAGAAGAAGATATGGCGGAACTTGCCGTTATCACCAAACGGCTGGATTTCCATTTGGAACAAGTACAGGACTTTACTCCTACCCCCATGACCGTTGCTACCGAAGCATGGTATACAGGGTTCCACCCTTATACGCTGGAACCCGTATTCAGCGCCAAGACACAGCGTGAGAAGCTGGCACAGCGCCAATTCTTTTTTTGGTATAAACCGGAAGAACGGAGAAATATCATCAACGAACTGCGCCGGATAGGACGACAGGATTTGATTGACAAACTGTACGGAATGCGATGATGCAACCGAACTTGATGAAGAGAACACGATTTCTGTAACCGTTATGTTTATTTTTTATGCAAACAAAACATATTCCCTCCTCAACGGGCAGCGTAATAAGTGTCAATCATCGTCGCCTGACGGGCAGCAGCTATCCCCTGCGCGTCCAATATTACAGTCATAGCTTCACCATTGGGCAGTGCCATTTGCGCTGTACCATTCTCGTTCATTTTCAACAGTTCGGCAGTATTGCCTTCAAACTCAACATTCCAAGTACTCTGTTCCTGGTCATAAAATAATTCCATAACCATAGTTTCACCCTCTTTTTGAACGGAATAACCATTTTCCAGCGTCTTTACAAGATAATTTCCGTTTTCACCTTTCACTTTCTTCACATCACCAACACCCGCCATCGGATTGCTACCACTCCAGAATTCAATGGAATTGATTACCAACGCATCTGCCAAATAACAGATTCCATATACAGGAACCACATTGCAAGCAAGGAAAACCAACTCATTCACAAACTTGGTGCTGATATTGCGGTTCCAGTTCAATAACTTCCCATGCAGGGCGAAAGAACCGATACAAGATGAAAACAAAAACGCACCACAAACCAACAAGGCTGCAACCTGTTTCAAATTACTTTTTCTCATAATTACCATTTGTTTAATTTATACTAGGGTAATGGAAATATTCCGACACCCATATTTATCATTACTTAAATGCTACTTTTTTTCAGGGACAACGCAACATTACGCTCCACCTCCCAAACACCGGTTTCAACAATCCGCATCTCGGAAATACCTCTGAACAAGCGGTCAATATCCTCGCGGCATACTATTCCACTCAAACTGAGGGCACGAGGGGCCAACAGTACACAAAAATTCAAAATTCCCTCTTCCACTGTACAGTACAGCATACATTGTCCTTTCATTTGTCTCATCTCCGCCTCAGGGAATTTACGGACCAAATGTCCCAACCGGTCAAATACCAGAATAATACAATGCAAATGTATATCTTTCAATTCGGATCCATCAAGCACCAGGCATATCTGGCAATTCCGCCTTGCTTTTATTCTCCGAAGTCTATGGTCATACTTTATGCTTAGATAAAAGCCCCCTATGATCATAAATAAAAATCCTATTACAATGATTAACGTCATATATGCTTTCCTTTATTTTATTATTAAGGTTCATACTGCATGGTTACATTTACCATATTTTCCAATACAATAATCGATTATTGCAAAGATAAGACATCTGTGTATATACTCCGTCCGAAAATCAAGGGACAAAAGGTGGACTAACCCGATAAATCTCATCAAATACTTGTGAGATATGTAAGTGGACATTACCTTTGTGCTCATTAGGTAACAAGCAGCAAATAAGCCAAATGAACAGAACAAACAATAGGATAATCCTATTATTCACTCTCTTTATAGTCTCCTTTTTTCCTACCGCCTCCTCACAAACTCCCGCCATAGAGAATTTGGAAAAGGAGTTGGCAGCGCACAACCGTATAGACACGACAAGGGTGAATCTCCTCAACAAATTAGGGTACGAACTCTATGCCATTGACTCCGGTAAAGCCGGAGAGTATGCCCAAGAAGCGCAAAAAATCTCCATCAGACTGAACTACCCTGCAGGGGAAGCTGCCAGCTTATGGGTTACGGGACTGATAATAAGAAACACACCGAAAAAAGCATTGGAACACTTTGAAAGGGCGCTGGGCATAGCCGAACGTATAAAAGATCCTACCAGCATCTGCAACTATCTTCTTGCTATCAGCTCCATTCAAAAAACTATGGGGAACATCAAAGCCAGTGACGAAGCCATAGAAAAAGGACTACAAGCAAGCACTGTATTAAAAGATCCGGACATACGCATCAAATTGCTATACAACTCCGCCACTAATCTGACAAGTAAGGGGCAATATTTGCAAGGCATCGAAAAGCTGCAGGAAGTAATCAACCTATCTATTCAAAGCAACAACAAAATAATGCTGGCAAAAGCCCAATCAAGCATAGCAACTACCCTAAACAGACAAGGCGACCCACTGCGTGCTTTGGAATATTACCTAAAGGGACTACGCATCTACGAGGAACTGAATGACCGACGAGGCATCTGTGGTTTGCTTATCAACATGGGAAATATCAAATCGGAACAAAAAGAACACGAAGCCGCTCTAAACGACTTCAAACGAGCATTGCAGTTAGGCAAGGAACTAGACGATCCTTATCTGATTTCTGCCTGCTATGCCAACATAGGTAACATATACAAACGTCTGCATCACCCTGACGCGCTGCATTATATGCAAGAAGGACTCCGAACATCAGCCGGGATCAATATCGGGCTGAGTGTCAACCTGCTGATAAATATCAGTTGCATCTATATAGAACAGGAAAAGTACGACAAAGCACAAGAGAACCTCACGCAAGCACTCGGCATGGCGCAACAAGCAAAAATAGAACATGCACATGGTGAAATCTTACGCCTGCTTGGCACGCTGTACTATGCCCGCGAACAGTATGTTCGCGCACTGGACTATGCCAACCAAGCTTTGCAAACAGGTCGTAAAATCAACTACATGGAACTTAACAAGCACACCCAAAAATTGTTGGCTGATATCTATGAAAAGACCGGAGACTTCAAAAGGGCTTATAATGCCCACGTGCTGTGCAAACAACTAAACGACAGCCTTCTCAACGAAAAGAATATTCGCCGGATGGCTTTAATGGAAAGTTCCTACAAATATGAAAAAGAGATACAGAAATATGAGTTGGAACAGGCCAACCAAAAGTTACAGATACGCAACCAGCGCTATATTATCTTCTTTCTCATTTCCGCCACGTTACTCATCATCATCCTTACTACACAGCTATACCGTTCCAGCCGCCTGAAAAAGAAAGTTCTTAAACTGGAAGTGGACCAAGCCAAAAGAAAGTTGGAGTACAGCCAAAAGGAAATGACATCCGCCACTCTAAAACTGATACAAAATGCCGAATGTGACAGCTACTGTATAAAGATGTTGGAAAATCTGGAAAAAGGAGATGATGAAGAGAAGCATAAGCGCATACGCTCTCTTATCAACTACTACAAAAGCAAGTCAACGTATGCCAACTGGAGAGAGTTTGAAACTCTATTCCTCGAAGTCAACACCAGCTTCTACGACAAGCTGAACGAGCGCTTCCCTACCCTTACCAACAATGAGCGCAAACTATGCGTCTTTCTGAAACTGAATATGAGTAACAAAGACATCGCCCAAATCACTTTCCAATCCGAAGAGGCTCTAAAAAAAGCGCGTCTGCGGTTACGCAAAAAAATGGGATTGGAGCGGATGGACAATTTGGCAGGAGTCATACAAAACCTATAAGGGTAGTAATATTGAAGTAATTGCACCTTCCTCTATTCGGAATAAAATAAGAGAAGAAGCCATGAAGGTTATTGAAAACTATCAGGAAAGTTAGTAAGATTTCCCCTAAACAATAAGCAAATCAACCAACGGATAATAAGAAACATACCACTAAGAATAAAGAATACCGATATATAGAGAAGATACTTCAATAAATAAAGTTTTTTCTTCCCGATCTTCTCAAAGACCGCTATCAAACAGCTAACCGTCAACCACCCATAAAAAAGCATCCACAGTTCCCCGTATTAAACGCTCACTTCTTAGAAGAAAAGCTTGCTCATATAGGAAATAAGCCGTATCTTTACGCTCAAGATGAACATCTTTAGGATAAAGACTGCCATCTTCAGCCTAAAGATATACATCTTTAAACTGAAGATACAGTTTAAAGCATAGGTTGAGTATTCTCGGTAAGCAAGTCTGCCTACTTTCGTCCCTACCCCATGCCATTTCTTCCTTAGCCCTATGCAGGACGGATTTCCATCACCAAATTATCAACCCGCAAACAACAAAAAAACATCATGGCAGAATATCAAATGCAGACCTCTAACCTTCCCAACAAAGACGGTGAAAAAAAACTCTTCCCCCGCATCAAGATTTGGGGACAAGTAGATTTGGACTACCTTGCCCAACGCATCAATTACGGCAGTACCTTTACTCCCGGCGACATCATCGGAGTGATAAAATCACTTACCCAAGCCATAGCCCGTGAAATGGGCGAAGGACACTCGGTGAAAGTGGACGGACTGGGTGTATTCACTCCCTCGTTAGGATTGCGCGAAGGTTTTGAACGGGAAAGCGCCGAACAGGGCGGACAAAAACGCAATGTAAGAAGCATCTGTGTAGACAACATCAACTTCCATGCAGACAAGGATTTCATCTACGAGACAGGACGAAACTGCACACTGAACCGTTCTAAATGGAAGTTCCGGCACTCTTCCTCACGCTACACCGCCGAACAACGGCTGAAACTGGCGCAAGATTATTTAGAGTCACATCCGTTACTGAAAGTAGGTGACTACAGCGAGCTGACAGGACTACTGCGCAACGCCGCTGCACAAGAACTGAAACAATGGAGCGAAATGCCAGAAAGCGGAATTGGCCATACGGGCAGAGGGTCACACAAGATATATATCAAAGAAACGCCCCAAAACCAAGAAGATTAATTAATTACTTATTTATTCGAGTATCGTTACCAGCTAAAGTACAAAATAGATTTAATTATCAAGGGAATATAAAGGATAAAGTCGTCAATTGATAGAATCACTCCTCCACCTGCATTGCCACAATCTCCTGCAATACCGCCACAGCCTCCTCAACAGTTGTTACATCTTTCACGACCATACTCCGCTTGTTGTTTTGTTCGCGCAAGTCGCAACGACGAGTATATTTCATCATATAGGCAATGATCTTTCCAAAGGCCTGACTTTGATAGTAAGGACTATCCGGATTGGAAACAAAAAACAACGTCATACGACCGCCTTTCAGAAACACCTTCTCTGTTCCCAAACGCGCTGCAAGACGACGCAAGGGAACAATACGGAGCAACTCTTCCGTTTCGGGAGGAATAGGCCCGAAGCGGTCTTCAAGACGAGCACGAAAGGCATCCACATCTTTGTCCAGTGTCAGGCTGTCCAGCTCGCGATAGAGCAACATACGCTCACTGCTGCCGGTGACGTAGGTGGCAGGCAGCAACAGTTCAAGATCACTTTCTACTTGGCACTCGTCTACGAACTGTTCTCCGCTAATAGTTCCATCACCTTTCAGTTCTTCGGCATAAAGGTCTGCAAACTCATCGGTTTTGAGTTCATGCACAGCCTCAGATAATATTTTCTGATAAGTTTCGTAACCAAGGTCGGCAATGAAACCGCTTTGTTCCGCACCCAGCATATTGCCGGCACCGCGAATGTCAAGATCCTGCATGGCAATATGAATACCACTGCCCAGATCGGAGAAGTTCTCAATGGCTTGCAGACGACGTTTGGCTTCCGGTGTAAGTGAGGACAAAGGAGGAGCCAGCAAATAACAAAAAGCTTTCTTGTTGCTACGCCCCACACGACCGCGCATCTGATGCAAGTCGCTCAACCCGAAGTTTTGTGCCTGATTGATGATAATGGTATTGGCATTCGGGATGTCAATGCCACTCTCTATAATAGTTGTGGCAAGCAATACATCATAGTCATAGTTGACGAAATCAAGGATGATTTTTTCCAGTTCGGCCGGTTCCATTTGCCCATGCCCGATGCAGATACGGCAATCGGGGATATTACGCTCTATCATCGCTTTTAGTTCCACAAGGTTGGAGATGCGGTTGTTCACAAAGAACACCTGCCCGTTCCGGCTCATTTCAAAGTTGATGGCATCGGTGATAATCTCGTCATTAAAAGTATGCACTTCCGTTTGAATGGGGTAACGGTTGGGGGGTGGAGTCTGTATCACACTCAAGTCACGCGCTCCCATCAGTGAGAACTGCAAAGTACGGGGAATGGGAGTAGCCGTCATTGTCAGGGTATCTACGTTTACTTTCAATTGGCGTAGTTTCTCCTTGACAGAGACGCCGAATTTCTGCTCTTCATCAATAATCAGCAAACCGAGGTCCTTAAACTTTACGTCTTTGCCCAGAATGCGGTGAGTGCCGATAAGGATATTTACCTCACCTCCTGCCAGACCCTTGACAACGGCTTTGGCCTGTGCCGCTGTACGGGCACGACTCAGATATTCCACCCGGCAGGGCAAGCCCTTCAGACGTTCCTTGAAAGTCTGGAAATGCTGATATGCAAGAACAGTAGTAGGTACAAGAACGGCAACCTGCTTATTGTCCGCCACAGCCTTGAAAGCGGCACGTACGGCAACCTCGGTCTTACCGAACCCTACGTCACCGCACACCAAGCGATCCATTGGGCGGGTACTCTCCATATCGGCTTTTACATCGGCAGTCGCCTTGCTTTGATCGGGCGTATCTTCATAAATAAAAGACGCCTCCAGTTCCCGCTGCAAAAAACTGTCCGGACTATATTGAAAACCTTTTTCTTCACGCCTCTGCGAATAGAGTTTTATCAAATCGCGGGCTATATCCTTAATCTTGGTCTTGGTACGGTCTTTCAGTTTCTCCCAGGCACCGGTTCCAAGTTTGTTGAGACGAGGCGCTTCGCCCTCTTTTCCTTTGTATTTGGAAACCTTATGCAAAGAATGAATAGAGACAAAGACCACATCGTCATTCTGGTAAACCAGACGCATCACTTCTTGCGTAGTATCTCCGTTGGGAATACGTACCAATCCAGTGAAACGTCCCACACCATGGTCTGTATGCACTACGTAATCTCCGGGAGTAAACTGATTCAATTCCTTCAAGCTCAAGGCTACCTTACCGCTACGGGCCTTGTCGCTTTTCAGATTGTATTTATGGAAACGGTCGAACAACTGGTGATCGGTAAAGATACAGAGACGCAAAGCATCATCCGCAAAACCTTCATGCAAAGTGCGCTCTACGGATGTAAAAGAGATGTTATCTCCCCGGTCTTCAAAGATAGCACGAATACGTTCGGTCTGCTTCAAACTGTCACTGCATATATAAAGAGCATAATTACGAGAAAGATAGTCGTGAAAACTTTCCGCCACCAGGTCGAAGTTCTTATGGAAGATTGGTTGCGCAGTAGTGTTGAATGTCACTGTCGCATCCGGCGTTCCGGTAGGTTTCGTCCCGAACTCAATGCGACGGAAATCAAGTGCTCGTAAAGTAAATTCTCCCCCATCAATCAATTTGCCATCCAAAGAAATCAAACCGTTTTCCTCAGCTTCGCGAGCGGCAATGGCTTGTGCGGTAAGCGCTTCATCGTGAACAGTCTGAATACGCTCACGCAACCAAAGAAAATCCTTCATTGCCAACAGAGTGTCCGGCTGAAGGAAATCCAAAAAAGAAACCATTCCTCCATTACCCCTTTGTTCCAGACTATGGCTCAAATCGGGAACTATGACAATATTCTCCTTCTTCTCTTTCGACAGTTGGCTCTCCACCTCAAAAGTACGGATGCTCTCCACTTCATCCCCAAAAAAATCTATACGGAAAGGGAACTCGGACGAAAAAGAAAAAACATCGATAATGCTACCGCGTACGGCATATTGTCCCGGTTCGTACACGTAGTCCACATACTCGAAACTGTAACTACGCAATACTTCCGTAACAAAGTCCATATCGACCTTCTCACCCAGATGGAGTTTCAGGGTCTTGTCTCCCAGTTCCTTACGGGAAACGACCTTCTCAGCCAACGCATCCGGATAGGTAACCACACAAAGTCCCTCCTCTCCTTTCTGCAAGCGGCTCAACACTTCCGTACGGAGAATTTCGTTTGCAGCATCTTTCTGCCCATACTTTATGGCGCGACGGAAAGAAGAGGGGAAAAACAATACCTGTTCCGTTCCCAAAATCTGTGTCAGGTCATGATAGAAATACCCGGCTTCCTCCAAATCGCCGAGAATAAAAACAAACGGACATTCCACCCGTTGTACCAATACGGACGAAAACAGTGAAGCGGCAGAAGCACACAAACCGCTACAATACAGATGCCGGACCGAATTATCCTGCAATAACCTGTACATGCCTTCTACATTGGGATGGGCGGCGTATAATTGTTGTAGTTCGGTAATAATCATTGCTATCTTTTTTAGTTCACCGCAGATTACACAAACTCACACAGATTAAGGGATCTGATAATCTGTGTAAACCTGTATGCCCCGTTGTGAATTTCCGTTGCAAAAATACATAAATAATCCTTAGTTTTATCTGTAAGTGATAGAAAAGCACTACATTTGCTTCTTATTAAATAAGTCCCTATATATTTTCAATGAATATGCAGAAATCAGACAGCATTGTCATCATCCCCACCTACAACGAACGGGAAAACATCGAGAATATCATCCGCGCCGTTTTTGCTCTGGAATACGGGTTTCACATACTTATTATCGAAGATGGTTCACCCGACGGAACAGCCGGTATCGTAAAAGAATTACAACAGGAATTTCCCGACCGCCTATTTATGGTGGAACGTCAAGGAAAACTTGGGTTAGGCACAGCCTATATAGCAGGTTTCAAATGGGCGTTACAACGCGACTACGAATATATATTCGAAATGGATGCCGATTTCAGCCATAACCCCCAAGATCTTCCCCGACTCCACCGGGCCTGTGCCGAGGAAGGGGCAGATGTGGCTATCGGTTCACGCTACGTCAGCGGTGTGAATGTCGTGAACTGGCCTATGGGACGCGTTCTGATGTCTTATTTCGCTTCCAAATACGTACGGATCATAACAGGACTGCCTATCCACGATACGACTGCCGGCTTTGTTTGCTACCGTCGCAAGGTGCTGCAAACAATCAACTTAGACAGTATCCGCTTCAAGGGTTATGCTTTTCAGATTGAAATGAAGTTCACCGCCTACAAATGCGGAGCCAACGTAAAGGAAGTGCCGGTTATCTTCATCAACCGCGAACTGGGAACATCCAAGATGAACAGTAGCATTTTCGGAGAAGCTGTCTTCGGAGTTATCCGATTGAAATGGGACAGTTGGTTTCATAAATATCCCAACTTAAAAGACTAAGGACATGAAAAGAACGCTGATACACAACGCTACGATTGTCAATGAAGGACAATCCACTCAAGGTTCAGTAGTTATAGAAAACGGACGTATTGCCGAGGTGCTTACCAACTGGAAACCGCTTTCCGCACCTTGCGAAGAAGTTATTGATGCAACCGGCTGCTACCTGCTACCCGGCATCATTGACGATCACGTGCATTTTCGTGATCCGGGACTTATCCATAAGGCAGATATCCTGACAGAAAGCTCCGCAGCAGCTGCCGGTGGCGTAACCTCCATAATGGATATGCCGAACACCAATCCTTTGACCGTCACTCTGGATGCCCTGAATAGTAAATTCGACTTACTGAATGAGAAATGTATTGTCAATCACTCTTGCTATTTCGGAGCGACCAATGACAACTATACGGAATTCGACAAGCTGGACAAGAGCCGCGTATGCGGTATCAAGCTGTTTATGGGTTCCAGCACCGGTAATATGCTGGTAGACAAAATGAACAGTCTTCTGAAAATCTTCAATGGCACAGACATGCTGATAGCCGCCCATTGCGAAGACCAGGAAATCATAAAAGCCAATATCGAGATATACAAGAAAAAATACAAGGGAACGGACGACATCCCCGTCAATGCCCACCCCGGTATACGTTCCGTTTCCGCCTGCTATGCCTCTTCCGAGTTGGCCATCCGTCTGGCAAGAATTGCCGGAGCACGACTGCATATTCTGCATGTATCTACCTCCAAAGAACTGAAACTCTTCAGTAGCGAACCTTTGGAAGATAAGAATATTACATCCGAAGCATGCGTAGCGCATCTACTCTATACGCTATCCCATTATAACAGCCTGGGTGCACGCATAAAATGCAACCCTGCCATTAAGAGAAAAACTGATCGGGAAGCTCTACGAGCAGCCGTCAATTCCGGCCTGATTGATGTGATAGCCACCGACCATGCTCCCCACTTATTGAGTGAAAAAGAAGGAGGAGCGCTGAAAGCCATGTCCGGCATGCCTATGATACAGTTTTCTCTCGTAAGCATGTTGGGACTGGTGGACGAAGGAATCTTTTCACTGGAGACTATTGTGCAGAAAATGTGCCATGCACCTGCCCAAATATACGGTATCTGCCGACGCGGATATATCCGAGAAGGTTATCAGGCAGATTTAGTGCTGGTACGCCCCAATTCTCCCTGGGAAGTTACTTCAGACAAGATCTTGAGCAAATGCGGCTGGAGCCCCTTAGAAGGACATACGTTCAACTGGAAAGTAGAAAAGACATTTGCCAACGGACATCTTATCTACAATGGCGATACGGTGGACGGGACTTATCGCGGTGAAGAGTTGAGATTCGATTACCGGTCATCCAAAGCGTAAATCTTTCATGGCATACAGCCAATTCAGAATGTAATTTAGTGTAAATAAATCAGAGTATACAATAAATTGCCAACTATCAATTATAAAATCCACGAAGTAAGTCCTTACATCAACTGGATCTATTTTTTCCATGCATGGGGCTTCCAACCCAGGTTTGCGGCAATTGCCAATATCCATGGCTGTGATTCCTGTCGTGCCATGTGGCTCGCATCTTTTCCTCAAGAAGACCGCGCCAAAGCAGCTGAAGCCATGCAGTTGTTTAAGGAAGCAAACAGAATTCTTAACCGATTGGATGAGGATATTACGGTTCAATGTATCTATAGATTGTGCCATACTAATGCAGAAGATGATAACCTCATCATTGAAGGTACGTTGTTTCCCTTACTCCGCCAGCAAACCCCCAATCCGGACGGAAGCCCGTTCCTCTGCTTGAGTGACTTTATACGCCCTCTTTCATCCGGCATAGCAGATACCATAGGTCTGTTCGCATCTTCTATCAGTCCAGAGGCTGAAGAATATTATAAGGATGACCCCTATAAACATCTCCTTGTACAAACCCTATCGGACCGCCTTGCCGAAGCAGCAACGGAGAAAATGCATGAATACGTACGTAAGGTAGCTTGGGGCTATGCTCCCGATGAATCGTTTTCCATCCCAGACTTATTTGTTGAGAAATATCAAGGTATCCGTCCTGCAGTGGGCTACCCCTCCCTGCCCGACCAGTCTGTGAATTTTATATTGAACGAACTGCTGGACATGGAACAAATAGGCATAACACTAACCGAAAATGGAGCCATGTATCCGCATGCCTCCGTCTGCGGTCTTATGCTATCACATCCCCGGTCACGTTATTTTGCCGTAGGAAAGATTGATGAAGATCAATTGGAAGATTATGCCCGCCGACGTGGCAGACCGATTGACGAAATGCGAAAATTTCTGGCTGCAAACCTGAGATAATGTGATTTTTCAATTTTCACTGCGACATACAAAATAAAAAGCGATTCGAGAAACAATACACAATGGAAAATATAGAACAAGAGTTTCTGTCCGTTATACGGGAATATGAGCGCGTCATCTATAAGGTGTGCTACCTGTACACTACTCCGAACGCGACTCTTAGTGACCTGTATCAGGAAGTGGTGCTCAATATATGGAAAGCATTTCCAAAGTTCAGACGAGAATGTAAGATCTCTACGTGGATTTACCGTATTGCTTTAAATACCTGCATCAGTTTCATACGGAAAGAAAAAAACATCCCTGAGATTGTAACCCTCACCCAAGAAGCCGACCGCAGTGAAGAGGATGATGAAACGCAAGCCATGCTACGGCAACTCTACCGGATGATAAACCGGTTAGGGCAATTGGAAAAATCCATTATACTGCTTTACCTGGAAGAAAAAAGCTATGAGGAAATTGCCGAAATCACCGGACTGACTATTACCAACGTCGCCACTAAACTCAACCGCATTAAAGACAAACTGAAAAAGATGAACAAGGAGGAATAATATATGGAACTGGACGAACTGAAAAAATCATGGAATGCCTTAGATGCACAGTTGCAAAAGGAACCGATTGCCGATGAACAACAAATAAAAGAATTGATTGCAAATTATAAAACAAATACCCGGCACAGCCTGGGACGACTTGTTTTCCTACAACGCTTCTCACTGGGAATAGGTGCGGTAGGGCTGGCCATCATCCTATTGATATGGCTCTTACTGCCCACCTTCGGCTTCAATGAGCACCTGCAGAACAAAATTGCCATATTCCTGGCTTTCATCACCGTTACCATCCTTGGCGGTATGTGGTGGGACTGGAAAACCTACCTTTGGAACAAGAACACGTTAGTGGATGAAATGCCCGTAGCAGAGGTGAGCCGGCGCATGAGCACATTCCGTTACTGGACCCACTACGAGGTATGGGCGGTGGCTATTTGGACCATAGTCTTCACTGCACTGTTCTACTGGGTAATGGACTACTATATGTTGCCTCTTGGAGTACAAGCCGTCCTATTGATATGTTACATTATCTGGGATGTCATTCTTATTTATTTCATCTACAAGAGACTCATCTATAAACATCTCGACAATATTAAAAAGAACATAGAAGAACTCAAAGATATATGCACCGAATAACTCTTATACTTATCTTATTCCTGCTTTTACCGGACATGTACATCTACCTGGTGTACATCGTAAAGAAAACACGCAGTGTAATCCGTCGCAGTATATACTGGCTTCCTACTGTTGTACTGGTAGCCCTATATTTGTACTATATCTATATGGCAGGAGAGAATGCTCTTTCCCGACATCCCCAAAGCATCGGCAGGCTGGCTGTAGCTGTAATGCTGTTTGCCGTTCCCAAAACCGTATTTATGCTCTGCTCGCTGCTTGGCATACTGATGCGTGGAATCAGTCGTTTTCTGTCGTTCGCCATTTTCCGTACACCGTTCAGGAATCCCCGATTCCCTTTTGTCGCCCACCGACTTCCATATACCCTTCTCGGGCTGATACTGGGTACAATCACTTTTGCCAATATCCTCTATGGAGCAATAGTCGGCATCAAACGTTTTGAAGTAAAAGATGTAGAGTACCACTCGACTAATCTTCCCAAAGGATTTGACGGTTACCGTATTCTTCAACTATCGGACATACATATAGGCAGCTGGCAAGGAAATCCGGAAGCCATTCGGCAACTGGTCAATTTGGTGAATGAGCAGAAAGCAGACTTGATTGTCTTTACCGGCGACTTGGTCAATCAGCAAAGTCACGAGCTGGACAGTTTCAAAGAAATCCTCTCGCAGCTCCACGCCCCCGGTGGCGTGTATTCCGTTCTCGGCAACCATGATTACGGAACTTATTACCGCTGGCATAGCAGAAAAGAAGAAGTTGCCAATTTAGAATATCTGATAGAGCAACAAAAGGATATGGGCTGGAAGATGCTGAACAACGATCATACTATTATACATCACAAAAGCGACAGCATAGCCCTGATAGGTGTTGAGAACGACGGAGAACCTCCTTTCTCCCAGTTTGCCGATTTTCCCAAAGCCATACAGGGTACGGAAGGGATGTTCCGCATCCTGCTCAGCCACAACCCTACTCATTGGCGGCGCGAAGTTTTGCCGGACTCAGACATTGAGCTGACCCTCTCCGGACATACACATGCGATGCAAATGGAAATGCTCGGACATTCACTGGCCTCCCTCATATATCCGGAGTGGTCGGGCATGTATTATGAAGGCAAGCGTGCATTGTACGTCAATGTCGGTATAGGGTATGTAGGGCTGCCTTTCCGCTTTGGTGCGTGGCCTGAAATCACCGTCATAAAATTAGTCTGCGAGAATTAGTGACAAAATAAAAAAAGGTCTATCTTTGTGGCAACAAAATCCCAAACCTATGAAAATACTCTATAATATTTATCAGATTTGCTTTGCATTGCCTATATTATTGGTGCTGACAATTCTCACCGCACTGGTCACTATTATCGGTTCGTTATTGGGCGGCGCCCACATCTGGGGATATTATCCGGGGAAAATATGGTCACAATTGATTTGTTATCTTCTACTTATTCCGGTAAAAATAAACGGGCGGGAGAAGTTGCATAAACGCACTTCCTATGTATTTGTCCCCAATCATCAAGGCTCATTCGACATTTTCCTGATTTACGGCTTTTTAGGGCGGAACTTCAAATGGATGATGAAGAAAAGCCTTCGGAAAATTCCATTCGTGGGCAAAGCATGCGAAAGTGCCGGACACATCTTCGTAGACCGTTCCAGTCCGAAAAAAGTACTGGCAACGATGCGCCAGGCGGAAGCCTCTTTGAAAGACGGGGTATCGTTAGTGGTATTCCCCGAAGGGGCACGTACATTCACCGGGCACATGGGTTATTTCAAAAGAGGAGCCTTTCAGTTGGCAGACGAACTTCAGTTGGCAGTAGTGCCTGTTACAATCGACGGTTCGTTCGAGATACTGCCCCGGACCGGCAAGTGGATACACCGCCACCGCATGGTACTGACTATTCATGAACCGATTGCCCCCAAAGGGCAAGGGGCAGAGAATATTAAAGCCACTATGACAGAAGCTTATGCAGCCGTAGAAAGCAGCCTCCCGGAGAAATTTAAGGGAATGGTTAAAAACGAAGATCAAGACCGTTAAGATTTCCTGTTCTTGCAACACATACTGAGTGCAATGGTCTGCTTACAGATTATTTACCGGAAGTATCCGCTACTGAAGCATTTTCCCTTACACGCTGATGCTCTTCAATCAACTGCATGTTCTCTTTAGCCTTTGAAAGGAACGCCTTCACCAATTCGTTTTTCTTGAATTCCAAAGGAGCAGTTCTCATGATATCCTCTATCTGCGGAGTCATGATAGGATACGGCAACGTGCTGCACATCATCATAAAGACACTCGGTCCCAACACATTCTCATAATTATCAATGATGAACTGTTTGACATAACCGTTCATCTCCTTTACAAGAGCCTCACCCTCCTGTTCCAGTTCTTTATGAACCTCTTCCAGATTGACTCCGTCCAGCACCATACGCGCCTCTTTACGGTCAAGTTCTTCTATCTGCAGTTCCAGTGCATTTCTCTTTTCGATGAATTCATACAACAGGTTATTGAGAGCCGTACCTTTGGCTGTCAATTGCGTGTTGGAAATGGAAACTTCAATCTTACCGTCTTCCAGCACAAGTGGCATAATGCCCTCATCATTCATATAAAGAGTTGCCATTATCACAGAATCAACCCTGCCCCTCATTGAGAAAAGTCCATGAATAACTTCCGCCGAGTCAACAGTTACCCATTGGCCATCCTTCAAGGTTTTAAGGTATAACATTTTCCCGTCGAGGCTTGTTACCGAAGAACTGCCTTCCACCTTATACTTCCGGGTACAAGAAGCGAGAAACATAAGTAAAAGCAAAAGAGGCAAAATGCGGTTTACACTCATTTTAATCATGCAGGAAACGATTTATGAATTATACGCAACAAAGGTATTAATATTCCTTATAAACCGGATAGAAAGAAAGGAATTTTCATTTGGTTTACGTATTTTTGCACAATCATAAATAATAAAAATCGGGAAAATATACATGTCAACCTATGCTCCTTTTGCCAAACCTCTGTATGTGATGCTGAAGCCCGTAGGGGCTGTGTGCAACCTTGCATGCGATTATTGTTACTACCTGGAGAAGTCCAAATTATACGTAAACAATCCCAAACATGTGATGAGTGATGAACTGCTTGAAAAGTTCATAGAAGAATATATCAATTCGCAGACGATGCCGCAGGTGCTGTTCACCTGGCATGGCGGAGAAACCCTGATGCGCCCGCTGGCTTTCTACAAAAAAGCCATGGAGCTGCAAAAGAAATACGCCAATGGCCGGACCATTGACAACTGTATCCAGACAAACGGCACATTACTCACCGACGAATGGTGCGAATTCTTTAAAGAGAACAACTGGCTGGTGGGTGTATCCATCGACGGTCCACAAGAGTTCCACGATGAATACCGCAAGAACAAACTTGGCAAACCGTCCTTTGTAAAAGTGATGCAAGGCATCAACCTGCTGAAAAAGCATGGAGTAGAATGGAACGCAATGGCGGTGGTGAACGACTTCAATGCCGATTACCCTCTCGAGTTCTACAATTTTTTCAAAGAAATCGGTTCACATTACATACAGTTCGCTCCTATCGTGGAACGAATTACTCCTCATCAGGACGGACGCCACCTCGCCTCACTGGCAGACAAAGAGAAATCTACGGAACTGGCAGACTTCTCCGTCAGTCCGGAACAATGGGGAGACTTCCTCTGCGCCCTGTTCGACGAATGGGTGAAGCAAGATGTGGGGACTTATTACATCCAGCTCTTCGACTCCACCCTTGCCAACTGGGTAGGCGAACAGCCCGGTGTATGCTCCATGGCAAAGACTTGCGGACATGCCGGTGTAATGGAATTCAACGGCGACGTATATGCCTGCGACCATTTTGTATTCCCTGAATATAAATTAGGAAATATCTATCAGAAGACGCTCGTCGAGATGATGTACAGTGAACAACAGCAAAACTTCGGACTGATGAAGCAGAAATCGCTCCCCACCCAGTGCCGGGAATGCGAATGGCTGTTTGCCTGCAACGGTGAATGTCCCAAGAATCGCTTTGCGCATACAGCAAACGGTGAACCCGGACTGAACTACCTCTGCGCAGGCTACCGGAAATTCTTCAAGCATGTAGCCCCCTACATGGACTACATGAAGCAGGAATTGATGAATCAGCGTCCGCCTGCAAACGTCATGGAAGCCGTTCGGGAAGGAAAATTCAAATAAGTCATATATTAATTAATAAAAGAATGAAATTAACGAAGTATTTGATTGCGGCTATCGCCGTATTAACAACCGTCTGCTCCGTACGTGCAGACGAAGGAATGTGGTTACTGCAACTTATGAAACAGCAGAACTCCATCGACATGATGAAGAAACAAGGGTTAAAGCTCGAAGTCGATGATATATATAATCCGAATGGCGTGTCATTGAAGGACGCCGTCGGCATCTTTGGCGGCGGTTGCACCGGCGAGATTATTTCACCGGAAGGATTAATCCTCACCAACCACCATTGCGGCTATGGCGCTATCCAACAACACAGCTCAGTGGAGCACGATTACTTGACAGACGGTTTTTGGGCAAAAAGCCGCAGTGAGGAGTTGCCCACTCCGGGATTGAAATTCCGTTTCGTACACCGCATTGTGGACATTACCGACCTTGTCAACGCGAAAATCAAAGCCGGAGAAGTAACGGAAGTCGACGCCCTGACCGCACCATTCCTCAACAAACTTGCCAAAGAGGAACTGGAGAAGAGCGACCTGAAAGGTAAACCGGGCATTGAAGTAAAAGCACTGCCTTTCTATGCCGGAAATAAGTTCTATTTGTTCTATTATAAGGTATACAGCGACGTCCGCATGGTAGCTGCCCCTCCTTCCTCAGTAGGAAAGTTCGGTGGTGAAACGGATAACTGGATGTGGCCGCGCCATACGGGAGATTTCTCCATGTTCCGCATCTATGCCGACAAAAACGGAGAGCCTGCCGAATATTCTCAGGACAACGTACCTTTGCAGACTCCGAAGTACCTGTCCATCTCCATCAAGGGCTTGCAAGAGAATGACTACGCCATGATTATGGGGTTCCCCGGAAGAACCAGCCGCTACCTCACCCGATCGGAAGTGAAAGAGCGTATGGAAGCAGACAATCAGGCCATGATTGACATGCGTGGAGTGCGCCTCGACGTGCTGCGCAAATATATGAACGCCAGCGACAAGACCCGCATACAGTATGCCAACAAATTTGCCGGAAGCAGTAACTACTGGAAAAATTCCATCGGCATGAACAAGGCAATCATCGACAATGACGTGCTGGGCACTAAAGCAGAACAAGAAAAGAAATTTGCGGAATTTGCCAAAGGCAAACCCGAATACGAGGGAGTGGTAGACAAGATTGACGGTATCATCGCCAAGAGAAAGCCTGTCAGCCGCCAACTTGAGTACTTGTACGAAGCATTGAGCGGTGCCATTGAATTCGGCAGCCCATACATGGTAATGGACAACATCAAGACTGCATTAGAAGAGAAAAACGACTCACTGCTTACTGCCTCCAAAGCGCAACTGGAAGAAGTGTTCAACAGCATCCACAACAAAGACTACGACCACGAAGTGGACCGTGCCGTAGCCAAAGCCATTCTTCCCGCCCTTGCCCAAAAGCTGAAACCGGAAGAACTGCCCACCTTCTATCTGACCATACGGGATAAGTACAAAGGCGACTACAACGTCTTTGTAGACGATCTGTACGACAACTCCATCCTTGCCAACCGCGCCAACTTTGACAAGTTCATGAAGAAGCCCACAGTGAAGGCCATCGAAAAAGATCCCGCCACTGCCTACTCCCGTTCAAAGCTGGAAAAGCTGAACGCCGTTATTATGGAAAACAGGGCTTTGAGCAATGATCTCGATCTGCTGCATAAAGCGTACATCCGCGGTTTAGGAGAGATGAAACTGCCCGTACCCTCTTATCCGGATGCCAACTTCACACTCCGTCTGACCTACGGAAATGTAAAATCATACGACCCGCGTGATGCCGTACACTACAACTACTACACCACCACAGACGGTATTCTCGAAAAAGAGAACCCTGAAGACCGGGAATTCGTAGTTCCGGCCAAGCTGAAAGAACTCATTCTCAATAAAGATTTCGGCCGCTACGCCATGCCTGACGGCACAATGCCTGTCTGCTTCCTGACAACCAACGACATCACCGGAGGTAACTCCGGAAGCCCCGTCATCAACGGCGAAGGACAACTCATCGGCTGCGCATTCGACGGCAACTGGGAGTCTCTGAGTGGTGACATCAACTTCAACAACAACCTGCAACGTTGCATCGCACTGGACATCCGCTACGTACTTTTCATCCTTGAAAAACTGGGCGGATGCGGGCATTTGATAAAAGAAATGAACATTATCGAGTAAATCGAGAGACCTCCCCTAAAAGGATATAAGAGTGAATGACATTCGGTCGTATACTGAATGGCATTCACTCTCAAAACATCTTCTAACACACATTTACATGAGACAAATCATTTTATCATTATTCCTTACATCCGGTATCTTATCGGTCTATGCCGATGAAGGAATGTGGATGCTTACCGACCTCAAAAAACAGAATGAGGTCGCTATGACCGAACTCGGACTGCTAATCCCTGCCGAAGAGATATACAATCCCAATGGCATAGCCCTGAAAGATGCAGTCGTACATTTCGGCGGCGGTTGCACAGGTGAAGTCATCTCAGCAGAAGGACTGGTACTTACCAACCACCATTGCGGATACGGAGCCATCCAGCAACATAGCAGCGTAGAACATGACTATCTGACCGACGGTTTCTGGGCAATGTCACGCAGCGAAGAACTCCCCTGCAAAGGGCTTACCGTCACTTACATTGACGAGATAATGGATGTGACAGACTACGTCAACAAGCAATTACAGATTGACTCCGACCCAAACGGAACCAACTACCTGTCTCCCAAATACCTAACCAAGATAGCCGACCGCTTCCTTTCCGAACAAGGCACAACGCTCACACCCGGCCGTAAAGCGGAACTGAAAGCGTTCTACGGCGGAAACAAATACTACCTGTTTCTCAAGACCACCTACAGCGACATCCGTATGGTAGGCGCGCCCCCCTCCTCCATAGGCAAGTTCGGCGCCGATACGGACAACTGGATGTGGCCGCGCCACACAGGCGACTTCTCCCTTTTCCGCATCTATGCTGACAAAGACGGAAAGCCGGCCGAGTATAACCGCGACAACGTCCCCTTACAGGTAAAGAAGCATCTCACCATCAGCCTTGCCGGCTATCGCGAAGGCGACTTCACATTCGTTATGGGATTTCCCGGACGTAACTGGCGCTACATGATTTCCGATGAAGTGGAAGAACGTATGCAAACCACCAACTTCATGCGCCATCACGTGCGCGACGTCCGCCAGAAAGCTCTTATGGAACAGATGCTGAAGGACGATGCCGTACGCATCCACTATGCAAGCAAGTATGCCTCTTCCGCCAACTACTGGAAGAATGCAATCGGCATGAACGAAGGGCTTGTCCGCCTGAAAGTACTGGATACGAAACGCGCACAGCAGGAACAACTTCTGGCACGTGGGCGTGCCTTGAACGACAGTTCCTATCAAAAAGCCTTCGATCAGATACGCGACATCGTAAAGCACCGCCGCGGTGCCCTTTATCATCAGCAAGCCATTCAGGAAGCGTTGATTACCGGACTTGACTTTATGAAAATTCCGAGTACCACCGCACTGGTCGCCGCTTTGAAAAGCAAAGACAAAGTCAAGATCAAAGCCGCTGCCGACAGTTTGCAGATTGCAGCCGACAAGTATTTCTCTGCCGTCCCTTTCCCTGAAGTGGAACGGCTTGTTGGCAAAAAGATGCTGCAAACCTATATGAAATATATCCCCGCCGAACAACGCATCGGTATCTTCAAGATTATCGACCGGCGGTTCAAGGGTGACAGTGATGCTTTCATTGACGCTTGTTTCGAATATTCCATCTTTGGCAGCAAGGAAAACTTTGCCAAGTTCATCCGCAAACCCAGCCTGTATAAAATTGGCAATGACTGGATGACCCTGTTCAAATATTCCATTACCGACGGCCTGCTGCAAACCACCATTGCCATGATGGATGCCAACCGCAACTACAACGCTGCCCACAAAGTATGGGTAAAGGGAATGATGGATATGAAGCGTGAAGCCGGCACTCCTATCTATCCGGATGCCAACTCTACCCTGCGCCTGACCTACGGGCGCGTATTGCCGTACCGCCCTGCCGACGGTGTGGAGTACGGATATTACACCACACTGAAAGGAGCCATGGAAAAGGAAGACCCCAACAACTGGGAGTTTGTGGTTCCCGCCAGATTAAAGCAATTGTACCAGGCCAAAGACTTCGGACAATACGCCATGCCCGATGGTGAGATGCCCGTTTGTTTCATCGTAAATACAGACAATACAGGCGGCAACTCAGGCAGTCCGGTGTTCAATGCCAAAGGCGAGCTGATAGGTACAGCTTTCGACCGCAACTACGAAGGGCTGACGGGTGACATCGCATTCCGTCCCTCCTCACAGCGTGCCGCTTGCGTGGACATCCGCTACACCTTGTTCATCATAGACAAGTATGCCGGTGCTTCGCACATCATCAAGGAATTGACAATCAGCGATTAGTGTTCTGCGGTGAATGATTGGCAATTGATAATGAACTTTTTCCCCGTTTATCTGTTATATATTTGATTAATTATTATAAAATAAAGATTATGGAAAAGTTTGAAGAATTAATACAATCAGAAAAGCCTGTTTTAGTAGATTTCTTTGCTACCTGGTGTGGCCCTTGCAAAGCAATGCATCCTGTGTTGGAAGCTTTGAAAGACGAAATCGGCGACAGAGCACGCATCGCAAAAATAGACGTAGACCAACATGAAGAACTGGCTGCAAGCTACCGCATACAAATGGTTCCTACTTTCATCCTATTCAGAAAAGGGGAAGCGATATGGCGCCATTCAGGTGTAATCAGCGGTAAGGAGCTTAAAGCCATTATCGAACAAAACTCATAATTAGAAAAATGAAGAAAATTATAGCTATGGCGGCTCTCATCTTCTCAAGCATTCTGACCTATGCTTGTACCGACGGAGCCAGACAAAAACAAGCAGAAAAGCAAGAGACTACTCAGGAAGGTAATGTAATCGTAATGAACAAAGACATGTTTATTAAAGAAATATTCGATTACGAAAAGTCCAAAGAGTGGAAGTACAAAGGCGATAAACCCGCTATCATTGATTTATACGCCGACTGGTGCGGCCCCTGCCGCATGACGGCTCCTATCATGAAAGAACTGGCAAAGGAATATGCCGGAAAAATCGTGATATACAAAGTCAATGTAGACAAGGAGAAAGAGCTGGCTGCTTTATTCAATGCTACGAGCATTCCCCTTTTTGTCTTCGTACCGATGCAGGGTGAACCCCAGTTGTTTCGCGGAGCCGCGGACAAGGCAACCTACAAGAAGGCGATTGACGAGTTTCTGCTGAAGAAATAAATAAAGATTAATACCTCAAAAGGAGGCTGAAAATGGAATCCCGCTACCACTCTGTTCTGAATGACAGAGTGATAGCGGGATTCCATTTTCACACATTCCCTTTAAGCATACTATCTTCTGTCCATAAATAACCTTTATAAGACTATCGGCATTTCCTGCCACTTGCCATCGTATAATTCCATTACGGTCTTGTATCCGGCTTTCACCAATGCCCGCAATGCTTCCGGACGGCCACTATTGATCCGTTCCGGATAGTGAGAGTCGCTGTTGACCTGAACCAGGATACCCAAACTGTGCAGCAGCGGGAAATAACGTTCATTGGGATAGAAAGTTCCCAAATCATGATAGGACTTGGTATTGATTTCCACCTGATAGCTACGTGCGGCAATATCTTCAAAAAACTCTTTTACAAGCGTATCATACCAAACTTCATCGAGCAGGCCGGGACGATAGCAGGCCGCATTATAGTGCATCTTGTCCGCATGCCCCACTATATCGAAACCGCCCAACTCCAGCATACGCCTCAGCCGTCCATAATACAGACGCACCACCCTCTCCAGGTCACCTCCGAATTGCTCATCCACAATCCGCTTGAAGGCAGCGGCGGAAACATCCACATCCACAACCTCCGATTCATCATTATACAGCATGTGTACGGAACCGATGCGGTAGTCCAACGGAAGTTTCCGGAAACAGTCAACGGACGGATTACTATCTTCATTCAGATAATCTATTTCCAAACCAAGATAAAGTTCTATCTTCCGAGCATATTTCTTTTTCATCCGATGAAATTCCGCCAGATAGTCATCCATGCGATCCCATTCCATTGCCCACGCCGTAGAAAAAGGCAACGGGGCATGAGATGAAAAGCCATACGAAGTAAATCCTTCACTTATGGCAAATCGCACGAAGTCCTCCATGCCGGCGCGTCCGTCGCAATACAGGCTGTGACTATGATAATTTGTCAGATTTCCATTTCTGCCCATTCTCTTATACTTCAATTATTATTTCCGAACTTCATAAAACAGTCGATAAAAGTCAAAATGTTTTCTCAGTTCGATTCTATTTCGCTTAACTCCAGCCAGCGCATTGTCTTTTCATCAATCAGTTCTGCCAATTCCGGCAGGCGTTTCGACTTCTCTGTCAATTCATCGACGGACAGCGTCCCGCTGCACAATGCCTCCTCAATGGATTGCTTTTCCGCTTCCAATGCCGCAATTTCCTGCTCAAGCATTTCAAACTCACGCTTCTCCTTGAAAGACATACGGCGCTTCTCGTTCAGACGGACTTTCGCAGTCTTTTCCTCCCGGTCTTTTGCCACTTCTTTCTCCTTCTCTTTTTCCCGGACTGCCTTCACATCTTTCCAATCGCGGTATTGGGTATAGTTACCGGGAAAATCACGAATATCTCCCTGACCGTTGAACACCAGCAAATGATCCACTACCTTATCCATAAAATAGCGGTCGTGACTCACCACGATGACACAACCTTTGAAATTCTGCAAATATTCCTCCAGCACATTCAGTGTAACAATGTCAAGGTCATTGGTCGGCTCATCCAGCACCAGAAAATTAGGGTTGCGCATCAATACAGTACACAGATAGAGACGGCGGCGCTCGCCACCGCTCAACTTATAAACATAGCTGTGCTGCGTTTCGGGCGTGAAAAGAAAATGTTGCAGAAACTGCGATGCCGTCAGGCGCTTGCCATTACCCAGCTCTATCACCTCGGCAATGTCCTGCACTACATCTATAACCTTCATCTGCTCGTCAAATTGCAAGCCATCCTGCGAATAGTAGCCGAAGCGGACGGTTTCGCCAATGTCCAGCGTTCCACTGTCCGCCTTCTCATCTCCCATCAATATCTTGATAAAAGTAGACTTTCCTGTACCATTATTGCCCACAATACCCATTTTTTCATAACGGGCGAAGATGTAAGAGAAATCATCCAATATCTTCAAATCACCGAAGGACTTGCAAAGATGATCCGCCTCAAATATCTTACTGCCGATGTAAGACGCTTTTACATCCAGCTTCACATTGTCGTTGTTGAAACGCTGCTTGGCCACCTTCTCCAACTCATAAAAAGCATCTTCCCGGTAACGCGCTTTGTGCCCTCTGGCCTGTGGCATACGGCGCATCCACTCAAGTTCAGTGCGATACAGATTATTGGCGCGTTCTATCTCTACCGTCTTTGCTTCGATGCGTTCTTCGCGCTTTTCCAGATAATAGCTGTAATTACCTTTGTACTGGTATATCCGGCGGTTGTCTATTTCGACAATCTCCGAGCAAACGCGGTCAAGGAAATACCGGTCGTGCGTCACCATCAGCAGAGTAAGGTTGGTACGGCGCAAATAGTCTTCCAACCATTCGGTCATATCAAGGTCAAGATGGTTGGTAGGCTCATCCAGTATCAACAAATCAGGCTCGGTGATAAGCGTATTGGCAAGCGCCACGCGCTTCAATTGTCCGCCGGAAAGCGACTTTACCTGCTGGTTGAAATCACGGATTTTCAATTGGGAAAGGATTTGCTTGGCCTTCTGTTCGTACTCCCAGGCCTTCTCCTGATCCATACGCACCAAAATTTCGTCCAAACCGGGGTGTCCCTCCGTCTCCATGCAGCGTTCGTACTCCTTAATCAGTTCTACGGTGCTGTTGCCATGATGAAAACAAGCTTCGAGAACGGTCAGTTCCTCCGGATACTGAGGATCCTGTTCCAGATATCCGACTCTTACATCGCGTCTGAAAGAAATTGTGCCACTATCATAACCTTCCTTTCCGGAAAGAATGTTCAGCAATGTGGACTTGCCGCTGCCATTTTTAGCAATGAGGCCCACACGCTGCCCTTCGGATAAGCCCCAAAAGATATTCTCGAATAGTACCAGATCACCGAATGACTTGGTCAAGTTTTCCACTTGAAGAATTGAATTTACTGCTGCCAAAGCTTATTAAATTAAGAATTGAGAGAATTAAAATTTGAAAGCCGTTATGCGGAACGGCAATGATCATCAGAAAAAGCTGCTATGAAAGCAAGTTTTTATAAATCTCCGCAAGATAACAGGCTTCTCCGGCTTTCACCTTACTCCATACTAATTTCATCGGGTCTATCATAGCACCGTCTGCTACGTTCACAAGAACAGGAGCTTCACGATTACCGTCAATCAACGTACGCCATTCAAAGCCCTCCACTTCATTGGCAAGAATGGCACAAAGCGTAATGCCCAAAGCGAGCCAGGCTTCCTTTTTCTTGGCACCGATATTGCCGCTATCCATAACCTGTTGCATATTGGCAATGTCTTCTTCCTGTCCCTGAAAGTCTTTCTTCAGGTATTCTTTCACTGTGTTACTCACCCACTCATACGCCTCATTTATCTGATAAATTTCAGACAGGCGTACCGGGATGATCTCCGCCGGATATTTCTGATTGGCTCTGCGTACTTCCAGTGAGGCTATTATGTTTTCGGCTTCCGTCACCGGCTCTCCCTTACGCACCGTAAACGAACATTCAAACGCAACGTCGCCCATTCCCGTAACCCAAAGATGAGATGTATAGTACACCCCTTCTTCCTCGAACATTTCCTTGCTGTACGCACACGACACAGGCCCTATCTTTACAGATGTAGCCGAGGTGTTCTCCTTCAGTTCCTGTTCAACAGCTTCCTTGCCATACGTCGCACTGCCCTTATAGGCCGATATACGGAAATTACCTGTCCACTCGTTAGGATTATAAAACAGGAAAGAACCTTCCCCGTCTTCAAATTCGTTCCAGTCTGCCGGATAGACCATAGAGAACCATGCTCCCGGAGAAATAAATTTCTTACCTTGTTTCATATTTCATTGACTAAATAACTTCTTCCTTGCAAAAGTAACACTACCACTCCTGATATGCAAACAATCGAAACAAAAAACAGCCGATTCTCACGAACCGACTGTTCCAATCATCATCTATGAATGAAGACTTTTAGGTCTCCAATATTTTAATCATATCTTAAAATCCACATTCTGAGTGCAAAGATAGGAAATTTACATCATAAAATAAAATGCGATAAAAAATTAGTTTTGAGCAGTATTTCACAACTTGTCCATTTCAACTATTTTCCTATTGGCTGTATCTGCCTTCTTACTTCCTTGGATATTTCCAAAAACATATAATTCAATCTACCGGAATGAATACCTTTTTCATTTTCCTTATATTTCCTGTTTGCATACTCTTTAGACTTATCAAAAGTGATACGGGACATCTGATTCTGTGTTTTTCCGATCATAGTAGAGTCCAATTGTTCATCAGGAAAAAAATCATCCAAATCAACATCACCAATCATAGTCGTCTCAAGGAACTTCATGTCTTTGTGATTTGCATCAGTATAATACCCCACAAACATATGACCGGGTGTCCGCACCAATATCGGCTCCATATTAATGGCACGAAGCAAAGAAGCAAACAAGACGCTGCCATCCACACAATTTATTTGCGACGATTCCAAAGCATCATCAAACGTACGGACCCGTTGAGAGAAAACAACATTACTGGACAAACTTGTGTTGGATACGGAACTATAACGGAATTTGCGTTTCTGCAAAACATTCCATAAAGCGTAAACCTGATTATCAACAGCCTCAGGACCTCCCTGATAACCAAGGAAACGATTCACAATGCGAGTGTTCAAAGCCTCACGCAACAGTTGGTCTATCATAGGATTTTCCTCATTTACATAAGCGGCAAAGAAGATTCCGGTATCATGAAATTTTGTACCTCCTGTCACATACCCCAATAGGCACTCATTAATGCTACGTACAGAAAAAGTACGTACCCGTTGCCCCAACTCTTTTCCGTTCATTTCCAACGTAACGGCAACGCTAATCGGCTCCGCCTGATTATTATTTCTCAATGCTTCATAATTCCAAATAATATCAGGGTAAATAATATATTCAGTACGCGGCTTCGCCAATACGAACTCCGAAACAGAACGGGAGAAAAAAGGAGTTTCCGCCACCTCTACCCTCACCCGGCTATATGCTTTTGCGGAACGCACCCTCACTGCAATGCATGATTTCGGGTTTCCGACAAACATCGAGTCCACCGGTATAATGACCTGAGCATCCGTTGTCGCAACACATAAAATACTGGAAGGGAAAATATTTCCACCTAATTCATCCGTTATCTCAAAACCTGAACGGAAAGGAGCAACGTTCAGCCAAATCGAACCGATGATTACAGCCACCGATACAGCACCAACCAGCGGCATGCACCATTTAGACCGCCTCCTTCTCATTATATTCAATAATTCTTTCATATAGCCACCAACCTTAAAACAATACAAAGATAATACTTAATTGGGTGAAACCGGGATTTTGTAATCGCAATGTAACACTTGTTTCACTCTATCGTAACAAAAACGCCGCAATTTTGTCGATGAAAAGAAATAAAGTTTAACTTTGTAATAAAGAGACGCTGTATGCCTCCCATTACATTAATTAAAAAGTACAATGAACGAATACCGGATTTTAGTTGTAGACGACGAAGAAGATTTATGCGAAATCTTAAAGTTCAATCTTGAAAACGAAGGTTACGTAGTAGACACCGCCAATTCCGCAGAAGAAGCCTTGAAATTGGATATCAGTGCCTACAATTTGCTATTGTTGGATGTGATGATGGGAGAAATCTCCGGATTCAAAATGGCAAGTATGCTGAAAAAAGACAAAAAGACAGCCAAAGTTCCTATCATATTCATTACCGCTAAAGACACAGAAAATGATACGGTAACCGGATTTAATCTAGGCGCAGATGATTATATCTCCAAACCGTTTTCCCTGCGCGAAGTAGCGGCACGCGTCAAAGCCGTACTGCGCCGTACCCAGCAAGGAGAAAGAGAACGTGCGCCAGAACAAATCGTCTATGAATCACTGGTGCTTGACATCATCAAAAAGAAAGTAAGTATAGACGGTGAAGAAGCGCCACTTACCAAAAAGGAATTCGAGATATTGCTCCTACTACTTCAAAACAAAGGGCGCGTATTCTCACGTGAGGACATTTTAGGACGTATCTGGAGTGACGAAGTATATGTACTGGACCGCACCATAGACGTAAACATCACTCGTCTGCGCAAAAAAATAGGAATTTACGGCAAATGCATTGTAACTCGTTTAGGATATGGATATTGTTTCGAAGCCCAATAATGACAGACACGTCCTGTCATTCAGCCGGAAGTTGTTCCTTTCGGTGATTTCATTGTTTCTTGTTTTTGCTGTCTGCTTCATCGCCTATCAGTATCAGCGGGAAAAAGAGTACAAAGTAGAGCTGCTTGACACACAGCTTCAGGACTACAATGAACGTCTGCAACAGGAACTGCGAAGCACTCCCGACAGCTTATGGACCTCCGTCTTGAACCAATATATAGTCAAAGGGTCGAACAAGGATCTCCGCGTCACTATCGTAAATCTACATGGAGACGTGCTTTATGACAGCTACAACGAAACGTCCCAAGAAGTATTCAACAACCATATCAATCGCCAGGAAATTCAAAAGGCACTAAAAAACGGAAAAGGATATGATTTAAGACGTACTTCCGAAACAACCGGCATACCCTATTTCTATTCGGCCACTCTCTATCCCCATTATATCATCCGTTCAGCATTGCCCTACAACGTAAATCTGATAAACAGCCTGGCTGCCGACCAGCATTATCTTTGGTTTACGACTATCGTTACTCTATTGCTGATATTTGTATTCTACAAATTTACATCCAAACTGGGTATGGCAATCAGCCACTTACGCGAGTTTGCCAAACGTGCCGATAGGAACGAACCGGTGGAAACCGATATACAATCTGCTTTCCCACACAATGAACTCGGCGAAATCTCCCAACATATCATACAAATATATAAACGCCTGCGTGAAACCAAAGAAGCACTATATATCGAGCGTGAAAAACTGATCACCCATTTGCAGACCTCTCGCGAAGGATTGGGAGTATTTACTAAAGACAAGAAGGAAATTCTCGTCAACAACCTTTTTACTCAATACAGCAACTTAATTTCAGACTCTAATCTACAAACCACTGAAGAGATATTCTCTGTCTGTGAGTTTCAGAAAATTACCGACTTCATCAGCAAGGCACAAAGGCGCCCTTCGGATAAAGAAGAAAAACGACTGTCCATCAACATTAATAAAAACGGGCGTATATTCATCGTAGAGTGCATCATCTTCCAAGACCTGAGTTTTGAAATCTCCATTAATGACATCACACAGGAGGAAGAACAGGTACGCTTGAAACGCCAACTGACACAGAACATAGCCCATGAACTGAAAACCCCCGTAAGCAGCATACAAGGCTATTTGGAAACCATTGTCAACAACGAAAACATTCCCCATGAGAAGATACAGACTTTTCTCGAACGATGCTATGCTCAAAGCAACCGCCTCAGCCGCTTATTACGGGACATTTCCGTACTGACACGCATGGACGAAGCAGCCAATATGATTGATATGGAAAAAGTGGACATCAGTATGCTCGTCTCCAGCATAGTCAATGAAGTTTCATTGGAACTGGAAGAGAAGCGTATAACTGTAGTCAACAGTCTGCAACCCAAAATACAGTTGAAAGGTAACTATTCACTGCTCTATTCCATCTTCCGTAACCTAATGGACAATGCCATAGCTTATGCCGGAACAAATATCCATATTAATATCAACTGTTTCCGCGAAGACGAGAATTTCTATTATTTTAGTTTTGCCGATACAGGAATAGGCGTTTCACCGGAACACCTGAACCGTTTGTTCGAACGCTTTTACCGCGTAGATAAAGGACGCTCACGCAAGCTGGGCGGTACAGGCTTGGGGCTTGCTATCGTGAAAAACGCTGTCATTATTCATGGTGGAACAATTTCCGCCAAAAACAATCAAGGTGGCGGACTGGAATTTGTATTTACGCTGGCAAAGGAGAAATAATTTTCCTATTCATTCCCGTTTGTTACTTTTTTCATTATCTTTGCAATGCATTGGTTTGCTTCCTTTTTTCAAAGGAGGCAATTAAAAGGGAATCAGGTGTAAGTCCTGGACAGTCCCGCTGCTGTAAGTTTCACACAATGTTGCAGACAATAAAACTCTCTACCCATGCCACTGGAAATATATTCCGGGAAGGCAGTCTGTAACAGAAACAAGTCAGAAGACCTGCCATGCACCATTTTATCATTGCTTTCGAGGAAAAAGCGTTGAGTCTAATGAACCGGATAAATCATCCAATCATTTCATTCATCCAAACTCTTTCAAAGAAAGTAAAAAGGAATAAACTCTGCCAAGTTTATTTAAATGATGTCCGGTCGAAGTGATTCGCCCGGACATTTTCTTACAAAAAGTCATAAATCTGTTGTCAGTCACCTATAAAATCACTACATTCGGCACAAAAAGACGTTATAAACAGATTTAACCGTTAACTTATTGTCTAACTCAATAAAAAAATAAACTATGGAATTACCATTTGCCGAATCATGGAAAATAAAAATGGTGGAGCCTATCCGCAAAAGTACCCGTCAAGAACGTGAACAATGGTTGAAAGAAGCCCATTACAATGTCTTTCAACTGAAATCAGAACAAGTCTACATTGACCTCATCACCGACTCTGGAACAGGAGCCATGAGCGACCGGCAATGGGCAGGCATTATGCTTGGAGATGAAAGTTATGCAGGCGCTTCTTCTTTCTTTAACCTGAAAGAAGTTATCACCCGCCTGACCGGTTTTGAATACATAATCCCTACTCATCAAGGACGTGCAGCTGAGAATGTATTATTCTCTTATCTGATACATGAAGGAGATATTGTGCCGGGAAATTCCCATTTTGATACTACCAAAGGACATATCGAAAGCCGAAAGGCAATCGCATTGGACTGTACAATAGACGAAGCCAAACAAACACAATTGGAGATCCCGTTTAAAGGAAATGTAGACCCGGCCAAACTGGAAAAAGTGTTGCAGGAACATAATGACCGCATACCGTTTATCATCGTCACTATCACCAATAACACAGCCGGAGGTCAACCCGTATCCATGCAGAACTTACGTGATGTCCGGAGCATTGCCGACAAATACAACAAGCCTGTTCTATTCGACTCTGCCCGTTTTGCCGAAAATGCCTATTTCATTAAGACACGCGAAGAAGGCTACAAGGATAAAAGCATCAAGGAAATCACTAAAGAAATGTTTGCACTCGCAGACGGTATGACAATGAGTGCCAAGAAAGACGGCATCGTAAATATGGGCGGATTTATAGCAACCCGCCGACAGGATTGGTACGAAGGAGCAAAAGGATTTTGTGTGCAGTTTGAAGGCTACCTTACCTATGGCGGTATGAATGGTCGCGACATGAATGCACTTGCTATCGGTCTGGATGAAAACACCGAATTCGATAATCTTGAAACCCGTATTCGTCAGGTAGAATATCTGGCAAGAAAATTAGACGAATATAAAATACCTTATCAACGCCCTGCCGGAGGCCATGCCATTTTTGTAGACGCCCCAAAGGTACTGACGCATGTTCCCAAAGAAGAGTTCCCGGCACAGACATTGACCATTGAGTTGTATCTGGAAGCCGGCATACGCGGATGCGAGATAGGTTACCTACTTGCCGATCGCGATCCGGTTACCCGAAAAAACCGTTTCAACGGACTGGATTTACTCCGCCTTGCCATTCCACGCCGCGTGTATACGGATAACCATATGAATGTAATAGCCGCTGCACTCAAAAATGTATATGACAAACGCGAAACAATCACAAGAGGCGTACGCATTGCCTGGGAAGCTCCATTAATGCGCCATTTTACAGTACAGTTGGAAAGATTATAATCACAGACTTAACGTCAAAACAAAATCCGGAAACAAGTAGTAGTGAATCCGAAAGTTCCGTTTCTCCGCCGTACGGCATTCAACGGCGGAGAATACTCCTTGTTCTTCAACCGTAAAAGGCAATATGTGCAGATGTTTCCGGAAATCAACATCGGAAGTATTCATACATTTAAACATTGTTTCCTTTGCAGACCAGTGGAGCAGCAACGACCAGGTTTCCGTACCTTTATACCAAGATACACTTTCATCTTCCCTCACGAACTTATGAGCAACTTTCCGTACGCGTTCTCCATAACATTCGACATCAATGCCCACTTCTTTTTCCGGCCCGCCCAACAGAACAGCTACATAGCCTTTAGTATGCGAAATACTAATAGAAGCAGAACCGTCTGCCAAATAAGGTTTTCCACTGGACCGATAACCAATCTCCTTTTCTTCACCAAGCATTTTATACAATAATACACGAACTGCTAACCGTTCCAGTTTACGAGAATTAGCCGTAAATCCGCAAATATCAGCCTCATATTTTTCCTTATGGGGAAGCAAAGCAAGCAGTTCTTCCACTGTTTCATCTGCTTTCCAAATGCCCCACCTGCAGGAACTCCCGATATATTGTTTAAAAACAGGCATTATTTTTCTGTTTCAGAACCTTCACCAGCTGGTTCATTGACTGTGAACTTCACCTTTAGGATACGGCGATTGTCCATTTCAAGAACCTCAAATTCATAGCAATCGTAAACCACCTTTTCGTGGAGTACCGGAAATTCCCCCTTCAGTTCAAGCAAAAGCCCGGCCAAAGTATCCGCATCACCTGCTACTTCATCAAAAGTTTCTTCATCAATTTTGGTTATCTTATAGAAATCCGTCAACTGTGTTTTAGCTTCAAATACCCATGTATGATCATTGAGCACAGCATACGTACGCTCTTCATCATCATACTCATCACGTATTTCACCTACAATTTCTTCAATGATATCCTCCATCGTGACAATACCCGACGTTCCTCCAAACTCATCTACCACAATAGCAATATGAATTTTATTTGCCTGAAAGTCACGAAGTAAATCATCAATCATCTTGGTTTCCGGAACAAAATAGGCAGGACGAATCAATGACTGCCAACGGAAATTATCCCCTTTGTTCAGATGAGGGAGCAAATCCTTGATATAGAGCACTCCCTTTATATTATCACGCGTCTCCGCATAAACAGGGATACGTGAGTAGGCATTCTCCACGATACACTTCAATACGTCCTTAAAAGGAGTGCGAATCTCCAGGTCCACCACATCCAAACGTGATGTCATCACCTCCTTAGCCGTCTCTCCGCCAAAACGAATGATCCCCTCCAGTATATTATTTTCTTCCGAAAGTTCAGCCTTATCTGTCAATTCCAGTGCATGCGAGAGTTCGTCTACCGAAATATTATGATTTTTGCGTACAAAGTGCTTATTGAGAAACGAAGTGGAACGTACCAATAACGATGACAACGGATAAAAAACAGAACGGCATGCCATAATACCGGGAGCTGCGAAACGACAAAAAGCCAACGTCTTCTGTGCAGAATAAATCTTCGGCATAATCTCGCCAAAAAGCAACAATAAGAAAGTCAGGACAACTGTCAGGATCAAAAACTCCGCAATAGCCGAATGAAACAGGAACACATTCATAAAGAAGAAATTGCAGAGCATAATAATCGTTACGTTCACAAAATTGTTCGTAATCAATATCGTAGCCAACAAGCGTTCCGTATCATCCAACAAATTCCTGATTTTCTCATCAGAAGGGTGTTTCCCTTCTTCAATGGCACTCAAATCGGAGGGAGATAATGAGAAAAATGCTATCTCGGAAGCTGAAGCGAAACCGGAAGCAAGTAAAAGCACACCTGCCAAGACAATGGCTATAATAGCCGAAATAGAAGGAGCATGTACGGTTATACCGTTAAAAATATCTGCCAACTGGCATAAATAAGCGTCTGGGTCCAAAGATTTTGGTTTTAGTTAAACAATTAGAACGGTAAATCGTCCGTCGGATTATTTTGTGCAGGAGCAACCTGCGATTGTGTTGACTGTACTGGAATACCCGCTTGCCCCGGCATACCTGCCTGAACCGCAGTTCCGGAGGCAGCATTTCTCGGAGAAAGCATTTCCATGTTATCTACAAAAATTTCTGTAACATAACGTTTTGCACCGGTCTGATCATCGTACGAACGAGTCCGTATTTTACCTTCCACATAAAGCTTATCCCCTTTATGCACATATTGGTCAACGATTTCAGCCAGCCGGTTACGAAAGACTAAATTATGCCATTCAGTGCGATCCGGAATTTGCGTCCCATTCTGTAAAGTATACCCCTTTTCAGAGGTAGCAAAAGACACTTGCGCTACACAATTACCGCCATCGTAGTAGGTCACTTTTGGGGGTTGCCCCACATTTCCTAACAATATCACCTTATTTACCGACATACGCTTTCGTTTTTTTAATTTGCTGCCAAAATTAACGAGAATAACAACATCATGCAAGAATACAACAAACTTTTATATATATTTCTCCAAGAATGCATGCACTAAACGCGATACCGGATATTGTTCCAAATCTTCTACCCTGATGCACTGATAGTCCGAAAACGAACGGGAGCTTTCCGGAAGAACCACTTCATAAAAGTTAGCATAAATCACCCTATGCGATAAAACATGCTTCACATTCCGGAGCACAGAACGCACTTCCGGACGCTCTCCTTCTGCCAGCAACAAACGAAAAGAAGCCGATGACAAAAATTCTTCCTCCGACAAAGCCTTATCCGCTTCAATCAGCGGCAACTCAAACAGATTTTTCCAAATATCATCAGCCGTCCGCTTATGTATAAAGGTACACGCGCCCATGCGTACATATATATAATTAAAATAACGGTTGGATGTTTTTGTCTTATGCCGCTTCACCGGAAGCTGCATCACCAAGCCTTTCGATAAAGCTGTGCAGCTATCGGCCAAAGGGCAAAACATACAATCAGGAGCCTGCGGTGTACACTGAACAGCTCCAAAATCCATAATAGCTTGGTTATAAATCGCAGGTCGGGATTTATCAAGCATCTCAGCGGCCAAAACTGCAAAAAGTCTCTTTCCTTCCGTTGAATCAATGGGAGTATCAACGCCCCAATAGCGGGAAAGTACGCGATAAACATTTCCGTCCACCACCGCATACGGCATATTATAGGCAATGGAACAAATGGCAGCAGCCGTATAATCGCCCACACCTTTCAAAGCACGCACTTCCTGATAACTTGCCGGAAACTTACCGTTCATGCTCTTGGCTGCCGCATGCAAATTACGGGCACGAGAATAATATCCCAACCCTTGCCAGTACTTCAGAACCTCATCTTCTGAAGCCGCAGCCAAAGTTTCCACATCAGGAAAACGACGAATAAAGCGAAGGAAATACTCATATCCCTGCACAACTCTCGTCTGCTGCAAAATAATCTCGGAAATCCATATCCGATAAGGATCAGCAGTATCTCTCCAAGGCAAATCACGTTTGTTATCCGCATACCAATCCAGCAAAGTTTCAGTCAATATATTCATCTCAAAGTCCATATTTACAAAAGAGTGCACCTTATTTTTCGGAAGAACAAAAATACAGATTTTCAATCTAACAAAACTTAATGCTTCGACTTTTTTAGAAAATTGTCCGAAATATATTTTTTAGAGCCGCCAAAAAGCTATATATTTGCAGTCCAAAAAATTAGAAAACAATAGTAATAATATTTTTTTTTAGGAAAAATGACTAAAGCTGATATTGTAAACGAAATTACAAAGAACACCGGAATTGACAAAGTCACAGTACTGACAACCGTTGAAGCGTTCATGGACGCAGTGAAGGCATCTTTATCAAAAGATGAAAATGTTTATCTCCGCGGGTTTGGTAGTTTTGTAGTGAAGAAAAGAGCTCAGAAAACAGCTCGCAACATCTCAAAGAACACTACTATCATTATTCCGGAACACAACATTCCGGCTTTTAAACCTGCTAAGACATTCACCATTGCTGTGAAAAAATAATAAACAATAGTATTAACCCGTAAAATTTTGAAGCTATGCCAAGCGGAAAGAAGAAAAAAAGACATAAAATGTCTACGCACAAGCGTAAAAAAAGACTAAGAAAGAACAGACATAAAAGCAAAAAGTAATTTTTAGTCTGAAGGACAAAATAAAGAACAAACTTGTGAAGGTAATTGTCTCGCGGGTTTGTTCTTTGTTTAAGTATTAAGCCGATCACCAATATACAAAAGATTGATGCATCGGTCAATCCAAACAGAAAATTTCTGTATAATAAATGTAAAAGCAAATAATTGTGACAAGCGAACTCGTTGTAGACGTACAGCCCAAAGAGGTCTCCATCGCTCTGCTCGAAGACAAAAGCCTGGTAGAACTCCAAAGCGAAGGAAGAAATATTTCCTTCTCTGTGGGCAATATGTATTTGGGACGCGTCAAGAAATTGATGCCAGGCCTGAATGCCTGCTTCGTGGACGTGGGTTACGAGAAAGATGCTTTTCTTCATTATTTGGACTTAGGTCCTCAATTTAACTCATTAGAGAAATACGTAAAGCAAACTTTAAGCGACAAAAAAAAGCTTAATCCAATCACTAAAGCAACCATACTTCCCGATCTTGAAAAAGACGGAACAGTTTCCAACACACTCAAGGTAGGACAAGAAGTAGTGGTGCAAATCGTAAAGGAACCTATCTCAACTAAAGGACCGCGCCTGACTTCCGAACTCTCTTTTGCCGGAAGATATCTTGTGCTAATTCCTTTCAATGATAAAGTTTCCGTATCACAAAAAATTAAATCAAGCGAAGAACGCGCCCGCCTCAAACAACTACTAATGAGCATCAAACCCAAGAACTTTGGGGTTATCGTGCGTACTGTTGCCGAAGGAAAACGCGTAGCAGAGCTTGACGGAGAGCTTAAAGTATTACTGAAACACTGGGAAGAAGCTATTACGAAAGTACAAAAAGCGACCAAGTTTCCGACACTGATTTACGAAGAAACCAGCCGCGCCGTAGGCTTATTACGCGACTTGTTTAATCCTTCTTTCGAAAACATCTACGTGAACAACGAAGCTGTATTCAACGAAATAAGGGATTACGTAACACTCATTGCCCCTGAACGGGCAGGAATTGTAAAGCTGTACAAAGGACAACTTCCCATTTACGACAATTTCGGTATCACCAAACAGATTAAGTCGTCATTTGGCAAAACTGTTTCGTACAAAAGTGGGGCCTACCTGATTATTGAGCACACTGAGGCGCTTCACGTAGTAGATGTGAACAGCGGTAATCGCACCAAGAATGCCAACGGACAGGAAGCTAACGCACTGGAAGTGAATCTGGGAGCAGCCGATGAGCTTGCACGCCAATTACGGTTAAGAGATATGGGTGGTATCATCGTGGTGGATTTCATCGATATGAATGAAGCCGAAAACAGGCAAAAGCTTTACGAACGTATGTGTGCCAACATGCAGAAAGACAGAGCGCGCCATAATATCCTGCCACTTAGCAAATTCGGATTGATGCAGATAACGCGTCAGCGAGTGCGTCCGGCAATGGATGTAAACACAACGGAGACCTGTCCTACTTGCTTCGGCAAAGGCACTATCAAATCGTCCATTCTCTTTACAGACACATTAGAGAGTAAAATTGACTACCTTGTCAACAAATTGAAGATAAAGAAATTCTCGTTACACATCCACCCGTATATCGCTGCCTATATCAACCAGGGAGTTCTCTCACTGAAACGGAAGTGGCAAATGAAATACGGATTCGGTATCAAGATTATTCCAAGCCAGAAATTAGCGTTTCTGGAATATATCTTCTACGATCCGCAAGGAGAAGAGATTGATATGAAAGAAGAAATCGAAATCAAATAAAAAAAGACGGCGAAGTAAAAGCAAATACTTCGCCGTCTTTTTTTATTGGTTCCGCTGAAAAATCACCGGAAATTAAGTTCTAGGACATAGGAAGAAGCTTTTTCATTAAATCCCAGAAAGTCGAACACCATAATACCTGCCGTCCGCTTTATGTTTTCCTCAAGCATTTTCCTCACTTCAGGATTATTCAACTGGGCACATGCCTGAGGAAGCGGGATAGGTATTGTTATTTTACCCAGCTTAAAACTGTCAATACTACTGACAAAATTGATAAAGTAAATAGGATCAGTAGCCTTATCGGCAGCCAAAGCGTTTTCCTTGACATAAGCAATCTTTTCTTCCTGTGAACCTGGCTGAAACACATCCTGCAAATGCTGGCAGGTAAACGGAAACACCTCAGTATCACTTTTCGGTTCATAGAAGCAAAGCCGGTAGCCAATATAGCTTTCCGCTTTAGAAAGCTGATATGAATTGAACAAGACAATCTTCCCCCTCGTTTCGCCCAAAGTCGGGATAACCGTACCATGCTCATCCTTCACACCGGGACCTGTATAGCCCGAATTCCAAGTCCAGAATCGCGAACTATACTTATTGATAACCTCTTCCTCAAGCCTCTCCCGGTATACTGTTTCCTCGATAGTATTCTCCGATTTGACACGCAGCAATATCGTTTCACCCGGATGTTCTTCCAAGAATTTATCGAGTACAGGCATGGCATCTGTCTGCATATCCAATCCCAAAGGAGTAATGCCATGATAGAACTTCAATTCATGATTTAACCGGAGATCGAAGAAACGGGCGCCCAACTGTAACTGCTCCGTCAAGGTCTTAGACTGACAGGCAGCTGTACAGTTCAATATAGGATGCAGTTCCTCTGGAAGTACGTCTCCCAACTTGGACAATTCGGAGTTCTTCTTGAGTTCTACGATTTGACTAACCAATTCTGCGAGTCGGTCTTTTCCCAGTTTAGAAAGGCCGGAAATAATCTTCAATATAATATTTGTTTCATAGCATGTATAACTCATAGAGTTATGCGTACCCGGAATAGAAAGTTTTGATAACAGTACGTCATCTGGCAGCTCAGACATCCAGCCCTCACATCCGACGCCATTCGTCAAAGTCGATTTCATCAATTACCTCCTTATTTTATATAGCAGTTGTATCTCTCAAAGAAACGCTTAAATGCCCCCCACTTCATCAGTCCTTTCTCAAATATCAGCACTCCGGACAAGGCACAAGCGATGCCCAGCATGACATCAATCAGATAATGATGGCCAGAGTAGACAGCTGTCCACCAGATACCCACCATAATTACGGAGAACAAAGCTATCAGCCATTTCTTGCAATGTCCCATAACGGCATACGCCAATGCGACAACCATATACGCCGCATGTAACGAAGGAACAGCCGCAAAGACATTGGCATTCCGCCCGTAGATAGAATGAAAAACGGAACATCCCAACAATTCGTCAAAACGCCCCAATCCCGCCACATTGCCCGGAGTATCAAGAATCGGCTCGAAGCCATAGTTCATGGCGTACCAAGGCGGAGCTGCCGGATAAATATAATATCCGGCAAACCCGATAAGATTTACCAACAGAAAAACCATGGAGAAACGGAGATACACTGTACGTTCTCCTTTCAAATAAAGCCACAAACCGAATACGATAGGAACAGGCACCCAGCAAAGATAGAATATGCCCGCAAAGAAATCGGCTATCGAACAGTGATTCTGTGCAAAATATTCACAAGGAATCAGCGTTGTTCCGCCAAGCGAGATCCCGAACAATGATTTCTCCGCCTCATACAACCCCTGCACATCAATAGGATTCACCTGATAATTCGGGTATACCCGCATCCAGTCGTAAGAAATGCCGAAGATGATAAAAGGGAGCAATGCCACCGCCAGTTTACGAGTCGTTTTTCCTGCAAAAAACAGCACGACAAACAAGCCCGTCATCAGGAAATGTTCTGCCCGCAAACCTATGCAAGCTGCCGTCAGCAACAAGAACAACACCGTAATGACAATGACAGGCAACGCCTCTTTGGCGGAAGGAAAAATAGATTTTCTCATTATTGCTTCTTTAATAGTTTATAGCAATGTGCAATACGCGCAAATGCCGTCAAATTAGCAAGAACTGCTATCACAACCATGGGGACAATCAATATCAACATAGGGTCGAATGCTTCGCAATCACTAAAAATGCCACAAAACAAAGCCCCGAGGCTAGTCAGTACCACACGTTCCGGACGCTGCATAAAGCCTACTTTGCATTCCAGTCCCAGCCCTTCGGCACGTGCACGCACGTAACTCACCATAAGCGAACCGACCAGCGCAACAAAAGTTATCATCGACCCCCACAAATAACCCTGCAGAATCAGATAATAAAAAATACCAAATAACGTTACCATTTCACTGTAACGGTCGAGCACCGAATCATACAATGCTCCAAAAGTAGAAGACATATTGCCGACGCGTGCCACACGTCCGTCCATCATGTCGAACAAACCGGCAAAGAGAACAATTCCTCCTCCCCAACCCACATAGACCAGTTCACCCGGCTTATACATGCCCGCATACACAAATACGCACGCAGCCACGATATTCATCACCAGTCCGGTGGTAGTAATAAAATTGGGCGTAATGCCCACCTTAATCATGCCATGTACAACCGGATTTATGATCTTATAAATCAACTGTTGCAACCAATCTCTATAATTCATATCAGTTCTATTTAGTCTCTAAAATATTGTCGTATAAATTTCCTGAAATTATGATTACGGTATACGAATATCCGTTGCAGATGATAATTCCAGAAGAATGCAACCAAAACAGCTACAATGATCTTGGACAGTATAAACACATCGTTTATATAATGCCCCAACAAGCCGTCCACCCAGCGCATACCGGTCAACCACTCAGTCAGAGCAAACGTACCCCATGTGTTCAATAGAATACTACCTCCCCAAACAAAAAGATATTTCAGCGCCACATGCGTCTTTTTGCAATCGTCCGCATGAAATACCCAACCGTAGTTAATGGCACAGTTCACCATACCGCCAACCACAGAACCCAAGAAAGTAGCATACAGATAAAAAAGTCCGGATAGTTTAACCAGCAGAATAGTTACAAGAAAATCCACAAGACTTGCCACATACGACGAAAGCTGAGCCTTGATGAAGACCCAAACCGCATAACGCCAGCCTGCAAATCTCGATGTTTCTTTCAGCCTATCAGCCATCTTACTCCTATTAAGACTACAAAGCTATAAATTCCTGCCAAGATATCATCCATCATCACCCCAAATCCACCCGAAAAACTTTCCATACGGCGAATTCCCAACGGTTTAAAAATGTCAAACAGGCGAAAAAGAGCAAAAGCCCCCAATCCATACCAAACACTGCCCGAAGGTGCAGCCAGCAGAGCAATCCACACTCCTACCATTTCGTCCACCACTACACGCGAAGGGTCTTCTCCCCAATAAGGTTCAAGACGATTGACAGCCCATATTCCCAGTATCGTAAAAAAAAGGATAAAAGCCACCGTCAGCCATATCAGACATGCTTCCGAAACAATAAAAGATAATCCAAGCCAGATAAGTGTAGCCAGTAAAGCACCTGCCGTACCCGGAGCAAAAGGAGAAAAGCCCGAACCGAAACCTGTACCGACAAGGACTGGAAAAAAGGAGGGTTTCTTCATGAATTAAAAGAAGTGATAGGGTGATAAAAATGAAAAGGTGATAAAGTTATAAAAGTGGTAAGGTAGTAGAGTGACGAAATCTCAAAACGAAACTTGCTTATCACTCTATCACCTTATCACTTTTACAACTTTATCAGTATCTTATTTTAGTCCAAATAGCTCGGTGCAGTTTCACCTACCATATTACGGAGAGTTTCTTTCACCATTCTCCACTGTTGGAACAAGTCGTGTACCGGTTCATGTTCAAAGTCATGCATCGGGCTCTTGCAGAAGAATGACAACCAAGTCTGAATACCGCACATACCCGCACGCAAAGCAAGATCACTGAAAATAACCAGGTCGAGTGCAATAGGAGCTGCCAAGATAGAGTCGCGACAGAGGAAGTTTACCTTGATTTCCATCGGATAACCCATCCAGCCGAAGATATCGATATTATCCCATGCTTCCTTATTGTCCTTACGAGGCGGATAATAGTTGATACGTACTTTGTGATATACATCACCGTACAGATCAGGGAATTTTTCAGGTTCAAAGATATTGTCAATAACAGACAATTTGCTGACTTCTTTTGTCTTGAAGTTTTCCGGTTGGTCAAGAACTTCACCGTCGCGGTTACCCAAGATATTGGTAGAGAACCAACCGCTTACACCCAGCATACGAGTCTTGAACATCGGAGCAAGTACAGTCTTCATCAAAGTCTGTCCACTCTTGAAATCCTTACCTGCAATGGGCACATTCATCTTCTTAGAGAATTCCCACATAGCCGGAGTATCCACACACAGGTTAGGAGCACCCATAATGAACGGAGCACCTTCTGCAATTGCGGCATAAGCGTAGCACATACTCGGAGAAACAACTTCTGTATTGTTTTCCTTCATAGCCTTTTCCAAAGCGGCAAGCGACTTGTGCTCTTCAGACAGAGGAACATAAATTTCGGTACTTGCAGCCCACAATACAGCGATACGGTCGCAATTATTGGCAGCCTTGAAGTTACGTATATCCTCACGCAATTGTTCTACCATGTCCCAGCGTGTAGCGGCATTTTTGATGTGCGTACCATTCAGACGTTTTGCAAAATTATGGTCAAAAGCGGCAGGCATAGGCTTGATGGCTTTTAACTCATCTTTCACGAGGTTCAAGTCTTTTTCTTTCAGAACTTCCGCATACATTGCAGCTTCATACGCATCATCAGCGAAAATGTCCCAACCGCCAAAAACGATATCGTTCAAGTCAACCAAAGGCACTACGTCTTTAATAAGATGTTCTTTGCCATCCTGCATGCGCATAGTAGCCATTTGTGCGATTGAACCTATAGCTTTTGCTAAACCCTTACGGGCAGCCAATGTACCTGTAATCATAGTGGTTGCAACCGCACCACCTACTCCGACTACCAACACGCCTAAACGACCGGTTGCCGGCTTAATGTTTTCTTTCATTGCCATTGAATTATTTTATAGTTTAAAAAATTGCTCAAATTTAGGGTATTTTACCCAATTGGGATTAGTCTTTTTGTCCGATTTAATACTCTATTAGTAAGATTTAAGTTAAAATGTCATGTGCAAGCTGATTCTAAGACCGGATTTATCAATATTCGGTAAATTCCGGTACGTTAAACGCCACACATAATCCACCCGAAGCACTTTCAATATATTCTCAATTCCCACCCCGACTTCCACATACGGAGTACGCTCCATAGTGGTGCTTCCTGCTGGAAAAGCGAATAATCCTTCGCTGAATTCCGGATTATTTTTGTCACTCAAACTTCCATAGATTCCCCGACAGGACAAGACTTCACGCCACTTCAGTTTTTTCAACAACGGAATACGGTTAAAGAGAAAGCCATTCAAAAAATAAGTCACGTCCCACGAAGCATATTCATCATTCATAAATTCCATCGCGTTCATCAGCGAATAAGACTCCGGCTGGATTGTGTAAGACAAGTTGGCGTTGGGAATGATAAGCAGAGGAAAAGGAACTTTGTTCCACACTTTACCGGCCTTCAGTATCACATCCGTATAGCCAAAGGCCGAGAACCAAAAGCGCTTCTGAAAACCGGCTTCCGTATAATGATAGGTATAATCTCCTCCTAGAACTCCTTTGGCCGCCATTGTATGTGTCAATGTAAAAACCGGAGCGTCCAAAGACACCGGAAAACGGTTCCATTGAGTCTGAAAAAACTTTTCATTCGGGGCATAACGCAGTTTCAGCTCCAGCTCGCTGGTAGAAATACTTTTGACAAACGACTTGTCATCATCTTGCTTGACGAAAGGAATGAGATGTGAAGATTCATCTTTTCGCAAACGTGTGGTCAGCTGAAAGGAGAAACCCGAATGAAACTCATTCGTATACGTCAATTCAGCTTTACGCTGATAGCCTATACGGTCGTCTTTTTGACGCTTCAAAGCAAGGAAAACATTATCCTGACTGGTATAAAGATAATGTTGTCCGTACTGGTTAACATCGGACAGGTAACGCAGTTTCAAAGAATGAATCGGGAACTCGTTGGCATACTCCTTTTTCCGGTGGAAAGAGTATTCCAGTTCCGCCAGCCCTTTCACACGTTCATCACGAAAGCCGTATGCCACATACCCCCTTCCAAACAGATGGGGATTAAGCCAAGCCGTTGTCATACCCCCAGCACGCACACGCACACCTTCCAGCGCATTACCGCTAATCGTGGTGTTCATCATACCTATATAGAATAAAGGCGCTTTCTCTTTGGGAGCGGGAATATACCCTGTAAACAACACTTTCAGCACCTTCTCTGTCCAATAGTATACCGGGTAACTGCGCAGCTGCGCCATCATCTTATCTACGGATGTCTCCTTTTTGCTCACCTCTGCAAGCCGATTGGCATCCCAATAAGCATCGGAATGGGTGGAAGAATCCATACCCTCAATTACTTTCTCCGGCCTACGAAACGCCTGCAAAGCATCATCATCAGGTTCGTAAATATAATTCTGGTAATAGACATCACGCTTCGCATAAATGCCATCGCTGTTATCCACCAGTTTGAATTCCGTAGTGATACTCTCATTTATGAGCTGCCTTGTGCCGTCTTCCGCACGATCGAAATTCTGTTCAATCTTCATGTAGTCCACAAAGTTCAGATTGATTTTCTGAGGAAAATTCATCACCACGCGGCGCACGAAATATGTGCTGTCCAACATGACGTACAGATGTCCTGTAAAACCAAACGATTCGGAATTGAAAGGCACGAAAGTCAAGTCTACACAAGGCTTCCCGGCAACAGTCAGAGTGTCCATAAGATAATACTTATAGAATGAAGGTCCCAAGGAAGAAAGCGGACTGACAAACTTATTGGTGAATAACGTTATGTTATTTTGGTAAATATCCACGTCCGTCATAGTGACACTAATAGCCTGCTCCATGCCCTGTTGGGACAACATCTCGTCTACACCTGCCTGGCGACGCGCCTTCACCCGTTGCTTTTCGCTATGGGGCGATTTACGGTAATAATCCGTAGCCAGCAACTCGCGGTTGGACACAGCCAATACCGGTTTACCCGTAACAGCGGAAGTATCCACGTAGTCGGTCAAGAACTTGAACTTGCGATACAGCCATTTCTGCTGCTTCAGGCTATCGAAATTATTAATGGCAAACGTCATTTTCTCATAACGTTCCCGTTGCCAAAAATCACGTTCATCCGGCGAATAATCATCCCGATGTTCTATCATTTTCCGCACGAACTCCACTGCCGGATTATCCTTCTTCCTGTAACGCTCGCGCTTGGGCTTAACCACCACCTCGTCCAACGCATAAGTAGTAGGAGCAAGCGTAACCATTATACGTCCTCCGCGTGCCGGGTGAATCAACCGGGTGTATTCATGATAGCCCACAGCCGAAATCACCAGCCGGGCCTCAGGACGATAGGTTTTAAATGAAAAAACACCCTTGTCATCGGTCATTCCTCCCTCTGTGGTTCCCTTTAGATAGACCGAGGTATATGGCAATGGTTCCCTTGTCAGCGAATCAGTGACAACACCTTGCACTATGTATTGCGCTTTCAAAGGAGCAACAATTATCTGCATCAGCAGAAACAGCCTTATAAACAACCTCATACCTAACCTATCTATCATTCAGTGCGCAAAGGTACGGAAGAAAACTTTCCCTAAAAGTTCGGTTTCGCGGAATAAATGTTCTAAAAAACCACTTTTATTCCAAACACTTCCCGTTAAAACCCGTTGTATAGCGAGAACGACTTACAAAAGACGTACAAACCGACCTAAAAACTTAATTATGGAATGGATTTTCAATCAACTCAGGGAACGTCCCGAATTAGCCATTTTCCTCACTATTTTCCTGGGGTTCTGGCTGGGTAAGCTGCGCATCGGCAAGTTTTCTTTAGGAACAGTTACCAGCGTACTATTGGTGGGCGTAATGGTAGGACAACTGAATATTGCCGTACCCGGTCCTATCAAGTCAGTATTTTTCCTACTGTTCCTATTTGCCGTAGGCTATAAAGTGGGTCCGCAATTTTTCCGCGGACTGAAAAAAGACGGATTACCACAAGTAGCCTTCGCTGTGCTGATGTGCATATCTGTCTTGGGAGTGACCTGGTTACTTGCCTTGCTCATGGGATACAATATGGGAGAAGCGGCAGGGCTGCTTGCCGGCTCGCAGACCATATCCGCCGTCATCGGAGTGGCAGAAGACACAATGGCAAATATGGGTCTGGACGAAGCGCAGCGGCAAAGCTACACCAATATCATCCCGGTGTCTTATGCCGTAACCTACATCTTCGGAACAGCCGGATCCGCGTGGGTATTGTCGTCCATAGGTCCGAAAATGCTGGGCGGACTGGATAAGGTAAAAGCCGCATGCAAAGACATGGAAGCCCGGATGGGCAATTCGCAGACAGATGAACCGGGCTTCATACATGCCGCACGCCCCGTCACATTCCGCGCTTACCGCATTGAAAACGAATGGTTCAAGAATGGGAAAAGAGTAATAGACCTTGAAGTATACTTCCAGCAACAGGACAAACGCCTGTTCGTAGAACGGATACGCAAGGCAGGAACAATCCGGGAAGTCAGCCCGAATGTCCAACTGGAAATCGGAGACGAAGTCGTACTAAGCGGACGCCGGGAATACGTCATCGGTGAAGAAGACTGGATAGGGCCTGAGATTCTGGACCAGCAATTACTCGACTTTCCGGCAGAGAAACTTCCGGTTATGATAACCAAAAAGACTTTTGCAGGAAAGACAGTATCTGCAATCCGCAACGAAAAATTCATGCATGGTGTCAGCATCCGCAACATCAAACGTGCAGGAATTGACATTCCGGTCATGGCGCAAACCATAGTAGATGCCGGTGATGTAGTGGAAATAGTAGGAACCAAACAGGAAGTGGAGGCAGCCGCCCGACGCCTGGGTTACATAGACCGTCCCACCAACCAGACAGATATGATCTTCGTAGGACTCGGCATACTTGCAGGCGGGCTGTTCGGAGCATTGTCCGTCCACATCGGCGGCGTACCAATCAGCTTGAGTACCAGTGGCGGTGCATTGATAGCAGGATTGGTATTCGGCTGGTTGCGCAGCAAGCATCCCACATTCGGTCGTATTCCCGAACCATCACAATGGGTACTGAATAATGTCGGACTGAATATGTTTATTGCCGTAGTAGGTATCTCGGCGGGCCCCAGTTTCGTACAAGGCTTCCATGATGTCGGTGTCAGCCTATTTCTGATAGGTGCGATTGCCACCACCCTCCCGTTGATTATCGGACTGCTGCTAGCAAGATATCTGTTCAAGTTTCATCCTGCCATTGCGCTGGGATGCTGTGCGGGTGCAAGAACAACAACAGCAGCCCTCGGAGCCATACAAGATGCCGTAGAGAGTGAAACACCCGCACTGGGCTATACAGTGACGTATGCCGTAGGCAATACCCTGCTGATTATATGGGGAGTGGTGATTGTCCTGCTGATTTAACAGCCTAAAGGCTCTGAAAAAACAACCGATAAGTAACAAACTATTTCAGTATGTACGAAATCGGTTTATACAGTCTGCCATTCAAAATATGCCGAAGCATCCGCCAAAATCATAACGCTTATTAAAAAACTAAACATCAGATTATATGGATACAAAACTTTTAGAAAAGAAAATGGAGAACATCAGCCCTTTCGAGCTGAAAAACCGTCTCATTGATATGGCAGACGAAAGTCTGAAAAAAACAGCCCGTACCATGTTGAACGCCGGGCGCGGTAATCCCAACTGGATTGCAACCACCCCACGCGAAGCATTCTTCCTTTTGGGAAAATTCGGACTGGAAGAATGTCGTCACGTCATGTTCCTTCCCGAAGGAATTGCCGGAATACCCGAAAAGCAAGGCATTGCCTCCCGCTTTGAACAATTTCTCAAGAGCAACACCTACCAGCCCGGAGCCAAATTACTGGAACAAACCTATAACTATATGTTGATGCAGCATGCCGTCGATCCCGACAGCCTTGTGCACGAATGGGCAGAAAGCGTCATCGGAGACCAATATCCTGTGCCCGACCGTATTCTACAATTCACAGAAATGCTGGTACGCGACTATCTCCATCAGGAAATGTGCGACAATCGTCCGCCTCGCGGAGCTTTCGATTTGTTTGCCACCGAGGGTGGGACAGCAGCTATGTGCTACATCTTCGACTCTTTGCAGGAAAATTTCCTACTGAACAAAGGTGACAGCATAGTCCTCATGGTTCCTGCTTTCACTCCCTACATAGAGATACCCCGGCTAAACCGTTACCGGTTCAAGGTCACCGAACTGCATGCCAACCGCATGAGTAAAGACGGTCTGCATCTTTGGCAATACAGTGACGAAGATATCAACAGATTGAAAAGCCCGGCGATAAAGGCTCTATTCGTCACCAATCCCAGCAATCCTCCCAGTTATACGCTAAGTCCTGAAACGATGGAGCGCATCGTAACTATCGTCAAGGAAGATAACCCCAATCTGATGATCATCACAGATGATGTGTACGGCACTTTCAGCCCGCACTTCCGTTCGTTCATGGCAGAAATTCCATATAACACGTTATGCGTATATTCTTTCTCCAAATATTTCGGAGCTACCGGCTGGCGCAACGCCGTCATTGCCTTGCACGAATACAACGTATTCGACAGGCAAATATCCCGCTTGCCAAAAGAGAAACGCGAAATCCTCAACCGTCGCTATGCTACGTTGACCCTGCATCCTGAGAAATTGAAGTTCATAGACCGAATGGTAGCGGACAGTCGCCAAGTAGCATTGAACCACACCGCCGGACTATCATTACCTCAACAGATGCAAATGAGCCTATTCGCCGCTTTTTCCCTGTTGGACAAGGAAAACAGCTACAAACAGAAAATGCAGGAAATCATCCGACGCCGCCTGAAAACTCTTTGGGATAATACCGGATTTACATTAGTGGAAGACCCTTTAAGGGTAGGATATTATACGGAAATTGATATGCTGGTCTGGGCTGAAAAGTTCTATGGAGACAAGTTTGTGGAATACCTCAAAAAGACGTACAGTCCGCTGGATGTAGTGTTCCGCCTTGCCAAAGAAACCTCCTTAGTGCTTCTGAACGGCGGCGGCTTTGACGGACCGGAATGGAGCGTACGTGCTTCTCTTGCCAACCTGAATGAAAATGATTATGCTACAATCGGTCAGGGGCTCAAACGGATATTGGATGAGTATGCAGAAGAATGGAAGAAAATCAAGAATTAAACAAGATCCGGAAGCGGGTCAGTCCATCATTGTATGTACGCAGAGAAAAGGTACAACCATGACGGCTTAGCACTTCCCTGATAAATACCAAACCGATTCCCTGCCCGTTCGGCTTGGTGGAGAAGAAGGGACTGAAGAGTTTAGCTTCAGTCTCTTTGCTGATTCCGGGACCATTGTCAACGATTTCTATGGAAGCGGGGGCAATGGTCCTCACCGTTATTTCGCCTTGTCTATCTGCCGCTTCACCGGATTCCTCTATGCTCTCGGCAGCATTCTTTATGATATTCACCAGAACTTGTTCGAATAATGAAGCATCCAGCCTAACCTGTCCCACTTCCGGATCACACTCCAAACGTAGAATGATGTTACGGTCATTGCACATACCCTCCATGAACCGTTTGCACATGCACACCAGTTCATTCAACCGGACAGCAGCCACCGTAGGCTCAGGAATCTTCACCACATCCGCAAAACGGGTAATGAAACGGCTCATGGAGAAACAACGTTCCATACAGACACGCATCACATCGCAAATATCTTCCATGCCCTCTTCGGTGGAAAGAGCCTGTTCCACCGTATCCAATGTAGACGTAATTCCGGCAGTGGTATTGTTCACTTCGTGGGCTATCATGCGGATTACCTTTTCATAAGCACGCTTTTCAGCTTTCATCACCTCGTCCGTCATACGCTCTATCAGAAAGAAAGGATGTTTGAACCCTCTGTCTATAAACGAAGAATGGGTACACTTATAAATATTCGCATCATTCAGCCGCACCACCGAAGTTACGTCTTTCGGAATGGATGCCAGTTCTTCCGCCAAAGGAGAGTCAATATCCGCAAGTTTCTTATTCTGGGCTTCTTCCCTACGGACTCCCAGCATCTTCACAGCCATAGGATTTAGTTGTGACACCTCACCGTCCAATGTCATAATAACAACTCCCATAGGCGATGCCTGAATCAACAAATCAAGAAAATGGTTTTGCTCACGCATGTGCAGACGCTCGTTCTTGAGCTGCTCCATCATACGATTAAAGATGTTCACAATGCGGTCTGCTTCGTACTGTCCTACCCTACTGAGCCTACTGCTGAAATCCTGCTCGCGCAATAACTCCATACCGCTTCCAATCGTACTCATCGGCTTGACAATCTTGCGATAGAATACCCCCAGGTAAATTAGTATAAATGCAATAATAGCTTCTGCAATATATAAATGCATAGCTTGCATTTTGCCAACCAGATATACCAATGCTATACCCAGTCCGAACAAAAACAATACAAGGATAAAAAAGTAAAACTTAATACGCACGTAAGTTAGTGATTAGGGATTAGCAATTAGGAATTAGGGGTTAGCAGTCAACGATTAACTGTTAGGATTTAAACGGATAAATACTAATCGCTAATCCCTATTTTATATTTTTCCAACCGTCTGTACAGAGCCGCCCTGCTGATGCCTAGCGCCAGCGCAACCTGACTAAGGTTACCTTTATGCTGCTCCAATGTTTGCAGAATTGTCTGCCGTTCTATCTCATCAAGCGTCATGCCGGCAAAGGAGGTGCCTTCGGCTGCTTTGGCCGGTTCATCATGACGCTGATATTGCGATTCAAAGTCAGCAGCGTCCAATGTTTGTTTTCCACTGACTAGTATGGTACGTTCCACCAGATTCTTCAGTTCGCGAATATTACCCGAATAAGGCAAACGAGAAAGGAAATTCAGTGCATCCGCCGAAAACTCCGTACGGGGCAAACCGTTTGCGGAAGCCTGACGATCGGCAAAATGACGTGCCAGCAAAGGTATATCCTCACGACGCTCACGCAAGGCGGGCAACTTTACGGTTATCAGATTGATACGATAAAAAAGATCTTCACGAAATGTATGCTCGGAAACCATCTTGCGTAGGTCGGCATTGGTAGCAGAGACAACACGCACATCCACCTTGCGCGGTCGGCTGTCGCCCAATACTTCAAAAGTCTGGTCTTGAAGCACACGCAACAGTTTCACCTGGCAGGATAAATCCAAATCGCCTATTTCGTCCAAGAAGATAGTGCCTTTATTGGCCAACTCAAAACGACCTATACGGTCGGCACTCGCATCGGTAAAAGCACCTTTCTTATGACCGAACATCTCACTTTCGAACAAACTCTGTGAAATACCACCGAGATTGACTTTCACAAAAGGCTGATTGATGCGCTGACTGTTGATGTGAACAGCTTCAGCAATCAGCTCCTTGCCCGTCCCGCTCTCACCGGTGATCAGTACGGAAGCATTGGTACGTGCAATGCGCGCTACAGTATTCAACACTTCCAACAATCCCTGCGATTTTCCTATGATATGGCTACGGTTCAAGCCTTCCGCCTGCTCCTGAGACGTCTCTTTCGGGGCAGCACTCAACTCCAAAGCAGTTTCGATGCGCCGCAAAAGAGCCGCATTATTCCAAGGCTTGGTGATGAAATCGAAAGCACCTGCCTGCATACCCTGTACAGCCAGTTGGATACTTCCCCATGCTGTCATCAATATGACGGGAACATCGGGACGGAACACTTTTACCTGCTTCAACAAAGTGAGCCCCTCCTCTCCGGTGGTGGAGAGCGTAAAGTTCATGTCCATTAATATCAGTGCGGGAGATTCTGCACGAACTACGTCCATTGCTTCACGAGGTCCCGAAGCTGTTTTTACTTCATAACCGGCACGCTTCAGCATAAAGCTAAGCGAAGAACGTACGGCGCTATCATCATCGACTATCAGTATCATAGGAATTGGTAGTTTATTGTTTGCAAAAATAACAAATTCACCACAGAGGACACAGAGTCTCACAGAGTTTTTTGCATTACAGCCACAAATTAAAAGGTATTTCTTCAACAGAAGCTTTTCGGCAAGAGCCCGGTGAGACTTTACGCATCCTGCGGTGCAGTCTATCCTTTAATTATATCTTCAAAATCGGCTTCCAACTCCATATTCCGTTCAAAATCCCAAAGAGTCAGACTACGAAGCTGATAGAAATAGTACCAATAATAATAAAGTTCGGAGATATGTTTTTGCCGGGCTTCGTCTTTGGACTTCTGTGCGTCGTTCAGGTCGAGAGTGCTGATTTTACCAATCATAAAAGTCTCCACACTTGTCTTGTAACGTTTTTCAGCTATCAGGTCAGCTTCTTCTGCAATGTCCAGCTGCTGTGCCTGATTATTGAAGTTTGCCACCAGCAAGAAGATGTCCTGATTGAAATCCATTTGTTCCTGACGGATTTTGGAGAGCACCACTTCACGATTGCTCTTGGCTACCTTCACTTTGCCGCGACGCTTTCCCCAGTCGAGAATGGGGATTTTCACGCCTACCTTGACAATCTGGTTGTCCAGCAAATCCTGATAGGCAGAGGAGAACTCATGATTTTGTCCGGTATAGCCCACACTGGCAAACAGGTCGATGCTCCTCAAGTTTCCACGTGCAGCCGCCACTTCATAATCAGCTTCCAACTGGCGGCGGCGTATATTCTGTGCAAATGAATTACGCTCCAAAGCCTTGTTCAGAACGCGGTCGTAGTCCATCTTAATGCCGGAAACAGAAGCGGGTATAACAGGATTCAGCCCCTCACTTTCCGATACGCCGAGAAAAGAACGCAGCTGAAACATTTTGGCATTCAAAGTACTTTCAGCTTCAGTCACATCCGCTTTGCCTTGCAGGGAATTCAGTTTGAGCTGCAACAGGTCATTCTCTGAAATCTGTCCCATTTTACGTTTGGCAATAGCCACTTCATAAAGGCGGTCTGAATTCGCTTTGTTCTGTTGTGCTGTGGCAAGCGCTTCCCTGGCAAGCAATAGTTCAAAAAAATAGGTGATGGTTTTCATCGTCACTTCTTCCGTAGCCGAGATAAAGGCCGCTTTTGCTTCTGCATACCGGACAGGCTCAATACGGCGGTTCCACTTCAAACTGTTTACGCCGAATATCGGTTGTGTCAGCTCAAGGCTTACGGGTACGGACATGAACTGCTTGTCGCCTCCGGAGCCCAACTGCTTGATATAGTCAAGAGAAGAGGCCAGTGACAATTTACCACCTGTGAACCATATATTCTGGTCGATAGAAAGCGCACCTGACAATCCCAATGTATTATTGCGGACAAAACTATAAGAACCGTCTGAATTTTGGTAGGTACTGTACGACTTATTATAATTGGGCAGGGTTCCCGTAAAGTTTACTTCAGGCAACAAGTCCGCGCGGAAAGTACGATATTCCCAATAAGCTGTTTTCAACTCATTCAATGCCACCGCAGCATCTACAGACTGTGTACGGGCCAATGCAATAGCTTCCGCCAATGTGATGTCGCGTTCGTTAGCCAATGTATCATTCTGCGCAGCAACAGTCAGTGTCATCAAAAAACAAGCTGCAAGTAAAATACTCTTTTTCATGTTCAATCTTTAAAATTATCGCTGATAGAAAGACAAAGAGTGTGCCAAGCGGTCAGGAGGGCATTACACAAGGGGGAGTGTCCGAAATCGGACACTCCCCCTGTTCATTTGCGGACGATAAATGAATGTGATAATTACAATACCCCCTTTGAGCTTGGCAATTCATAATGATAGATATCCCGCTTTACAGCCATCTTCAAGGCTCTCGCCAGCGCTTTAAAGATTCCCTCTATCTTATGATGCTCATTCTGCCCTTCCGCCTTAATATTAAGATTCATTTTGGCTGCATCGCTTAATGATTTAAAGAAATGCAAGAACATTTCCGTAGGCATCTCCCCTATTTTTTCACGTTTAAACTCAGCATCCCATACCAACCAGGGGCGCCCGCCAAAATCAAGGCATACTTGACACAAACAATCATCCATAGGCAAAGCATAACCATAGCGCTCTATGCCTCGTTTATTCCCCAACGCCCGATAAAGGCAATCACCTAAAGCAAGGGCAGTATCTTCTATCGTATGATGCTCATCCACTTCCAAATCACCTTTTACATGAATGGTCAGATCCATGCCGCCATGTTTTCCTATCTGTTCCAGCATATGGTCGAAAAAGCCCAGTCCGGTATGAATATCACAACGACCGTTACCGTCCAGATTTACGGCTACATAAATATTCGTCTCTTTCGTGATACGGCGCACCTCTGCCTTTCTCTCACCGGCAAAAAGGAACTCTGCCACCTTATCCCAGTCTTTGGTAGCCAATGCACAGACATCTTCCAAGCCTTCACAGGCGGCTTCACCACCGGCAGACTTCGGTTTCAGCATGTTCGTATCCTCCTGCAAGAAAATAGCACGACAACCCAGATTCTTCGCCAATTCCACATCCGTAGTGCGGTCGCCTATCACAAAACTATTCACCAAGTCGTAATCGGGATTTCCAAGATATTTCGTCAGCATACCTGTGCGCGGCTTACGAGTTGGCGCATTGTCTTCGGGCATACTACGGTCTATGCATATATCATCGAACGTAACTCCTTCGCCTTCCAAGGTTTTCATCATCAGGTTATGTGCCGGCCAAAAAGTTTCTTCCGGAAAAGATGCCGTACCCAACCCATCCTGATTGGTAACCATTACAAACTCAAAATCCAGTTTGCTGCGTACAAAGCCAAGATTACGCATTACTTTCGGATAAAACTCCAGTTTTTCCAACGAATCCAACTGATAATCCACAGGTGGTTCAACAACCAACGTTCCGTCACGATCTATAAAAAGTACTTTCTTCATATTTTTCTTAACGCCTCAAGCAGTTTTTCATTTTCCAATCTCGTCCCCACCGTTACCCTCAAACAGTTTCCACAAAGTGACACTGAGTTACGATTACGGACAATGATACCTTCACCTACCAGATAATTATAAATCCTCACCGCATCCGTCACCCGCACCAAGAAGAAGTTCGCATCGGAAGGGAATATTTTCACCGTACAAGGCAATTTTGCAAACTCCTCTTCCAGATTTTCACGTTCTTCTTTCAGTGTCTTCACCCAACGTTCTATTTCATAGTAACGGTGCAACATCTCCAACGCTTGTTTCTGAGTCAGTTGATTCACGTTATAGGGATACTTTATTTTGTTGAGAATCGAAATAATCTCCTGCGAAGCAAAAGCCATGCCTAAACGTATGGCAGCACACCCCCATGCTTTGGAGAAAGTCTGAAGTACAATCAGATTGGGATATTTATCCAGCTCACTCAGGAAAGAAGGTGCTTCCGAAAAGTCATTATAGGCCTCGTCCAATATCACCAATCCACTAAAACCGCGAATAATTTTCTCTATTTCACTACGGAGCAAATCATTTCCCGTAGGGTTATTGGGAGAACAAAGAAAAATCAACTTTGTGTGCTCATCCGCAGCCGCCAGCAACTTGTCTGCCGAAAACTGAAAATTTTCATCCAACAATACTTTGCGGTACTCCACATCGTTGACCTCTGCACACACTTGATACATACCGTACGTAGGATCTATGGCCACCACATTATCTATGCGCGGTTCACAAAAAGCACGAAAAACAAGATCTATTGCCTCATCGCTGCCATTACCCAAAAAGATATGTTCGGGACTTATCTTCTTTATTCTGGACAGTTCATGTTTCAACTCCCGTTGCATCGGATCCGGATAGCGGTTGTGCGGCATGTTATACGGATTTTCATTCGCATCAAGAAAAACAGATGCGGCAGCTCCATTATATTCATCACGTGCCGAAGAATAAGGTTTCAAACGCCAGATATTCGGCCGAGTAAGTTCTTCTAAGGTTCTCATGCAGATTTCTGATTTATAATTTAGAGAATATCATTTTTCAATTTTAATTCCGCAAGCCGGACAGTCACAGCATTCTTATGGGCATTCAAAAACTCATTAGCAGCCATTTCCTCAATAGCCGGGCCAATGGTACGTATTCCTTCCGGCTTAATCTCCTGGAAAGTTATCTTACGTATAAAACTGTCAAGGCTGACGCCACTGTACGCTTTGGCATAACCATTCGTAGGAAGCGTGTGGTTAGTGCCCGAAGCATAGTCTCCGGCGCTTTCCGGAGTGAGAGAGCCCAAAAAGACCGAACCGGCATTAACTATACGTTCTGCAACAGACATATATTCTGCCGTTTCGATAATGAGATGCTCCGGCGCATAGGAATTGGTCAACTCAATAGCCTCGTCCATATCACGCACCACAATCAGCTTACTGTTGGCAAGAGACTTTTCCGCAATCTCTTTACGGGGCAACAAAGCCAACTGGCGTTCCACTTCTTCTTTCACCGCCTGTTGCAATGCCGAAGAGGTGGTAATCAACATCGCCTGACTGTCTACGCCATGTTCAGCCTGACTCAGCAAGTCGGCCGCTACAAAAGCAGGATTAGCCGTCTCATCCGCCAGTACCTCCACCTCTGAAGGCCCGGCAGGCATATCAATCGCTACATCACGCAAGCTGACCAATTGCTTGGCAGCTGTGACATACTGATTGCCCGGACCAAAAATCTTATACACTTTCGGTATGCTCTCCGTACCATAAGCCATCGCTGCAATGGCTTGCACACCTCCCGCCTTAAAAATACGGTTTACTCCCGCCACCTTAGCCGCAAACAAAACGGCCGGATGTACTTTTCCATCCTTGCCCGGAGGAGTACAGAGCACAATCTCCTTACATCCTGCAATCTTTGCCGGAACAGCCAGCATCAATACAGTGGAAAAGAGTGGAGCCGTTCCACCGGGGATATACAACCCCACTTTCTCTATGGCAACAGCTTTCTGCCAACAAGTAACTCCCGGCTGAGTCTCTATCCGTTTGCCTTCAAAGCATTGCGCCGCATGGAATGTCTCTATATTCTGCTTTGCCAACCTGATGGCCTTTTTCAGTTCCTCGCTTACCAACGCTTCCGCTTCTTTCTGCTCTTCTTCCGTTACGGTCAATGCGCCCAGCGCTACTTTGTCAAACTGTTCTTCATACCTCAACACTGCACAATCACCTTCCGCTTTTACACAGTCTATAATACCCCGTACCGTATCGAAGAGGTTCTCCGTATTCATAACCGGACGTTTTAACAATTCCGTCCATTGAGTTCTATCAGGATTGGTTATCAGTATCATATCAGTTTTTTATTTGTATTTAAAAGAAATTCACCTCATCACAGAAAGTCTCCGCGGTGAAAACTAAATTATCATTTTCTCAATCGGCAGCACCAGAATACCTTCCGCCCCCAATGCTTTCAATTTACCGATAATCTCCCAAAAACATTTTTCGTCCAGCACAGTGTGTACGGAACACCAACCCTCTTGCGCCAACGGCATCACCGTAGGGCTTTTCATGCCCGGAAGTACGGCTACTATCTCATCCAACTTATCTTTCGGAGCATTCATCAGCACATATTTCTTGTCTTCCGCTGTCTTCACCGCATCCATGCGGAACAACAGTTCTTTCAGAATCTCTTTTTTATCCTCACTCATGTCCTTATTACCGATCAGAAGAGCTTCGGACTTCATCACTACTTCCACTTCTTTCAAGCGATTGCTCACCAAAGTGGAACCGGAGCTTACAATATCAAAAATTGCATCAGCCAGGCCAATACCCGGAGAAACCTCCACCGAACCGGTAATCACGTGTATTTCCGCTTTCACTCCCTGTTTCTTGAGATATCGGGAAAGAATACCGGGATACGAAGTGGCAATCTTCTTACCCTCAAACCATTGCGGTCCCGGATATTCGATATCCTTAGGCAATGCCAGTGACAGACGGCATTTGCTGAACCCCAAACGCTTTATGATTTCAGCATCCTCAGCCTTTTCCATGAACTCGTTTTCGCCTACGATACCCAAATCGGCCACTCCCGTAGCCACTGTTTGTGGAATATCATCATCCCGCAAAAACAATACTTCCAAAGGAAAATTAGAAGACTGTACCAACAACGTACGTTTAGTCGCGCTTAGTTTTATATCCGATTCTTCGAGGAATGACATCGTCTCGTCAAAAAGACGGCCCTTAGCTTGTACTGCAATTCTTAACATGATTCGATTTACTATTTAACAATTTATTATTTTCGCTTTGTTGTCCAGCATTAAATGCCGAACGGGAGAAACAAAAAACGAGGTTTACCAATGTTCGGTAAGCCTCGTCCTCTATATGCTCTTCGTTATACACATACAACCATACGCCCACCGAATTATTCGTCAGGATGATAATGGTGATGATGTGCAACGATATTCTTCATACTTTTTCCATTTTCAATGCGACAAATGTAAACGATTTGTTTTAAACCACCAAGAATTTATCACAAAAAGTTCATTTTTTCTTTCATTTCATTAAATCAAGGGCAATATCTCATCCGGTTCTACATCACAATGATGAAAAAACATTTCTTTTTCCGCCTTCTCCTGCGGGAAAGTAAAATAGGTGCAGGTAGCTTCCGTACAGAGTTCACCCATACTGTTATACAGTCTCGCTTCTATAATGGCAATATTACGTTTCTGTTCACGCAACGAAGCACGCAACACCACATGTGTGTCGTTCGTCGATATGGATTTCCGGAAACGGGTCTCCATCTTTGATGTCACCCCTCCGGTCTGTAATTTACGGAATACCACCCAGCCGCAAATCTCATCCAGCAATACGGACTGAATACCTCCATGCAATGTGTTCAACCATCCCTGATACTCAGGACGTGGCTTCCAGATGCTCACTACTTCATCGCCATCTTCGTAAAACTCCATTCGTACGCCTGCCTCATTGTCGGGTGAACAACCAAAGCAATTATAGCCTTCCATGTCTTTCCATGGGTTGATAATCTTCTTCATACAATACTCCTTTTATTCCTCTCACAAAGATAATGATTCTTTATTATACAAGGCAAAAGGAGCACAAAGAAACTCATCTGTTTATCCGTATTTTCAAATAAGCACGATCATCAAACGAACAATTCCCTTCTTGTATTCCTTTCGTACTCTTATACAATCGGATACATAAAGGATCTTTTTCCAAAATATCCGCTAAGTAACATTCCGACGCATACAAAGTAGAGTATAAATGAGGATAACCGTCAGAAGCCAATACTACTTCTTTCGCATCGCCCACCGGAAAAACTTTCACCTGCTCCATCTGTACAGGGAATCCATCAAACACAGAAAAAGAGAACGGCTGTCCTTGTATCGGACAATTCTGCAAAAGCACTTGTTTTTGCAGAAAAGGATAAATAAATTCCCGCCCCGGGTCATGAGATTCCAAATCTTTCATCGTAGCCCCACCCAGCAAAGCAACCTCATTTACTACTGCACGAACATCCGCCATAATAGCATCAATCTCTTTCTCATTGGACGAATACAGATTATCAATGATACACTGACAATCACCCACCTGCCATACTTCATTCCGGGCATAGCTGTAAATCACCCCATTAGCCGTAAAGCGTTTACCCGGTTCAGCCTTCAGTTCATCAAGCAAATTGTGCTGCACATAGAAATCATATATTCTTTCTGTTATCCGACGGATGGCATCGGCAGCATCAATATCCTTCGGAAAATTACGTATAGCCTCCAAAGCAAGTTCCATAGCCAACCGGCCGGTTTTCTTACCTTCATAAGTGAAAGTAGATTTGGCCGTAGCTCCGTCAATCACCGCAGCAAAATAAGGAGTGACAATCATACCATCCTCATTGGTCTGCGGATTCTTCTTACCCTTCAAAAAGCACTCCTCAACCTGCAAATGAGGCACGAAGGGAGCCTGAAACTCATTTTCTGATTGCAAGTATGTCCAATCGCGTTCACAATCCATTACTTTCGATTTATGTTTCAAATAATCAATCAGGTATGCCGGACGGTCCGTTTGCAAAATAGTCGCACCTAAATTTTCTATCAGATAACCATACCCTTTATCCGGATTCACTAATGAGCAATCGTCATCATGCCCGCCAGCATGTGTATCCCACAAAGTATTATACCAAATACGTGATTTCCCGGCCATGATCCTTTTCACTTCGTAGGGTAACGGATTCGTATCATGAGCGAATTTAAACTCGATAGCCACCGGTTTCAATATCCGAAGATAATCATTTAACTTACGGATAGCGTCTTCATCATCCAAATTAACTTTTGGCATAAAGATCACTTTATCCAGATATTTTCCGTAATCACGTTGCACATCTTCTGCCGGTGCATTGCTTTTCATTATCACCAGATCGGCAGTTCCTGTTTTCTCCAATAATTCATAGACCTGGTGAAAATAGTCAAAAGCCTTATCCAGATTCAGCATCACCTTCCCCTTGGCTTCCAACAGTACCTCTTCCAAAGTAGGGACTTTGTAGATAGTCTTGATATTGCATCCGTTCCGCAGCCGTAATTGCTTGATTTCCGCCAGTGTCAAGTCCTTGACATACCCTTTTCCGGTGGTTGTACGATCCACCTTGTCATCGTGCATTACTATCAGTTCGCCATCCTTTGTCCGTCCCAAATCTATTTCAACAATATCCACTCCCATCCGGCTGGCATTCCTCACTGCCTCAACAGAATTTTCACAGGCATTTCTCCAGTCTCCCCGATGAGAGACAACCAGCACATCCTTACTATCAGGGTTAAACAATTTTTCACGAATAGCTGCCACTCTATCCGTTCCCTGCGCCCACACAACAGTCTGGCAGAGCAACAAAAGCAGCAAGATATAATTCTTTCTTTTTTTCATAACTCAGATGTATCCTTATTTTATATTATTCGTATCTGTCATACTGAACGTAGTGGAAAGTCCTAATAGTATCCTTCATTCTGCTCCTCGGTAATCACACCGGCAGGACTCAATCGGTCAATATGCGTCTGAGGTATCGGGCGCAACTTATGGAACTCTTTCAAACCGGTGGCATCCGGATTAAATGTTTTCACCCATTCATAGAACTTCTCGGTACGCACCAAATCTTCCCAACGACAAGTCTCACCAAGCAATTCCCGTCCCCGTTCGTCCAACATAAATTCCACAAAATCCGTATTACGCAGTTGAGCCTCAGTGACCTTAATCGCATCGTATGTACTATGCGTATCATTTACTCCTCCCTCAATGGTATAAAATTGCGGAGCCTTCACTTCCCCCTCATGCCATGCAGCACGTTCGCGCACCTTATTCACATAAGTGGCAGCCAAGTCATAATCGCCTTTTCTCCCCGCAGCCTCGGCAGCAATCAGGTAAGTTTCTCCCAAACGCATCCGTACCCATTCACGAGAAGACGCCTTCTCGGCAACCGACGGACGATTAGGTGCCATATGCTTTATCAGATTGGGATAATGCTTCAGATCCTGCACTTCATACGGATAATAGACATACTTTTTACCGGCACGCAGTTTCTTCATTTCCAGACTTTGCGCTTTAAATCCTGTTTTTTCGACAGTATAATAAACGGCTGTATCTCCTAATGCAAACTTTTCTTTCCCTTCCACTTGTCCTTTGGCAGGATCGGGGGTAAAATACACGCTTCCGCCATCTTCCAACTTCTTCCACACAGGAATTGTTTTCTTGTTGTTGGAAAGAAATGCCCAACGGAAACTCTTATAGAAACGAGAGTCATTTTTACGGTCGAATAAACCGAACAACGTTTTTTCACTTGGCCGGAACCGTTTATATGGACGTCCGTAATTGATGTCACGCTGCATGCCCGGTTCATCGTCGTACACCGGCAACCAATACAAATGGAAAGTATTGCCATCATCATTAAAGATAGAATTGTTGGTAAACTGAACAGCAAAAATCACCTCCGAATTTCCCATATTGTTGATGTCCCATAAATCCGCAAAGTCTTTGACCAGCTGATACTCTTTACCCTCCTTAATAACCATTTCCGAATAATACAAAGCACTATCCATGTCAGTAGGTTTCTGTCCCCGCTTATCAGCGACCGCACTACCCCGGGTGAGATAGACCTTCGCCAACAGATGAGCCGCTGCATAGCTGGTGGCACGTCCTTTTTCCTTGGTCGTAGGAGCTAAGTTAGCGGTACACTCCCGCAAATCCGTAATAATCTGTTTGTAAACCTCTTCAACCGAAGCCCTCTTAAAGTCGGTTCTCACTTCCAAACTACCTTTCGTCACCAACGGAATACGTCCGAACTGCTGCACCAGATCAAAATAGAGGAACGCACGAATAAACAGCATTTCCGCATAACTTTGCTTCTTGTCGCTCTCACTCAGTTCAGAGTTTAAGATGCGCTCCAGGCCGATATTAGCTGTACCGATACCTTTATAATGATTTTCCCACATCTTGTCCAATATATCCAAATCCGGATTCAACTGCGTTCCATACATATTGAACGATGCTTTATAGTTACCGTCACTTCCGGCGATGAACAGATCCGTACCCATCTCCGTCAGGACATCAAAGCGTTCACCGCCACATCCCCAACGCAAATAGCTGTAAGCAGATACGACGGCGGCATCCACTCCTTCCTTCGTTTCGTAGTAATCATAAGTCAACTTCGGAGCTCCATCTTCACTCAGCCAGTCCGAACACCCTGCCAAGGCAGACGACAGGGCCATTATCATAAAAATTTTTATTGCTTTCATAACATTCTCTTTTTTTACATTGACAAATTAATACCAAACATCCAAGTGCTGTAACTCGGCGCTGTACGCCCGTTAGCACCTTCCGGATCTATACCTGTGAAGTTTGTAAATATCGCCGGATTATTCGCACTCAAGTAAATACGGATTTTATCCATCAGCACTTTCTTACTCCACATTTCGGGCAGCGTATAGCCCAAAGTAATATTCCGTATTCTGAGGAAATCCGCCTTGTCATATCCCAATGTAGAGATATAATCCAGTTTCTCCACATCCACACTCGGTCTTGGGAAAGCATTGGTAGGGTTGGTAGGAGTCCAGTAGTCCACTTTTACTGTATTACCGCGTCCCGGCTTCTCCATAAACTCAATGTTGTTTCTCAACAATCCGCCCACGCTGGCATACAGGAACACAGACAAATCAAACCCCTTGAACTCAAAATTATTAACCATACTCGCTACAAACTTAGGACGTACACTTCCCAGTATTTGCTTATCTTCTTCCGTAATTTTATAGTCACCATCCACATCCTCCAACCGGATAGATCCGGGCTTAAAGTTAGCCCCCTTCTCGTTGAACTTAGCCATTTCAGCCAGATCATTTTCCGTATTTTGCCAAATACCTATCTTCTTATAATTATAATAGACATCAATCGGTTGACCGATAAACCAAAGATTACCCACATCATCAGTCTTTCCATTATACAACTCTACAATCTCTTCTTTATTGGCAGAGAAAGTCAGATCCGTACTCCAAGTAAAGTTCCTATTCATTATATTACGAGTATTCAACGTAATCTCAACACCCTTATTTCTGGTAGAGCCTACATTGGACATCACGCTGGAGAAGCCCGAAACAACAGGTAATTGGCGTTTGAGCAACAAATCTTTCGTATTCTGCAGATAGAACTCAACAGTACCGTTAATACGGTTCTTCAAGAAACCGAAATCCACACCTACATTCCATTGGTCAGTGGTCTCCCAAGTGAGCTGGTCATTTGCCATAACGGAAGGAGCATAGCCTATATATTCCGAACTCCCATTATTGAACACATAATGTCGCAAAGCCAGTTGCCCCTTGGTCTGATACGGGCTGACCGCAGAATTACCGGTCTTTCCGTAACCGACACGCAATTTCAGGTTATCCAACCAAACAAGATCTTTCATAAACGGTTCGTCACTGATGCGCCAAGCCAATGCAGCAGAAGGGAAAAGCACCCATTTATGCCCCTCGGCAAGTCTGGAAGAACCGTCATAACGGGCAGATAACGTTAACAGATAACGCCCCATATAGCCATAATTGACACGTCCCATAAAAGAAGCCATATTCCATTTTATGTAGTCACTTTCCACCCCGTCAATCATCAGTCCGGAAGCCAAGTCGTAATACTTCAAGATATCAGAAGGCAATTTCTGCACTTTCCCACTAAGGTCTTCCTGCAAATCCTGTTGAATGGATTGCAACAGTGTCACGCCTAATGAATGTTTTTTATTAAAATCACGATTGTACGAAAAGTAGTTTTCCCACGTCATCATCGTATATTTAACTACGGAGTTAGAAGCAAAAGAGTTTCCCAACTGACGTTCGGTAGTAGCGGAAGCGAAATATTCATAATTCTGTTCCGTTCGAGAGTCTATACCCAGATTTGAACGGAAAGTAAGCCCTTTCACCGGAAGTTTAATATCGGCAAAGTAACTGCCCAAGAAACGGCTGTTCTTCAGCGGACGATCTACGGCTCCGTCCACCATATTCATCAATGGATTATACATTTGCGAGTCACCGCCCACCAATCCGGGATATGTTCCGTCCTCATTCTGAAATTTTCCGAGCGGAGTGATGCGATACAAGTACATATCTTCTTCCATACCGCTTCCACGATTTTGTACGGAATGAGAATATTGTGTCTGCCCGCCTATCCTTATATATTCATTTATTTTGTGATTGAGATTGAAGCGAATGGAGAACCGTTCATAGTTCTGATCTTTCATAATACCGTCATTCTTATTGTAAGTAGCTGAGGCCATGAAGTTTGTCTTTGTTCCACCACCTCTTACATTCACCTGATGATCTGTAATGATACCGGTACGGGTAACTTGGTCGAACCAATCAAATGAACGGACTTTGGACGGATCATAGTTCCCGTTCTCATCGTATGCCATCATCACAGATTCGAGCACATAGGCATCTTGCTTAAACATAGGTAACAGCATATCCAACTCTTTATCGGGAACATCTGACAAGTATTTATTGGATCCTGTGCTATTTCTGTATGCCTCGCGCGTATATTCTGCATATTCGGCACCATTCATCATCTCCAGTTTGTTCTGTATGGTCTGTATTCCCACATATCCGTTGTAGTCTACATGCGTTCTTCCCTCTTTACCCTGCTTGGTAGTTATCAAGATAACGCCGTTAGCACCGCGCGAACCGTAAATAGCCGTTGCCGAAGCATCTTTAAGCACTTCCATGGATTCAATATCTGCCGGACTAATCTCGCCCATCCCCCCTGTCACCGGAATACCGTCTATTACAAACAGCGGATCATTGCTGGCATTAATGGAACGCTTTCCGCGAATCAACACAGAAGGCGATGAACCCGGCGACCAGTTCGACGTAGATACCACAACTCCTGAAGCGCGTCCTTGCAAAGCCTCTGCGGCCGTAGTAGCCGGTACGGCAGGTATGGGTTCAGCATTTAAAGAAGCCACAGAGCCTGTCAGGTCGCGTTTCTTCACACTACCGTAACCCACCACCACAACCTCATCCAGCTGTTTGGAATCCTCGGATAAGGTAACGTTGACAGATTGTTTGTCTTTCACCGACAACTCCCGGTCTTGATAACCGATATAAGATATAGCAATCAACGCATCGGACGGCACATTGTCCAAAGTAAAAATTCCATCTACGTCTGTTATCGTTCCATTCGTAGTGCCCTTCACTAATACGGTCGCACCGATTACCGCTTCTCCCTTTTCGTCTATCACTTTACCGGTGACCCTCTTTACCTCCTCTTGCTGCCGTTTCTCGTTTTTCCTTTTGGACAGTAGAATCATTTTATTCCGGATCGTAAAAGTCAAGTCTTTGTCCAGAATTTCCGAAAGGACTTGTTCCACCGGTGTATTCTTAAAATAGCCGGTAATTTTTTTCGTTTCATCTACCTCTTTCAGTTCATAGATAATAGACAATCCCGTTTGATGTTCTATCTCAGTGAGAACACTTTTAAGAGACTGATTTTCAAAACTTTTACTCACATTCTGTGCTTTCGTGACGGCACAAACAGTGCATAGGGCTACATATAAAAGTAGCCTACTTACTTTTTTTCTCATGTTGTCAGAATTAGAATTGTTTTTACAATAAAACTTTAGTCCGCTTATCGCTTTCAGACATAGTACTTAATTTTAAAGGTTGAACCAAGCTCCTGTATTTGCGTCCAAAAACAGAGAGCAAAAACATATTTTATTCCTTAATATATATATTATCTTCCTTATATTCAATAGTGACAGGCATAATCTCTTGCAGCGCTTTCATCACCTCGCCTATTGTCTCCCGGTTACGGAGCGAGATACGGAAAGCTTTGCTGCCAAGTGCTTCAGACGCAATCCTTATCTGAACATTATACTGCCGCGAAAGTTTCATGGCCAGTTCTTTCAGCGTAATGCGTTCAAATTCCACCTGATTTTTCAACCATGCCGTAGAATGCGTGGCATCAACTTTTGTTTTTTGCAATCTTCCGGTTGCTACATTGAGACGCATAGATTCCCCCGGAACTATCTTATAAATATTCTTTTCGTGCAGAAGTTCCACTTTCCCTTCAAGCAACGTAGTCGTTACGTACGGATCACCCGAATAAGCAGAAACATTGAACTTCGTGCCTTTCACCAACACCGCATACGCAGGCGTTTCCACCTTAAACGGAATACCTTCGTGCCGGGTAACTTCAAAATAGCCTTCACCTTCCAACTTCACCACCCGGTTCTCCTTATCAAACCTATTGGAATATATTAACTTAGAACCTGAGTTCAGCCAGACATTTGTTCCGTCGGACAACGTTATCTTGCTTTTCTCCCCGAAAGGCACTTCCAGCGTAAAGTACGTTTCAGGCTGCAGGCATGTCACCGTATAGCCTATTCCCAGCGTTGCTCCGGCAGTAAGGACAACAATGGCCACAACAGCAGCTATCTTCCTCCAGAAAGCCCCCACACCGGGCAGCAACATCGGAGTTACCGCTTTCCGGGTATGCAATCTTGCTTGCAGCTTCTCCCATTCGAATTCAGTCCTTTCATTCGCCACAGATATTTCCAACCATTGACGTTCCCACTCCTTGAACAATGAATAGTTACCACCACTCTCCTGAATGAAACGATACAACCGTTCTTCATCCTGTGCCGACAGACATCCTTCAAAATAACGAACCGCCGCCTCACGCATATCTGTTTCTACTTCCTTCATAACTTCTGCTTTCTATAAGATAAAACAACTGAAAAATAACTTACCCAACCTTCTATAAATAAAAAAAGCAGAAAATTTTTCTTTTTCTACTTATAATGTTTATCCCTACGTTCTCATTTACAATCGATAAGCCATGCCAAAACGACGATACAGACGTCCATCGGGTATTTCTCCTTAAAATGCCGGGCAAAGATATCCAAAGCTTTGGCTATCTGCTTCTCCACCGCAGTAGTCGATATTCGCAACTGCTCGGCGATTTCCCTATTCTTTAAATTCTCAAACCTGCTTAGGACAAATACCTCACGACAACGTTCGGGCAAATTATCTATCACCGACTTTATCTGCTGCTCCAACTCTTCATACAGCAGCCCGTATCCGGCATCGGGTGCAAAGTCGGCGTAGTACAGCCGTTCTTCTCCCCCCACCTTAGCCAAATACTCTATCCGGTGCTTTTCCACCACCGCCTCATGCTTCAAGTAGTTCAGGCAACTATTCCGTACCATAGCAAACAGTAAGGAAGTTACGGATACAGCAACCAGGAGATTACGCTTCTCCCAGAAGTTCAGGAAACATTCCTGAACAATATCCAATGCAACTTCCTCATTCTCTACAAAACGGACAGCATATCCAAGCAAACGCGGAAAAGATTTCTTGAAAAGAAAAGCAAAAGCGTCTTCGTTATCTTTCCTGATTTCGGACAGTAATAACGCTTCATCCATGAATTCCATCATATTGTCTCTGTTTTTTCGGATGCAAAAGTAAGATGTACATTTTTCAACAATGTTACAACTACTTGAAGTTCCGAAGTCGGTTAACAAGTTACAATATTAGTAATTCCAAATGGAATATACAAATTTTTAGAATAATAGCTTCTATTCCTTGCTTCTCGCATTCCACACCAGCAATGCCAACAATACAGACATCAATGCAGCCCCTATCCAGAACCAGTTGATATAAGTGAAGTCATAAACTTCAACACCGTTGACAACATGCTTATTACCCTCAATCAGTACGCCACTCATCACATCCTGCAAACCCGCACCGATATAACTCGCAATACCAACCACACCCAAAGCTGCCCCCGAAGCTGTGCGGGGAGCAATGTCAACAGCCATCAAGCCACCCAAAAAGCAAATCAGCACACCGATGCCAAGCCCGAAAAGCACCATGGACAAAGCATCCAGCCAAAAGTGTACACCGGGAACAAGCAGGAAGAGGCAGAGAGCCACCACATTCATCGAAAAGATAACAATATACCTTTGCATAGTGCAAGTTTCATTCGTGAAATCAAACAGATTGTAGCCGAAGCCCGGCAGAAAGCCTATTCCGCCATCAATTCGGCAATGGTGGAAGCCTATTGGCAAATGGGCAAGCGTATTGTGGAAGAGGAACAGCAGGGAAAAGAACGCGCTGATTACGAGAAACAATTACTTAAAGAATTATTGGCAGAACTGACAAAGGAGTTCGGAAAGGGCTTCTCTACCGGCTCTCTATACTATTACCGACAGTTTTACAATACCTTTCCCAAAATATTCGCTACACCGTGGCGAATATTGAGTTGGTCGCATTATAAGCGATTGATTCAGGTTTCCAATCCCGAAGCCCGTGCATGGTATCTGAAAGAAGCGCAGGAACAGATGTGGAGTTACCGGACGCTGGATCGCAATATCGGTTCACAATATTACGAACGCTTATTACTCTCGCATAATAAGGGAAAAGTAGAAAATGAAATGAAATGAAGTCACTCACGCTTCCGTATCAGCAGGACAAATTAGAGTTCATCAAAAATCCGACGGTAGCGGAGTTTATCGGATTATCTCCTAATACCGACTTTACCGAGTCGAAATTGGAATCGGCAATCATCGGCAACTTACAACGTTTCTTACTTGAGCTCGGAAAAGGATTTTCGTATGTAACGCGGCAAAAGCTGGTGCGTACAGAGAAGAAAGACTACTATATAGACCTTGTCTTTTATAATTATTTATTAAAATGTTTCGTCCTTATCGACTTGAAAACGAATCCCATAACCCATCAGGATGTAGGGCAAATGGATATGTATGTGCGAATGTATGACGAGCTTATGCGCAGCGAAGGGGATAACCCGACCATTGGCATAGTCCTTTGTTCGGAGACGGACGAGGATATTGCCCGATACTCTGTGCTGCATGACAATAACCAACTTTTCGCTTCCAAATATATGTTGTATATGCCTACGGAGGAAGAGTTGCGCAATGAGATTGAAAGGCAAAAAGCATTTTACGTGTTGCAACACTCGAAGAAGGGCATCGAATAATAATATAACAGAAAACGGCAGCAACCTTCAAAAAGTTGTTGCCGTCGTTGTCCTATACTTTATTCTATATAGGAAGTTGGATTTACTCTTTCTGTTGTAACAGGTCGCCAGTTCCGGGTCGTCGGCAATACATTTCAGTTCGTCTGCCACAATCTACTTCACTTCTGCCTTGATGCGGTTGTAGTTCTCCTGTATCTGCCCCTTCATGCGGTCGGCATCCACTATACAACGCACAGAAATCCGAAACATTCTGTATATAACTGATTCGTAACCTATTACGATGTGCGGTCAGATTCCAATTCTGACAATCAATAACTTATCTCTTTTTTATATATTTCTGCCACAAAAGTATTATTATGATGTTGCAAACCTATGTAAAATTCGGGAAATAAAAAAGGAAAAGAAGATATTCCGTTCTTTATTAGATGGAAATTTCATATCTTCGTAACAACAAAGCATAATAGGATGCCCAGAGGGATTAGCTTTTGCATAGGTATGTTATTGACACTTTCTTTGTTTGCCCAAAATGAAGGAAGCACTTTTGTCACACCCGACAGTTCGGTCTGCAAACGTACGGGAAATTTCAGAAGAATCATGAAGAAGTTCCTTAATTTCAGCGATTTCGACACTACATACATCAGTCCCAACCGATACAACTATGCCTTAATGCTGGACCACTTCACCAATTATGAATACTATTCCGTAGGAAGCGCTACTCCTGAACCCCAACGCCTGCGGTTCTCGCCCAAACCTCATAACAAAATAGGAGTTTACTTTGGTTGGCGCTGGATTTTTCTGGGTTGGGCCATTGACGCAGACGGCCTTTACGGAAAGAAAAGCGGGAAAAAAAGAGGAACGGAATTCGACCTCAGCTTATACAGTTCCAAATTAGGAGTGGATATTATCTACCGCCGTACGGGTAACTCTTACAAAATACACGACGTTACAGGTTTTTCCGACCGCATACCCACCGATTACTCTGAAGACTTCGACGGACTGAAAGTGAAAATGAAAGGACTGAACCTATATTACATATTCAACAACCGGCGTTTTTCTTATCCCGCCGCTTTCAGCCAATCCACCAATCAACGGCGCAACGCAGGATCTTTCATTGCCGGATTCTCCGTATCCACACACAATCTGGATTTTGACTACACCAAGCTGCCCGATATCATCCGGGAAACGATGAACCCGGGTATGAAAGTGGACCATATAAAATATACGAATATCAGCCTCAACTTCGGTTATGCCTACAACTGGGTATTTGTACGCAACTGCCTTGCCTGCCTCTCGCTCAATCCCGCAGTGGCCTACAAAACCTCACGTATCAACAAAGCGGAAGGAGAAAAAGACGACTGGTACAGGAATTTCAATATAGACTTCATCCTACGCGCAGGCGTAGTGTATAACAACAGTAAATATTTCGTAGGCACTTCATTCGTAGGCAGAACTTACGACTACTACCGGAATAACTTTTCATTGAACAACGGATTCGGAACACTGCAAGTATATGCAGGATTCAACTTCTGTTTGAAAAAAGAGCACCGCAAGAAAAAACGGCAGTAACCCGGCTGTTATCAGAAAGAATAAGTGCAAGCCACTCCTACTATATCTTTTCGTGCCTTACTCTCCCATTGTCGGCAATAAAAGACATCCGCTTCCCAATCGGAAGAAAGTGGGAGGACTACCCCGCCGCGATAGCGCATGCGTTGTACATCAAACTTCTCTCCACGGTTCAATCCATTGTACATCTCAACAGAAGCGTAAGGCTCTATCTTGCATTTGGGGATGTCATAAGCCAGCTTGACACGTGAGCGCCAACGCAGTTCATCATTATTACTATCGAAAGTATGTTGAAAACGCTCCCGCAGTGAGACCTTCAGCCTGTGCACACGCGTGGATAGCGTTCCGTCAAAATGATAGCGGTGACGAAACTTCCAACCAGCTTCTCCGCGATTGCGATAATGCACTTCATAGCCCGCAGCTATTTTCAGAAAAGGGAGTACAGAGTATGCCCCACCGGCCTCCAGCCCCCAACGGTCGGTCTTGTCAAGATCATCCTTTGTGCGCCATTCCAATTTTCCGGAGAGCGTAAATGCAGGATTTACCTTATACTTAAAACCGGTACTTGCCCATGTTGTAAAGTCTCGCTTCTGCGCATGCAGAGAGACCGGCACAATAAAGAATAGCGCTGCCAATAAACTACAAATTCTCCATGTACAGAAAGGCTTTCTTATCATAATTATCCCAGTATATATCATCTCACATTTAGTTTTACACGTGCAAAGCTAAAGATTAATTCTGTAATAATTCTGTAATATTACACTTCTTTCAGATACTTCTCTATCTTCCCAAAGAAAGAAGCCAGATGCGAACCGTCCACAAACGCATGATTCACATAAATGGAAAGTGGAAAAACCAGCCGCTCCCCGCGAGGAACAACCTTACCGACGGTCATCAGCGGATGACTGCAACCGTTGCCGGCTTCGGCAACAGTGTAGGTGATGGACGTGAAGAACATTTTGGGAACTGCACTCAAGTGCACCACGTCGTAATCGCCCTGCTGCATCAGCTCTTTTTCCGCATGATAAGGATCTCCGTTTTCAGGAATATCCGTAATCAGCGCATGCGCTTCGGCATAAAAGCGTTCGAAATTTTCGTGATAAGGGATACGGACTGTATAAAAAGTCTTTCCCGGAACCGCTATCGGAGAAATGATATCTACCCGGTCGTGGAAAACAACCTGCCCGTTCTTGTCTGTGCGGTAACGGAGTTCGTTCACTTCATTGGCCGAACGGAGAACGGCATACAAGTAATAAAGGAAAAAAGAATGTCCAGACCGCCTTGCCGCAGCGCTGGCCTCTGTGCAGTCTATTTCGGTGGTCACCGAATACCAAGAATTTAGATATGTACGGAAGAAGCCGTAATTGTCACGACGTTCCCAAGTGTCAATGTCAATAATGTGTTTCATAAATAAAAAAATGGATTATGAAAAAAGGACGCTTATACAGCATCCTTTCTCCGATTCAGTCTATTATCTTTCCTTTTTGTAGTTTTCCAATCCTGTCTGTAAAAACTCAATGTACTTTGGAATGCTTTCATCGTACGAATACGACTTGTTGAGCGGTTCGCCTTCATTGTTAATCAGCACATAGAAAGGCTGTGCATTCGCGCCGAACTTGACGCGTTGCAAATAGCTCCACTTATCTCCCACCGTACGTAATGTGCGCTCCGTACCGTTCTCCGTAATTTTCACCGACGAAGAAAGCGGAGTCTTATTGTCTACGTAGAGCGTGATGAGCACATAGTCATTATTGATGATATCGCTTACTTTCGGATCCGTCCATACGGCGAGCTCCATTTTACGACAGTTCACACAACCGTAACCCGTAAAGTCCAACATCACAGGTTTGCCATGCTGGCGGGCATATTCCATGCCGAGATCATAATCATCGAACTTGGCATGCACCTCATTATTATAAAGATTGAAATCCTGTGTCTGCATGGGTGGTGCAAAAGCACTGACAGCCTTCAACGGCGCTCCCCACAAACCGGGAAGCATATATACGGCAAATGCCAACGAAGCCAATGCCATGAAGAAACGGGGCACACTGACCTTTGCATCGTCATCATCATGCGGGAATTTGATTTTGCCCAGCAGATAGAAACCCAGCAAAGCAAACAGTACAATCCATAAAGCAAGGAATGTTTCGCGGTCGAGAATACGCCAGCCGTAAGCCAGATCGGCTACGGAAAGGAATTTCAAAGCAAATGCCAGTTCCAAGAAACCGAGCGTCACCTTGATCACATTCATCCAACCGCCGGATTTAGGCATGGACTTCAGCCAAGAGGGGAACAACGCAAACAGCGTAAACGGCAATGCCAAAGCAATGGCAAAACCTAACATTCCGATGGCCGGAGCTATCATATTACCGGTAGTGGAAACCTGTACAAGCAAAAAGCCGATAATGGGTCCCGTACAAGAGAATGACACCAGCGACAGTGTAAATGCCATTAAGAAGATACTAAGCAAGCCGCCTGTCTTTTCCGCTTTAGAGTCTACCGCATTACTCCACTTGGAGGGGAGGGTTATTTCAAAAGCACCAAAGAAAGAAGCTGCAAATACTACCAACATCAAGAAGAAAAAGATATTGAAAACAGCATTCGTAGACAATGAGTTCAAAGCGTTAGCGCCAAAAAGCCCGGTGACCAACAGTCCCAAGCCTACGTATATCACAACAATGGATGCGCCATACGTCCAAGCGTCCCGGATACCTTTCTTCTTATCTTTACTGCGTTTCAGGAAGAAGCTGACAGTCATCGGGATAATAGGCCATACGCAAGGCGTGAACAATGCTAACAGACCACCTACAAACCCGGTTATAAAGATATAAATCCAAGACATATCTTCTTGCGAGGTAGTTTCACCCAACGCTCTCAATTCGTTGACAACCGGTTTCCAAAGATCGACAGTGCCTTTATCGGATACATTTATTCCGGTAGTTCCTTCTGCCCCACCAATAATAGCCATATCTGCGGTTGCATCAGCTACCGGTTCGTTAGCAGCCGCACCTTCTGCATTACCCGAAAATTTGAACGGCACTTGTGTAGGCGGCAAGCAGTTTTCGTCATTACAAGCACCATATTCCAGATAACCTTCCACCTTGTATGCGCCACCGGTCAGCTTCAGCTTCTGCACAAACTGAACGGAATTTGCAAAATAGCGCACTTTCATTTCGAACAGCTTGTCGAATGCGGCGATTTCTTTCCCCACCGGTTTTAGTTTCCCGACAAGTTCCGCACCCGAAATGTCTTCAACATTGAACGTTGCCGAGATAGGGCCGCCCTCTCCCAAGTCCGTAGAATACACATGCCAGCCTTTGTCAATAGTTCCGGTAAATATCACCTCTGCTTCGCCTGCCTGCAAAGTCCTTAACTCCGACTTAAACTTGACAGGTTCCTGTATCTGCGCCTGCACCGCCAAGGTGAAGAGCAACAATAGAATGGAGAATATACTTTTCTTCATCTTTTTTTCTTTCTGTTTTTTCAATTTATACTTCATAGTCCACGCAAGCACGACTTTCTTTGACCTCTGCAATGAGCTTGCCGGCAGCCACATGATCGGGGTGCACAGCGTAGAACTTCACATCGTCCAACGTGTCAAATTCACTGTAAAGGGCAATGCTCCAAGTTTCGGCAGGATTGATATTCAACCCGACTTCTATCTTACGGATAACGGATATTTTGGCAGGAAGCGCTTCGATGGCCTTCTTAAAATTATTCATTGCAACTAACTTTTCGTCAGCAGGAACTTCATCTTTCAGCTTAAATAATACAATATGCTTTACCATAACTTTGTTATTTAAATGATTTATATCTATATTTGTCAACCGAAACGGTTGCTTTTTAAAACCGCAAAAATACTCGTTTTGTTTTAAATATACACTTAAACGGATGTTAATAATAGGAATTGCAGGCGGAACCGGGTCGGGAAAGACCACCGTCGTACGTAAAATCATTGAAAGTCTGCCGGCAGGTGAAGTGGTTCTATTACCTCAGGACTCCTACTACAAAGACAGCAGCCATGTACCCGTAGAAGAACGGCAGAACATTAATTTCGACCACCCGGACGCTTTCGACTGGGGGCTTCTGTCCAAACACGTATCCATGCTGCGCGAAGGTAAGAGCATCGAACAGCCCACTTATTCCTATCTGACTTGCACCCGCCAGCCTGAAACAATCCACATCGAACCGCGGGAAGTCATCATCATTGAAGGCATCCTTGCCCTATGCGACAAAAAGCTGCGCGGCATGATGGATCTTAGAATTTTTGTCGACGCAGATCCCGACGAACGCCTTATTCGTGTCATCCAACGTGATGTCATAGAGCGCGGCCGTACCGCTGAAGCCGTAATGGAGCGTTATACCCGCATCCTGAAGCCGATGCATCTGCAATTCATAGAGCCTTGCAAACGATACGCCGATCTCATCGTGCCGGAGGGCGGAAACAACCAAGTGGCAATTGATATTCTGACGATGTACATCAAAAAGCACTTATAAGTAACTCAATTCCGTATAGTATGCCCGACAGCACCTCCCCTGCCACACGCAAACTGCCGGTTTTTCACTGCCAGTTGCTCATTGCAATAGTATTGCTTTGCAGTGTCATGGGATGCCGCGGCGATCGTAACTCCGCCCATAAGCAGGAAAAGAGCACCGATTTGCAGCAGATAAAGGACAGTGGTGAACTGGTAGTGCTGACTTTATACAGCTCTACATCCTATTTTATCTATCGCGGGCAGGACATGGGATTTCAATATGAATTGAGTGAGCAGTTCGCCCAAAGCCTCGGTGTCAAATTGAAGATCAAGGTTGCCGGAAGCGTACGCGACCTTATCAGCAAGCTCCTTGCCGGTGAGGGCGATCTCATAGCCTATAACTTACCCATAACGAAAGAGTGGAAAGACAGCCTGATTTATTGCGGCGAGGAAGTGATTACGCATCAAGTCATCGTACAGCGCGCCGGCAGGGGCATCAAACCACTGAAAGACGTAACGGAACTCATTGGCAAAGATGTGTACGTAAAGCCCGGAAAGTATTATGAACGGCTTGTCAATTTGGACAAGGAATTGGGAGGAGGCATCCACATTCATAAGGTGAGCAATGACAGCATCACAATAGAAGACCTGATCATGCAAGTCTCGCAGGGTAAGATTTCCTATACCGTAGCAGACAATGATATAGCCCGGCTGAATACCACCTATTATTCCAACCTGAATATCGGGCTGTCCATCAGCTTCGACCAACGAGCTTCGTGGGCTGTACGCAACGATTGCCCGCAATTGGCGGAAGCCGCCAACAAATGGCATAAAGACAACATGACCTCTCCTGCTTACACAGCAAGTATGAAACGATATTTTGAAATCAGCAAGGCCATTCCTCATTCTCCTATCCTGTCTCTGCGGGAAGGAAAAATATCACACTTCGACCACCTTTTTAAAAAGTATGCCCCCGAAATAGATTGGGACTGGCGACTGCTGGCCTCTTTGGCCTATACTGAGTCCAACTTCGACACCACAGCTGTTTCATGGGCAGGTGCTAAGGGATTAATGCAACTAATGCCTGCCACAGCCCGCGCCATGGGAATGCCCCCCGGAAAAGAACAAAACCCGGAAGAGAGCATCAAAGCCGCAACCAAATACATTGCCGCCACTGCCAGGAGCTTCTCCGCAATACCCCCAGACGAACGGATCAACTTCGTATTGGCATCCTATAATTCCGGCATCGGACATGTGCTCGACGCCATGGCATTGGCGGAGAAATACGGGAAAAACAAATATGTCTGGCGAGACAATGTAGAAAACTTCATCCTACTGAAAAGCAATGAGGAATACTTCACCGACCCGGTCTGCAAGAACGGTTATTTCCGCGGCATAGAGACGTATAACTTCGTACGGGATATTACGGCAAGATTTGAGCAATATAAGAAAAAGATTAAAAGCTGATTCATAAAGGAGGACATAAGAAGGCATAAAAAATGCTGTCCTCTCTGTGATGAAAATCTTAAAACAATTTCAATCGATTAGCTTTTGCCTCTTCAAGAGATACCGTCTCGACCTGCCTCTCCTGATTTTTCTCGCGCAACCGCTGATATTCGGTAAAAAGATTCTTCGCTAATTCTTCCTTTTGATTAGGATTCATCAGGCGGGCTGCTATTGATGCATTCTGCGAAGCATCTTTCAGATGAACAACCGGAGCATGATAAACCGGAGCAATCTTCAACGCCGTATGTAACGGAGACGTAGTGGCTCCGCCAATCAACAACGGAATGTCAAGCCTCGCTTTTTCCAGTTCCATGGCAACGTGCACCATTTCGTCCAGTGAAGGAGTGATGAGTCCGCTCAGCCCAATCATATCGGCCTTTTCTTCTATGGCACGCTGCACAATCGTTTCGGCAGGAACCATTACGCCCAGGTCGATTATCTCATATCCGTTGCAAGCCATCACTACGGCAACAATATTCTTTCCGATATCGTGTACATCTCCTTTCACCGTAGCAAGCAGCACTTTACCGGCAGAAGCGGCCCCCGCTTGCTTCTCCGATTCAATAACCGGCTGAAGGATAGCCACCGCTTTCTTCATAGTACGCGCCGTCTTAACAACTTGTGGAAGAAACATCTTGCCCGCACCGAACAGATCGCCAACGTGATTCATTCCCGCCATCAACGGGCCTTCAATAATATCCACAGCTTTCGGATAAGCATTTAAAGCCTCGGCAAGGTCTTCTTCCAGATAATCACCAACACCTTTTGTCAGAGCATACTTCAAGCGTTCCTCCACCGCACCTTCCCGCCATTGGAACCGGGAACCGGAAGCCGAAAGCAGGGAGTCACCGTTTGAAGCGGAAACTTTAGCGGCATCCGCTTCCACTTTCAACCTTTCGGCCGTTTCAATCAATCGCTCCGCAGCATCTGCACGACGATTAAGAACAACATCTTCTATGCGTTCCAAAATATCGGCCGGTATATCTGTATAAAGTACGGAAGTTGCAGGATTCACAATGCCCATATCCATTCCCTCACGAATAGCATGATACAGAAACACCGCATGCATCGCTTCACGAATATAGTTATTGCCTCGGAATGAGAACGATAGGTTACTGACCCCGCCACTGACATGAGCACCGGGAAGATTCTTACGTATCCAACCGGTGGCGCGAATAAAGTCTACCGCATAATTATTATGCTCGTCCATACCCGTAGCCACTGCAAGCACATTCGGATCAAAAATGATGTCATGTGGGTTAAAGCCGACTTTGTCCACCAACAAACGATAAGCACGTTCGCATACCTCGATTCTACGTTCGTAAGTATCTGCCTGCCCCCGTTCGTCAAAAGCCATCACTATTGCAGCAGCACCATACTCCTTCACAGTGCGGGCATGCTCAAGAAACGTTTCTTCTCCTTCCTTCAAGGAAATGGAATTGACGATAGACTTGCCTTGCACACATTTCAGTCCTGCAACTATCACATCCCATTTGGAGGAGTCTATCATTACGGGAACACGAGCGATTTCAGGCTCGGAAGCTATCAGGTGAAGGAAGGTTGTCATTTCCTGTTCCGCATCCAGCAGTCCGTCATCCATATTTATGTCAATGACCTGTGCACCGTCTTCCACCTGCTGGCGGGCAATACTTAGCGCTTCGTCATATTTCTTCTCATTGATTAAGCGCAAAAACTTACGTGAACCGGCAACATTGCAACGCTCACCCACATTGACAAAATTATTCTCCGGCCTCACCTCCAACAGTTCCAGACCGGAGAGCCAGAGACAATCGGGCTTACCAACCGGTATACGTGGTACAACTCCGTCTATTAAAGATGAATAGGCAGCAATATATTCATCGGTCGTGCCGCAACAACCGCCTACTATATTTACTAATCCCTCATGGATATATTCTTTAATCTCAGCCGCCATTTCAGCAGGAGTCTGATCGTACGTGCCAAGACTGTTGGGCAGGCCCGCATTGGGGTAGGCACTGACATAATAAGGTGCGCGGGCGGCAAGTTGTTCGAGAAAAGGCTTCAACTGGCGGGCTCCGAAAGAGCAGTTGAGCCCTATGGAAAAGATATCCGCATGTTGCACTGAAGCCAGAAATGCATCCAGTGTCTGTCCGGACAAAGTACGCCCGGCTATATCGGACACCGTTACGGACAGCATCAACGGAACCCGGATACCGGCAACATTCATTGCCTGCTTCGCGGCATATATGGCCGCTTTCGCATTCAACGTATCAAAAATGGTTTCAATCAGCAACGCATCTACACCGGCTTCGAGCATCGCTTCCATCTGTTCGCGATAGGCTATGACCAGTTCGTCGTAAGTCAGTGCACGAAAAGCCGGATTGTTGACATCAGGACTCATGGAGCAGGTCTTATTGGTGGGACCGACAGAGCCTGCTACAAATCGCGGTTTATCAGGGGTTAAGGCAGTGAATTCATCAGCAACCTCACGCGCCAGTTTCACAGCGGCAAGATTAATCTCACGAACATAGTCCTGCACGTGATAATCAGCCATGCTGACGCTTGTAGAACTGAAGGTATTGGTTTCGATGATGTCTGCACCTGCCGCAAGATATTTACGGTGAATATCCCGTATCACATCCGGACGTGTCAGACAGAGTATGTCATTATTACCTTTCAGTTGTCCGGGAATTTGTGCAAAACGTTCTCCGCGGAAGTCTTCTTCCGTCAAGTTGTACTGTTGTATCATGGTGCCCATAGCACCGTCCAGGATAAGGATGCGCTCACGCACCAAACCTTCAAGTCTACTCATAAATATAATGTGGTAATGCGGTACATTAAACTCACCTCTTGAACATACGCGCCATATCGCGCTTATCATCTTTTTCTTTCAAAGCCTCACGCTTGTCATATTGCTTTTTACCCTTTGCCAAAGCGACCACTACCTTTGCCAGCCCTTTTTCATTGATGAACAGACGGACGGGAATCATCGTGAATCCGGGATCTTTCGAACCGCGCTGCAGCTTATCCAGCTCTTTTTTAGTCAACAGAAGTTTACGCTCCCTGCGTGCATTATGGTTATTGTACGAACCATAAAAATACTCGGCAATATGCATGTTCTTCACCCACAGTTCACCATTGGCAAAGTAGCAGAACGTGTCCACCAGACTTGCTTTTCCCAGACGGATGGACTTGATCTCCGTACCGGTGAGCACAATGCCCGCAGTATAGGTATCTACCAATTCATAATCGAATGTGGCGCGCTTATTTTTAATATTTACAGGAGCTTGTTTCATAAAATCAATCAGTTCAGCACTACCGTCAGCTTATTGAATATGAATTCTATCACTGCCGGACAAGCTATTAACAAAATAGAAGAAAGAATGGTGAACCTCAAACGGTCTTTTTCCGCTATTTTCATCAAAATAGCACTTCCTTCCCACACTACATATACGATATAGAATTGAAGCAACAGAGCTATTATGCTGAAATCAGGCAATATACCGATAATAATTTTCAGCAAAAAAGGCACTACCAGCGCATAGCCGGCAAACTGTTGCGTCAAAGGAATATCGTTGTCCATAGCAAACATACGGACACGCAACCCATTGATGAGATAGGCTGCCAGAAAATATCCTCCAAACAAAGACACCGCCACAGCACAGCATTGCGTCATGGCATATTGAAAGCTTTGCGGACCACCCCACCCTTTCGCCATCAAGGAACCGATAAAGACCGACAGCCCGCATAAACCAATCATAGGATAGACAAAAGCTGTAAACACCTTTCGTCTATCCTCTTCCAAACGAATTTCCTCCCAGGCACGTGCCGGAGAGGAAATCATCTGCATTGCTATATGAAATAATTCTTTATAGTTCAACTATTATTTTTTTTCAAAAATACTTTTGTAATCTATTTCTTCATATTGAAGTTCTTTCTTCGCATCTTCCAAACTATAAGATCCGTTCTTATCCGTTTCATTGGCATAAATCCTAATCTTGGTAGGAGTTTCACCAAAAGCTGCAAGGAACTGGCTCAAATCAAAAGCTCTATACATGCTGAATCGCTCTGTCGGTTTCTCCTCATTATTTACATGACGAAGATATAGCTTCATAATCCCTTCTTCATCTTTACCGGCATCGCCTGCGCTGTGATTATCGTCACCATATATCAACGCGAGATCATGCTTATATGGGGATTTTTCTCCATAGAAAGTAACACCAAGCAACAAAGTATTCTTATCATAATACATTGTTCCCTGACCGGCAGGCAACAGCTCCACTATCGTAGCATTCTCATAAGGTTCACCGGCACCATTATTTTCAACCGGTACTCCTATACTAGTATTACCTGAGGTGCAATTATGTCCAATAGTTACTTTTGCCGTTATTTCTTTAGTTTCGCTCGTCAAAGGCTGTTCCTCGGAATTATAAGTATACTGAAGAAAAATAATATCTCCCAATCCTAAATTCACTGAATTATCAGTTAACAATTCGCTGGTATTTGAAGCTACAATTTTCAAGCCGTCATTAGGATATTGAAATGTATAAGGATAAGCGGAAACGACTTTTAGTGTAGCCACCGGACTAACCGTAGGATCACTCTCCCCCATACACGAAGTAAAAGAAACACCCATCATCAGGGTAAATACAATCATCAAGAATTTCAATTGTTTCATAAACATTATTTTTTAGAGTTCGCAAAGATATAAATTTCAATTCACATAATGTAAATGCAGAAACTTAAAAAATACTGCAACCGTTACTTTATTATTTTTGCAAATAAGTCTAAATGTTCATCTACATAACTGGCAACCAACGCTGTATATTCCTCCTCTTTTTCCAAAAACTCATCCTCCAGTGCATCAAACACCTCATACTGCTCGTACATAGCCATAAATTCATCATCAGTACGCTCACGTTCCAAGTCTTCACGATGGGCGTCATATATCTTCTTGGCGGCATACACCAGTTTGCTTAAATCACCCACTCCCCACAAACGCATCACTTTGGCAAACGGATTGGCAAAGATGTAACCGCCATATCCATTCTGTATCAACTGGCAAAAGCCACCTTCCATGAGTTCGTCACGAAATATCTGATACGCCAACAACGAGTGTTGTTCACCGGTGAGCAAAGGCATTGTTTCAGCAGTCAGCTCGCCACCCGTCAACTCTTTATATGCGTCCGTAAATACTTGGATGAAAGCATCCATTCCCTCACCTGCAGCTTGCTGCAAAGCACTATCCGCCACTTCTACCATAATTTTGTTCTCTATTATTTTTTATTATGCACCGGCAAAGATAAAGAATTAAAAGAGAAAGTGAGAAAAGAAAGCACCAAAAACAATGGCACAGCAATACAACAATCGCACAGCCTCAACCCTGAGATTGTAAAGTCCAACTTTACGTCGCTAAACCTCTATGTTAGATCGCTAAACCTCTATGCTGGAAATCCAAACCTCTACTCTACAAAAAGCATTCCTTGACACCCTGTCACCACACTTGAACAACTTCTCTTCTCACGCGCCCGCGAGACATGCACGCATCAAACATCCATATAAAAAAATTCTTCCTGCGCGCGCGTAAGCAAAGTTATACAAGTATGGTGACAGGGTGTCACAACATTCAAAGAAACACGAATTGAAAACAATCGTCTTAAAGCAGCAATTGTATTGTAATGTAGAGATTGCAATATGCCAAATCAGCATCCTATATTACTAATTTTTAATAAAAAAGTCAAATCAGACGGTTGGCAGAAAGCAAGAAAACGACTACCTTTGTGACCGTTTAATAAAACATAGAACTACGTTTTTTTTAATTATAACTTAAAAAAGAGCTAATTATGACTTATTCACACGAAGTGGAACACATGTGTGTTGTAAAGAAGGGTCCTAACCATGGACCGGCTCCCATACCCGAAGAAGGCAAATGGGTAAAATCAAAAGAAATCGTTGATATTTCAGGTCTGACACATGGTGTAGGTTGGTGTGCTCCTCAGCAAGGTGCTTGTAAACTGACATTGAACGTCAAAGAAGGTATCATTCAGGAAGCATTGGTTGAAACAATCGGCTGTTCCGGTATGACTCACTCAGCAGCTATGGCAGCTGAAATCCTTCCGGGCAAGACTGTACTCGAAGCATTGAATACCGACCTCGTTTGCGACGCTATCAATACAGCAATGCGCGAACTCTTCCTGCAAATCGTTTACGGACGTACTCAGTCTGCTTTCTCTGAAGGCGGTTTGATCATCGGTGCCGGTTTGGAAGATTTGGGTAAGGGTCTGCGTAGCCAGGTAGGTACTTTGTACGGTACTTTGGCAAAAGGTCCCCGTTATCTGGAAATGGCAGAAGGTTATATCAAGACTATCGCTCTTGACAAAAACGATGAAATCTGCGGATACGAATTCGTTCACATGGGTAAATTCATGGATGAAATCAAGAAAGGTACTGATGCCAACGAAGCATTGAAGAAAGTAACCGGTACTTACGGACGCTTCACTGCTGAACAGGGAGCTGTTAAACACATTGATCCACGTCACGAATAATATAAGGAGGAAAGAAACTATGATTAGAGAAGTAAAATTTGAAAGTCAAGACCGTCGTATCAAAGGTATCATCGAAGCTTTGAACGCTAACGGCATCAAAGACATCGAGGAAGCAAACGCTATCTGCGAAGCTGCCGGACTCGATCCTTATAAGACGTGTGAAGAAACTCAGCCTATCTGTTTCGAAAACGCAAAATGGGCTTATGTTGTAGGTTGCGCCATCGCTATCAAGAAAGGCTGCAAGAACGCTGCTGATGCTGCCGAAGCTATCGGTATCGGTTTGCAGGCATTCTGTATTCCGGGTTCGGTAGCCGACGACCGCAAGGTAGGTATCGGTCATGGTAACCTGGCTGCCATGTTGCTCCGCGAAGAAACTAAGTGTTTTGCTTTCCTGGCAGGTCACGAATCATTCGCTGCTGCAGAAGGTGCAATCAAAATTGCCGCTAAAGCCGACAAAGTACGTAAAGAACCTTTGCGTTGTATCCTGAACGGTCTTGGAAAAGACGCTGCTCAGATCATCTCTCGTATCAACGGCTTTACTTATGTTCAGACTCAATTCGACTATTACACAGGTGAACTGAAAGTAGTTCGTGAAATCGCATACAGCGACGGTCCTCGCGCCAAAGTAAAATGCTACGGCGCCGACGACGTTCGCGAAGGTGTAGCTATCATGTGGAAAGAAGGCGTAGACGTATCCATCACAGGTAACTCTACCAACCCGACTCGCTTCCAACATCCTGTTGCAGGTACTTACAAGAAAGAACGCGTTCTCGCCGGTAAGCCCTACTTCTCAGTAGCATCAGGTGGTGGAACAGGTCGTACACTTCACCCGGATAACATGGCTGCCGGTCCTGCTTCTTACGGTATGACAGATACAATGGGCCGTATGCACTCTGACGCTCAGTTCGCTGGTTCTTCATCAGTTCCTGCTCACGTAGAAATGATGGGATTCCTGGGTATCGGTAACAACCCGATGGTAGGATGTACAGTGGCTTGTGCGGTTGACGTAGCTACTGCTTTGAATAAGTAATTTAAGTTACTTTTATATAAGGAGAATACTCTTTCGGGAGTATTCTCCTATTTTAGTTTAAAACAAAAAACATTTGGAAAAGCGTTTCCATTCCTATACTTATTAAAGATATTTGAGCTTTTGCTCTTATTCTCTCAATCTGAAAACCGCCAATTTGAAGCACGTGAGAATAAGCAGATGAAAGTTCACGCTCGTTTGGGGCGTGAACTGTTCGTGCTTATTTACGTGCAAGGTGCTTGGCGGTACCTCAGATTGAAAATAAGCATTGAATGGTTCCGCCTTTTTTATTTCAGCATGATACACATCGGAAAATTAATTAAAGAAGAACTCCACCGCCAAGAACGCTCTATCACTTGGTTTGCAAACAAACTCTGCTGTGAACGTACTAATGTGTACTCTATCTTCAAACGTGAAAGCATAGACACAATACTCTTGTTCAGAATTTCTTTAGTTCTGCATCATAACTTCTTCAATTACTATATCCAAGAGTTGGCTGACTGTGATTTTTTTTCACAGAACTGTGATTTATACTGACCACAAAAGAAAGACAGAAAAGATTACATACGCTAATTTTGCTCCTGTAAAAGGAAAGGCTATGAAACAACTTATTATTACAACATTCACAATTCTAAGTCTGGCATCCTGTGCAAGTAGTATTCCCATCAACTTATCATGTGATGAGCAACATATAGAAATATATGTCAATGATGAATATGCAGGAAGAGGACTAATACACTACATTGTCCCTAAAGGGGATGATTATATCAACGTGTCATGTCGGGAAAATGGTATCGAAATATATAGCAGGACCTTTTACGTAAAAGGTAAAAAGAATCAATTGTTTGAACTAGCCATTCCTAAAGACTACCGGTATTCTTCTGGTCAACAAATAAAGCCACAAATTAGATAACCAATATATTTATACAACCAATATGAAAAGAAGTCTAATTCTGATGAGTTGCTTATTTGCACTCATCACCAGTATCTATGCTGCTAAAAAAACAAAAGTAATAAAAATCACAGTAGAACCTAAGGAGGCTGCTATCTATGTCAATAACACATTAGCAGGTTATGGATATGCTGAATTCACTCGTCCCAAGAAAAAAAGTGATGTAGTGATTATCCGCTGTGAATGTAATGAGTATAAACCCATATTAACTAAATACTATGGTGAAGACAAGCGAAGCAGTCTTTCTTTTTCCTTGCAACAAGACGGCTTCTTCCGAGCGTCTGCTGCATCAGGAATTGTCAATAAGTTCTTTACAATAGATATTGACCCGATGTATTATAAAATAGAAGAAGATAAGGTTGACGTAAGTGCTGCATGGAAACTTCTGCATCAAATCCTTCTAAATTATTTCGAAGAAATTGCTGCAACTGACCTTTATGGTGGATATCTACAAACTCCTTGGCAATATAAGACCTTTACCCTTTCAGAAAAACAAATAAGAAATAGAGTTACTATCAGAGACATATCTACTCCCAAAAGAGTTGCATTTCAAATTAAAGTCGCTTCAGAAGTGGCAGGAAGCAATGCCGCCCGACATGGAGAATTTACAGAAGCAGACAGAATACCTAAAGAATTAGAACCTATTATTGAGGAATTACAGACGCGGATTGGAAAAGTAAGCAGTTTATAACATTTATCAACCAAATAAAATATAAAAAATGAAGAAAACTATTGGAATCATGACATTAGCGTTGGCTACCACAATGGTAACCTATGCACAAAGCTTTAAAGAAACGTTCGATGCCAACTCACTTGAGTGGACAGAATGTGCCTACGAAAGCAACAGTGGAACAGCAATTATAGATGGCGGAAAAATGACTATTATTTCAAAAGGTGAAAATAAAGGTTTGGGAATTGCGCTTACCGCATTAAGTGGCGTAGCAACTAAAGTGGGAGCAAATACATTCTTCGAAACGCATTGTTATGCCCCACTCGATGTACAGAAACCTTTTAAGATAAGAACTCACGTCAACATCCAAAAGTTAGCCAGCGACAGGACAACAGGATTAGTTTTTAACTATAAAGACGGCGGAAACTTCTACTGCTTCAATTTCAATAATGAAATGGTACGCTTTGAACGTCACGTAGATGGTGCTGTAGTAGGTGTCATCCAACAAGGTGTGATATGGAAAGACAAGAAGAAAGTAGATCAAGAATGGGAACTTATAAGTGATGGTCAGGTACTCACCTTTATTGTGGACGGAATACAAATATTGAAAGTTCGCTATATGCCATTAGAATACACCGGTTTTGGCTACTACACTTTTGGAAAGCAAGAATTAGCCGTAGACGATGTCGAATTTATTCAGCTGTAAATTCCGGTACAATAAGCAGTATTTGCAAATAAAGTTAGTCCCTGAAAATAAAACTATGCTATTATATTAATATTGAATTTTCATAACTTTCTAATGTAAACAAGAAGAAGGATTATAAAAAGGATATCATTGATTTGATGTCCTTTTTTCATACAAAAAATATTTAAGATACTCATATTTGAAGATTGAGACAATACTATAACAAAGGAAAAATCATGAAACACCTTTTAGGCTAATTAATAACTTTCTTTTTTACCAAAGCTGAAAGGACATTCGTTTTTTTGCTTTTTCCTATCTTTGCAGCATGAAAGCTGAATTAAAAGAAAACGGCGGATTGCCCGCACATATACTTTGGACGCTTGCTATCGTAGCAGGTATTTCCGTAGCGAATTTGTACTACAACCAACCCTTGCTGAACGTGATACGTCACGAATTGGGTGTGTCCGAGTTTAAAACAAATCTCATTGCAATGATTACACAAGTTGGCTATGCATTGGGATTGCTGTTTATCGTGCCGTTAGGCGATCTTTACCAACGGAAAAAGATCATCCTGATAAACTTCACTTTACTGATATTTTCACTTATAGCCATAGCCACAGCACCCAATATCTATATCATTTGGGGAGCTTCACTCATTACCGGTATCTGCTCCATGATCCCGCAAATCTTCGTACCGATAGCCTCGCAATTCTCCCGCCCGGAGAATAAAGGACGCAACGTAGGCGTCGTCATCTCCGGCTTGCTCACCGGCATACTCGCCTCTCGCGTTATCAGTGGATTTATCGGTGAGGCATTAGGCTGGCGCGAGATGTATTTCATCGCGGCAGGCATGATGCTGCTATGCGCCATTATAGTCCTGAAAGTCCTGCCGGACATACAGCCGAGCTTCCGGGGAAAATACGGTGACTTAATGAAATCGCTCTTTTCACTTATCAAAGACTACCCTGCCCTACGCATCTACTCCATACGCGCCGGCATCGCATTCGGCTCTTTCTTAGCCATGTGGTCGTGTCTCGCTTTCAAAATGGGCGAAGCGCCTTTCTATGCCAACAGCGATGTAATCGGCATTTTGGGGCTGTGCGGAATAGCCGGTGCACTGACCGCATCTTTCGTTGGAAAGTATGTGAAAAAAGTAGGGATACGCAACTTTAACTTCATGGGTTGCGGACTGATCTTGTGTGCATGGGCTTCGCTTTACTTCTGCGGAAACACATACGCCGGTATCATTGCCGGAGTTATACTGATTGACATTGGCATGCAATGTATTCAGCTCAGTAACCAAACCAGCATATTCGACATCTGCCCTTCGGCATCCAACCGGGTAAACACCATTTTTATGACAACCTATTTTATAGGTGGGTCATTGGGAACCTTCCTCGCCGGCAGTTGTTGGCACACATGGGGCTGGGCAGGTGTTACCGGTATAGGCGCCGGACTAACAATGTTATCCCTCCTAATCACCATTTGCCATAAGGAAAGAATGCATTAACAAGACTTTACCCTGTTTAGGCACTCCTCTTTTTTTTATAAAATAAGTTTCGATATGTTTTGTTTTTCTTTATAAAAGTTATATATTTGTCAGAAATGACATAAATAAGTAAATATTCATCAAAAATTATCTTGCTATGGACGCACAACGGAAAATTACAGTAGCCGGAGTTATCTCCGAAGGTATCGGTTTAGGCATTAAAAATGCAATATCCATGTTGGGAGCTACCATACTTTGGCTGCTTACAATCTGGATTCCCTATTTAAATGTAGGTACTACAATCGCCATGACAACCATTCCTATTGAGCTGAGTAAAGGAAGGGTCATTTCTCCCCTATTCATTTTCGATGGGAAATACCGTAAGTTCATGGGAGAATACTTCACTTTGATAGGTTTGATGTATCTTGCCATTATTCCCGCCCTATTTTTCATGATTGTACCGGGCATCATCATATCCATAGGTTGGTCACTTGCAATTTATATCCTACTCGATAAAGGCGTGGCTCCAGGCGAAGCCATGATTCAAAGCAACAAGGCCACTTATGGTTACAAGTGGACCATCTTCGGCGTATCGTTTTTACTGGGAGTGGCGTTTTATATCCTTTTGTGGATTATATTTGCCATTGCAGACGGCGGATTCGCAATGTTCCTCTTGTTCCTTGTAAGCATTGTCTACACCGTAGCAGCACTCGGATGCAGTGCCGTTATCTATCGTGACCTGACAGCAGAGCCCAAGCCGGAAACAATGGAAACCGTAGTAGAAGTATAAAATACTATTGAAAAACACCAAAGCCCCTTTTCACTGCCTCCTACCACAAGAAAATTGGCAGTGGAAAGGGATTTTTTCATAAGCCCTACACATCCCCGAAACATCAATGCAGACTCAGAGCTGCTGTTAAAATTCCAAGTAAACGCAAAGAATTAATAATATTTATTTGCAGAAAAGAAAAAAGAAAAAGGATTCGGCTGTTTTGTTATATTTTTGCCGCATTATATTTTATAGCAACATAGCGCATGAGTCCAACAAAGAAAATTCCTTCTCCTATCGTATCCCTTTTCCCCATCATTATTTTAATAGGAATGTTGTTTGCCACCATCCGCACTTTTGGAAGCGATGCTCTAAATGGCGGAAGTCAGGTGTCCCTGCTCACCACTACGGCAGTTTGCATATTCATCGGAATAACATTCTACCGGATTCCTTGGAAAGATTATGAAATAGCCATTACCAATAACATCGCAGGCGTATCCTCCGCCATTATCATACTGTTGATTATCGGCGCGCTAAGCGGCGCATGGATGATCAGCGGTGTAGTCCCCACCCTCATTTACTACGGAATGAAGATTATACACCCGGACTTCTTCCTCACCTCTACCTGCATCATCTGTGCATTGGTGTCAATCATGACGGGAAGCTCATGGACCACAATAGCAACCATCGGCATCGCTCTTTTAGGAATAGGAAAAGCACAGGGATTCGAGGAAGGCTGGATTGCAGGAGCCATTATTTCAGGAGCTTACTTTGGCGACAAGGTTTCACCGCTGTCAGATACTACGGTGCTTGCCTCCTCGGTGACTGACACTCCGCTGTTCCGCCATATCCGCTATATGATGATTACCACCATTCCGTCGCTCGTCATCACTCTTATCATATTTACGGTAATGGGATTCACGTACGAAACCAGTGGTACAGAACAAATAACCGAGTTTGCGGCATCATTGAATAGCCGATTCCACATCACTCCCTGGCTGCTGATTGTCCCGGTGGCTACCGGAATCTTGATTGCACGCAAAATGCCCTCTATCATCACCTTGTTCCTGTCCACCCTGCTGGCTGCCGCCTTTGCCATCATATTCCAGCCCGACCTGCTTTATGAGATTTCCGGAAGCAACGGGCTGTTTAAGGGAACGATAATGAGCCTATACGGCAGTACCAGCCTGCAAAGTGATAGTGCCATGCTGACAGAGCTGATTGCCACACGAGGCATGGCAGGAATGATGAATACCATTTGGCTGATACTTTGCGCCATGTGTTTCGGCGGCGCAATGACAGCGAGCGGCATGCTGGGAAGCATCACATCCGTATTTGTACGATTCATGAAAAGCACTGTCAGCGTTGTGGCATCGACTGTCGGTTCAGGACTATTCCTCAACCTTGCTACGGCAGACCAGTACATCAGCATCATCCTGACCGGAAACATGTTCAGCAACATCTATGAAAAGAAAGGGTATGAAAGCCGCCTGTTGAGCCGCACAACGGAAGATGCCGTCACCGTAACTTCGGTTCTCATCCCCTGGAACACATGCGGAATGACACAAGCTACTATTCTGAGCGTGTCCACGCTGACCTATCTCCCTTACTGCTTTTTCAATCTTATCAGCCCACTCATGAGTATCCTCATTGCAGCCACCGGATATAAAATAATTAAAAAAACAGTGAACAATCCCGGTTAGGCATTGTTCTTGCAATAAACTTATAACGAACAATATAATTTAAACCTAAACAAGAATTAAGTATGAAAAAGTTTATTGCATTAGCAGCATTAGTATTGGTAAGCATGGTGACAACCACCATGTATGCACAAGAGAGTAGCACACAACGTCGTGCAGACCGCAAAGCCCAAAGAGACGCAGAACGCGCCCGCCTGAAAGCGGAACAACAGGCAGCCGATGCCGTTTCCTACGATGACGCCGTAGCAGCACTGAAAGCACAGCAATTTGTATTGGAAGCCAATCAGGTGATGTTCCGCAACGGGCAAACGGCTTTTGTTACTTCCAACACCAACTTTGTATTGGTGAATCAGGGACGAGGCACCGTACAGGTAGCTTTCAACACTGTTTATCCCGGTCCTAACGGTATTGGAGGTGTGACAGTAGACGGTACCGTATCGGACATAAAAACATCTACCGACAAACGCGGCAACATAAATTGCAGCTTCAGCATTCAGGGCATCGGTATCTCCGCCCAGATATTCCTTACCCTGACTAATGGCGACAACAACGCAACCGTTACTATCAGCCCTAACTTCAACTCCAACACGATGACTTTAAGTGGTAGTCTGCTGCCGTTGAACCAATCGAATATCTTCAAGGGACGCTCCTGGTAAACCCCACTGCAATATATATACTCTCAACTCCGCTGCAAATCACTTAAAAAGTGTACATTTGCAACGGAGTTTCTTTTTTTAATGCGCCAATGACTATTATGAGAGAATTTATCATCGCTGACAATCAAGATATAACCAAAGCAGGCATGATGTTTCTGCTAAGCCGGCAGAAAGACACTGCCTTGCTGCTGGAAGCCGACAACAAAGCGGAACTCATACAACAGTTACGGCTGCACCCCGGAGCGGTGGTAATACTGGATTATACCTCGTTTGACTTTGTCAGTTCCGACGAATTGATTGTATTGCACGAACGTTTCAAAGAGGCGGACTGGCTGTTGTTCTCCGACGAACTGAGCATCGGATTCCTACGACAAGTACTGTTCAGCAGCATGTCATTCGGAGTAGTGCTAAAGGACAATTCCAAAGAAGAGATACTCACCGCCCTGCAATGCGCTTCGCGTAAAGAGCGTTTCATTTGCAACCACGTCAGTAACTTGCTGCTGTCAGGAAACAGTCAGACATCCCTCCTCCACCCCATTCAGCAAAACGACCTGCTGACACCGGCCGAACGAAGCATCCTGAAAGAAATCGCATTAGGAAAAACCACTAAAGAAATTGCAGTTGAAAGAAACCTCAGCTTTCATACCATAAACAGCCACCGGAAGAATATTTTCAGAAAGTTGGGCGTGAACAACGCACACGAAGCTACCAAATACGCTATGAAAGCGGGTATTGTGGATTTAGTGGAATACTATATTTAATTTCTCCACTTCCGATGCACAGTCTGGAAGCTTCGTCATACACAACGCCAAATTGCCCCGGAGCTATCCCCTGTAACTTCTCTTCGGAAACAATCCGGTAGCCGTCCCCGTCCTGCAACAGTTTGCCGCCGATAAAATCAGGAGTATGGCGTATCTTGAATGTTACCGGAATCTCCCCTTCCACTCCCTCCCAAGGATTTTCCGTAATGAAATGAAAATCCTGCATACTGAACTCATACCCGTATTGTTGCTCCGTTTCATATCCACGTGACACATAAATCACATTTTCATCCGTATCTTTACGAACCACAAACCAGGGGCCTCCGCCCAATCCCAGCCCCTTACGCTGGCCGATAGTATGAAACCAGTAGCCGCGATGGGTTCCCAGTATCTTTCCCGTTTCCAGTTCAATAATCCGACCTTCTTTTTCACCCAAAAAGCGACGGACAAAGTCATTGTAGTTAATCTTCCCCAAAAAGCAGATGCCCTGGCTGTCACGCCGGCGGGCACTGGGTAACTTCGCTTTCAAGGCGATGTCGCGCACTTCCTGTTTCATCAGTCCGCCCAACGGGAACATCAGTTTGGAAACTTGCAGATAGTCTATCTGCGCAAGAAAGTCCGTTTGGTCTTTCACCGGATCGAGGGCCGTTCCCAGCCAAACCTTCCCATTCTGCAGAATGGTAGCAGCATAATGCCCGGTTGCCGTAAAATCGAAATCCTTACCGACGTACCGTTCAAAACAACCGAACTTAATGAGCTTGTTGCACATCACATCCGGATTCGGAGTAAGTCCCCTACGCACTTTGTCAATGGCATAAGCAGCCACATTGTCCCAATACTCCCGATGCAAATCAACAACCTCCAGTGAAAGGCCGTAACGGCGGGCTACGGCGGAAGCCATCTCCAAGTCTTCCTCCGCCGAACAATCCATATAGTCGGCATCGTCTTTCCCTATTTTTATATAAAACAACGAAGGGCGATGCCCCTGCTCACAAAGGAGGTGCACGACAACAGAACTGTCGACACCTCCGGATAATAAGACGGCAATATTCATACTAAAACAATGTATCTAAAATTTCATCCGACAAAAAATTAATTCTATCGGACGATATGTACTTTTCATCCGAGATTAAATCTTCTCCAACGCTTGTGCCACATCATCCAACAAATCATCAATGTGTTCCGTCCCAATGGAAAGGCGCACAGTTCCCGGCTTGATGCCTTGCTCTGCCAACTCCTGTTCGCTCAACTGCGAATGGGTAGTAGTTGCCGGATGTATTACAAGCGACTTTACATCCGCCACATTTGCCAATAATGAGAAGATCTGCAAATTGTCAATGAACGCCTGAGCTTCTTTCACCCCGCCTTTAACCTCAAAGGTGAAAATGGAACCGGCGCCTTTCGGGAAATATTTCCGGTATAATGCATGATCCGGATGATTCGGCAAAGACGGATGGTTCACCGCTATCACCTTAGGATGCCTTTCTAAGAAATCAACAACCTTCAGAGCATTCTCCACATGCCGCTCCACACGCAAAGAAAGAGTCTCCAAACCTTGCAGCAGGATAAACGCGTTGAACGGGCTGATAGCAGCGCCGGTATCACGCAATAGAACGGCGCGAATACGGACAGCATATGCCGCCGCACCTGCCGCGTCAACAAAACGCACACCATGATAGCTTGGATCGGGCTCGGTCAATTGCGGGAACTTACCGGAAGCCACCCAGTCGAACTTACCGCTATCAACAATAACACCGCCTAAAGAAGTGCCATGCCCGCCAATAAACTTAGTGGCGGAATGTACCACAATATCAGCGCCATGTTCAATAGGACGGATCAGGAAAGGAGTACCGAAAGTATTGTCGACAATCAAAGGGATTCCATGACGATGAGCAATCCCGGCAACCGCATCAATATCAATGATGTTCGAATTGGGATTTCCCAATGTTTCTATAAAGACTGCTTTCGTATTTTCCTGAATAGCCTTCTCGAAATTGGACAAATCATCCGGAGCTACAAAAGTGGTCGTAACGCCATAAGAGGGCAATGTATGCGCCAGCAGATTGTACGTTCCGCCATAAATGGTCTTGGCAGCCACAATGTGATCACCTGCACGCGTAATATTCTCAAAAGCATAGGTCAGAGCTGCCGCACCGGAAGCAACCGCCAACCCCGCAATACCCCCCTCAAGAGCTGCAATGCGTTGTTCGAGCACCCCTTGTGTGGGATTTGTCAGTCTGCCGTAGATATTACCCGGATCTTGCAACCCAAAGCGGGCCGCTGCATGAGCCGAGTCATGAAACACGTACGAAGTAGTCTGATAGATAGGTACGGCCCGCGCATCGGTCGACGGATCCGGCTGTTCCTGTCCCACATGAAGTTGCAGCGTCTCAAAATGTAATTTCTTTGTTTTCATCGTCATTTGTATTTATAAGTGAATAAATTCTCCTTGCTTGGATGTTGCAAAGATAAAGGGATAAAACAAAGCAGCCTATGACACATGATAGGGAATTTTATACCATATTTGTGGTAGATACAAGAACTATTCGCTATTTTTGTGGGCGAAAACCAAATGATATAGAGACTGATGAAAAGAAGGAAGCTGTTACTTTTCCCTCTGCTGGGACTTATTGCATTGACAAGCCTGTGCTCCTGTGGAGAAGATCGCTGGAAAGAATACTACCCGCTGACAGGACGCGACCTGTGGATAGATAGCCTGATGAGAGAAGTCTACCTATGGTATGAGGACATTCCTCCTTCTAAAGGTCTGAACTATTTTCAAAATCCGGAGACTTTCCTGAAGAGTATCCTATCGAAGAATGACAAAGGCTTTTCGACCGTCGATACCATAATGGATACCCCTCTGCCAAGCTACGGCTTTGACTATACATTATATAAAGTTGCTACCAGCGACACCACTTACAACGCACTTGTCTCTTACGTGGCAAATGGTTCTCCGGCAGCAGAAGCCGGACTGCAACGAGGCAACTGGATAATGCTCGTAGACGGCGACTCCATCACCAAAAAGACGGAAGAGAGACTGACAGACGGCGGTACACGAACGTTGCGTATCGGAAAGTATGTGATAGTAAAGGATGAAGACAACGAAGGAACAGAGGGAGACACCGGAACCGGAGATACAGAAGATGAAGACGACGAAAACATAGGAATGATACAGGCAATCGGCGACATCGCCTTACCCGCCGTACGGCCTGTAACGGAAAGCGCAATTCATACAACCAAGTTTGTACAACTGGACGGTACGGACCATAAAATAGCCTACCTTGCATATAATACCTTCACCGCCGGAACTGCGGAAAACAGCGAAGCATATAACAATGAATTGCGTGCTTTCTCCCAGCAATGCCAGCAATTCGGCATTAATAACTTTATACTCGATCTCCGTTACAATCCCGGTGGAGAAATGGAATGTGTGCAACTCCTTGCCGATATGCTTGTGCCTGCCGATAAACTGGAAAGTCCTTTCGCTTTCCTGCAATACAATGACAAGCAAAGCAGCAGAAATCATGACCTGATATTGGACTCCCAACTCCTGCAAGGCGGAGCCAACCTAAACCTGTCCAAAGTTTATATCATCACCGGCGGAACTACGGCAGGCGCTGCGGAAATGCTTATCAACTGCCTGAAACCCTACATGACAGTAGTCCTCATCGGGCAAACTACTAAAGGTGAAAATGTAGCTACGGAAACTTTCATCAATCCCAAATATCCCTGGGCAGTACGCCCGGTGGTATGCGAAGTGTTCAATGCCAACGGAGAAGCCGATTACAGCACAGGTTTCAAACCGGACCTCTCCATTAACGAAACATCCTATTTGCAGTACTATCTTCCCTTAGGCGATTTTAATGAAATTTTGTTCAATACTGCAATGGGAATTATTGCAGGCGCCATTGAACTGCCGGAAGCCCAAACAAGAGAGACCTCTGTCAAGAGTTTCGCCACCCCAAAGAATATCCGCAAGGGACTGATTATAAAATAACAGGAATGATAAAGAAACTAATCTTTTCATTATTGATTATACTCATAGCAACAACTGCTTGTGAAGATAACAATGATTCGGGCGGCAATGGCAGTTGCCCTACCGTACCTTTTTCTACAATCCGGCTGACAGAAGACAGCCCTTATGAAGCGGGAGTGCCTACGGTGACTACCACCCAGACCTATTCATACAAGCGAGGGCAACTGGCAGGATTCACTACCGTACAGAGTTATTCTGTTCAAAACGAAACGGTGAAAATAGAAAATACGACATCGGTAACCTATGAAGAACACCAAGCCATAGCGACCGACAACTTCGGCAATGTATCCACCTATCTCCTTAATGATAAAGGATATGCCATCCAATGCACGCGGCAGGAAGTAGGTGAAACCCGCACCTATGGTTTTTCTTATTTCACCTCCCCTGAAGGAAAGCCCTATCTGAAAAACATAACAGAAAGCATAAACGGTAAAGTCTATGCGTCTATCGACATAGATTACAGCAATCCCCAAGCATTACGCATTGTGCAAAAAGTGGACACTTACACGCAGACATACACCGCCACCACTCCGGCAGGCAACAGCATAATCAACCAATCTGAAGTTCCTTGCCTGTTTTTTGCCGACCTATATCCTCTTTCCCTACATTCCGCAGCGTTATATGGGAAATTGTTAGGAGAGCCTTTCAGTATCTTAATAGAACAGATTATTCCTGACGGAAACACAATAAGTCAGGAAGTCAGAAAATACACCTACTCTCTGGATAAGCGGAATATCATTACTTCTTGCAAAGAGGTCACAAACAGTTACGGTACGAATTACATCCGTACCGTAAACTATGTTATTGAGTGATTATTTATTAAAGAATTTACTGAAGAACAATATCTGGTAGTCTATGGAGTTATTCCAATAAGTACCGGTATGTCCGCCGGGACGAGTGATGAAGTCATGGTCTATTTTGTATGCCAGCAAACGTTTATGCAGTTCCTTGTTCACTTCAAGGAAGAAGTCGCTTTCGCCACAATCAATAATCAAGGCCAAATCCCCATTCGCCAGTTTGTCAACCTGATTGATTACTGTATGATTGTTCCATATCGCCTCGTTGGCAGTGAGCTCTCCCAATTGTTTCTTCATCTCCCAGTTGTTGGGAAACGGGCGAATATCCACTCCGCCGCTTGTGCTTCCCGCCGCCCCGAACACATCTTTATGGCGGATAGCATTCCATAATGCACCATGTCCGCCCATGCTCAGACCGGTAATGGCGCGCCCCCGCTTCTCCGGAATCGCAGCATAATGCGTATCTGTATAGTTCACCAGTTCCGACGAAATAAAAGTTTCATAACGATAGGAAGGATCCTTAGGACTATCCCAATACCAACTGTTCTTACCGTCAGGGCATACGAATATGATACCTTTTTCATCGGCAATTTGAGGTAACTCCGGCCTTATTCCAATCCATGTACGCGCATTGCCGCCATAGCCATGTAACAAATACACCGCCGGGCAAGCCTGCGGGTTCTTGGCAACGGCTTTATCCGGAAGAATATAAACTACCTTCACGTCCTTGTTCATCGAAGGACTTTTCACGAACACAGTATCTACACGTGCAGCCTGCACACTGAAAGCCGCCACTTGTAACAAAAATACGAATAGAAAATGTTTGCTTTTCATGTTAATTTGTTTAATCTTCTTAAGAGACAGCAATATTAACAATAAATATTTGAAAAACGTTATCTTTGTACACAAACTATTTGTAATCCAAACATGGAATTTATTATTATTCTATTTTTACTTATCCTGAATGGCATCTTTGCCATGTATGAAATCGCATTAGTATCTTCAAGCAAGGCACGTTTGGAAACCCTTGTAAACAAAGGGCAAAAAAGTGCAAAAGGTGTTTTGAAACAATTGGAAGAACCGGAAAAATTTCTCTCTACCATTCAAATCGGCATTACTCTGATCGGCATCATATCGGGTGCTTATGGCGGTGTAGCCATAGCCGACGATGTGGTTCCATTATTTGCCATGATCCCCGGTCTGGAACTATATGCCAAAGACTTGGCTATGATCACCACTGTCGCCGTCATTACCTACTTATCCCTCATCATCGGAGAGCTGGTTCCTAAATCCATAGCCTTAAACAACCCGGAGCGCTACGCCACGCTGCTAAGTCCGTTTATGATTATCCTGACTAAAGTATCTTATCCTTTTGTTTGTCTTCTCAGCGCTTCAACCAAGCTCACAAATAAACTTATCGGTATGAAAGAAGGAGAAGAACGGCAGATGACACAAGAAGAACTGAAAATGATTTTGCACCAAAGCTCCGAACAAGGTGTCATCGATAAGGACGAGACCGAAATGCTTCGTGATGTTTTCCGTTTCTCGGACAAAAGAGCCAACGACCTGATGACACATCGTCGTGATGTAATAGTACTTCACCCCACAGATACGCAGGAAGAAGTTCTACGAGTTATCCACGAAGAGCATTTCAGCAAATATCTGTTGGTGGAAAGCGGAAAGGATGAAATTATAGGAGTAGTCTCCGTAAAAGACATTATCCTGATGTTAGGAGGTGAACAGCCGTTCAATCTGCGTACAATTGCACGCCCTCCACTGTTTATTCCCGAAAGTTTATATGCCAAGAAAGTTTTAGAGCTCTTTAAGAAGAACAAAAACAAGTTCGGAGTTGTTGTAGACGAGTATGGGAATACAGAAGGTATTATCACCTTACACGATTTGACGGAAAGTATCTTCGGTGATATTTTGGAAGAGAACGAAACGGAAGAAGAAGATATAGTCACCCGGGCAGACGGTTCCATGCTGGTGGAGGCCTCCATGAACATAGGGGACTTTATGGAAGCAATGGGCATACTGAACTATGACGACCTGAAAGAAGAGGACTTCACCACTTTAAGCGGGCTTGCAATGTTCCTCATCGGACGGGTTCCGAAAGCCGGTGACATTTTCAGCTACAAGAACCTGGAGTTTGAGATAGTGGATATGGATCGCGGAAGAGTAGATAAATTACTCGTTATTAAACGGGATGACGAAGAATAACGCTATTGGCGTCTCTTAATATTAATTTAAACCATTAAAGCAATGAAAAAAGTAATGATGATTGCAGCGATTGCCGCTGCATTGGTATCCTGCCAATCAAAAGGAAATCAAAACAACGACACCATGGATGAAGGTGTCATGACTGTCGTAGGCAACGATTCCTCTGCAGTAGCCGTTTATGAGGGTATACTTCCCGCAGCCGACGGTCCGGGTATCCAGTACGTACTGAGTGTCGACAGCATAGGCCCTGACGGTGAAAGCGGTTATACCTTAGTTACGACCTATCTGGATGCAGAAGGACCGGGGAAGAACAAATCTTTCACTTCCACAGGAAAGCGCCAAGTTATCCAAAAAGATGCCAACAACAATAAGAAAACTGCCTATAAGTTAACTCCCAATGACGGCGAGGATCCCGTATACTTCGTTGTTGTAAATGACACTACTTTAAGACTGGTAAACGACAGCCTGCAAGAAGCTGTAAGCGATTTGAATTATGATATTATTCAGGTGAAATAAACAGTCGCTACTGAACATAAAAATTTGCTACCCGGTATATTCCCAATATAAGGATTTACTGAGTAGCATTTTTTCTTTCAAATGAAATCTATCTTCACTATTTCCTCATATTACCGGGAGAATTTAGTCTGGGCAGAAATACAATATATAACATCATTAAGATTGTATTTTTACACCAAAAGCACAATATATCAGATACAACACACAAAGTAGAATTACCGATAAACCTGCAGTAACCCCAGCAAAATCCAACGCCATTCCAAGAAGAGGAGTCACAACTCCGCCACCGGCAACAGCCGTTATCATCAAACCGGAAATCTGATTCATTTTAGTAGGAAACTCTTGAAAAGACAATGAATAGATTATGGAGAAAACAGATGCTGAAAAAAGTCCGACACCTCCAATACAAATCAAATTCAATATTGCGTGTCCATCTATAAACATGAGTAATAACAAAACTAAAGCACATGCCAAAATGTTCATCCGAAAATAACGTAAAGCCGAAATTTTTGTTAAGAGAAAAACTCCCAAAAATGCACCGATCGTCCTGCTTAGAAAATAAACTTGCGGTGCGAACTTTACTTCATCAGGAGTCCATTCGTAACGCAAAGTCATCAACTTCGAGCTAATATAATTGGTTGCAACATCCACCCCTACCATGAAGAAAATACCTAAAAACAATACCAAAAGTGTTTTGTTTTTCAATAGCGCAAAAGATTTACCCAATGATACTGATTCGCCTGAGGATGTTTCACGTTGAATGGGCGTCGCTGCCAGCCATAATCCAAAGAATAAAGTTATTCCACCCAACATAGGAAAGCAATAATACCAATGTTCATTGCCAAAATGTAATGTAGCAAACAATACTATTTCAGGGCCGACCAACGAAGAAATCGCTTTTATAACCTGCCCTGCAGTCAAGCTACTTGTCAGCATACGTTGATCGGTTATAACATTGCCAAGCAGAGGATTCAAGGATATTTGCAGGATAGCATTTCCTATACCTAACAGAATATAAGCAACGATACAAGTCGCGCTACTGTATATCACAAGCGGCAGAAACATTCCGGCTATTGTCACTGCCATACTCAACAGCACCGTATTCTTACGTCCCCATTGGTTCATCTTATTTCCAATCGGAATTCCCAAAAAGAGAAACCAAATAAATACCATAGAAGGTACAAATCCGGTCATCGTAGAAGACCAGCCAAAACTAGTTTGCATATAATCAGAAGATATGCCCACTATGTCACAAAAGCCCATTACAAAAAATGCAGCTAAAACAGGGATTATTTTCTTTTTAGAATTTGAAGCCATATACCATATATAATTAAAACCTTATTACCAATTATCTGTACGGAACGAAGAGGCGGGCAAACCCTCTGTATTATATAATGACCCATCCACATAATTTGAAAAGCCATAACGTACTGCCACCGGCTTGGCAACTTCAGTACTCCAAACCTCAAGTCCTTCGTTTCCCCAAAAAGCCGGAGTAATCCTGACTTTAGCCGGATAAAAAACTTTATCTTCACCTGCAACCTCAAACCCCAATGGTTGTTTTCCCATAAAAGACAGACCGTTCGGAGCAAAATCAAACTTTAAAAAAGCATGGCCGTCGCGTATTTCCATCGAACGAAACTCCGGTCCCCTACATCCAAAAGCCGAATAACCATAAACCTTGTTCAATGCCCAATAAGCAAGCCTTTCTCCAACCACTTCTTTACGTGCCGGATGAATAATATCCGCCTCCCCGACATCCAAAGTCACTACCATGCCCACATTGGGAATTGTCCTCATACAATCCAATTGAACTTCTCTAAATATAGCAGAATTAACTTTTTGATGATTATAGGGAGCTATTTGAACATAATAAAAAGGTAGATTATCATCTGCAAAATATCTGCGCCATGTACGTACCAACTCCGGGAATAACATTCGATACTGCTCCGGGCGCTCTACGTTCGATTCTCCTTGATACCAAATCACTCCTTTTACCGTCAGCGGCAGCATGGGGGCCAACATCTTATTATAAAGAACCGTCGGTTCAAATGCATACCATATAGGATCTATTTTCTTCCGCTCCAAATTCAAATCAAATCCACCAAACCTTTCCAATGTCTCGTAGTCCAGCCAAGCTTCCGCAGACGATCCTCCATGTGCCGATTGTACCAATCCAATAGGTATATCAGCCAACTCATGTAATTTTTCCCCAAATATATAACCTACTACACTAAATTCTTTCACATTGTCTGGACTTGCAGAAGTCCATTTTCCATCAATCGTCAAAGTATCAGAAGCAGAAATAGCATATCCGTTATTAACTCTAAACAAGCGTATCCCCTTATGCTTACAGCGCAACAGTATTTTCTGGGCATCTTGCACCGGCTGATCCGGATTCCCATGAAAATTCATCTGCATATTACTTTGCCCACCAACAAACCAGACATCACCAATAAGAATATCAGAAAGCAAAATCGAATCTTGGGCAGAGCAGATAGATACGGTATAAGGCGTATAACCGGCTGACGGGGTTTTCACTTTTACTTCCCAACGTCCTTTCTCATTCACCTTACTTTCAAGCATTTTATTATCCCAACCGAAAAAAATATTCACTTTTTTGTTTGGTTCGCCCCACCCCCAAAATATAACATCTGCATTTTGCTGTAATACCATACCTGAAGCAAATATCGGAGACAGCCTTAACGAGTTCTGTGCACTCATAAAGAGTGCACAGAAATAGAAAAGCAAAGAAATCAGATAAAACTTCTTACTCATAACTGATCATTTATTAGTTTTAAAACCCAAGTATTTAAGTTTACCCCATGACTTATTGGGCATATTTCCTAACCACAAATTCAGAGTTCCTCCTTTTGCAAAGTCCACATGGTCGAGTTGTGCATAAATCCAGTCCGTACCATTCAACTCAGCTTTCTGGATATAACAATTATCGGCAGAATTATTATGTACATTAATTACAAACTCATCACCTGAATAATAATCCTTATTCAGCTTTATCGTAATCTTGTCAAATATAGGGGAAGTTATATCATAATAGGGACTATCGTACTCTGTCCCAGTAACACTAAACAACCCCAATGACATTAATGCACTTACAGCTCCCATCTGTCCTTCATCTTCATCATGTCCTCCATATCCTTTATCCGGAGTGATGCCACCATAAGCATGTTCCTTAACCTGACGTACCCAATATTGGGTCAACCATGGCTGTCCGCCATAAGTAAACAAATGCGCATTAGAGCACCCCGGTTGGTTAGCATAGCTTACATATCCTCCACTATAAGCATGTACAAAATCAGTCGGACGCGCTTGTTCAAATGCATAATTTAGTTTTTCGCAAAACGCGTCTCCACCTCCCATTAATTCAACCAGTTTGGGTAAATCATGGGAAACCGACCACGTGGCCTGCCATGCGTTAGCTTCAACCCATCCTTGCCCGTTCAACGGATCGGTATGCAACCATTCTCCATTTTCCTTTTTGGGAAGAATCAATCCTATATTTTTATTAAATAACGGAGTCCAGGCACGAGAACGTTTCTCATATAATGCCGCATCAGATTTCTTTCCCATACGCAATGCCATACGGCTTAATCCCCAATCTTGGAAAGCCCATTCCAATGTTTTACCCGCATTGCCGGGACAATATCCTTTTTTAACATAAAATTTCAAGTCATCTGCGCTTTCATAACTCATCATTCCTCCCGGAGCATGGTTACGTTTAATTGCTTCATATGCATGAGAAGGCTTGGTTTTCTTCATCAGGTCTTTCATATATGTACTTACCAGCATGTTTGTAGCCGGACATCCTGTCATAATGAATGAATATCCCCCTGAGCAGGCTCCACGAGGCAACAAGCCTCCATTGTCCGCATATTGTATCAAGCAAGCACTCAAATCATCCAGAACCTCCGGCCAAGCCAATCCCCATAATATATTCAAATTCCATTGTGTCAGCCACAGGCCATCAAAGCCGTACATATTGAACGTTGGCTTTCCGGTCTTATCCATTGGAACACGACGTATTTTCATCGGTGCTGCAGTACGTTTGTTTACATACGGACCTGCCGTATAATCAGGATAATAACCATTAACATCAGTAATTTTATGACGTCCCAAAAGGGCATGCCACAAATCTGTATAGAATTTTATGTGTTGTGCTTGACTTCCACCTTCTACCGCAATACGGCCAAACATTTCATTCCATATATCACGCGTATCTTTACGTATTTTTTCAAAATCCCAATGCGGTAATTCTGTATTCAAGTTCTCAATGGCATTATCCACTGTCGTATATGAAAGTGCTATTTTGAACAACACCTCACTTCCTTCCAATTCTCCAAAATCAAGGACCATACCTGCATTATTACCGGAAATAGCCTCTACATCCGGATTGATTCCTTTCTCACTCCATCCATCTATTTTCTTTATCGGAACACTACAATCAAGGACAAAACAAAGTTTAAGGCTGTCTGGGCCTCCCCAGAAACGTTCGGTCGTCATAAATTCACCTACAATACGCTTATCACTAATACGCAATAACGCCCCTTTATCCATAGAACAATTACCTAATACACTACCTATATCTACCAGTAGTTTGGCATTCTTGTCAGATGTATAATTCAAACGATAAAATGTCACCCTATCAGTTGCCGTATATTCCACCCACGTCTTATATCTGTCAAGAAACAGACGATGATACCCCGGCTGAATAATTTCACTTTCATGCTTGAATTCCGATTTCCATCCATCCATTCCTTGAGTCGGATTTACTCCACCGGATACCGGCATTATATTCGGTCCGGACACCATCCACTCATTAACTTGAGAGAAACCTAAGACCTCATTAAAGTTATAATTATATCCGCCGCCACCTTGGTTTTTGTTGCGGGTAAAAGCATGCGCTGCCACCATTCCAAAAGGGCGAGCTGCCGGAGTGCAATAGAACCAGCGCCCTCTTGTCGTTTCAATATAAGGATCTACCCATTCTACATATTCTGTATTCTCACCACGAGTACGGAATACTTCTATTTCGGATAAACCTATATTTTTTCCTGCGCCATCAGTTGCCTCAAAACGAACCCATTTTATTTTCTTAGATGGAAAACAAACTTCTTTAGGACTTCCATCATTAGGGATTGCCGTAACACTAACTTTTGATCCATCACTAAAGTGTAATGTTCCCCCGGCAAGATGCTCCAATTCCGATACTCTGTCATATAGTACTATCCGGTCAACATCTATTTCATTGTCCCAGTCCAATTGAGCCCATGGTAAGTGCATAACTCCCCATGAAGTCACGCTTCCTTTGCATGCCCACTCTCCCTCATTAGCATACATAACCTTACCATCCACCAAATTACGCGCCTCGAATCCGATTCCCAATATATCCGAAACTGAGACTTTTGCCTGAGGAGCTACATTATCTTGACCAGCAAACATTGCCAAGGGCATTATGCTCCCTATCAATGAGGTCACTATCTTTCTTAAAGTTATTTTTGTCATACCTATTATCTCTTTTATTTTACAATTTTCTCAACCGGCACCCATATAAAACGAGGCTGATACAAAGAAGCCTTCTCAAACAATTTCGTCATGCTATATGTATTTACATTATAACACATTAAAACCTTACCGTCTTTTCTATATTGAGGATGTACCATTGCATTATAGGTCATCATACTGTCTACCTCAAAGCCACTCTCCTCCACCTTATAAAGCAGTTTTTCATTACTAAATGGTCCTTCCGGCTTGTCTGCAATAAAGGAATAGATATCTTTCACATTCCCCGAACGGTCTTGTGATACCAGTGCTATCTTTTCTTCCAGTTCTACAACATTAAACTGCTCGGAAACACTTTTCGTAATCCCTGCTATTCTTTGTGATTTTCGGGCATCAGTCTGCCATTCGGCTCCGTCCCAATAAGAAAAGTCCACCAATTTATCATTTATCAGCTTTGCTTTTGATACGTGTACTTCTGCCATCCCCATAGCATCAGCCCTTGTTCCATATACATATATTTCTCCTTTATATGGAAGTACTGCATGCCCGTAATGTACATTGTTTTCATTGGCAGCCTTGAAGTTTTCCTTATCAATAATCTTCATAGTTTCCACATCCAAACGGAAATAATCACAGCACAGATATTCGAAACCGAAAGACCCTTCTCCGACTTTATGGAACTTAGACATAAATAAATGAAGAATTCCGTTTTCTACAAATCCATGACCGGGCCAGTACCAAACCGGACTCTTCCCATCTTGATCTGCCTCAATGAATGCCAACGGATTTTCTTTTGTTCCACTATATAAAGTTTTCAGTTGTCCATTCTTGTCAATAATTGTAAATGTATTGCCTATTACAAATTTTGTGTCTTTTGCCCGCTTGTCGTTTATAACATCACCAAAGAAAGAATCCCCCCACATAAACAAACTACGCCCGTCTTTCAAGTCGATTGATATACTTCCGTCCCCTCCGGTGATTCCCCCACCTAATCCGGGCATTAACCTCTCACAAAAAGCAGAATCAAACTCAACGACCGGATCCACAACTTTCTGTTCGGAATTTCCCCGGCAAGCCGCTAATGAAAACAGCAAAGAAAAAATCATTATCTTTTTCATGGTACTTCTTTTGGACAAGTCGGAGATTGAAAATAATCTCCGACTTATAATTCTAATTAATACTATTGATTATATCCCTCATTTTGAGTTATTTGCCCTTGTGACAAATCTCTCTCACGCTGCGGAATAGGGAACTTTACATGATAAAGTTGCGGGGTTGCATCCGGTTTGGCAGCTTTGATGATATCCACAAACTCCTGTGGTGTACACATTCTTGTCAAGTCGAACCAACGATGTCCTTCCATTACAAACTCATGACGATATTCTTCAAGCACTACTTTTTTGAACCCCTCGTAATCTGTCGGTAAATTGTCGGAAGCCAATCCGGCCCTGTCTCTCACTTTCTTTATAGCTTTCACTGCATCCGGCGTTGGCCCTTGATTAATCGCATTCAGTGCCTCAGCCTTAATCAGATACATCTCTGCCGTACGGATAGCTGGGAAAATTGCATCTGTACTATTTCCTTTAGGCTCAGCCTCTTGATCCCAGTACTTAAATACATAAGGTTCTGCAAACTGTTTAACGGTTCCATCTTGATAAGTAACACTACGTTTTAAGACTACAGGCAAACGTGCATCATTAGCATTAAAGCTGCTATATAAATTTTCCGTTGCACTTTCCCAACCTTGTGCATTATCCACTCCATCCATATTAGGAAGCAATCGAACCAAGAATTGAGCTCCAGCCCAACCATCACTCAATGAAGCGCTAAAATTTGCTCCCCATATAATTTCACTATTAAAACGATTACTAATCTTGAACAGATCTGCATAATTTTCCAACATTGGGAATTTTGGTATTACAGCATCTGCTTTTTTAACGGCAAGTTCATAATACTCAGTATCATTGTGCTCAGCTGCATAAGTCAAATAGACTCGTGCCAATAATGCCGACGCAGACTCTGGATAAGGTCTTCCACCGCCATATCTTGGTGAATACTTCAAATCAGTTTCAGCTGTTATCAAATCCTCAAAGATCAATTTATAAATCTCGTCTTTGGATACCCGGACCATCGATCCTTCGTCTGCACTCTCCAAGTTATGTTCTCGTAGAGGAACATCACCGAACATACGAATCAAATCGAAATACATCATTCCTCTAAAGAATTTAGCCTCTGCTATCAAATGTTTCTTCAAAATATCGTCCATATCAATAGCCGGAACTTTATCTATCACCACATTACAACATTTAATGGTCTGATAGAAATCCCGCCAAAGCAACTCAACCGGTTCATTGTATTGGTCTATCTGCATGTTGTCAACAGACGTGTATTGAATACTTGCCTGCTGGCTGTTTGCATTATCAGAAAACAAATCCTGAAGAACCCAATAATCATTATAAAAGACTCCACCATAGTTTTTGTCCCACAAACCACCTGGAGAATACCCCATAATCAAATAATTATAAATCGCATTGGTAGCAGAAATAGCATGCTGTTCTGTCCGATAATAACTTTCAGTCGTAATTTGTCCTTTGGGAACTTCATCCAAAAATCCTGAGCATGAACAGAATGTAAAAGTTCCACAAAATAAAGCTGCTAATATATATTTTTTCATAATAAAATTTCAGTTAAAAGTTCATTCTTAAACCAAATTCATAAGATTTAGACATCGGATAAGAACCATAGTCTGCACCCATTGAAAGATTATTGTTCGCAAAACGGCTCACCTCAGGATCATATCCTGAATAGTCAGTGAATGTATGTATATTTTTTAGTCCCGCAAAAATAGTCAATCCCTCACAATAGAACTTCTTTATGATATTTGCCGGGAAAGTATAGCTCAACGTAATATCCTTTATTCTTAGATAGGAACCATCCTCTACATAATGATCTGACAAAATATTCCCCGCAGTTTTGGTTGTTGCACGAGGATATAAGTTTGTCGGATTATCAGGGGTCCAACGATTCAAAGCTGCAGTAGAGTTATTCTTGTATCCATCGAAGCTCTCCAAAGAAAACTTATTGAAGTTGACAATCTCATTCCCCACAGCTCCTTGCAAATAGACAGTCAATCCTAATGAAGAGTTATTTCTCAATTTAAAATTGAATGTATTGTTAAAGCCAAAAGTAAAGTCCGGATTGGCATTTCCCAGAATGAACAAATCGTCCTCATTAATAACATTGTCATCATTTTTATTTACATACTTACGATCACCATGACGTAATGTTTTTCCTGCAAAAAATGGGATTCCGGATAAATCCTCGCCTAATTGAACAATGCCATCGGTTTTATAACCGTAAATAGTTCCAATAGGTTGGCCTTCGGTTATTTCAGTCCAATAAGTGATACCCAAAATGGAATTACCTCTAAGATTTTCCTGACTTCCCGCTAAATTGGTGATTTCATTTTTATTGTATCCAAGTGTAAAATCCATATTCCAACTGAACTTACCAGCAAACGGAACTGCACCCAATGTCACTTCAAAACCTTGATTCATTAAATTACCTACATTGCTCACTACAGAATCATAACCGGTATTAAAAGCAACCGGCATGGTCAGCAACAAATCGCGAGTTTTTTTATAATAGTAGTCCGCAGTCAATGTCAGTCGGTTTTTAAACAACCCCAAATCAATACCCACATTAACTTGAGAAGTCGTTTCCCATTTCAAATCTTGATTGCTTAATGTAAAAGGAGTAAGCCCCTTTACTATTTCAGTATTGCCAAAATAAGCCTCTGCATTATACATCAAACCTTGCGAGCTATAAGGGGGAATACCTTCATTACCCACAATACCATAACTTGCTCTTAATTTTAAATTAGAAACAGCTTTCATTTCTTTCATGAAGTTCTCCTCTGAAACTCTCCATGCGCCAGCAACGGAGGGGAAAAAGCCATACTTATTGCCTTTACCAAATTTGGAAGAACCGTCAACACGTCCGGTCAAAGTTAACAAGTAACGTCCTTTATAACCATAGTTGATACGGGCCAAGTAAGAAAGCATTTGCCATTCTGCAATTCCTGAATTTGCCGCTTGGCGCAATGCACCTGATTGGATAGAATTGAACCCTAAAAACCCATCTTCAAAATCAGCTGTTGAAACAGACGAGTTTTCGGAAACGAATGCTTGGGCCGTCATACCACCCAATACGCCTAGTGTGTGATCACCAAAAGTCTGATTATAGTTAACCGTATTTTCCCACACCCAATTGTAGCCATCACGATTTCCTATATTCGCATAGCCGCCATTCGATTCTGCGCGCTTCAGTTCTCCGGCTCCAAAAGATTGGTCCTTGATATAGAAATAATCTACACCGATACTAGTCTTGAATGTTAGATCCTTAATCGGCATATATTCCAAGAATGCGTTTGCCAATGTACGGAAAGATGTATTTCTATTCTTTGCCTCTAAAGCATCTTGGACCGGATTACCTACATTGGGAGATTTCATGTTATTTTCATACGTGTAATTTCCCTCAGAATCTCTTACAGGAAGTCCCGGATTCATTTCAAGCGCCCAAGAGGTTACGCTAGAAGCAAAGCCTCCTTCTGCATTAGTAACTACACCGTTCGAACGACTATAACTCAAGTTGGTTGATATACCGGCTTTTAACCATTTATTGATTTGTTGGTTCAAATTCACACGAAAACTTCCCTTACCGAAATCCGATCCTATGATAATACCATCTTGCAACAACAAATTACCAGAAATGAAATAAGTCGTTTTATCATTACCGCCCGAAACTGAAATATCATAATTCTGCATCGGAGCTGTACGGAATATTTCATCTTGCCAATCTGTATTGATTTTCGACAGATTATTCAAACCGGCAAAAACAGGATTACGTTCTACTCCATCGTTATCGGCTACCTCATTTGCTAATTCCGCCAGTTGAACAGAGTTCAACATATCCATCTTCTTTGTCACTTGTTGCAAAGTAAACTTTGCACCAATAGAAACTTTCGGCTTACCGCTCTTGCCCTGCTTCGTAGTTACTAATACAACACCATTTGCTCCGCGTGCACCATAAATGGATGTGGCAGAAGCATCTTTCAAAATTTCAATTGACTCAATATCATTAGGATTAATATTAGTCAACGGATTCAATGCAGGATTCTGTAAAGCACCCGTACTGAATGAAGAAGCATCGCTAATCACAGGAATACCATCAATAACATAAAGCGGTTCATTGTTTCCATTGATAGAGCTAGTACCACGAATACGAATTGACGTCCCCGCACCCGGTTGACCAGACGTATTCAATACTACCACTCCAGCCGCACGTCCTTGCAACCCCTGGTCTAAAGAAGTTACCGATGTGGCTGCCAACTCGTCAGATTTAACCGTAGCAACCGCTGAAGTCAAATCACTTTTTTTCTGCACACCATATCCAACCACTACAACTTCTTCCAAGAGTTCAGCATCATCACGCAATACAATCTTAAAATCCGTTTTTGGCGTATTCATTTTTATTTCCTGCGTTTCATAGCCTACAAAAGAGATTTCAATTACTGCCTTATCGGATACCGACAAAGTAAATTTACCATCCAGATCGGAAATAGTACCATTAGACGTCCCTTTCACAATGACAGAAGCTCCAATTATCGGCTCACCGCTTTCGTCACAAATCGTACCTTTTATGTCTTTCATACCAGTCTGAGCCAAAACGATTCCACTCAACAGCATGAAAGAACAAACAACTATTGCTTTAATAAAATTCATGTTTTTCATATTTTTTTTATTTATAAGATCCCGGATTACAAGTATCTATGATATAATTATCAGGATTTTCTCCTCGATAAGGAGTAAAATCATCAGTCTTGGATACAGGCTCATAGGTTTCCATCACAACTTCATCCGTTGAAAAATCCGGTCCCAGCCCTGCGAGGTTCTGATGGCTTTCCAAAATCATTTTCCTGTCAGCCAACTGTACTACTTTATATTTTGTTATCATCGGAGAAGCAGTATTAAAAACACTATACTTTACCATGTACAGATATTCCACTTTTGCTCCAGCCTGGTCTACATCCCATGAACAACATGCATTCAGTTTCTCCAATCCTATTGCTGAGAATACAGTTCCCCAATCCCATTCTAAAGTCAAGTCCGGATTAAAGCGATAAACATCATCTTTCAGATCCGGAGTAGCCCAATCCTCTCCTTGTATAATCTGCTGAACCAATTTCCAGTCATATTTCAGCAATAAAGGAACTTCCGCCAAATCTACTGTAAGTACCAAATCCGAGGCATCTACCAATAAATTGTTAGCATTCATTCCATAGAAAGAATAAACTACTACACCAGTTTCATCCCCTGCAACGACTTCTTCTTGGAAAGTATAAGGGAATTCAATGTCTTTTACATTCAACTCTTTTTTATAGTCTACCACCTCTTTCCCCGAAATAGATTTCTTTACAACTATTTTAGAAAAACTTTCCGGATCAGATAATGATATTTGTACAGAAGCCATATCACCAATTTTCACCTTTCCTTCATAAGAACTCAATGTGAGAGCAGTTCCACTTCCACTTTCGTCATTACAAGCAATAATGACAGACAGCATTATTCCTAAAACAAACGGAATAAACAAATTTTTCTTTAGTGTTTTCATAATTACATTATATAGTTAATTATCTATTGATTGCAATGCATATGCATAAGCCCCACGCATGATAGAGCAGCTTGTTCCTTCCCGACTACACAATACGGCAATTCGTTTCGAATAATTATAAGGAACCTTAATTTCCGTACCGGGAATGTATACCTCCCTATCGCAAGGAGCAAGAAAATCCTTTCTCTCAACCTCATCTTCCCAATTATAAACATCCATTTGTACACAAGGGAAAGTTTCTCCAGAGAACATGGAAACAGAGGAACGCAGTTCTGCTATCAATGCCGGGAGAATATAGCGCGAAGCTCCTGCCAATCCCCCTCCAATCACAACTAGACCATCTACAATATTCAGTGCCGAGGCTATAGCGCTACCCGCCATTTCTCCCATTTCACCAAAGCTTGCCACCGCTGCCTGCCGGTCTCCTTCCTTTATTCCCTCAGCAATATCAAATATATCTTTGGGAGTCAGACTCTTATCTTTTACGCCAGATAACTCAGCATAGACACGCTTCACCGCACGAATACTGACACTTTCTTCAGCTATCATATTAGGATATTTCTTATTACGCATTAGCCATGTATCCCCACCACAACCATTGTCACCGTTAAGTAAACAGTTGTTGATAACCACTCCTGCCCCAAAACCGGTACCTAAGGTTATTCCTAGCAAATTCTTATATTCACGCGTATTTCCTGAAATAGAAAGCTGCTGATTTACCATAGGGAGTGCACCCGATAAGGCTTCTCCATAGGCAAACAAGTTACCATCATTTTCTATAAATACCGGAATCCCATAGTGATGTTGTAGGAAAGGGCCTAATGCAACTCCATTCCGAAAAGAAGGAAAATTAGGAAGATTTCCTCCTATTACTCCATTCCTATAATCTGCAGGGCCAGGAAAAGCAAAACTGATAGCAACTGGTAAAGTTTCCAATTTCTTCATTACAGTATCGAAACCTGCCAGTAAGTTAGCAAGGCACTTGTCCAAGTTATCCGAAACAGATGGAAAACTAATCGGAGCTATAATCTGGCTATTCCCCTGAATGGCAGAAAAAACGAAATTTGTTCCTCCTGCATCCAACGTTAATACCACACGTTTATCATATTCATACATAATATTAGATTTCTTTGAAATAAACTTTGAAATTACTTAGAAACGCACGTATGCTTTTATTGTTACACACTCTTTGCCCTCTGCTTTACCATATGGGCGAATCGTATATTCCTTTGCACAAGCCGGAATAATAAAAGTTTCCGCATAGTGAACAACAAATGGTTCAAAAGCTCCGGACGGACTTTCAATGACAGCTTCTTCCCCTTCAAGCAAGTTAAACACGTTCACACTATTATTGGTACTATGAAGAACCGGTTCGGTGAAACGATGCCTACGTGTTTCAATGAACTCATTTTCATGCAATCCAGTACGTTCTTCTATCCAGCCCTCGCCTTCTGCTATCCGAGTCACATGATTACGCAAACGTTCATATACATAGTCTGTATCTCTATTCCAATTGATAACATGCTTACCACGTTCCACATTTATAGGGCGCGGCTTTCCATCTAATCCTAAGCGTTGCCAATCCCAGAGTTTGAATGTAAACAAGTTTGGAGTCGAACTAATTTCAAGCACCATGCTATTTGAACCAGAACAATGAATCGTTCCGCCAGGAATCAGAAAATGATCGTGTTTGCGAGCGGGAATTTTATTTACATACTTCTCTGCATCAAAAACAATTTCTCCACGTTGAGCCTTTTCCAAATCGTCAATCATAGCCTTACCATCTACTCCATTCTTTACACCCAAGTAAACAACAGCATCTTCTCCCGCATCAAGTAAATAATAACTCTCGTCCTGTGTATAACACATGCCAAAATTGTCACGAATAAACTGAGTTGTAGGATGAACCTGCAAACTCAGATTTCCCCCTCCCATTGTATCAAGAAAATCAAAACGGATTGGGAAATCTTTTCCAAAACGTGCCTCTACCGGTTCACCTAAAACTTCCTTACTCTTCAATAAAACCAAATCCACAGAGGGTAATTCAAACCGTACTCCATTTACCTCAAAATATAAGCTATTCTCTTCAGGAACACAGTCAAAACACCAACCAAAATTCTGCTTACTACGATCCAAATCACAAACATCTTTCATCCACTGTCCACCCCATGGAGCCGGATCGAAAAACGGAACTACACGAAAAGGTCCGGAAGCCGTTTTCTCTATACCACAAAAGAATGTTTCACGATCAATCATTTTAGGATGTCCGGCAATATGCGTATCCAACCAAAAATCAACTTTCGTAAACAGCGTATCTTTATAATGATCACAAATACGCCAATCGTTAAAATATCCGCGCTTATACTGCAAAGAGACAGGTTCTTCCCGGTTATCAATACCCAAAGCCTTCACTTCATGACGACGGAAACGCTGCTGTATTTCCCAACGGGCCATATCCGCATATACCAACGTTGCTTCAGGTGCAACCAAAGCAGCACCCGTACCTATTATAATGACAGGAATATCCAACTCTGCAATTTTTTTCCTTGCAGCGTCCAATTTCTCCATATCAAAATAATCAGTCAAGCACAAATTTGTTACATAACCAAACAATACATCGGTTGTCATAAAGCGCTCCGTCATTTGTATCAACATACTCTCCGACTTATACAAATCACGTACCAATATTATTTGCGCGGAGATTTTTGTCAGTTCCCCCACCAATTCATCCTCATAAACTCCTGTATAACAATCAACAGCAAGAATACGATTTTCTTTTATCTTACCCTCTAAAACACTACGGATATCACTCCATCCCTGCATAATATTACCATTAATCATCGTAACAGGGAATTTGTCATAATTTGATTTTCTCATGAATTACAATACTTTGTTTGAACATATATTATTTTGCGCAAATATATAGAATATATTATTATCACAAAAGATTTGCGCATTTTTTTTTTTATTCTTATCATTGCAAAAGGAAATAAAGGTAAATAACTATGCAGATAGATCACAATAGCAGCAAACCCCTCCATGCACAAGCAGAGGAGATCCTTCGCAATCTAATTGATTCTGAAGAATATAAAACAGGCAAATACCTGCCTAATGAAGTAGAACTTTCACAAAAGCTGAATATTTCTCGAAATACGCTAAGACAAGCTATCAACAAACTTGTATTTGAAGGTTTGTTGGTACGTAAAAAAGGAGTAGGTACAAAAGTTGCACAAAAAGGGATCTTGGGAGGAGTAAAAAATTGGTTGAGTTTTTCTCAAGAAATGAAGATGCTAGGTATAGAGATACGCAATTTCGAGCTACACATTAGCCGGAAAAAACCAACAGAAGATATTTGTAACTTTTTTGAGATAACTCCCAATACTTCCCCTAAGTGTATCGTACTGGAAAGAGTACGAGGAAAGAAAGAGTATCCATTTGTTTACTTCATCTCCTACTTTAACCCAAGTACCCCCTTAACCGGTGAAGAAGATTTCACACGTCCTTTATATGAGTTATTAGAAAAAGACTACAACATTATTGTAAAGACAAGTAAAGAAAAGATTTCTGCCAGACTTGCAGGAGAGGCCATTGCAGAAAAACTAGATATCAAACCAACTGCTCCCATCCTGATTCGGGAACGTTTTGTTTACGATATTAACCAAATACCTATTGAATATAATATAGGCTATTACAGAGCAGACAGTTTTACTTATACAATAGAAGCTGAAAGATAAACAGAAGGAAAGCCCTAAAAGACTTTTTTGCAGTGTTGCGAATCCTCCCAAAGATTATTAGGCATATAACTAAAAAAGGAAGTTAACTTCATGCCAAGCATGATATTAACTTCCTTTTTTTATGATGTTAACTTATTGGTTAGTATTCAGTTAACTCATTACAAACTATCAAGTTAACTGAATATCCTGTAATTTATTTTTTCACCTTATTTCTTAACCGGAGATGAATATCTGGCATTCAGACCTTCCAAGATTTCGCGAGTTATATTATAAATACTGTCAGCATACAACAGATTATCAAAACCAGTATTACTGATAATCATGCTATAACCTCTCGTTTTATTATACTCTTTCAGGAAAGCATTGATAGAGTCACGCAATTGCAGACTGTTTTTTTCGTTTTCGCTCATCAGTTCTGACTGCAATTTATTACCCAAGTTCTGCAAGTCCTGCTCCAATTTAGCAATACGGTTGTATTCTTGTTGGGCACGTTCCTGTGTGAGGTAAGCATTGTTCTGAACTTTTGTCTGGAACTCTTGTTTCTGGCGGTCAAGATCTTTGGCTTTCTGGTTCAAAGTCAAACGTACATTCTCGCTCTTCTTCACCATTGCTTCATTCAAATCGACGCAATAGTTATATTTAGCCAAAAGCGTATCTATTTCTACATAAGCGATTTTCATTCCGGACAATCCGGCTGCTTGTGTTGAAGCATTTGCTGCTTGATTATCTGCTTTACCAGCGCATTGAGAAAATAAAACGATTAGTGCAAGAGCTGCCAAACCGTTTACGAGGTAGTTTAATCTCTTCATAATTTGTAAAAATATTGTTTTTAGTTTATTTAGTTCATACTATCGTTTAAGGTTTTCTCCAGTTCATCAATAGAGAAACGGCTTTTCTTCTGTGCCTCTCTGTCTTGCGACTGTACGCACCCGATTCCTCTATCCCGCATCGCTTTATTGCCGCTAACGTGTCCGTTAGGAAACTTGCCGCCTTTCACAAAAAAGACCTTTACTCCCAATAAAACAATGCAAATAGCAACTATTAACAAAGTTATCAATAATGTACCGAGCATTTCCATTAATTTTGTTGCACAAAACAGAATACCATTCGGTAAAAAGCATTTGAAATTTGTTTTTACTTTCGGCTTACACTGTTTTGTGGGTGCAAATATAGGGCTTTGGTTGGACTAAGCATCCTTTTTTACTCTAAAAAAAGAGAAAGGGAAATAAAATAGGCAACCAATTTAACCAACTTTAGCAATACGAGGTTAATTTGTACAAGAATTGAAATTTAAAAACAGAAGATTAGAATACACATCAAGGGTATCCTAACCTGCTATAAACTATAAGATATGGAAAAAAAAGACTTGAAACCGGCCGGCGTATTCCACTATTTTGAGGAAATATGCCAAGTTCCGCGTCCTTCCAAAAAGGAAGAAAAGATTATCGCTTTTCTAAAAGCATTCGGAGAGAAACATAAGTTGGAAACAAAGGTAGATGAAGCCGGAAACGTACTGATTAAGAAACCGGCTACACCGGGTATGGAGAACCGAAAGACCGTCGTACTGCAATCTCATGTGGACATGGTATGCGAAAAAAACAACGATGTTGAACATGACTTCCTCACCGACCCTATTGAAACAGAAATAGACGGCGAATGGCTGAAAGCCAAAGGGACCACGCTGGGAGCCGATAACGGTATCGGTGTAGCAACCGAACTGGCTATTCTTGCCGACGACAGCATTGAACATGGCCCCATCGAATGTCTGTTCACTGTCGATGAGGAAACCGGACTGACCGGTGCTTTTGCCTTGCAAGAAGGTTTTATGAGTGGCGATATTCTCCTGAACCTCGATTCCGAAGACGAAGGAGAGCTTTTCATCGGCTGTGCCGGTGGCATAGACTCTGTGGCCGAGTTTACTTATCGGGAAGTGGATGTACCTTCCGGATATTTCTTCTGCAAGGTACAGGTTAAAGGACTTAAAGGCGGACATTCCGGTGGTGATATTCATTTGGGACGCGGCAATGCCAACAAGTTATTGAACCGCTTCCTGAACCGGACTTTCAAAAAATACGATGCATATCTCTGCGAGATAGACGGAGGTAACCTACGTAACGCCATTGCACGCGAGGCACATGCCGTTATAGCCATCCCCGAAGCCGACAAACACGCGCTGCGCACTGACCTAAACATATTTACTGCGGAAGCAGAAGCAGAGTATGCAGTAGCCGATCCTGATTTACAGTTCACACTTGAATCAGAATCCCCCCGTACAAAAGCCATTGACAAAGACACTGCCAATCATCTGCTGCAAGCTCTTTATGCCGTTCCTCATGGAGTATATGCTATGAGCCAGGATATTCCGGGCCTGGTAGAAACATCCACCAACTTGGCATCCGTAAAGATGAAACCGGGTAATATTATCCGTATTGAGACAAGCCAACGCAGTTCTACCGAATCTTCCAAACAAGACATCGCCACTATGGTACGTACCGTATTCGAAATGGCAGGGGCCAACGTTTCTTTCGGCGACGGCTATCCGGGCTGGAAGCCCAATCCTCACTCGGAAATTCTGGAAGTGGCAGCGGAATCATACAAACGCCTGTTCGGTGTAGATGCCCAAATCAAGGCTATCCACGCCGGATTGGAATGTGGATTATTCCTCGACAAATATCCCTCTTTGGATATGATTTCCTTTGGTCCGACTTTACAAGGAGTACACTCTCCCGATGAACGGATGCTTATCCCCACCGTACAGAAATTCTGGGATCATCTGCTGGATATATTGAAGCATATCCCTGCCAAACATTAATGGACATACCAACAATGGAATATAAAGAAAAGATGCGGAGTGACAGAAGAAGTGCTCCGCTTCTTTTTATTCCTGCAGCCGCTCTGGTCTTTCTCGCTTTCTTGTCATCTGCTCCGCTATACGGACAAATAAAGAAAGACACACTCACTTTTCGCATCATGGGCTACAACGTAGAGAATTTGTTTGATTGCCGCCATGATACTCTGAAAAACGATTACGAGTTCCTACCGGATGCCGTCCGTCACTGGAATTATTTTAAATACAAGAAAAAATTAGATGCCATTGCACGTGTCATCATTGCCGTAGGTAAATGGACACCACCTGCATTAGTGGCGCTCTGCGAAGTAGAGAATGACAGTGTGCTGCATGACCTCACACGTTACTCCATCCTGCGGGAGGCCGGCTACCGTTATGTCATTACCCATTCCCCCGATGAACGAGGCATTGATGTGGCATTACTTTATCAAAGAGGAATGTTCAAACTACTTTCCAGCCAAAGCCTTCCGGTAACCGGACTTCACAAAAGCAGCCGTCCTACACGCGACATACTTCATGTAAGCGGCTTACTTTTGAACCGCGACACTTTAGATGTATTCGTCGCCCATTTCCCATCCTGTTCCGGCGGAGCAAAAGCATCCGAACCTTATCGCCTGCTGGCAGCACAAAGATTGAAAAATGCAACAGACAGCCTGTTTCATGTCCGCACCCATCCTCAAATTATCATCATGGGCGATTTCAACGACTATCCCGGCAACAAGTCTGTGCAAAAGATACTAAAAGCCGGAATGCCACCCGCAGAAACAGACTCACTGAAATCTCAAATGCTTTATCACCTTTTGGCAAGGAAAAGCGCTGCAAACACGCATTTCGGAAGCTACAAATATCAGGGAGAATGGGGGTTGCTCGACCATATCATCCTTTCGGGCAATCTGCTAACGGCAACTTCCCCTCTATATACCGCAGAAGACAAAGCCGATGTTTTCCATGCTCCCTTTCTTCTGACCGAAGACAAGAAATACGGAGACAATCAACCTTTCCGTACCTACTATGGCATGAAATACCAGGCGGGATACAGCGACCACCTTCCCGTATGGGCAGAATTCAGGTTACTATATTAGTCGGAATACTGATACAGTTTCAAATCGAACTTGCCGACCATGACCAACAAATGATCGAATATGTCGGACTGAATACGTTCATATTCTTTCCACACCTTATTACGCGAAAAGAAATAGACCTGAACAGGGACTCCATAAGTTGTAGGTTCTTTCTGGCTGATAATTAAATCCAAATCCTGATTCACCACCGGAAGGCTGCGCAGATAGCGTTCAATATAGATACGATAAAGCTGGGCATTGGTGGGCACTTCTCCTTCTGCCGGCTGATAATCCGCCATCAGAGGAACATCCTTACGAATGACATCCAGCATGTCGGGAGTGCAGAACTTAAGGGTAGTCATATCCAGATAAATGTTCTTATTCACACGACGCCCACCGCTCTCCTGCATTCCGCGCCAGTTCTGAAAAGAATTGTTCACTAATGTATAAGGAGGTACGGTGGAGATTGTATTATCCCAATTACGTATCTTCACCGTATTCAGCGTGATCTCCTCCACTGTTCCATTGGCGGTATCGTTGGGCAGGGATATCCAGTCGCCAATACGCAGCATGTCATTGGCAGAGAGTTGCACGCCCGCCACAAATCCAAGAATACTGTCTTTGAACACCAACATCAGCACAGCCGCCGATGCCCCCAAACCAGCAAATAATGTCATCGGAGACTTATCCAAGAGTACGGCAATTATAATAATCCCGCCGATAAAAAACAACAGCACCTGAAGAACCTGCACAAAGCCTTTCATAGGACGGCTCTTCTGCTTGTCCTTTGCATTATACACATCCAGCATCACCAGCAGCAAGCCGTTGATGGTAAACAGTATTGCAGCAATGATATATACCGCACATATTTTCTGTGAGAAGTCCAAGATTTCCTTTCCCCGTACAAATGCCAAGGGCAATAAAAAATAGACCAATATGCCTGGCAAGACATGAATAAGATGATGCACCACCTTACGTTTCATCAGGAGTGTATTCCACTGATGGGGCACACGTTTCGTATAACGCCTCATCCCTCCCACAAATATAGCCTGACACAGGTAATCCAGCCCTATTGACACACCTATCATCAATACGGCTATAATAGTTTCGTCAAACATATTCGCAAGTTTCGGGTCTATTCCCCAATCAATGAGGATTTCGTTCATCCAGCTTCCTAAGCTCATCATAAGTATCTGTTTTATTAGTTTATCAATACAGATAACAAATGAGGAAGAAAGATGTTTATCAATCCTCGTTTACGGAAAAAGGCGACAAGAAAGACGCTACAACAAGGTTCGTATCAGCGCATAGGCCAGTATACCGAGCACCGTAGCTCCCCCAACCCAAATGGGAACATAAATATGCTTATAATCTTCTTTCCGCTCATACTTGCACAACCGGCTGAAAAGCCAATAGCAGAGAGACGCCCCAGCAAAGCCCACCAAAGCACCTGCCAGCAAGTCCCCCGGATAGTGTACTCCCAAATAAGAACGGGAATAACACGTCAGCAGAGCCCATATCATAATGAACCAGTTCAAGGCCCGGTTGCGGAACAGATAAAACAAGAAGAAAGCTAGTCCGAATGTATTGGCGGCATGGCAGGAAGGGAAGCCATATCGCCCACCCCTATAACCGTTCACGATATGCACAAATTCCGAAACAGGATTCTCCAGATTGGCCGGACGAAGGCGGCACACCAACGGCCGGATAACAGTCGCCCCTATCTGATCGGCAAAAGTAATGGTCAGCGCAATAGCTACGGCACAGCCTATGGCAACTTTCCAATGCAAATTACGTACTATCACATAGAGAATTGCTACGTACAGCGGCACCCAGATCCATTTTCCACTAAAGGCATACATGAAAAAGTCCGCCCACTCCGCACGTGCTCCGTTGATTGCGAGCAACAGGTCGGTATCCATTTCCACCAACCCCGATAAAACATCTGCTAATATCATCCTATCTTTTGGCTATATCGTCATACAATTTCTGCAAATAAGCTTGTCCCCGCAGCAGGTTTTGTCCTTTCTCCGGTCCTTCATCCACAGCAATACCATTCGCTTCATTATTAAATATCAATTGATTGTCAGGCGTCACAAAACCGAAAGCGTCAGGCACAGTGAAAAAAGCGAAATGAGGAGAATCAGGATTGAGCATATCTTTACTGAACGTAAACTCACCATGCGGCAATGACAGTTGCGCCAATAAGGTAGCGGCAATATCCTGCTGTGAACCGTAAACATCCACACGTCCCGGCTCGCGTACTGCCCCGCCCACCATTAACAGAGGAATCTGGTAACGGGCTATTTCAAGATTGCCGATATGTTCGGGATAAGATCCCAAATGATCGGGTACAAACACAATCACTGTATTTTTCCACTGCGGAAGTTCTCGGAATTGCTTTACAAAATCACCGACACAACTGTCCGTATATGCAAAAGCGTTCAGGCGCTTGTTCTCCAAACGGCTGTAAGGAACCTCAAACGGCTCATGGCTGCTGGAAGTCTGCAACACGCGAAAATGCGGTGCATGCTTCTCTGCCTGAGTGCTATCCGTTGCTTCCATCCGCAAATCATCCAGTAAGCGGCGGAGCACAAGGTGATCGTGCACTCCCCACTTGCTCAAACGTTCCGACACCGGAAAGTCCTGGTCGGCAACAATATCCTCAAAGCCGGACGACATCAGATAAGAGCGCATATTGGTGAAGTCCGCGTCGCCGCCATAATAATATTTCGTCTCGTAACCGGCTTTCTTCAAGCTACCGGCAATGGCAGGCATAGACTGCGTCTTACGCGGATACTTCATGATACTGGTGGTGGGTTGTGCCGGGTAGCCACTCAAGATGGCGACCAGTCCGCGATCGGTGCGGAAGCTGTTTGCATAGAAATTGGTGAAAAGCACTCCTTCCTGCGCCAGACTATCCAGCTGCACAGCTACATCCGGCTCTCCTCCCAATGCAGTCATCAATCGAGATGAAAAGCTCTCCAATATTACCAAAAGCACATCGGGGCGCTGTGTTGTAAACAATGAATGCAGGGAGTCCGGGGTTTGCCGTAAAGAGTCGGCCGGTGCAGAATCTTTTCTTAAAACGGCAGGATCCACTAAACCGGAGAATATGCGATCTGCGGCAGCAGCTTCCATAAAGCGATACTGTTTTCCGAAATCCTTTTGTTTGGAAAGAGACTCCATCAGACTGAAAGCCGGATTTATGGCAGCATGGTTCAGACGCAGGTTCGTGCTGAAATACACCTTCCCCGTATTCATGGTAGATACCGTAAACCCGCCACGAATCGGAATGAACAGCAACCCGGTCAGCAGTAACAGGACGCCCGATACTCTCAAACGCCGGTAAGGTACCTTCATCCGTCCGAAAACGGCTTTCCGCAACAGCAACCGATGGAATATTCCATATAAAACCGCCGCATAGACGCCCATTGCAAGAATCCCTCCGACCACCATCCAGACGCTGACGCTCGCCACCGCATCTTTGGGAGAGGAAAAGAAGTAGAACAAAGGGGTAGCATCCAGCCGGAAGCCCCAATATTCATACAATCCCAAATCGACGGTGAATATGACAGAGAGTAAGACAGAAACAAAAATAAAATAGCCGCACCATATACGGCGAAGAAGATTGGACAGCCCCCATGCAGAACCTATAAAAAGTAATCCGGGAACAGCCGTCAGATATCCTGCAAGGGATAAGTCCAGCGGCAACCCATGCCAAATCACACGAAACCATTCCGTCCACGAGGCGCCCTCGTACAAGGTTTGGTAGAAGAACATAAACAACGGCTTCTGCAACATAAATATGCAGACAAACAAAAAATATGTCTTGAGGAATCCTATCAGTCTTTCTTTCATCGAAGTCTTGTCTTAATACAGATTATATTCGGCAAAAATAAACTATTTTATTCTATTTCTCGCCAATATTGGTTAAGAAATGCGTGAAAGATAAGCAGATATGACTTTTTTACCGGTTGCGTTTCAGGTACAGGCGGTCGCTGATCGTAGCGGGAAGTTCATTCTCATAATGGGTTACCATAATCATTGTTTTATCCCGGCGGGCGCAGAAAGCCTCTATGATCTTCTTTACTCGGCGGCGATTGTAGGTATCCAGTCCATGCAACGGTTCGTCAAGAATCAGCAGTTCGGGATCTTTCACGAAAGCGCGTGCCAACAACGCAAGACGCTGTTCGCCGCTGGAGAGTTGCAGGAAAGGTTTATCCTTCAATCCGGCTACGCCAAAAACATCCATCCACCACTCACACACAGCCATTTGTCCGGCATGCGGACGCTTGTACAAACCGATACTGTCATGTAGTCCGGAAGCAACGATTTCAATAGCCGGCAGGTTCTTCAGATAGGCCCGGTGCATCTCCGGGCTGACGTAGCCTATATGTTTTTTTATTTCCCAAATGCTCTCGCCTGTACCGCGCTTACGCCCAAACAGACTGATGTCGCAGGCGTAAGATTGAGGATTGTCTGCACACACCAGACTGAGTAAAGTGGATTTTCCCGCACCGTTCTCACCACTCAATGCCCACTTCTGCCCGCGCATCACCGTCCAGTCCAATTCCTTCAGAATCGTACGGTCATCATAACGGATGCTGACCTTGTTCAGACGGACCACTTCGTCTGAGGTAAAATTCGTATTTTCATACGGAAGGTCCATTATACGCTGCTGCAATTCACCGAAAGAAGCGGCATCTGCCTCAACACGAATAGCATCCCGTTCACGAAAAGTCCGCAAATAGGCGGCACGTTCCATTTTCTCTCCCACCACCCCATTTTCAACGGGAACCACATGAGTGATAAAAGACGGCACATCGTCCAACATAGAAAGAACCAGCACGATTTGCAGGGAAGCAAGTTGGGCCAGCTTTTCCAAAACATTAAACAACAACTCGCGGGTTGCAGCATCCAACCCGATGAAAGGATTGTCCATGATGAGAATACGCGGAGCTGTGAGCAACGTCTTCGTCAACTGAAACTTACGAAGTTCGCCGCTGGAAAGGAGAATAATTTTCTTGTCGAGCATCGGTTCGATACGGAAAAGTCCGAATAGCTGTTGCCTGAGGGCTTCATCTTTCACCTCGCCCAATAATTCGCGCACCAGCGGGGCATCTTCCTGATCGTGGGCGTTCCAACGTTGCTGATAGTAGTAATTGGCATCGGCTGAACCGTAGGTGTCGCGAAAGGCGATGTACTTAATGTTGTCGTAAGCGGTTTGCGTAGCGGAAGGGCGGAAATCATAAGTCAGCACGCCATCACGCAAAGGGTATTTGCCCGTAAGCAAGTCTACCAGCAGGCTTTTTCCGGCTCCGTTAGGGCCTACAATAGCGATGTGTTCTCCGTCGAGAAAGTCGAGCGTGACAGGGTTTGATAAACGGACAAGCGGGTTGCGGGCTACGCCTCCCGCTATATGTAAGGTGTGTTGTTGCATCCTGACGATGGGTTGGGTTTTAAACGGGGCAAAGATAAACAGTTTTTTTATTAACCGAAGCGGGATTGTAAACTTTTTATTTTGTCTTCTTCGGATGTGGCGACTTCCGTATGCAGCAGCTTCCCTATCCAATCTCTTTGTTCATGCGGAATACGGATGAACAAACTATAAGCAGATTTTCCACACGAAGTACAGCGTCAGTTTATCCCCATTAAACTACCGGTTTATTAGGAATAAACTCCAAGTTTATCCCTAATAAACTTGGAGTTTAAACTAAGCAAACAAAAATATACTCTGAAGAAACAGTCAGGTATGCGCTGAAGAAAGAATCAGCGTACACTGAAGCAACAATCAGTACGCCCTAAAGAAGAGCCATATCTCCTGAAGGAATTTTATCTGTCCAGATGTAAGAAATGAAAGTTAGGGGTATATTCCGTTCTCCGGCTTCCTTATTTATAAAAAATCAGCGCCGACTGTGCCGGAACAAATACTTCCGGTCCGTATATCGTCCCCAAGCCCTGCTCACTGATGAACCCGTCTTTGCAGACTACCGTATATCTGCCTTCGGGCACCGGCACTTTGGCTATCTCTTTACGTGAGTTCAATATCACATAAATATCTCCCCACGCGTCTCCACCTGCATTTTCCTTCAAGTGATAGGCCACCACATTGCTGCCCTCAACCGGCAGGAACTCCAGATGTCTGCGAACCAAGTCGGCATCTCCCAAGCGGAAAGCCGGATGGTTCTTACGCAACTGAATCAATCCTTTATAATAAGCGAACACATCGGCATGTTCCATTTTACGCCTCCAGTCGATAGCATTGATAGAGTCAGGGCTTTGGTAGCTGTTATGTATCCCCTTCTTATCGCGCATCACTTCCTCGCCGGCATAAATAAAGGGTACGCCCTGCGAAGTGAACACCGCCGTCTGCGCCAGCTTGTCCAACCGGGCCAGTTCTTCGGGAGTAATACCGGGAAGGCTGGCTTTCAGCCTGTCCACCAAACACATATCATCGTGACAAGACACATAGCTGATCATCTGCGTGGGTTGTTCCGCCCAAGGAGCCTTACTGTAATTCACCTGTCCGTTGTCGACTTGCGGATGCTTGATAGCGCCGACAATACCGAATTTAATGCTTTCTTCCCCTCCCGGCAGTCCGGCAAGGAATGCTCCCTGATGATTATCGTTAAACGGGCCGCGCAATGCGTCGCGCATCTCGTCGGAGAACGCGGCAATACCCGGCATCTTATAAGTATTGGCCTTCATTGCCAGTGAGTCCTGTGGCAACTGAGGAGCCGACGCTGCCCAGCCCTCTCCATAAATAAAGATAGTAGGATCGGCCGCCGTTGCCGCCTTGCGTATCTCATTCATGGTTTCAATGTCATGAATACCCATTAGGTCGAAGCGGAAACCGTCGATATGGTACTCATTTATCCAATGCAAAACAGACTCTATCATATATTTACGCATCATAGGACGGTCACTTGCCGTTTCATTGCCGCAAGCAGAAGCATCCGCAAAACCGCCGTCCGGCTTCTGGCGATAGAAATATCCGGGAACAGTACGCTCAAAATTACTCTCAGAGGTGTTGAAAGTATGATTATACACCACATCCAGCACAACGCGAATGCCTGCTTTATGCAAAGCCTGCACCATTTGTTTGAATTCGCGGATACGCACATCCGGTTTGTAAGGATCGGTAGAGTACGACCCGTCGGGCACATTATAATTCTGTGGATCGTAGCCCCAGTTGTATTTATTCTCGTCCAACTTGGTTTCGTCCACTGAGGCATAGTCATAGGAGGGCAAGATATGTACGTGTGTCACTCCCAGTTCCTTCAAGTGGTCAATACCGGTTGCCAGTTTATCGGGACTGACCGTTCCCGTTTCCGTCATGGCAAGGAACTTACCTTTATTTTTAATGCCCGACGACGGATCTACCGAAAAATCACGATGATGCACCTCATAGATAATCACATCCGCAGGCGACGCCAATGGCGGACGCTGATCCTCTTCCCAGCCTTCCGGATCGGTTTCACGCATATCGATAATGGCGGCACGCTTTCCGTTCACACCTACTGCATGCGCATTGATGCCCGGTGTATCACCCAGCCACTTACCGTCGATTTTCACATTGAAAGTATAGAACTTGCCTTTCAAGTCCTGCTCTACCTTAGCCGTCCACGTACCGTTTTCAGCCGGCGACATGGCCACTGTTTCATAAGCATGCCCGCCGTCTCCCGCATCGTATAGCATCAGGCGCACTTCGTCCGCCGTAGGCGACCAAAGCGTAAACTGCGTGGCGTCCGGACTATATTTCATTTCCGTCAGGCTGCCCGTACGGACAGGATAAAGCTCATAGGAGGTGTATTCTTTCTTCGAGGGGGCGCAACTGACAACTGTTGTCGCAGCTACTCCGATAATGACAAGATCGTTTAGTTTCATGGCAGTATTTCTAAGTATTAAAGTACAAAATATTAAGGTGAGGTTATCGTTTCACTTTACCGGGATTCTTGGCCACAAAGTCCTTCCAACTGTGGTAACCTTTCTCTGCTGCAGGACGCCCCATTTGAAGAAAATGACAGTAAGCGGCGGCAAGTCCGTCGGTGGCATCCAGAAATACCGGCATTTCTTCTTTTGGAAAATGAAGCATGCGTTGCAGCATATCCGCCACTTGTTCTTTGGATGCCTGACCGTTTCCTGTTATCGCCATTTTTATCTTCAACGGAGCATACTCTGTTATCGGAATGTCACGACTCAAAGCCGCAGCCATAGCTACTCCCTGAGCGCGTCCCAACTTCAACATCGATTGCACATTCTTACCAAAAAAAGGCGCTTCAATAGCAAGTTCGTCCGGCAGGTAACTTTCAATGATACTCAACACCCTTTCGTGGATATGGCGAAGTTTCAGATAGTGGTCACCGAACTTACGAAGGTCTATGATGCCCATAGCAATCATCTCAGGCTTTACTCCCGCCACACGCAGCACTCCATACCCCATAATAGTGGTACCGGGGTCAATGCCCAAAATGATTTTTTCCTTTACCGGCTGTATCACACTATCACCTCCATCAACGTCGGAAAACCGATTACTTTATCATTAAAGATTCTCAGTAATTCCTCATTCAGCTTTACGCCCTGCTCCTGATGCCAGTGATGCAGCTTGGCAGAGTTCTCAACTTCAAACTGTACAGAGTAACAGATACTTCCTTCCTCAATATGACTCAGTATGCGTGCTATGCGCGGGGCATACAACGTACCATGTTTTTCTACTTCGAGAAGGTAAAACTCCTGCATCCAGGCAAGGAAGAATTTTTCCTGTCCTTCTTCCACGTGATAGGTCGTATTATATATCAACATAATTTCTTTTTTCATTTTGTTTCGCAAACATAGCAATTATTTCAGAATAATGCATTATATTTGCACCATCAAAATGCGGAGGGTTCCGCAAACGTTAGCGACGGGGCGTTAGCTCATCTGGCTAGAGCGCGACACTGGCAGTGTCGAGGTGATGAGTTCGAGTCTCATACGCTCCACTCCAAAAATGTCAAAAACAATGATGTAAAACCTTGAATTTTAATAATTCAAGGTTTTTCTTTTTCTTATGCTTCCTCTTCAAGCCATTCCATCTTACCCTCTTTACAAAATACGGATAAGATTCTGATACACAAAGCGGAAAAAAGATTCATGATACACTATGCTGCCAATATAACCTTATATAAATAAGGTGTGACAAACACTTCCCAAAAGAATACAAGAAAAAACTTCATAATCGACCTGACCAGCCTATGAAATAAAATATTATCTTTGCGGACATTTTAGTATTCATCTTAATCATAATCTAATACTATGTATAAAATTTTTAGAGGCTTTCCATTGGTGGAGGCTTATCAAGATTTAAAAAAAGCCAAACGGTTGGCAGAGAGCCAAGCTGTAGCCCGATGTATAAAGCTGGTTATAGCAATCACCATATCCCTTACCCTATGGTTGCTTCCAACTGAAGCATTTGGCATAAGTAATCTGACTATTATTGAACAGAGGCTGATTTCTATTTTCATTTTTGCCACACTGATGTGGGTTTTCGAAGCTGTCCCCGCATGGACCACGTCAGTCTTGATTGTAGTACTGCTCCTACTTACCGTTTCAGACAGCAGTTTGTGGCTGTTTGTACAAGGAATTCCGACAGAAGAACTGGGACAAACGGTAAAATATAAATCCATCATGCATTGTTTTGCCGATCCCATTATCATGCTGTTCATAGGTGGGTTTATACTCGCTATTGCTGCGACTAAGAGTAATTTGGATGTATTACTGGCTCGTGTCATGCTGAAACCTTTCGGAACCCAGTCCCGTTATGTACTGCTGGGATTTATTCTTGTCACAGCGGTATTTTCAATGTTCCTCAGCAATACAGCTACAGCCGCCATGATGCTTACTTTCCTAACTCCTGTATTAAAGGTGCTTCCGGCAGACGGAAAGGGGAAAACAGGGTTGGCTATGGCAATTCCGGTTGCAGCCAATATAGGGGGGATGGGAACTCCCATAGGTACGCCACCCAATGCCATCGCTTTGAAATATCTGAATGATCCGGAAGGGTTGAACCTGAATATCGGTTTTGGGGAGTGGATGGGATTTATGCTGCCCTATACAATGATTGTGCTGTTCATTGCCTGGTTCATCCTACTGAAACTATTCCCTTTCAAACAGAAAAGCATTGAGCTGCAAATTGAAGGTGAAGCGAAGAGAGATTGGCGGTCAATTGTAGTATATATCACTTTTGCAATCACAGTACTGTTATGGATGTTTGACAAGTTTACAGGAGTAAACTCGAATGTAGTGGCCATGATTCCAGTAGCTGTATTCTGCATAACAGGAGTCATCACCAAAAGAGATCTGGAAGAAATCAGCTGGAGTGTTCTATGGATGGTTGCCGGTGGATTCGCATTGGGAGTAGCTTTACAGGAAACCGGACTAGCCAAACATATGATCGAATCCATTCCGTTCAATACATGGCCACCCGTATTGATGATTATCGGCTCCGGACTGATTTGTTATACAATGGCAAACTTCATTTCACATACGGCTACTGCCGCACTGCTTGTTCCAATTCTGGCCATAGCCGGTAGCAGCATGCGTGAAAATCTGTCCGCATTAGGCGGTGTAGAGACATTACTGATAGGTGTGGCAATAGGCTCGTCACTGGCTATGATATTACCCATCAGTACCCCTCCCAACGCATTGGCACATGCTACGGGCATGATACAGCAGAAAGACATGGAAAAGGTAGGAATAATCATGGGAATTGTCGGACTGATACTGGGATACACAATGCTGATTATACTCGGATCACACAAAATGTTATAAAAACTCTCTACAATTAAAGGGCTGTCATAAAGACAGCCCTTTAATTGTAGTTTATCCAGTAATACAAACGCACGCTAAATACGACATTCTAGTTTTCCATGTTTGGCAAACAAATTAATCAGATTCTCCACTGATATACATCATCCGAAAGACACAGATACTATACCGGAGAAAAAGTTATAGCATTATTCTCTTTCATCATTTAGGCAGCAGGGCGTACAATACCGTCTTCTTCGCAACGTTTCTGCATGTGCTTGATACGCTTTTGTGTCTCCGGATGCGAGGAAAACATCTTTTGAATGTAACTTTGTTTACTGCCGGAATCGCCTTCAAGGTTCATTAGCTTTTCAAAAGACATGACGATACCCCACGGATTCCTTCCTTGTGCTACAAGAAAGTCATATCCACAGTCATCCGCCTCGTTCTCTTGTTGCTGTGAGAACTTTGCATTCATAAGCGATTGTCCCAAAGAACCAAGTTGAGATTCGGTAAGGGCTGCCACCTTACCGCTGGTAGATGCCACCACATCTTTGAGGGCCCCTGTGAGAAGTTCGTTTTTGAAAGCGTTTTTAGAATGACGTTTGAGTACATGCCCGATTTCGTGACCGATAATGCCAAGCAACTCATCATCATTCATGATATCCATAAGTGAAGAAAATACACGTACACTTCCGTCAGGACACGCAAAAGCATTGATATCAGTTACATGATATACTTTGAAATTCAAAGGAATACCATCGGCATCAGTAATACCTTCAGTAAGTTTCCTGAGGCGCTGCACGTAAGGATTATCTTCGGGCAACACAGGATTATGCTCATCCATCCAGTCCACAGACTCCTTGACGTACTCAGCCATCTGTTCATCCGTAAGAGTAAACGCTTTTACGGCTTTTGCAGCTCCACCTATAGCTTTCTTTATGTTGAACTGTGCATAGGTCGGGGTGACAATGATAAAAAACATCATTACCACGAAAATTTTAAAAACCACTTTTTTCATATAATTTATAATTTTATATTTTTGCTATTGCAAAAGTAGCATAAGAATTTGAATATAATCATGAAAATAAAAAAAAGCCGATGTAATATTTTTATCATTACGCTCATCATTCTCCTTATATGTCTAGCCACAGGAGCTTATTCACTATCGCAATATACACTTATCCACCCCATTACGCCAATAATGTGCTTTTCTGTATTGTCCCTGCTTTCAGGTATTTTCTTTTATAAAGCAAAAATATGGATATGGATAACAGGCTCAGCGCAATTTCTCCCGAACGCCCTATGTCACTTTTTCTGTACATGTATCATCAGCTTGTCGTTGTTTTACATTTGCAATTACACTTTCGCCAACGATGAAGAAGGAAGTATAAGAAAGACTATTGTAGAGGAGAAATATAAAAAAGTGCATCACAAGTCACGTCGCATAGGGAGAAATCGTTATACACAAGGAGAAGCATACAATGTGTATTATATGAAAGTAAAGTTAGGCAATGAACATATAAAAGAACTTCAAATAGAACAGAAAAGATATGCACAGCTACACGAAGGAGATACTGTGCCGCTATTCGTATCCAAAGGGCTATTCAACATTTTTGTAATAAAATACAACCATATATCGAAATATACCAATGAAAGCAGTTACAGAAATCAATTCAAAAAACAGCATTAACCGCGTAACAAAAGGTGCATATTTGGATGCGCCATGCTTTGGCCTTGTGAAATTTAGAAGACGAACGGACACCCCCTTGACGAAACATTAGTATACATGATTATTTATCTATTTAATGGTATTTTAATCAATATTTTATAATTTTGCGGTACATATCGAATTATATATGAAAACGCTTTTGAATACCGAACGGATTTTACTTCTTGTTATTTTCCTTATTAGTGGTACTGTAAGTAAGGGGCATGTTTATAAGTATATAGGCTTGGAAGATGGTCTAAACAATCAGAAAATATATCATATCCAGAAAGACCAGCGAGGATATATGTGGTTTCTGACCCAAGAAGGAGTAGACCGTTATGATGGAAAACATATTAAACACTACAATTTTTCAGATGACAGTATGAAACTGGATTCGAGAATTGCCTTGAATTGGCTCTATATGGACACTGGAAATGTATTATGGATAATCGGTCAAAAAGGTCGTATTTTCAAATATGATTCGCAGCATGATAAATTTAAACTAGTTTACGCACATCCGGAACTGATCAGAAATAAGTCGCAAGCATTCCTGAACCACGCATATTTGGATAAGAATGATAGAATCTGGCTATGCTGTAAAGATAGCATTACATGGTATGATATTCATACCGGAACGACTCTACATATACCGACGCCGGTCAACGGTGAAATAACCACCATTGAACAGACAGACGACAACCATTTCTTTATCGGTACAGGAAGCGGGCTGTTTTGCGTCCGGGCAGAAAAGACTGCGCTAAAGCAGGTAGCTGACGAAGCTGTGAAAAGTATTGATACACCAATACATGAACTCTATTACCATGCCGTTTCAAAACAACTATTTATAGGGAACTATAAAGAAGGAATACTTGTATATGATATGGGGAAAACAGGAAAAGTCATCCCCTGCCAATCACCCAATAATGTAGAGGTAAACCAAATCGTTGCATTGAACCCTCATGAACTTCTAGTAGCCACTGGCGGGGAAGGTGTATACAAATTAGATGTGGACACATATATGAGTGAACCCTATATAACAGCTGATTATAGCAATTATAACGGAATGAACGGAAACAATATCAATGACATTTATGTGGATGAAGAGGAACGCATCTGGCTTGCCAATTATCCTACCGGTATTACAATCCGCAACAACCGTTATAGGAGTTACGACCTGATAAGACATTCTCTCGGCAACAAGCATTCATTGGTGAACGACCAAGTTCATGATGTAATGGAGGACAGTGATGGTGACCTCTGGTTTGCAACCAGTAATGGTAGCAGCCTTTATCAGACGGACACCAAAGAATGGCATTCCTTCTTCAGTTCCTTTGACCCGATACCAGATGATAAGAATCATATCTTCTTAACACTCTGTGAAGTTTCTCCCGGTGTCATATGGGCCGGTGGTTTTACGTCAGATATATGTAGAATAGAAAAGAAGAAAGGATTTAACATAAGCTATCTATCTCCTACCACTATTGCAGGGGTACGTCCTGACCAATATATATATGACATCAAAAAAGATTCGAACGGTGATATTTGGTCCGGTGGATATTACCATTTGAAGCGCATCAATTTTGAGAACAAAAGTGTACGTTTATATCCAGGAGTAACTTCTATTACCACTATTCAGGAAAAAGACACCCGGCAAATGTGGATTGGGACAAGAATGGGACTCTACCAGCTTGACAAGGAATCGGGAATTTATCAATACGTTGACTTGCCTATTGAATCTCCTTATATATGCGCATTGTACCAAAGAGACGACGGTATCTTATATATCGGCACTCGTGGAGCCGGACTGCTTGTATATGACATCAATAAAAAGAAGTTTATCCACCAATATCGTACAGAAAACTGTGCACTGATTTCCGACAATATCTATACAATTCTTCCGCGCCAAGACGGGAGTTTGCTCATGGGTACAGAAAACGGAATCACCATTTACTCACCCAAAGCACACTCTTTCCGCAATTGGACAAGGGAACAAGGCTTGATGAGCATCAATTTTAATGCCGGCTCTGCTACCACCTACAGCAAAAACGCACTTGTTTTTGGTGGCAATGACGGTGCAGTCAGGTTTCCAACAGACATAGAGATACCAGAACCGCATTACTCGCGTTTGTTACTGCGCGATTTCATGATAGCCTATCATCCCGTATATCCGGGTGATGACGGTTCTCCGCTGGAAAAGGATATTGACGAAACTGACCGGCTAAAACTGACCTACGGACAAAACTCCTTTTCCCTTGACGTAGCCTCCATTAATTATGATTACCCTTCCAACATTCTGTATTCATGGAAAATTGACGGCTTTCATAAAGAATGGAGCCGTCCTAGCCAAGACAACAGGATTATTGTAAGAAATCTGCCTCCCGGCAATTATACGTTACAGATTCGCGCCATATCCAATGAAGAAAAATATAAGACTTATGAGACAAGAAATATTCAGATTATCATAACGCCTCCAGCATGGGCCAGTATATGGGCTATGGCAGGATACGTGCTCTTGCTGGTACTGGTCACGAGTATCATATTCCGTATCATCATGTTACACAAGCAAAAGAAGGTTTCGGATGAAAAAACACGCTTTTTCATTAATACAGCCCACGACATACGCACACCGCTCACATTAATAAAGGCTCCACTGGAAGAAGTTATAGAAAACCATATGGTAACAGAGCAGGCACTACCGCATATAAATATAGCTCTCAAAAATGTAAATGCATTGCTCCAACTGACGACCAACCTGATAAATTTCGAACGAATAGATATCTACTCTTCCACACTTTATGTTTCCGAATATGAACTGAACTCCTACATGAACAATGTTTGCGCCACTTTCCGCAAATATGCCGAGATGAAACATGTCAGGTTTGTTTATGAAAGCAATTTTGACTATCTAAATGTGTGGTTTGACAGTGACAAGATGGGATCTATTCTAAAGAATATCCTGTCAAATGCATTGAAATATACCCCTGAAGGCGGTAGTGTACACATTTATGCCTGCGAAGAAGGAAATTCTTGGAGTATCGAAGTGAGAGATACCGGAATCGGTATTCCCTCATGTGAACAAAAAAAATTGTTCAAGAATTATTTTCGAGGAAGTAATGTCATTAACCTAAAAGTAACAGGTAGTGGAATCGGACTGATGCTGGTATACAAACTGGTTAAATTACATAAAGGCAGGATTCAAATTCAGAGTACTGAACATCAAGGTACATGTGTACAAATTACTTTCCCGAAAGGAAATAGTCATCTCCATAAAGCAAAATTTATTTCTCCTAAGACTTTGGATGAACATCCGGAGACTATCATACCCAGTAAAGATACTTCAGAAGCACCATTCATGGAAATATCTCAAGAAAACAGTTCTTTACAACGTATCCTGATAGTAGAGGACAATGATGATTTACGCAATTATCTTGTTGATATGTTTAAAGCAGGATATAATATCCAGTCCTGCCCCAATGGAAAAGAGGCATTGATCATAATACGGGAATTTAATCCGGATCTCGTCATATCCGACATAATGATGCCCGAGATGACCGGAGATGAACTCTGCTCAATTATAAAAGGTAATCTTGAGATGTCTCATATTCCGGTCCTTTTACTGACCGCACTGGGTGATGAGAAAAACATGCTCGAAGGATTGAAAACCGGAGCAGACGCCTACATCATCAAACCTTTCAGTGTGGGAATACTCAAGGCAACGGTTAAGAATATACTTGCAAATCGTGCTCTGCTCCGTCTGGTTTATAACAGCATCGAAGACAAAGAGCAGAGCCTTCCGACTAATTGCACCAATACTTTAGATTGGAAATTCATAGCCTCTGTCAAGGAATGTATAGAGAACAACATGGGAAACTCGGACTTCAATGTAGATATGCTCAGTAGCCAGCACCACATGAGTCGTACAAGTTTTTTCAATAAATTAAAGGCATTGACCGGCTATGCTCCAGCTGATTACATCCGGATGATACGTTTGCAACATGCTGCAAAACTACTGAAACAAGGTGAATATACAATAACGGAGATTGCTGACATGATTGGATTTTCGGACGCTAAATACTTTCGTGAGGTATTTAAGAAATATTACAATGTAAGTCCAAGCCAGTTTAATAAAAATCCAGAAAATTGACGGGGGATTTTTACGATAAACAGAACGTTGAATTTTGGAGATGACTTGCTTTTTTAACAAATTGATGCCATACGACTCTCCTGTTTGAGAACTCCGGGACTTTCCAAAATCGGGGATACCTGTTCTAATCGTTTCTTATGCATATCTGACAGCTTTTTAAATAACTATTCGGATTAATATAGCAAAACATCCACTGGCATATTGCATAGTAACTTATAAATCAATATCTTTGTTGTGTAAATAGTATCAAAGCTCGCTATTTTATCAAACATAGTAAACTGATAATCAACAACATTTCAACACAAACAATATCAAAATGATCGGTTCAAACTTAATACGATCCATTTGCTTTATTAAATGAAAGTTTCCTCATGGAAAAGATTCGAACTATATTAAAGGCCCAAATCAGTCTACTGACATTCATCTTACTTTTCATAAGTTTGAATTCTTTCTCAGCCAATGTCAAGTTTTACAACATCAGTGATATTTATGGCATAACATCAGGAGAAGCATTTTCTGTCTGTAAAGATCAATATGGTTTTATTTGGGCTTCTACTAAAACAGGAGTTTTGAGAGTTACCGAAGGCGATTGCCGCAATTATGAACTGCCTTGCAAAACCACTGATTTTGTATTCGTAAAGTTGACTTACGGCAATTCACAACTATTCTCATACACCAATAATAGTCAGATATTTCATTACGATGAAGTCACTGACCGTTTCCTTTTTCTGACAGACCTACGGGAAGAAACCGGCAACAGTCACATCACCATAGGAACCATTGTTACAGATAAAAAAAGTAACCTTTGGATTGCCTCTTCAACAGGTCTGTTCAAATACGAAAACAATATACTAACAAAAATCACACAAACGGAAGAAGAGATAAAGCATCTCACCTTCTATGATAAAAATCATTTGTTTTATATAACATCAACAGGTATCTCATTGCTGGATATATCAACATCAAAAAGTCGCCTTATCTACCCCAACGATACAAAAGATTTCCGCCAGATAGCCAGCCTATACTATGACGAACAACTAAACCGTCTATGGATCGGTACCGGAGCCGCGGGACTCTTCTATTATGATATAATTAAAAAAACACTATCATCCATACCACTAAAGGGCTTTCCCAAACAACCAATTCTTGCCATAAAAAAAGATATCAACAATACTCTTTTGATTGGTATTGATGGTCAAGGAATATGGAATATCAGCGAAAAAGGAGATAAACTTCTCAATATTTATAAAGAAGACCTAAATAACCCCTTTTCACTTCGAGGTGATGGAGTATACGACATTTTCTGTGATAAATCCCGAAACTGGGTAGCTACATACACCGGTAAATTATCTTTTTTTGAAAACGTAAACTCACAGATTACCCCCATTGCATATCAGATTAATAACCCGAACTCTTTAGGAAACAACTATGTCAACAAGATTATGGAAGATCATGAAGGGCATATATGGTTTGCTACAAACAACGGTCTAAGCCGATGGAATCCGGTATCCAATAAGTGGAATCATTACTATCAGAACAAATCAGAGCAAGCAAAGGTCTTTTTGACTTTATGCGAAGATAGTCAAGGGCGTATTTGGGCGGGCAGTTATTCTTCCGGCGTCTACCTGCTGGATAGAAAAACCGGACAAACACTTCAACACTATTCTTCTAAAACTCATACTCCCGGCTTTTCAGGAGATTTTATCTTTGACTGTTTTGTGGATGAAGAAGGAGATGTGTGGATTGGCGGCAACCAGAATCTATCCTGCTATCGGATAAAAGAAAATTGTTTCCGGGAATACCCAATCCAACCAGTCAGCTCATTTGCCGAACTCTCTGCGGGAAAATTATTGCTCACAACCTCACGCGGTTTATTTTTGCTGGATAAAAATCATGGAACGATAGAGACCTTAGTTGAAGGCAGTTTGGCACAAGATATAGTAGTAAACAACAATACGATATGGGTTGCGACTTGTAGAGACGGACTGATAAAATATGATTATGATAAACGACAAACAGAACGGCTCACCACAGAATCGGGACTGACATCCAACTATGTAAACAGCATCTTATTGGATAACGGTTTCTTATGGATCGGTACGGAAAATGGTTTATGTAGGCTCAACATATTGAACAATGCAATCCGGTCGTATACTTCCGTCTACTCACTTTCAAACACAACTTTCTGCGTCAACTCCTGTACAAAGCTGAAGAATGGCAAACTGATTTGGGGAACCAATAACGGTGCAATCATGTTTGCCCCGGAACTGATTCATGAAACTCGTCCCCAAGGAAACATTTTTTTCCAAAATATCACTGTAAGCGGCCGTTCCATACGTACGATTCCCCATTTATTGAAAAATATTCCCGTCAATCAACAAAAGACACTATCACTGAACTATACTCAAAACAATTTCATGTTAGAACTCTTACCAACAGGAGGTTCTACCAGAAACATGAAATTCTCATGGCTATTAGAAGGATTGGATACAGACTGGAGTCGCCCCTCGGAACTTCATTTTATCAACTATACCAATCTTCCCGGTGGAGACTTCAAACTGCATATTAGAATGTATGACGGTTCGCTATCACAAATCATAGATGAGCGTAGCCTGAATATACATATTACACCTCCCTTTTGGAATACCTGGTGGTTTGCAACTCTTATAAGCCTATGTATCGTCAGTTATATTATTTACGCCTTCAAAAGTTACTCGAACCGCCTAAAACGAAAAAGTACCAATGACAGGCTTATTGCTGATGCAGCCCAAATACTGATGCAAGAAGAAATGCAACAAAGCGAATCAGGTTCTTGCAAAGAAAAATCCATACTCCAAAGCAAACCTAAAAGTAAGCCGAACGATCCCTTTGTAAACAAGGCGATAGCTGTCATTAATGAAAACATCGCCAACTATGAATTTGGAAAAGAAGAATTTGCTGCCGCAATGAACGTCAGTTCCTCACTCTTATACAAAAGAATCAAAGCATTGACAGATCAATCGCCATCCGACTTTATCAAAACGGTACGCATGAACCATGCACTCAAACTTCTGCAATCCGGCCAGTATACAGTAACCGAGGTCAGTGAACTTTCCGGTTTTTCCAGTCTCAGCATCTTCAGTCGTGCTTTTAAAAAACACTTTGGGAAAACACCTACCGAAATATAAGAAAATCGTCATACCCCATCCAAACCTCCTTATAGAGGCCTTTCTTACCTGAATTGCAAAATAAAATATCTGAAAAGGGAAGTCTGTTTTCTATTCCTACCCTACATTTGCAGACAGAACTTTTTAGATCATCAACATTATGAAAAACTAAAATGAAAGCAATGAACAAGTACTACATTCTACTATTATTTTCCGTTCTTTTAACAGCATGCGAAAAAACGAATAACAGTTTTAAAACGATTTGCAATCCCGTCAATTTAAGTTATCGTTTCTCGCTAGATTCACCTTCCTGGCGTGAAGCCGCAGATCCAAGTATGATAAAATTCAAAGATGAATATTACCTATTCTTGTCTAAATCCGGTGGTTACTTTCATTCAACAGACCTCATACACTGGAACCTAATAACTACTGACGATCTTCCTATTGAGAAATATGCCCCTACCGTCATGGAAATGAATGGAGAGATCTATTTCACAGCATCCATAGCAACCAACAAAATATATAAAAGCCGCGATCCTAAATCGGGGAAGTGGGAATTGGTAACCGACCAGTTCCCTTATATCTTAGCGGATCCAATGTTATTTTACGACTCGGATAATGATAAGGTTTATCTATACTACGGTTCCGGTGCAGCTACTCCTATGATGGGAATGGAACTGGACAAGAACTCCTTTATGCCCAAAGGAGAAGCCACTCCCCTATTCTACAGTAATGCCGAAAAATACGGATGGGAAGTATCCGGAGATTATAATACCAATTATAAACACACCAGCTGGCTTGAAGGAGCATGGATGAACAAATACAAAGGAAAATACTATCTCCAATATGCAGTACCCGGTACGGAATTTAAAAGTTACAGCAACGGAGTTTATGTATCAGAGCACCCATTAGGCCCGTTTACCTTACTCCGACACAATCCTTTCTCCTATAAGCCTGAGGGTTTTGTCAATGGAATCGGGCATGGAAGCACATTTCAGGACATACATGGGAACTATTGGAACATCGGTACATCTACCATCTCCAAGAGACACATGTTCGAAAGACGAGTTTCATTATACCCTGTCTTTTTTGATAAGGACGGCGATGCTTATGCATACACCGCATGGGGGGACTATCCGATGATTGTTCCAGACAAGAAAGTATCCTCTCCGCAAGACTTATTCCCTGAATGGATGCTCTTATCATATAAAAAAGAAGTGGAAACATCATCTACACTGGAAGGATATCCCGCAGCAAATGCCGTAAATGAAGATATAAGGACATGGTGGAGTGCGAAAACCGCTGATAAAGGAGAATTCATGACGGTTGATTTGGGACAGAATTCCAAAATATATGCCATTCAAATTAACTTCGCCGATCAAGATGCTATGATATCCGGAAAAGTAGATTCCACCTTTTATCAATACAGAATAGAAGACTCCCAAGACGGCATTACGTGGAATACGACAGTAGACAAATCGGAAAACAAGGTAGAAGCTCCTAATGACTATATCCAATTGGACAAACCGATTAACGCCAGATATGTCCGTATAACCAATATCTATTTCCCCTCCGGCAAATTTTCGATTTCCGGATTAAGAGTATTTGGAAAAGTAGACAAACCGCTTCCGGCTGTCGCCCAATTCACACAGCTGGTCAGAAGCAACGACAATCGCAGAACAATAGAATTGACCTGGAATGAAGTGAACGATGCTACCGGATACAACATCCGATTCGGTACAGATAAGGACAAGTTATATCATAATTATCTGGTATATCAAACTAATAAAGTCTCTATAAACATTCTGAACGCAGACCAGACCTACTATTTTACAATTGACAGTTTCAATGAAGCAGGAGTCACGAAAGGAAAAGAAATCAAAATCGTTCAATAAATATATTATATCATGAAAAAGAAATTAGCTCTATTTTTAGGATTAGTTCCATTCTTGGCAACAGCCCAAAACCCGATCATCCAAACCAAATACACAGCCGATCCTGCCCCCATGGTACATAATGACACATTATTCCTTTATGTAGGATGCGATGAGAAAGATGCTCCTCACAATGCATATCTGATGAGAGAATACCGTCTGTACACCACAACCGACATGGTGAACTGGACAGACTGTGGAGCACCACTAAGGACAAGTGATTTCAAATGGTCGGCCGGAGATGCCAGTGCCGCACAATGCATAGAACGGGACGGCAAATTCTACTGGTATATATCCTCACAAAATAAATTCAGTCCGGGTTCATCAATTGGTGTAGCTGTTGCCGAAAGCCCCTACGGTCCTTTTAAAGACGCATTAGGAAAAGCTTTGGTAACCAACAATATGACTACCGCCGCCAAACACTCTTGGGATGATCTTGATCCGACGGTCTTTATCGACAGCAACAAACAGGCATACTTATATTGGGGTAACGGAGTTTGCTATCAAGCCAAGCTGAATAAAGACATGATATCCCTGAACGGCCCGATAACAGCACTCGACATCAAAGATAAAACAGCCTTTTTCGGAAAGTTCACAGAAGCTCCCTGGGTATATAAGCGAAACAACCTATATTATATGATTTATGCCGCCGAATTTCCGGAGTCTATACATTATTCTACGGGACAAACAGCAGAAGGCCCTTGGAAAGCCGAAGGAGTGGTAATGCCATTAGAGAAAGGAAGTAATACCAACCATCCCGGCATAATAGACTATAAAGGCAATTCTTACTTCTTTTACCATAATGACGCGCTACCCGAAGGACACAGCTATTGCAGATCGGTATGCGTGGAGCAATTTACATACAATCCGGACGGAACCATACCACAACTGCACATGACCGATGAAGGCATTAAAAAAGGAGTAGGCAGACTCAATCCTTACAAACGGACAGAGGCCGAAACCATAGCATGGGCACAAGGAGTCGTTTCAGCTACCGATAAAGAAACAGGTGTGTATATAACCTCTATCCACAACACCGACTACATCAAAGTGCGTGATGTAGACTTCGGCTCCAAAGGCGCCTCCCAATTTACAGCTTCTGCATCCAGCAGGTACCATGGTGGAGAGATAGAGCTAAGAATCGATTCACTTGAAGGAGATGTAATCGGAAGCTTAAAAATCCCCTATACCGGAGAATGGAATAATTGGGAGCAACATTCTACCAACGTGAAAACAACTAAAGGAGTCCACGATTTATATCTTGTTTTTAAAGGCAGAACTCCTCACGAACTTTTCAACTTCGATTATTGGATGTTTAAATAAATCAAACAAAAAACAGCAACTTATGAGTAAGAACCTTTTTCTAAGTATTTGCCTAGGGATATGCTCTCTTCCGGCAATGGCACAAAATCCTATTGTGCAGACCATGTACACTGCCGACCCGGCACCGCTGGTACACAACGACGTACTTTATCTCTATACCAGTCACGATGAAGATGCATCCACCTGGTTTGTTATGAACGACTGGAAACTATACACCACTACCGACATGGTGAACTGGACCGATCATGGCGCTGTACTCTCCTACAAGACGTTCAGTTGGGCAAAAGGAGACGCTTGGGCCATGCAATGTGTGGAAAGAGATGGGAAATTCTATGCGTACGTACCCGTAACATCACGCGCAACCAATAGCGCAGCAATTGGCGTAGCAGTATCCGACAGTCCTTACGGACCTTTTATCGACCCATTGGGAAAGCCGTTAGTGCAAAGTAAGAAAGGAGATATTGACCCTACCGTATTCATTGATGATGATGGACAGGCATATCTTTACTGGGGAAATCCATTCTGCTATTACGTAAAGTTGAATGAAGATATGATCTCTTATGAAGGAGATATCGTACGCGTTCCAATGACGGAAGAAGCATTTGGCAAACGGGAAGGCAACATAAAAGAACGACCGACATTATATGAAGAGGGACCTTGGCTGTATAAACGCAATGACCTTTATTATTTACTGTGGGCAGGCGGCCCTATTTCCGAGCATCTTGGCTATTCAACCAGCAAAAGCCCTCTCGGTCCCTGGAAATACGGTGGAGTGCTTATGCCTACGGAAGGGAGAAGTTTCACCAACCACCCCGGAATTGTGGACTATAAAGGAAATACATATTTATTCTATCACAGCGGAGCGCTTCCCGGAGGTTCCGGTTTCACACGCTCAGTATGTGTAGAGCAGGTAGAATTCAACAAAAACGGTTCCATCAAACCTCTAAAAATGACAGAAGGCATCCAGCAAGGGCTCACTACCCTAAATCCGTACCGAAAGACAGAAGCAGAAACCATAGCATTTTCCGAAGGGGTAAAAGCTGCACAGAATACAGAGGTAGGAGTATTTGTCAATGCCATGCACAACAATGCATATACCAAAGTTAAAAACGTCAATTTCCGCGATTACGGCCCCAGTAAATTTACGGCGAGAGTAGGAACCACACACAATGGCGGCGTGACCATGGAAATCCGACTCGACAGTCCGCAAGGACAACTGTTGGGAACGACAAGAGTGCCGCTGACCGGAGGCGATGACAGATGGGCATTGGTGACCACCGAAACAGCTAAAGTCACAGGAGTGCACGACCTGTATTTCATCTTCAAAGGAGAAAAGCCCGGCAGAATCATGTATTTTGACTATTGGATGTTTTCTAAGTAAACTCTTAAATTAATCTATCAACTATCATGAAACATCTATTTTCTATTATACTCGGATTGCTGTCATTCTGCCAGTTACAGGCCCAATCGTGGACAGCCGACAACGGTAACGGAACCTTCACCAACCCTCTATTCTACGACGAGTTCACTGACCCAGACCTGATACGCGTGGGAACAGACTTTTACATGGTGGCCAGTTCCATGCATGCCATGCCGGGACTACCGCTGTTACGTTCCAAAGATTTGGTCAATTGGGAGTTTGTGACGTACATCTTTGACAGACTTGATTTAGGACCGGACTTCCACTTGGAAGGCGACAAAGGTATCTACGGAAACGGAATATGGGCTCCTGCCATTCGCTATCACAAAGGTACTTTCTATGTATTCGTCAATGTAAACGACCATGGTTTACAAGTGTTTTCCGCCAAAGACCCTGCCGGTCCCTGGATACATAAAAACATGGGTGGCAGAATTTACGATTTGGGAATACTGTTTGACGATGACGACAAAATATATGCCGTACATGGTTACGACGAGGTACGGCTGATTCAGCTTAAGCCCGATTTCAGCGGCTATGTGGAAGGGAGTGAGAAGGTTATTATCCCTAAAGGCAACGCTATGGGAGAAGGACATCATTTCTACAAGATAAACGGGAAATACTATATCATCAGTGCAGACTACGCGCCCGTAGGCCGCATGCAATGTGCTCGCGCCGACAAGCCGGAAGGCCCTTACGAAACAGCCGTTATCAGTAACCGCGAAACAATGGGCACACAACGCGGATGGTGGTCGAACGAGTTTGGTTTTTGGTCCGATATTCCCAATGAAGGAGACAAAATAACATTCACCGCCCCGAATCCGGACGCTTACTATGCCGTACCACTACATCAAGGCGGAATTGTGGACTTGCCAAATGGTGAATGGTGGGGCGTTTCGATGATGGACGTTAAATCCGTCGGACGTTTGACTTTCCTTTCTCCGGTAACATGGAAAAACGGTTGGCCGTTTTTCGGGATAGAGAATAATCTGGGACGTTCGCCCCGCACATGGTTCAAACCGAATGTAGGGATTGAAACAACGCCCCATACTACTTACGAGCGTAATGATGATTTCTCCGGAAAGGAGCTGAAACCCATTTGGCAATGGAACCACTACCCCGTAGAAAAAAAGTGGACGTTAAAAAACGGAACATTACGTTTGCACACAATGCCGGCAAAGAGTTTTATGCATGCCAAAAATTCATTAACACAACGGGCTGTCGGACCTGAATCAAATGCAATTGTGGAACTGAACACAAAATCACTGAAAAAAGGTGATGTAGCCGGATTGGCTTTACTGAATGTTCCCTATTATTGGGTCGGAGTTTTACGCACCGGAAAGGGAGATATTATCCGCTTTTACGACTTGGTTAAGAACATAAAAATCGATGAGCCCATTTCAACAGAAAAGGTATATTTCCGCGCCGAAGGAGATTTCGATAATGATTTGGCAAAACTGAGTTACAGCACTGATGGCACAAACTTCAAGGCAATGGGAACTAATTTACGTTTAGGCTATCAAATGAAAACTTTCCAGGGAGTGAGATTTGCCTTGTTTGCCTACAACACAGAGGGAAAAGATGGAGGATATGCCGAATTCGACAACTTCAAAATCGAGGAGCCGCTTGCCGACCGGTCCACCAATCTTCCTATCGGGAAAGTGATTACTCTCAAGAATTTAGCGAATAATACTTTTACATGGACAAACTCCCGCCGCATATTGCGCAGTGCAGATGTCAATAGCAATGAATACGATCCGAAAGGCAGCCAATTCAGAATTCATGACCGCGGAAAAGGTCGTGTAGCTTTAGAGGCAATGGATGGAAGCGGCTTCCTAACCGTTACAGGTGAAGGCCTTTCAGGGGATGTACGTCTAACGGACAAAGAAAGCGATGCCAGCCTATTCATGTGGCAGGATATGCTTCGCAATCAGTGTATGTTGCTGTCACTCAAGACCAATCGCTATATAGGTATAGATATACTTACCGGTGAACCCTATTCGGCAGACTGGCCCGGTTCAAATACCACACGAACCAACGGAGTGGTTTTTGAATGGAGTGTTGTACAATAGCCAAGGCTCTCAAATCCATCCCACGAGATAAATAAATCCATCCCACGAGACAAAATAATTCATCTCGTGGGACAAATAAATCCGTTCCACGAGACGAATATTTTCATCCCATGGGACGGATTTTTCCGTTCTTTGAGGTCAGGCGCAAAGATACGCAAACATTCAGAGGAGGCGGTTCGGGTTAATTAAAAATAATATGCAGTGATTGAAGGTAGAACAACGATAAAATTGTATCTTTGCACCGTTTTATGCATTTAAGGAATAAATAACAACAACGATATGATAGCTAAAATCAATGAGCTTCTGCAAGAAGTAGAAGCACTGAAAGCCGCTAATGCCGAGGAACTGGAAGCACTACGCATCAAATACCTCAGCAAGAAAGGAGCCATCAATGAACTGATGGCCGACTTCCGCAACGTACCTGCCGAACTCAAAAAAGAAGTAGGTATGCGTCTGAACGAGCTCAAAAACAAAGCACAGGAAAAGATCAGCACCCTGAAAGAGCAGTTTGAAAGCCAGGACAACGGTTGTGATGATCTCGACCTCACCCGTTCGGCCTATCCCGTAAAATTGGGAACACGTCATCCGCTCAGCATCGTTAAAAACGAAATTATCGATATTTTTGCCCGTATGGGTTTCAACATCGCCGACGGTCCGGAAGTGGAAGATGACTGGCACGTATTCTCTGCCATGAACTTTGCCGAAGATCATCCCGCACGCGATATGCAGGATACTTTCTTCATCGAAAACAATGCAGAGAACGTATCACACAACATCATCCTGCGTACCCACACATCCAGCGTACAAAGTCGCGTGATGGAAACTACCAAACCGCCTATTCGTGTGCTTTGTCCGGGACGTGTATACCGTAACGAAGCAATCAGCTATCGTGCGCATGCATTTTTCCACCAGGTAGAAGCATTGTTTATAGACCGTAACGTATCATTCACCGATCTGAAACAAGCCCTGCTGCTTTTTGCTCAAGAGATGTTCGGAAAGGACACTAAGATCCGTCTCCGTCCCTCATATTTTCCGTTTACGGAGCCAAGTGCCGAAATGGATATCAGTTGTAATATCTGCGGTGGAAAAGGATGCCCTTTCTGTAAAGGAACAGGTTGGGTTGAAATCTTGGGATGCGGTATGGTCGACCCCAATGTATTGGAATTAAACGGCATTGACAGTAAGGTGTACAGCGGCTATGCCTTAGGTATGGGTATAGAACGTATAGCCAATCTGAAATATCGTGTGAACGACTTACGACTGTTCTCTGAAAATGACACACGCTTCCTGAAAGAATTTGAAGCGGCTTATTAATATAGAACATTCTTATTTCTATATCAAAGATCAAAAGTATATCTCTGCCATTCTTCACTTATAATCTGAATGGCAGAGATAACTATCCGGCAATTAACGGTTTTAAGACAGCCTTATTATCAATCTTATTAAATTTTCACCCAATGAAAGATAGGCTCGTAACTCCCAGCTATTGCTTTATTCTCGCAGCTAACTTTCTGCTGTATTTCGGTTTTTGGCTACTGATACCCGTATTGCCTTTCTATCTGTCCGAGGTATTCAGCACCAGCAATTCCACTATCGGCATCATTCTCTCCTGCTATACGGTAGCAGCCTTATGTATCCGTCCTTTCTCCGGCTATTTGCTGGACAGCTTTGCCCGTAAGCCTTTGTATCTGTTGGCTTACTTCATCTTCATGGCAATGTTTGCAGGATATATCATTGCCGGTTCGCTGGCGCTATTCATTCTGTTCCGCATTATACATGGCGTATCATTCGGCATGGTAACTGTGGGCGGGAATACGGTAGTCATTGACATTATGCCCTCGTCAAGACGCGGAGAAGGTTTGGGATATTACGGACTTTCCAATAACATAGCAATGGCAGTAGGGCCAATGTCCGGCTTATTCCTGCACGATGCCGGCATGAGTTATACAAGTATTTTCTGCTGTTCGTTAGGTTCCTGCATAGCCGGACTTATCTGCGCCTCACTGGTAAAAACCCCATACAAGCCACCTGTAAAACGCGAACCCATTTCGCTCGACCGTTTTATTTTGCTGAAAGGTATTCCTGCCGGAATCAGCCTGCTTTTATTATCCATTCCCTATGGAATGACCACCAATTATGTTGCCATGTATGCCAAAGAAATCGGCATCAACGCAACTACCGGCTTCTTCTTCACTTTCATGGCAGTAGGTATGGCTATCTCACGCATCTTTTCCGGTAAGATCGTAGACAGAGGAAAAATAACTCAGGTCATTTCGGCAGGACTGTACATTGTTGTATTCAGCTTCTTCCTGCTCTCCTCATGTGCCTACATCATCAGCTGGAACGGCATGGCGTGCAGCATCATCTTCTTTACCGTAGCACTGCTGCTTGGAATAGGTTTTGGCATTATGTTTCCGGCCTACAACACATTGTTCGTAAACCTCGCTCCCAACAGCCAACGGGGTACGGCAACTTCAACTTACCTTACCTCATGGGATGTAGGCATAGGTATCGGTATGCTGACAGGCGGATACATCGCAGAAGTCAGCACTTTCGATAAGGCTTATCTTTTCGGAGCATGCCTGACGATTATCTCCATGCTTTACTTCAACGGCAAAGTTGCCCCTCATTATCATAAAAACAAACTACGATGAGAAAGAAAGAACGTTATGAAAAGATACTCGCTTGGTTCAGGGCGAACCGCCCGATAGCAGAGACCGAGCTGCATTATGACAATCCGTTTGAACTGTTGATAGCAGTAATTCTCTCCGCCCAATGTACAGACAAACGGGTCAATATGATAACCCCCGCCCTCTACCGGGACTTCCCTACTCCCGAGGCACTCGCAGCCACCACACCTGAAGTAGTGTATGAATATATACGCAGTGTATCCTACCCCAACAACAAAGCCAAACACCTTGTAGGCATGGCCAAAATGCTGGTGAAAGATTTCAACAGCCAGGTGCCCGACACATTGGAGGAACTCGTAAAGCTGCCCGGTGTGGGACGAAAAACGGCAAACGTCATCCAATCGGTGGTTTTCAATAAAGCAGCTATGGCAGTAGATACCCATGTGTTCCGCGTCAGCCACCGCTTAGGGCTGGTGTCCGACAAATGCACCACTCCGTTCAGCGTAGAAAAAGAGCTGGTTAAACACATTCCGGAAGCAGAAATTCCCATTGCCCATCATTGGCTCATCCTGCATGGACGCTATATATGTCAAGCGCGTACGCCTCAATGTGACAACTGCGGTTTGCAATTGATGTGCAAATACTACTGCCAGAAGTATAAAGTTAGTAAAGAGAACAATGAAGAGAAAGAATAAATAATGATTTCATAGCAAAAAAAAGAAATAAATACTAACTTTGCCGTCACAAAAATAAAATGATAACACTTTTAAATAAAAATAGAGTATTATGACAATTGATCAATTTAACTTTGCCGGAAAAAAGGCATTCGTTCGCGTGGACTTCAATGTGCCCTTGGACGAAAACTTCAACATTACAGACGATACCCGTATGCGTGCCGCTCTTCCTACACTGAAGAAGATTTTGGCTGACGGAGGCAGTATTATTATCGGTTCTCACCTCGGCCGTCCGAAAGGCGCAACTGATAAGTTCTCTTTGAAGCACATTTTGAAGCATTTGTCAGACCTGCTGGGTGTTGAGGTACAGTTTGCTAACGACTGCATGGGCGAAGAGGCCGCTGTTAAGGCAGCTGCTCTGCAACCGGGTGAAGTGCTGTTGCTCGAAAACCTTCGTTTCTATGCCGAAGAAGAAGGCAAACCGCGCGGTTTGGCTGAAGATGCAACAGACGAAGAAAAAGCAGCTGCCAAGAAAGCTGTTAAGGAAAGCCAGAAAGACTTTACCAAGAAATTGGCTTCTTATGCAGACTGCTACGTGAATGACGCATTCGGTACTGCCCATCGTGCACACGCTTCTACGGCATTGATTGCTAAATACTTCGACAAAGACAACAAGATGTTCGGCTATCTGATGGAAAAAGAAGTGAAAGCAGTAGACAAAGTGTTGAATGATATCCAACGTCCGTTCACAGCTATCATGGGTGGTTCCAAAGTATCTTCCAAAATCGAAATCATCGAGAACCTGCTGAACAAAGTGGACAACCTGATTATCACCGGCGGTATGACTTACACTTTTACCAAAGCTCAAGGTGGTAAAATCGGTCTCTCTATCTGCGAAGACGATAAGTTGGATTTGGCTCTCGACTTGCTGAAGAAGGCAAAAGAAAAAGGCGTGAACCTTGTATTGGCAGTAGATGCCAAGATTGCCGACTCATTCTCCAATGACGCCAACACTAAGTTCTGCAAAGTAAACGAAATACCCGACGGTTGGGAAGGTCTGGATATAGGTCCTGAAACCGAAAAGATTTTCGCTGAAGTTATTAAGAACTCCAAGACTATCCTTTGGAACGGTCCTACAGGCGTATTTGAATTTGAGAACTTCACTCATGGTTCGCGTTCGGTAGGTGAAGCTATCGTAGAAGCAACCAAAAACGGCGCCTTCTCACTCGTAGGTGGTGGTGACTCTGTTGCTTGCGTCAACAAATTCGGTTTGGCAAACGGCGTTTCTTACGTTTCTACCGGTGGCGGTGCATTGCTCGAAGCAATCGAAGGTAAAGTACTTCCGGGTATTGCTGCTATCAACGAATAAAAAAAATCTAATCCATACAAAAGGCAGCTCTTTGAAAAAAGGGTTGCTTTTTTTTTAAACTATATATTTCACACACATGAAACGCATTCTACTATCTTGCCTTCTTATTCTCTTCATATACACTTTAAAAGCCCAGGATACACATCTGAATGATGTAGTGAACACACTGAAAGAACGCATCAGCCTGGCAGGTTACGCCCAAGTGGGATACACCTATGATGACGCCGGCGAAAAAGCCAGCAACACTTTCGACATCAAGCGAGTGATATTCATGGCACGTGGAAAGATTACCGATAAATGGTCGTGCTACTTCATGTATAGCTTTGCCAATACCGGAAAGATACTGGAAGCCTATACGGAATATCAGTTCCTGCCCCAACTCACTGCCCGCATCGGACAGTTCAAAACGATGTATACTATCGAAAATCCTATGTCTCCCTGTTTTGTAGAACTGATAAACTGTTATTCACAGGCTGTCAACTATCTGGCTGGTATCAACGGAAGCGATCCCCTATATGGTTCAAACAGTGGTCGTGATATGGGAATACTTATTTATGGTGACCTTTTCAAGAAAAAGCTGAGCTATAACTTTGCAGTTATGAATGGACAAGGCATCAACCTGAAAGACAAAAACAATCAAAAAGATATAGTAGGCAGTTTAATGGTTCATCCGCTTGACTGGCTGTCAGTGGGTGGTTCGTTCATCAAAGGTAAGGGATGTGCAGTTGCCGCATCTTCCATCAATCCGGATATAGCCGCAGGCGATAGCTACACACGTAACCGCTGGTCGGCAGGCGCTACTATCCAAACAAAGCCTGTCAGTTTGCGTACTGAATACCTCGCCGGTAAGGACGGACACATAAAGAGTGACGGATACTATGCAACCGCCTCCATACATGTACTCCCTAAGTTTGACATTGTAGCATCCTACGACTACTTCAATAAGGACAAAGCACAGGATTACAAACAAAATAATTATGTAGCCGGCGTACAATGGTGGTTCTATCCCAAATGCCGTTTGCAAGCACAATATACCTACTGCGATCCCCATAAAGGAGATAGTTCCAATCTGCTACAAGCACAGTTACAGGTTCGCTTCTGAACAAGGTCTGTCCCTTTAGCTACGGAATGGAACGACAATTCTTTTAAGTCCTGAAGATGGTTAGAAGTAACCGGAATATTTTGGCATCCTTTTTGTATATTTGTAGGGTATAATCACTTAACGAATACAATCTTATGAATGAGCAAGCCATACAAGAGCAATATCAACATATAGTCAGCCTACTGGAACAGAAGCGTTTGAAGGAAGCTCAGATACAACTGGAAGCCTTTCTATGGAAATGCAAAGACTGGACTCTTCATAGCCGTTTGGAACAGGCCAAAGTGTCCTACCAATATATGTTGCAGTACATGCGCCAGGGCATAAACGATCCGGAACGACAGAAGTTGTACCGACAGCTTCTGGCTGAAACCTGGGAACTTGCCGAACAGACACGTATCAGTTTGCTTGATGAAAGCTCTACTCGTTATTACCACGCACTCCACAAGAACAAAAAGAATATGGCTGCCGGCTACGGTATGTCTTCCTGGCTGAAAGTGCTGGAATCTTTCCCCGATGATATGGCCGTTTGCCAACTTATGCCGGACAACAAACAAAGTTTGGACGGTGCATTGCAGCGGCATGAAGAGACAGCCCAATATCTGTTCCTTACCACATGGGGAAACAGCAGCTGGAGTGCAGAAGAGGAAGTTGAGGCCAAAATGTATCTGAACTCCGAGTTACTGCCGGCAAATGACTTATGCTTACTTACGGGAGCCATTCTGCTCAGTTTAATGGAATGTTTTGACCCGCGCAAATTCTCATGGTTACTGGACGCTGTTACACATGCCGACACACAAGTCAACCAGCGCGCTTTAGTAGTTATTGCCATTGTGTTGCATATACACTCCAACCGTCTGTGGCTATATCCCGAATTGGAAACAAGACTATCGCTTCTTAATGAGGACGGCAGTTTCGGTAAGCAATTAAACCGAATATATATCCAGTTGCTCCGCAGCCAAGAAACGGAAAAGATAGATAAGAAGATGCGTGAAGAAATCATCCCGGAGATGATGAAGAATGTATCTATCATGCGCAACATGAAATACGGTTTCGAAGAAAACATTGAGGAAAACGACCGCAACCCGGATTGGGAAAAAGCATTCGAAGAATCGGGACTGGGCGATAAGATACGTGAGATGAACGAGCTGCAACTGGAAGGAGCAGACGTATATATGAGCACATTCGCCCAACTCAAGAGCTATCCGTTCTTTCAGAATCCACACAACTGGTTCTATCCGTTTGACATGCAACACTCCAGCATTATACGGGAATTCGGCCTGAAACCGACAGGAGAAAATGCCATTCTGTCCCTGATATTACAATCAGGCTTTTTCTGTAACAGCGATAAATATTCATTGTGTTTCACCATGGCGCATATTCCGCAGGCCCAACGCAATATGATGCTAAGTCAAATGACGTCACAGGACTTGAATGAGTTAATGGATCAAAGCAAGTCTTCCGGTCTGAGACAGTATGCACAACGTCCGGACGTTATCAGTAACCAATACATACATGACCTATACCGTTTTTTCAAGCTAAGCCAGCGGCGTCATGAGTTCCGCGATATTTTCAAGGAAGAAATAGCCTTGCATCGCATCCCGGCACTAAAAAGTATTTTATACAAACCGGAATTACTGGTCACCATAGCCGATTTTCATTTCCATAAGGAACATCCGGCAGAAGCATTGAACATTTACAAAGAAGTGACAGACATGAATTATGCCAATGCTGATATTTTTCAAAAGACCGGTTACTGTCTGCAAAAAGAGAAACGCTACAAAGAAGCCATCAGCGCTTACCGAAAAGCAGATGTACTGAAACCCGATCATGTATGGACTATCCGCCATCTCGCCACTTGTCATCGCCAGTTACGCGATTTTGCAGCTGCATTGGAATATTACAAAAAGGTAGAAGCAATACAACCGGAAAATAAGAACGTCATATTCTTCATCGGTAGTTGTCTGGCAGAACTGGAACGTTATGAAGAAGCCTTGCAAAGTTTCTTCAAACTGGATCTCATGGAAAACGACTGCATCAAAGCATGGCGTGCAATAGGCTGGTGCTCATTCGTCAGTGGGAAATTTGAACAAGCCATGAGATATTATGACAAAGTACTCGCCCTGAAACCAATTGCCACCGATTATCTCAATGCAGGACATGTGGCATTGGGATTAGGAAACATAGGGAAAGCTGCTGAATTATATGGAAAAGCCACCGCAGAAAGCGGCAATCGGGAAGTTTTCCTTGAGATGTTCAATAAAGATAAAGAAACCCTTATTAAGCTGGGCATAGACGAGAAAGATATTCCATTGATAAGAGACTTGGCTTAGGAAGGTGTGTCAAAACTAACATTAACTATCATTTTACTTTGTCATTAGCTTCGCTCAAAACCTCTTCTGTCTTTTTTCATTAAGGTATAGTCAGAGCGAAGCGAAGAATCTACTCTCTGTGTGAGTAGGAGAAGAGATGCTTCACTACGTTCTGCATGACAGACTATACATTAGCGTAAGAAATAAAAGATATTTTGAGCGAAGCTAATGATAGGCTTGTCAGAGTTTTGACAACCTCCCTTCAATCAAACAAAGCTCTTTATAAAGCCGTTGTACCGGCAGCCCCATAATGTTATAATAGCTACCCGATATATTCTCTACTCCAATAAAGCCAATCCACTCTTGTACACCATAAGCTCCTGCTTTATCCATGGGTTGGAACTTATCTACGTAGTAAATAATTTCTTCTTCACTCAACTTAGAGAAACGCACTTCCGTCTGGGCTGAAAAACTCCGCTGCCATTCTGTCGTAGTAATACAAACACCGGTAAACACTTCATGAGTGCGACCGGACATGTCACGCAACATACATAAAGCATCTTCCCTATCCTTTGGCTTTCCCAGTACCTTGCCATCCAACCAAACAATAGTATCGGCAGTTATCATCAGTTCGCCCGACTGCAACATATTCCGATAGGCATTCGCTTTTTCTTTTGCTATATAGAGAGGGATATCCGCTCCTCGTAATGTATCAGGATACGACTCATCCACATCCGGCAACGTACGTATTTCATAGTCAACTCCAAGCCCGGACAGCAATTCTTTTCGACGCGGAGAGTTGGAAGCAAGTATCACTTTATATTTCTTGAGATTATCTAACATGACGCTAATATGAATTATAAGTTATGAATTGCGAGTTTTCATCCGATAAGAATTACCAGCCAAAGGCTTTCTCATCTGCCATCCAAAGACCTTTTACTTTAAGAAACTGCTCTATAACGTCACGTCCGCAGCCATATCCTCCGGCCTTGTAAGAAATATAGCGGGCAACAGATTTCACTTCAGGAGCAGCATCATTCGGACAACAAGGCAAGCCGCAAGTACTCATTACTTCAATATCGGGAATATCATCACCTATGTATAATATTTCCTCATCCTGCAAACCATAACGGTCACGAAAGTCACGATAGTCATGTATCTTAACAGAAGAACCCATATAGATATTTTCGGCCGGTATCCCCAAAGCAAGGAAACGCCTGCGCACAGCCTCTGTACGTCCACCTGTAATAATAGCTAATGGAATCTCGTGCTTGGCAGCCAGATGCAATGCATAGCCATCTTTTATGTTTACCGTACGCAACGGTTCGCCATCCGTACTCATCGGGATAACATTAGCACTTAATACCCCATCCACATCAAAAGCAAGGGCTTTTATCTTATTCAAATCATAATTGATTGTACTCATATACCATTGTTTTCTTAAAGGTTAGCTGTTTTGCCGATGTATGCTTTCGCTAATCAGCCTGTATAGTTCCTGCATTTCCGGCTCATCGGAAAGCATCTGCAGATGATTATTGATGACATTTTCATCGTAACGTATGGCAGGCCCTGTTTGCGCAAGGTGTGGTTCAATCTCGTGTACTTTGCGGGCAGTCTCATCTATCAGAGGCAGCATTATCTCAAAAGGAAGTTGATGCTTCTTCAAAAGCTCGGCAGCAAGAGCATACATATGATTTGTAAAATTACAAGTGAAGACTGCCGCCAAATGCAGGTTCTTGCGTTGCTCGGAAGTTGCCTCATAGACTTGCTTTGACAGTACGGAAGCAACGGCTTTCAGAAACCGAGTATCTGCTTCAGAATTACTTTCCACGAAAATCGGTATATGCTGAAAATCAACTACACGCTGTTTACTAAATGTCTGCATAGGATAAAGCACCCCATACCGGTTCACTTTATCCGCCCAAACATCCATGGGAATACTACCGGCAGTATGTACCCATAAGGCATTTTCTTTTCCGGCAACAATTTCGGGCAGCAGTTGCACAAACGCCGCATCTTTCAGAGAAACAATATATAACTGAGCATCCGTAACCACAGACGACAAGTCAGTTGTATAAGTAGCCTCCACTACCTGCGCCAATGCCCGCGCCGACTCTTCTGTACGGCTATAAACCTGAATGATGCGAAATCCGTTATCATAAAGTGCCTTTGCCAAATTCGTCGCCAAATTTCCGGCTCCAATAAATACAATAGATGTATCTTCTATACTTCTCCTCATTTTATCTTGTAGATACCAAATATAATATACCACCTACGACCAATAACGCTATCGGCAACAAATAAGCCGACATTGTGCCAAGCAAAGCCGTTATCAACCCGAAGTTTAATATCAACCACAGCCCTATCAATACCAATCCTACCGATTTATCGTGCTTGAACAATAAAAAGATAATCGCCGTATAAAGTAGAAAATTATCCCTATTCATCACCCACGACAAACCTAATGTAGAAAAATGCAATAATTTATCTGCCAGATAAAGCACGCCAAATACAATCAGCGTGATAGCCGTAGCCTTATATGTATCCTTATTATTGTTTGCCTTTGCCGCACTCACCGTTACTTTCCTCCATATTTATTAAGGTGAATCTTTTCCCATTGCAAATTGTCTTCATTGAAAGGCTTACGCTCCATGCCTTTATGGCCTATGGCTATGATGCTAAGGGCCTGCAACTGCAAAGGTATATCAAGTACATCATGTACATATTCGTTAGAAGATATTCCGGACATCGCAAAACGTTCACGAAGCTGCACCCAGCAACTACCCAATCCCATATCTTCTGCCTGAAGTTGCAGGTAAATGGAAGCGATAGCAGCATCTTCTATCCAAACATCACTTACCAACGGGTCGGCGGTTACAACCACAGCCAATGCAGCATCTGCAATGAATTGTGAAGCCTGCTCTTTACAGAGCGATAGTTTTTTCAATGTATCCTTATCATCCACCACAATAAACTGCCATGCATTACTACGTTTGGAAGTAGGCGCCATCAGTGCGGCTTTCATCAATGTAACCACTTGCTCTTGTGTCAGTTCCTCTTCCGTAAACTTCCGCATGCTGCGACGGGCTTTTATCAATTCACTAAAACTCTCCATATATGTATATCGTTTAGAAATGAATACTTTATTGTTAAGCTATGCAAAGATACAAGATTATTTTTTTAAATTTGCAGCAATGCCCTTGAAACTAACGACATATTACCAGGGGAACCAGATTCCCAAACTACCGGGAACCAATACATTCCACTCTACGGAATTGTTTCACATCTACGAAGCGACTCCGGGATATACTCCTTTGCTTATTGTAGCATCGGAAAACGGAGTACCTGTTGCCAAACTACTTGCCGCCATACGAAAAAGTGTACGCTTATTTCCACCCTCCATTATCAAACGATGTGAAGTATATGGTACAGGAGAGTATTTTGATGAAACAATCAACAAGGAAGCTGTTTTCAGTGATATGTTACAACGGCTTACAGATGAAGCCCTTCGGGATGCATTTCTTATTGAGTTCCGTAACTTGGAAAACTCACTGTTTGGTTACAAAGTATTCCGCAATAACCAGTACTTTGCTATCAACTGGCTACGTGTCCGCAACTCTCTGCATAATGTAAAACAAGCAGAGGTCCGTTTCAGTCCTTCACGTATCCGCCAAATCAAAAAAGGATTAAAGAACGGAGCAAAAGTCAAAGAAGCACATACCCCGGAAGAAATCCATGCATTTGCAAAAATGCTACACCATAATTACTCAGCCAAAATACGGCGCCATTTTCCCAGCATGGACTTTTTCCAACAGTTAGAAAAACAAATGACATTAAGTCGGCAGAGCCGTATTTTTATTGTAACCTATAAAGAGAAGATAATTGGTGGAAGTGCCTGTATTTATTCCGACGACAATGCATACCTCTGGTTCTCCGGCGGCATGCGTAAGACCTACGCTTTGCAATATCCCGGAATCCTCGCGGTCTGGCAAGCGTTGCATGATGCCAAAGAGCGCGGCTACCGACATCTGGAATTTATGGATGTAGGGTTACCCTTCCGCAGACATGGATACCGCGAATTTGTACTTCGGTTTGGCGGAAAACAAATCAGCACCCGTCGCTGGTTCCGCTTTCGATGGGAATGGCTGAACAGGGTGCTGATAAAGATATATGAGTAAACGGACTATTGAGCTATTTTATAGACTACTGACGAATATCCCCCTAATCGTATGGAAGTATCATCCCCGTCTTTGACCTGAACTGTTCCTGATACACCGACTGTTTTTTCGATATTATCCGTCAATGACAACTCAACGGATGCATTTCCAAAATTATGAAGAACAAGCATTTTTTCATTATCTTTTGTCATATACCATGCAGCAATGCTCTTGTACTTTTCGTTCGATTCGTTATATACCGCATGCTTTGTCATTATACCTTGTGCCAAAGACGGATAGGTATTACGCAAACGGATAAAAGAGATATAGGTATTCAACAACGAATTTGCATTTTCCTTCTGTTCTGTCACAGATTTTATGTTCGAAGCCACAGTAGCATCGATCTTATCTGTATAGGAAGTAGTGTAATTATCTCCCCACAGCATCGGACTACGTACATATTCATCCGCCTTTTCTTTCGTTCCGTAGATTCCCAATTCTTCCCCATAATAAATATAGGGCTCACCCGGTGCGGTGAGTAATACGACAGCCGCAAGTTTACACTTTGCCTCTGATTTTCCCAATTTGGATGCAGTACGGTCCTCATCATGGTTGGATAATTTGGTAGCTTCTATGTAATCGGTACGGTATCTCGCATATTTCTGTTGGAAAGAAAGTATATCTTTCGCAAAATAACAACCTGTAGAGTTGGCAATCGCCCAATCCAGTTTATACCAAAAGTCAAACTCAAACAATGCTGGGAGTCCTTGATAATAAGGTGCAACCTCGTCGCTGCCCGAAAGGACTTCACCTACGATATAAATATCATCTGTATGTCCTTTCGCTTTATAATATGCATTCATATCATCATAGAACATTTTTAGGAAACGAGGATTCTCATCCGAAGTGCCGCTGTGATAAATATGCTTCACCGCATCCAAACGGAATCCGTCAATTCCCCTGTCTATCCATTTTTTTGCAGCAGCGGATATTGCTTTATATGCTGGAGAGTCGGCTGCATCGTCAATAGCACCGTAATTAAGGTCAGCAAACCAATCCGTTTGGAAATGAGAATGAAAATACCATGCTTCAACCGATGCAAACAGAATGTCCTCAGGAGTCGTATTACTCAAAGTAAAAGCCTTCCCCAACTGTATTTTACTGGCTTTGGACGGAGCACCATACTTCGTTCCATTGTCCCATGAAGTATTACTTGTCCGGATTAAAAAGCCCCAATCCGTATCAAGATCAACCGTTAACTCATACTTATTATTATCTTTCGCATAGAATTTCTTGCAAATGCCTTCACCATAATACAAATACTTGGCACCTTGCGTGGCTACGTCTGCATTATCCACATCTGGTGTATCCCCTTCTGTAACTGTTATTGTGGGGCTTGCAGCATTAGACCAGTCGAGTACAAACTTATAACATCCTTTCATGGCATCACCTATACCGGCCGAAAACCATTCGCCTGCATTATATCCCATAGAACTTTCCCGCTTTATCATTGGAATTTTACCGGCAGTAATATCTGATTTCGGATCTTGTGAGAAGATGTAATAGTCACGATAAGTATTATCCGGAGAGGTCTTAGCTTCCTTAAACCAAGGATGGGCACTCCCCGTATGATTCATCACATAATCCAGATAAATTTTAATACCGAGATTATGGGCTTTAGCAACCAACTCTTCAAAATCGGCCATTGTTCCATATTGCGGATTCAGCCCCGAATAGTCTGTCACATCATATCCATGATATGACATAGCCGGATGAATAGGCGATAGCCAGATGGCCTTTATTCCTAAATCAGCGAGGTAATCCAGTTTTGTAATAAGCCCTCTGATATCTCCGCATTTATCACCGTCACTGTCTGCGAAAGAGTATACCAGCAACTGATAAGATATATCCGCTCGCTTTTCACCATCCCAGTTGGCGGAAGATGCCGTAACATCTATCCAACTATCGTCGTCATTGCCATTTCCACCACCAACTTCATCATCACTACATGCAATAAAACAAAAAGGAATTATCCAAAACAAAAAAAGAAGAAGTAATTTTACTTTTTTCATATCATTAGATTTTTCTATTTGAAACTAATCTCAAAAAGAAGAAAAGAGGCTACAACGAAGATTTACCCATTGTAGCCTCACTTTCTTTTTATTTTTAAGGCCTATTGTATACTACCGGTATTCGTTCTAAAATCAAGACTAACCGTTTTACCGATTGTTACAGGAACACGAGGTTCCTGATCACCACCCTTGCCACGATATTCAATTTTATCATCTCTTACCACCAGCTCAGACTGCCACCAATCAACGCCTTGTACCCCTGTGGCTACATAAATACGTAAGTCACCGTCTCCGGCTGTTACGGCCTCATAAGTAGCGCCATCTGCCGCTAAAGCGAAAGCAACTTCTAAATCATTTGGTCTACCCGCGCCAGCATCTGCCCATCCACCGGCACAAGCACCTCTTAAGAAGAGTTTCGGCTCAGCAAGAATAACTTTTCTGTTTACAGATTTCTTGTCTGCAGAAAGAGTACAAGATACAATTACCAAATAATATCCTGTATCAGCAACTTTTAAATTAGAACCACCGGCCGGATATTCACCATAACCTTTAGGATCCTCATTTTCAGCTCCAAAGTTATCACCGGTACTCCAACTCTTTTCATTATTGAATTTCATTCCGTTACCTGCCTGCAAATAATAGATGCCCCAGAACATTCCGTCATGACTATGAACAGGTATCATCTCAGGAGCTGTACTCCAATCCTGCGGCCATCCCCAAGCATCACCATTTACAAACATTTTTTCGGGCAATGTAGCAGATGATGTATCTTCAGCTGTACAAACAGCTTTTGCAGAGAAGCGACCGGTACGCAAATCCAGTTTTAAGGTTACGGTATAAACGCCAGCTTTACCCACCTGAAAGTTTGCTCCACCACCTTTACACTCACTAAAAGCTTCGGATATTGCAGATGCATTATCACCATTATATCCCATATTAGTATGAAGTTTAACCTTACCTCCTTGATAAGGGAATTCAAGCCCCCAATCACCTGAATAACGGAACTTCATTTCTTTCTTATCTAAAATTACATCACTAATGGAATATTCAACCGCAGCCTGAGTTTCGTTATAACTTGCCTGCATGGCAGTTTCACCATTCCATTGCAAAGGAGTAGCATCACCAATAATACCGAACTTAGCAGGTATAATCGTCAATTGATTATCAGTTTTATTCATAGCCACATAGTACAAACCATCCTCCACTACAGTGAAAGGTGTACCACCAGCTGCTAAAGTTACAGTTTCAGCAGGAGTAGAAGCTACTACATCGCCCTTACCGTAATTAACCTCATTACCTTCCTCATCTACATTCAGAATAGTAAAACTTCCGCTTGACTTCAACCAAGTGTAAATCCCCACTACATTTGTACCTTCCGGAGCTCCATCCAACGGTGCAGCCACCAGTTGGGACGATGTAGCCGTAGCACTATAAATCGTAGCATCACCAGTGATATAAGCTCCCGGTTGAGCATCAGTAATGATTCTCCAGTTATCATTGCCTTCTTCACAACTTGTTCCCACCACCAGCAGCAATAGGAGCGTTGTCATATATTGGAATATTTTTTTCATATTACTTTCCATTAAATCATTAATTATTAATAACCGTAATTTTGAGTCAGTTTGCCATTCAGGCTCAATACATCTTCATGAATCGGGAATACAGTAGTATAACCAGTCTCTTCTTTCGGTAACTGAGGCCTATCAGTATATGCGCGGGTAAACTTACCGAAACGAACTAAATCCTGACGACGAAGGCCTTCCCATGCAAATTCTCTCAGACGCTCTTCTAACAAAGTTTCAAGAGTAGCCGTCACATCCAAAGTAGCACCGGCGCGCTCCCGAACTTCTGTCAGTTCAGCATCTCCATTACCACCATTACGCACTTTAGCTTCACTCTTCATTAAAAGTACATCAGCATATCGGAATAGGACAATATCATTACTTTGAAGTTTACCATCATTAGTAGCAGAAGCATCCAATTCATATTTTTTCATACGTGCGCCAGCTGTCTTCTCTGAGGCTTTGCCAGACAAATCCAAAGTAATTTCAGAAGGTACATATTCCAAATCAGTTCCATCATCAAGTTTTATAGTCCCATTAGGCCCCTCTACTTTTCCTGCATAATAAGTCAGTTCAAAACGCGGATCTTGAGAACTTGTACCATAACCAAAGGCATCGAGAGCTTCTTTAGTTGCGGACGAACCATTCCATCCACCTTGGCCATAAGCATTACCATGATTATAGTGACGAGAACGAATCAAATTATAAAATTCATTCTTATAAAGATTTGCATCCATCGGAATAGTAAAGATATTTTCTACAGACGATTCATTCTTAAGTGAGAAGTTAGATTCGAATTTAGGTTCCAACTTGTATCCCAGGCCCGCAATCTTATCACAATACGCGATTGTTGCCTCCCAAGCATTCATTTCAGTACCGTCTACTGTAAATTTGATATTCTTTCCATCCAGTTTAGTACCGTCCGTCCAATTGTCATCCGCATATACTTCTGCATTAAGCGCTAACTTTGCCAACAGAAAATACGCAACAGGTTTTGTTATTCTACCATAATATTCACCGGTCAAATTACTATGCGCATCGCTTAAGTCTTCAACCGATTCCTCCAATTCGGTTCTTACAAAATTAAAGACAGCGGAACGTTCAGATTGTACTACATCTTCCATTGCTACTGAAGAAGAAGTAACCAGTGGAACACGAGCAAACATATCCAATAAATAATAATAGTACATTGCCCGGAATGCCCGTACTTCCGAAATGTATTTGGGAACTGAAATATTCTCCGGATTGTTCTCCAAGATTTCTTTTAATTTATCCAATGATTGATTGGTTTGTGCAATCACTTTATAAAGATAATCCCAACTGCCTTTTACCAAATCATTCTTCGTACCCCAATTATGAAGGAACAGATTTTGCCACAAGCCACCATCATACCAGTCACCACCGCGCGTGGGAAGCATAGCTTCATCAGTTGTGAAAGTATTCAAGTCATAAAGTCCACGGTCAGTACCCTGCAATCCTGCCCCGCCACCGTTAGCACCAACTTGCGTATAAAGGGAAGCCACCGTATTCAAGTACAATAAGGTAGAATTCTGGTAAGCCTGTTCTTCTGTAATTTGGTCTTTCGGATTTTCCGACAAGAAAGATTCACAAGAAGATAAGCCGAGTGTTGCTGTTATCAACAAACTATATAATATTCTTCTTTTCATAATATGCATCTAATTAAAAGTTAACACTAAGTCCCAATGAATAAGTACGTGACAAAGGATAGAAACGCTTGTCATCAATACCAAGGTCACTTCCTACCGTTGTACTGTTTATCATCGGAGAAAGCCCTGAGTATCCTGTAATCGTAGCCAAATTATTTACAGAGAAAGTAACACGTAAAGACTTGATAGCTTTCAGATTTTTTGTATTCAAGTTCCAACCCAATGTAACATAGTCGAAATGCAAGTAATCACCTTTCTCCAACCAATAATCGGTTACGGTTTGGTCTTTGATGTTTTTCTGAGGAGCTTCAGCCAAAACATTATAAGTCGGGAACTGACTCATATTCATATAAGACAAAGAAGTACCATTATAAATCTTATGTCCAAAAGCTCCATTCATTTGTACCTGAATATCAAATTGCTTGTAACGGAATCCGATATTTGCACCCAATAAAGCTTTTGGCATAGCCTGACCTGCAATATAACGATCCTTTCCGTCAGCCAAATCAACACCTTCCACACCATCAATATCTTGAACATGATAAGTATAATCACCAAAGCCATTATCAACCAATCCATCGCATTTAGGCAAATAGAATACGCCTACCGGCTGTCCAACCATTTGATAAATAATTTGATTATACCCACCAATAAATCCGGCACCATTCATGCCACCTAAGTTCATGTATTCCTTAGCTGTCATGGATTCCCCCATATACGTTCCGTTCAAAGAGAGCAACTTATTCTTTTGAAATGCAACATTAGCACTGATATTCAGTTCCATATCTTTTGTTTTCAATGGAGTACCGCTAATTGCAATTTCAAAACCAGTATTACGCATTGCACCAAGATTAGCAAGCAAAGTAGGATAAGTAAAAGGTGGAACCTTTACATCATAATTATACAACAAATCTGTTGTCTTTGAATTATAGTAGTCTAAAGTTAAACTCAATCGTTCATCGAACATTCCAAAGTCCAAACCTACATCAAAAGTTTTCTTCACTTCCCACTTCAAATCAGGATTGTAATTGCGAGTAACTCCCATTGTTACTACGGGAAGTCCATTTACTGTTGTCGTACCATTAGGACTCATCAATGGCAATGAATTATAAGAGCTAATAGCATCTTGATTACCGGCAAGACCATAACCTACTCTCAATTTCAAATTACTAATCATATCAACATCTTTCAAGAACGCTTCTTCTTTAAGAACCCATGCAAGAGATGCTGATGGGAAAAATGCCCATTTATTGTTCTCTCCTACTTTAGAAGAACCATCTGTACGGGCATTCACTGTAACAATATACTTATCTGCGTATGAATAGTTGACACGTGCCATGAAAGAAGCCAAACTCGGGTTATTATAATAAGATGTATTATCTCCCCACTTCAATACAGCACCAGCCTGCAAATTATTATATAAAAAGTCGTCTGTACTGAAACCATGTACCGTAGTTCCAAAGCCTGTATTAGTCACCCGTTGAACTTCCGCTAGACCTAAAGCGTTGATATAGTGTTTTCCAAAACCTTTTTTATAAGTTAACATCAAGTTAGCCAACATCGACTGAGATTTATTATCTCCACGATATGCCTCTCCACGATTGCTCAGACCGGCCTTTATAGAAGAAGGAATATATTTTTTATTCTCTTTTACATTATAAGTATATGAACCGAATGCACTTAGTTTCAAATCATTATTAATGCTCCATGTAATACGGGCATTTGTATTTATAAAAGCATTTGTTTCACGATCATCAATGTCCAAACGGCCTAATGGGTTTTGTACCTCGTTAGCATTGGCATTTTCATCCCACATACCTGTTTCCGGGTTTTTAAAATTAGGAAAGGTAGGATTATAAGAAGCAGCAGAATAGAATGTTTTCTGATAGTCATTCACATATCTGTTTTCTTTCAACGAACCGAACATTCCAAATTCCAACTTCAACTTATTATTGAACATATTCTGCATAGCATCAATCTTAGCGGTATAATTACGCATTGTATTATTTTTTATAATACCTTTTTGATCTATAACACCGATAGAAGCACGATAGTTTGAATCATCATTACCATTAGAGAATGACAAGCGGTGATTTTGAGTATAACCAGTCTGCTGCATTTCTTTAATAAAGTCTGTATTATGTCCCTTATCCAATATATCAACTCCTAACCTCTGTGCGGCAGCTCTATACTGATTAGCATCCAGCATTTCCAGATTCTTATAAACCGTTTCAATACCGAAACTACCATCATAACTTAAGCTCTTAACACCATTCTTACCTTTAATAGTGGTAACAACAATAACACCGGAAGCACCACGAGAACCATATTGAGCTGTTTCAGAGGCATCTTTCAGCACTGTAAAATTCTCAATATCAGCAGGAGAAATAGCATTCAGCATATTCAAATCGCCAAATACACCATCAATAATAACCAACGGGTCGTTACCACCAGTCAAAGAAGTAGTACCACGCACACGAATAGCCGGAGCAGCAGTAGGGTCACCACCGGTTTTCTGAATATTCACACCGGCAACTTTACCTTTAATAGCAGATAACGGATTAACGACAACGCCGGCATTCATTTCTTCACGTCCCACTTTCTGAACTGCACCGGATATTGTCCGTTGACTTCCTGTGGCATAACCAATCACAACAACATCATCAAGAAGTTGAGCATCTTCTTTCAAAACAACATTAAGTACGGATGCCGCTTTTACTTCTGCAGGAAGATAGCCCACGAAAGAAACAACAAGAGTTGCACCCGCCGATGTTTGCAACTGGAAATTACCGTCTAAATCAGTAATAACTCCGTTTGTAGTACCTTTTTCCAGTACATTCGCGCCAATTACAGGTTCACCCGTAGCATCTTTCACATTTCCTTTTACAGTAATGTTCTGTGCATAAGCGCCAACTGACAAGAATAGCCCTAACAACAAGGGAAGAATCGTTCGATAGATTCTAAGATTAACTTGCTTCATGCATTTAAAAATTAAAGTTAACAATATTAATTATCTACTATAACCATATATTCAAAAGAACATTTCAGTATATTAACTCTATTATACAATGTCTTTCAAATACATTTATTATACTGCAACAAATGTATGCCATATTATCGAACAAGAGACAAAGATGTTATAAAAAGTACAATAAGAAGAGCGCAAACGATTGCATCACATTTTCGTTTCCTCACACCAAAATCAATGAACAAAATTTAGTAGTAGCTGTTATAGAGTACAAAAACATCAACCGTACAATTTTTAATAATTAGTATACATCATCACCCTAAATAAATAGAATTACAAAAGTTCCTGCAATCGTTTGCACTTATCTCTAATTCAATAACTATCAATAATGAAGCACTTTTCTTAAGATTCTATTATTTTTGCAATCGCATCAAAGTAGTTAAAATAACAAAGCTTATTTTGGTACTGCTTTTTGTTTACATTACCTTTGGCTGAAAAACAAATCATTACTAATGGATAAACCGCAAATAACCATCAAGGATATTGCCCGGGCATTAAATGTCTCTCCCTCCACTGTGTCGAGAGCGCTCAAGGATAATCCGGACATCAGCCGGGAGACACGTAACCTTGTTCATACTTACGCGCGCGAACATAATTATAAGCCCAATGTGCTTGCCGTCAACCTCCGTTCGAGCCGAAGCAACACGATTGGTGTGATTGTACCTCAACTGGTGCATCATTTTTTTTCGTGCGTATTGAGCGGCATTGAAATGGCAGCCGCCGAAGCCGGTTACAACATAATCGTGGCACAGAGTAACGAATCGTATGAACAGGAAGTGAAAATCGTCCAATCCTTTCTCGCCGCCCGCGTCTGCGGTGTCATCGCATCGCTTGCCAAGAATACGGAACAATACAATCATTATCAGGAATTGTTAGACAACAATATTCCGGTCGTCTTCTACGACCGCATCTGTACAGGGCTGAAAACGGAGCGAGTGGTGGTAGACGACTATGCCGGATCGTTTGCCGCTGTGGAGTACATGATTCAGACAGGATGCAAGCGCATCTTCTTTTACGGAGCCGATCCACATCTTGAAATCACCAAAAACCGACGCAACGGATATCTGGACGCCATGAAGAAATACAAGATTCCCGTAAACGACAGCATGATCAAACTATGCGATAACCGCGAACGCGCCATTGCCATAACGCCCGATTTATTGGAAAGCGACAATCGTCCCGACGGCTTCTTTGCGATTAATGACGAAACGGCGGCAGGTATCTTGTACGCCTGCAAGCTGGTGGGGCTCAAAGTGCCGGACGAGGTCTCCATTTGCGGTTTCACCGACGGAGCCATTGCCCAAAGCACCGACCCGAAGCTGACAACAGTGGAACAGCATGGAGAGGAAGTGGGGAAAAACGCCTTCAGCATCCTTACGGACAAGTTGGAAGGAAACGAAGAAAAAAGTACAAACAGAATTGTACGGACCAATCTGGTGGTAAGAGGAACAACGAAATAACAAGTCATTAAAAACTAATATCATAAAAACAAAAGAGCAATGAAAGTAAAACCCGATTTAAGTTTCTGGAAACTGTGGAACATCAGCTTCGGTTTTTTTGGCGTGCAAATCGCATATGCTTTGCAAAGCGCAAATATCAGCCGCATTTTTTCCACATTAGGAGCTGATCCGCACAGCTTAAGTTATTTTTGGATATTACCGCCGTTGGCAGGCATCATAGTGCAACCCATTGTCGGAGCTGCCAGCGACAAAACGTGGACACGATTCGGACGTCGTATTCCTTATTTATTCATAGGCTCGTTGGTTGCTGTGCTCGTGATGTGCCTGCTGCCCAATGCCGGCAGTTTCGGCATGGCGGTGAGTACGGCAATGATTTTCGGGCTGGTATCGCTGATGTTTTTAGACACCTCTATCAACATGGCGATGCAACCTTTCAAAATGATGGTGGGCGATATGGTGAACGAGAAACAAAAAGGACTTGCCTATTCGATTCAAAGTTTCCTGTGCAACGCCGGCAGCCTGGTGGGCTACCTGTTTCCCTTCATATTTGCATGGGTAGGCATCAGCAATACTGCGCCGCAAGGGGTCATTCCCGATTCCGTCATCTATTCGTTCTACATCGGAGCAGCCATTCTGATATTCTGCGTTATTTACACCACAGTCAAAGTCAAAGAGATGCCGCCTGCCGAATATGCCGAATATCATGGCATTACGGAAGAGCAGGAACACGAGAAAGTCAGTATGCTGAAACTGTTGATAAAAGCACCGAAAGCCTTTTGGACAGTGGGGCTGGTACAGTTTTTTTGTTGGTTTGCCTTTATGTTTATGTGGACATATACCAACGGCAGCATAGCTGCAAATGTTTTTGACGCTCCCACAGTAGAGCATACGGTGAATGGAGTCAGCAAAATAGTCCTCGACACCAAAAGCCTGCAATATCAGGAAGCTGCCAACTGGGTAGGCGTGCTGTTTGCCGTACAAGCTATCGGCTCCGTACTTTGGGCGGTATGTATCCCTATGTTCAAAGACCGCCGCTTTATCTATGCGCTGAGCCTCGTCTTGGGCGGTATCGGATTTATATCCACTTATTTCGTGCACAGCCAATACGTACTATTCATATCCTTCTTGCTGATAGGCTGTGCATGGGCTGCTATGCTGGCATTACCTTTCACCATTCTCACCAATGCCTTGTCCGGCGGGCACATGGGAACCTATCTGGGACTGTTCAACGGAACAATCTGCATACCGCAAATCGTAGCCGCAGCGTTGGGAGGAAGTATTTTGGCATTGTTCACGCCGAAAGGGATGCTTCCACCCGAAATAAACATGCTGGTAATGGCGGGCGTGATGCTCATAATCGGAGCCGCCTGCGTATATCTGATAAAAGAAACCAAAGGAGAAAGGCCGTAAAGAGCCTCTATTCTTCCTCACCGACAAACTCCCCATTCGTCACCGATGAACTCCTCGTTCCTCACCGACGAACGGGGAGTTTCTTTTTCCGTATCTTGTTTATTTATTCTTTTATTTGTTTATCTTTACACCGATAACACAAAAGAATACTGCCATGAAGAAATTCCTTAAAACTGACGAATGGAACATTATAGAAGACAGCTTTCAAGCCGACCGCATGCGATGGTCGGAAAGCATATTCAGCCTTGGGAACGGCCGTTTCGGACAACGGGGATATTTTGAAGAGCCATATAGCAGCGACAGCTATCGCGGCACATTCGTGGCAGGCATAACTTTTTTAGACAAGACCCGCGTGAACTGGTGGAAAAACGGTTTTCCACAATTTTATACGCGTATTCCCAATGCTCCGGAATGGAGCCGCATCAGCCTGCGCCTCATCGACGAAGAATTGGACTTGGCCCAATGGGACGTGGACAGCTTTAACAGGCGTCTCGACATGAAGGCGGGCATCTCCTACCGCGATGTAGAGGTGACCTCTCCACGCGGCAACAAGCTCCGCTTGCACGTAGAACATATTGCCGATATGGCCCGTCCCAACCTCTGCCTTATCAAATACAGTGTTACCTCCCTTAACTATGCAGGGAAAGTTTCCCTCGTACCGACTTTCGACGGAGACATTGCGCAGCATACCGAGCATCCGGATGAAAAGATATGGAATATCCTCCGATCCGGCACTACCAGTGATTGTGCCTATCTGTGGACACAGACCAGGCGGGAAGACGCACAGACATGCTATGCCATGACCTACCGGTTCTTCAAGAACAATAAAGAGACATTTGCCAACCCCATACGCATAGAAAAAGAGAAACAAACCGGATTCAGCGTAGGCATCGAGGTGAAACCGGGCGATACCGCAACGCTCATCAAATATATCGGCATCACGTCGTCCCTTTATTATGAACGGCAGGACCTGATAGAGGAATCCATATCGGAAGCGCGCAAAGCCAAAAGCTTGGGCTGGGACATTCTGGAAGAGGAGCACCGGAAAGCCTGGCAGGAAATATGGGATGAAACGGATGTCACAATAGAAGGAGATCCGGAAGCCCAGCAAGGCATACGTTATAATATCTACCAGCTTTATCAGACCTACCGGGGCGATGACCCACGCCTGAATATCGGTCCCAAAGGTTTCACAGGAGAGAAGTATGGCGGCAACACCTATTGGAATACCGAATTATGCTGTGTGCCTTTCTTCCTCCTGTCCACTCCGAAGAAAATTGCCGAAAACCTGCTGATGTACCGTTACAAGCAACTTCCCAAAGCCATTGAAAACGCCAGAAAGTTAGGGTTCGGCAACGGCGCCGCCCTTTTTCCGCAAGTCACCGGCAATGGAGAAGAATGCCATAGCGAATGGGAAATCACATTTGAAGAAATCCACCGGAACAATATAATTGTCTATGCCATTCTTCAACACGCCACCCTCACAGGTACATTGGACTACATTGCCCGTTACGGACTGGAAGTGATGATAGCCGTCAGCCGTTTTTGGAGTCAACGGGTATCTTTCTCGCAGCCCAAACAGAAGTACGTCATCCTCGGAGTCACCGGACCCAATGAATACGAGAACAACGTAGACAACAACTGGTACACCAACTACTCCTGCATGCGCTGTCTCAAAACCACTCTCAGCTTTCTTGAAATCATAGCGCGGCAATATCCCGACGAGTATGCCCGCGTGCGTCGCATTACCAATCTGAATTATGCGGAAGAGAGTGAGCGCTGGCGGGATATTATCGAACGGATATATTTGCCGGAAGACCCGGAACGCGGTATTTTCATTCAAAACGACGGCTACATGGACAAAGTCCTGCAAAGCACCGATGCCATTCCCGACAACGAGCGCCCTATTAACCAGTATTGGTCATGGGACCGCATCTTGCGCTCCTGCTACATCAAGCAAAGTGATGTTCTGCTTGGCCTATACCTATACTACTTCAACTTCGACACAGAAACCATTCGCCGTAACTTTGAGTTCTACGAGCCGATGACTGTCCATGAGTCTTCCCTTTCCCCGCATATCCATTCCATTCTTGCCGCACGCATTGGAAAAGTGGAGAAAGCCTACCAATTGTTCATGCACGCCACCCGTCTCGACCTTGACGACTACAACAACGAAGGCGAACAAGGACTCCACATCACCAGCATGCCGGGCAGTTGGCTTGCGATTGTACGTGGATTTGCCGGATTGCAGATAGTGAATGACATGCTTAAGATAGAGCCCGTCCTACCGGAGAAATGGAACAGTTATTCCTTCAAAGTGAATTACTCAGGCAGCACCCTGCACATACAAGTAAGTAAAGAAATAAAAATCGGCCTGACGGCCGGAAACAAACTGAACATACAGGTATATCAAAACGTTTATGAATTAAAACAAGAGGGGAGTCTGACCATTCCCCTGAAAGACTCGTTTTAATCAGAAACAAATGAAAAAAATGTACCTGTTCGCCCTGGCGATGACGTTTCTCATCACGTCCTGCGGGCAAAAAAAGGGGGAAGATACTGCCCTCGTGCGACCTGTGAAAACCGCTACCGTCAGTTCACAGTCAGTGATCCTTAAAGACTTCTCCGGCATGGTGGAAGCAGTGGAATATGTGAAGCTGGCTTTTAGGGTCAGTGGACAGATCATCAACCTTCCGGTTGTGGAAGGACAAAGGGTCAAGAAAGGGCAGCTCATTGCCGCTATCGACCCGCGTGACATTTCCTTGCAATATGCCGCCGACAAGGCTGCCTATGAAACTGCCGCCGCGCAGGTTGAGCGCAACAAACGGTTACTGGGACGTCAGGCCATCTCCCTGCAAGAATATGAAATCAGTGTAGCCAATTATCAGAAAGCAAAATCCGCTTACGAGCTATCCACCAACAATATGCGGGATACGAAACTGCTGGCTCCTTTCGACGGTTCTATCGAAACACGTCTGGTAGAGAACTATCAGCGCGTCAATTCGGGAGAGGGGATCGTACGGCTGGTCAATACTCGGAAACTGCGTATCAAATTTACCGTACCCGACGATTACCTTTACCTGCTTCGTGCCAAAGACGCTACATTCAAAGTAGAATTCGACACTTACAAGGGTACGGTATTCAATGCCAGACTGGAAGAGTATCTTGACATATCAACCGACGGTACAGGTATTCCGGTAACAATCATCATCGACGATGCCGCTTTTGACCGCACCATATACGATGTGAAGCCGGGATTCACCTGTAACATCCGCCTGGCATCGGATATTGCTCCTTTCATAGAAGAAAAACTGATGAATGTGCCGCTAAGCGCCGTATTCGGTGACAGCGAAAACAAGAACACCTATGTATGGATAGTGAAAGACAACAAAGTGAACCGTCGCGAAGTAACCGTATATTCACCTACCGGAGAGGCTAATCTTCTCATATCCAAAGGTCTGAAACCAGGTGAAACCGTTGTCACAGCCGGAGTGTACCAATTGGTGGAAGGACAGAGAATAAAAGAGGTAAAATGACAGAGATATGAACTTAGCTAAATATTCATTAGACAACACCAAGATTGTTTACTTCTTTCTCGCAGTGTTGCTCATCGGCGGTGTATTCTCATTCGGCCGTTTGGGAAAGAAAGAAGATGCGCCCTTCGTCATTAAGACGGCAGTCATCATGACACGTTATCCCGGAGCCGAACCGGCTGAAGTGGAACGGCTCATTACCGAGCCCATCTCCCGCGAGATACAAAGCATGAGTGGGGTGTACAAAATAAAGTCCGAATCCATGTACGGACTTTCCAAAATCACGTTTGAGCTGCAACCATCGCTCTCCGCTGCATCTATCCCGCAAAAATGGGATGAGCTGCGCCGTAAGGTTCTCAACATACAGCCCCAACTTCCGGCAGGAGCTTCCGCACCGACAGTATCGGACGACTTCGGCGATGTATTCGGGATTTATTACGGTCTGGTTGGCGACGATGGTTTCTCTTACGAAGAGATGCGCAACTGGGCAGAACGTATCAAAACCCAAGTCATCACTGCCGACGGTGTTATGAAAGTAGCCCTTTTCGGCACACAGACGGAAGTAATCAATATCTTTATCTCCGTAAACAAACTGGCTGGAATGGGTATCGACCCCAAACAACTGGCAAGCCTGCTGCAATCGCAAAACCAGATTATCAATACCGGTGAAATCAGTGCAGGCGAACAGCAGCTACGCGTTGTTGCCAACGGCACTTATACCACCGTCAACGACATCCGCAGCCAGATAATCACTACTCCCGGCGGCCAAGTCAAGCTGGGCGATATAGCGATTGTAGAAAAAGGTTATATGGATCCTCCCGGCACTATCATGCACGTAAACGGAAAGCGCGCTATCGGCATCGGTATCTCCACCGATCCCCAAAAGGATGTGGTGAAAACCGGCGAACTGGTAGATAAAAGGCTCGCCGAGCTGCTGCCTCTTATCCCCGTAGGACTGGAGCTGGAAAGCCTCTATCCTGAAAACGTCATTGCCAAAGAAGCCAACAACGGTTTCATCATCAACCTGATAGAGTCTATCCTGATCGTAATCGTCATCATCATGCTGGTAATGGGTCTGCGCGCCGGCGTATTAATCGGTTCTTCACTGATATTTTCCATTGGCGGCACACTGCTCATCATGTCGTTTTTGGGCGTAGGACTGAACCGCACTTCCCTTGCAGGTTTCATCATAGCTATGGGCATGCTGGTGGACAACGCCATTGTGGTGACAGACAATGCACAAATCGCCATAGCACGCGGTGTGAACAGGCGAAAAGCACTGATAGACGGTGCCACCGGGCCGCAGTGGGGATTGCTGGGAGCAACTTTCATAGCCATCTGTTCTTTCCTTCCGCTTTATCTTGCACCGTCTTCCGTAGCCGAAATCGTAAAGCCGTTATTCATTGTATTGGCTATCTCACTGGGATTAAGCTGGGTACTGGCATTGACGCAAACCACGACATTCGGCAATTTCATACTGAAAGCCCAAGCAGGCAACAATGGTAAAGATCCGTACGACAAGCCCTTCTACCATAAGTTTGCATCTATCCTCAGCATACTGATACGCAGGAAAGCGTTGACATTGGGAAGCATGGTCATCCTGTTCGTCCTCTCTCTCGTTGTAATGGGACTGATGCCGCAAAACTTCTTTCCTTCGCTGGACAAACCCTACTTCCGCGCCGATGTGTTCTACCCCGACGGATACAGCATCCGCGACGTAGAGAAAGAGATGAAGAAAGTGGAGGCCCACCTGCTGGAACAGCCGGAAGTGAAACGGGTGTCAGTTACCTTCGGCAGCACCCCGTTGCGCTACTATCTGGCATCTACTTCCGTTGGGCCCAAACCCAACTTTGCCAATCTGCTGGTGGAGGTGACAGACAGCAAGTACACCAAAGAATATGAAGAGCATCTGGACAGCTATATGAAAGAGAACTACCCCAATGCCATTACCCGCACCACGCTGTTCAAACTCTCGCCTGCCGTAGACGCCGCTATCGAAATAGGTTTTATCGGCAATAACACAGACACTTTGGTAGCGCTGACCAACAAGGTTCTGGAAATAATGCACCGCGACAACGATCTTATCAATGTGCGTAACTCCTGGGGCAACAAAGTTCCCATATGGAAACCGATATACAGCCAAGAGCGTGCGCAACCGTTAGGCGTATCCCGCCAGAGCATGGCGCAAAGCATACAAATAGGAACCAGCGGAATGACCTTAGGGGAATACCGCCAAGGCGATCAGGTGCTTCCTATCCTACTGAAAGATAATGCAATCGACTCATTCCGCATCAACGACCTCCGCACGTTGCCGGTGTTCGGGACTACGCGTGAAACGACAACGCTGGAGCAGGTAGTCAGCGATTTCGACTATCAGTATAAGTTCTCCAACGTAAAGGACTACAACCGGCAAATGGTTATGATGGCGCAAGCCGATCCCCGTCGGGGCGTAAATTCCATTGCCGCCTTTAACCGCGTATGGAAACAGGTGCAAAAGGAGATAGATGTACCCGAAGGATACACCATGAAGTACTTCGGCGAGCAGGAAAGCCAAGCAGAATCCAATGCGGCATTGGCAGCCAATATGCCGCTGACGTTCTTCCTTATGTTCGTTACCCTGCTGTTCCTGTTCAAGAGCTATCGCAAACCTATCGTCATCCTGCTGATGCTCCCTCTCATCTTTATCGGCATCGTACTGGGGCTGTTGCTATTGGGCAAGACATTCGACTTCTTCGCTATCTTGGGATTACTGGGGCTGATTGGGATGAACATCAAAAACGCCATTGTCCTCGTAGATCAGATTGATGCGGAGACAGCCATGGGGAAAACGCCGCGCGAAGCGGTTATCAGTGCAACGACCACCCGCATTGTCCCCGTAGCCATGGCATCGGGAACAACCATTCTGGGCATGCTGCCATTGCTGTTCGATGCCATGTTCGGCGGTATGGCCGCCACTATCATGGGCGGTCTGCTTGTAGCTTCGATACTCACCCTGTTCGTATTGCCGGTGGCCTATTGTGCAATACACAAGATAAAGGGATAAGGGAATTTGCAATTTGACTATTTACGATTTACAATTTGAATGATGAGAAAGATTATATTTATACTATCATTAATGGGCTTCGGCATAAGCGGCGTGGCACAGGAAGCATATCTCAGCCGCGAGGCCTATCGGAACAAAGTGGAGGCATACAGCCAACTGTTGAAACAGCAACGCCTGAAAGCAGCGGCAAGCACCGAAGCGCGGAAAATAGCGCAGACAGGCTTTCTCCCGAAGATAGACATCACAGCCGAAGGAACCGCCAACCTAAATCGCCTGGACGACTGGAACAGCCCCGCAGGACAGTACCGCCCCTACACCTATCAGGCATTGGCAACACTGGGGCAGCCTCTTTATACAGGCGGTTCACTCATTGCCCAAAAGAAGATTGCCAAAGCCGACGAAGAGCTGGACAGGCTGGCCGTAGAACTGACGCTCGACCAAATACATTATCAGAGTGATGCCGTCTATTGGAACGCCTCGGCCGCATTGGCCACACTCGAAGCCGCAGCCCGTTTTGAAGAAATCATCAATCAACAGTACAACATCATCTTGGACAGGTTTAACGACGGCGCCATCAGCCGTACGGACCTGCTGATGATTTCCACCCGCAAGAAAGAAGCGGAATTACAGTATATCAAGGCTCGCCAGAATCACACCCTTGCCTTACAACAACTGAATATTCTGATGGGAGCAAAACCGGATGCCCCGGTAGACAGCCTTTGTGAAATCGGCACCCTCTCCCAACCCGTCAATTTATTGAGTCTCGATGAAGTTTTAGGACGCCGCGCCGACTATGCCGGCACCAACGTCAGCATTGCCAAGAGCGAAGCGCAACGCAAAGCCGCCCTCAGCCGGTACAATCCTCAGCTCAGCATGTTTCTGGCCACCGGGTGGGACACCGGTATCACCTATATGGGACAAGATGTGCCCCATACACCCATTGCCGGTCTCAATCTCAACATTCCCATTTTCCGGTGGGGTGCACGCTTCAAAACCAATCGTCAGCAAAAGGCATATATCGGCATCCAGAAATTACAGCAAAGCTATATAGCCGATAATATCCTGGAAGAGCTGTCCGCCGCCACCACCAAACTGGCAGAAACGGAACAACAGGTACGGACGGCCCGAGAGAATACGGCGCTTGCCGAAGAAAACCTCGACTTGGTTACCTTCTCATACAATGAAGGCAAAGCAAGCATGGTCGATGTGCTTTCCGCACAACTATCATGGACACAGGCGCAAACCAACCTTATCAACGCATACCTTGCCGCAAAAATGGCAATGGCGGAATACAGAAAAGTCATCAGCGAATAAAAGCAGACAAACATAAAAAAAGAACGTGCCGGAATAAGGATTCATTTTTCAACCTTATTCCGGCACATTCTTTTTTTATGTCGTAAATCTCCTATCCGAGGAACGAAATCAGCACGCCCGCTGCCACCGCAGATCCGATGACACCGGAAATATTGCTGGACATACAATAGTTCAGCACATGGTTTTTGGGATCATACTTGGTTGCAATTTCATTACATACCCGGCTCGCCATAGGCACAGCACTCAATCCCGTTGCACCGATCAGCGGATTAATCTTCTTCTTGGAGAACAAGTTAAACAGCTTCACGAAGAAGATACCACCCGTAATGGACAAAGCGAATGCAAGGAAACCGCCGATGACGATGCCGATAGTAGTCCAGTTGAGGAACGCCTCGCTCGTCATGGTAGCACCCACACTCAGTCCGAGGAAGATGGTTGCCGCATTCATAATGCTGTTGGCCGCCGCATCGAACAAACGGCTGGTATCGGAACCGATTTCCTTAATCAGGTTACCGAACATCAGCATACCGATCAGAGGCACTGCCGTCGGCACGAAAAGGGCAACAATGGTAGTGACAGCAATCGGGAAGATGATTTTCAATACACGCAGGTTCTTTATCTCAGTCTTTGAAGGATAGAGCTTTTCCTGTTCCTTCATGTTAATCATCAACTCCTTCTTTGTGCAGAACAGCTTCACAACCATCGGAATGATGACGGGAACCAATGCCATATACGAATAAGCCGCAATGGCGATAGGACCCAGCAGATGCGGGGCGAGCTTAATGGTGGTAAAGATAGCCGTAGGACCGTCCGCACCGCCGATAATGCCCAATGCACCTGCTTCCTGCGGTGTGAAGCCCATCATTACGGCACACAGCAACACCGTAAAGATACCAAGCTGCGCAGCAGCACCGAATATGGAAAGACGCAGATTGCGAAGCATCGGCCCGAAGTCCGTCAGCGCACCCACACCCATAAAGATGACAGGCGGCAGAAATCCGGTCTTTATCAGCATATAGTAGATGAAGTTCATCAGTCCGAGGTCGTGTGCAATCTCATGCAACGGCATCTCCCAGATGTTCTTCAGCACTCCGTTCACCATTACCATACCGTTTTCATCCGCCTGAATCACTCCCATATCACCGCCCGGGAAGTTGGCAATGAGCACACCGAAAGCAATGGGAACCAGCAACAGCGGTTCGTAGTGCTTCTTGATGCCCAGATACAGCAAGATGAAGGCAATGGCATACATTACAAGGAACGACGGGTCGGCAATGATATTGCTGAACGCCGTCATATCATAAAGTTTTGCAAATATATCTTCCATTATCCAATCTTCATTAATACATCATCTTCAGAAACAGAATCACCCGGATTGACGCAGATAGCAGTCACTGTCCCGCTAAATTCGGCCCGGATGGCATTATAAGTCTTCATGGCCTCAATGTAGCAAAGCAAGTCGCCTTCTTTCACTTTATCCCCTACTTTGAGAGGAGTTTCCTGTGCATTTTTAGTCAGGAAGAATTTGCCTTCAAGCGGAGCTGCTATCTCTTGTCCTTCGCCTACGGGGGCAGTCACTTTCTCGGTAGCGGAAGCCGGCAGGTCGATGTCACCGTAAGCCACCGTCACGCGATAAGCCTGTCCGTCCACCTGTACGGTGAGCGTCTTGGGTTTGGCATCGTCCAAGGGCGATTTGTCACGTTCGGCGCGGCGCTTCTCCACATCAGCCAGGAAGTCTTCTTTTGCCTTGCCGCTCTTGTAGGCCTCGTACTGTGCCGGGTGCATGGCATATTCAAAGAGTTCCTCATCGTCTTCCCCAAGTTCCCATTTGTTCTCTTTCATCAGCTTGCGATACTTGTCAAGGGCATCGGGATAGTTGTCCTGCGGATTGCCGTTGAAGAATTTACGTCCTTCACGTTCAGCTTTTTCCACAATTTCAGGTGCAAGCTCACCCGGCAGTTTACCGGCCTTGCCCAACAGCATATCCCAAATATCATCGGCAATCATACCCCAACGTTCTTTACCCTTCTCCATGGCCATTACGTTCATCATGGAAAGGTTCTTCACATACTGGCTGAACGGAGTCACCAACGGTGGATAGCCCACACGCGGCCATACGTAGGCCACTTCATTGAAGAGTTTGATGAGCAGTTCATCCTGCTTCATAAACGGCAGGTTACGTTTTGCCTTGTACTTATTGATAGATTCCAGATTGGATTCCAAGTCCGCCATTAAGCTGCCCATCATACCGCCCGGCAGTCCCGGACCAATCAGCAACGAGTTCATCAGACGGTTCTTCGGACTGATGTACAGACCGAGGAAATCATCCATAAACTCCTGAATGAGGGCGCGCACCTTCATGTATGCTTCCATATTGATTTCGGGCACTTTGAAACCTGCATCTTTCAGCATAGCCTGTACGCTGAGCAAGTCGGCATGTCCCGTTCCCCATGAAAGCGGTTCCATACCTACGTCGATATAATCGCAACCCGCCTCGCAAACTTCAAGAATGCTTGCCATATTGAAGCCGGGTCCCGCATGACTGTGATACTGAACGGGAATTTCCGGATGGGCAGCCTTGATATTAGCCACAATCTTGCCCAAAGATACCGGACGGCCGATACCGGCCATATCTTTTATGCAGATTTCATCCGCACCGAGTTCGATAAGTTTCAATGCCATATCCGTATAATACTCTACGGTATGGATAGGCGAATGAGTGATACAAAGAGAGCACTGTGAAATCATTCCCGCCTCGTGCGCATAAGTGATAGAGGGAGCAATGTTGCGTATGTCATTCAGCCCGCAGAAAGTGCGCGTAATGTCCGTACCCTGCGCTTTCTTCACTTTATAAAACAACTTACGTACATCGGCAGGCACAGGACTCATGCGCAGACCGTTCAGCGCGCGGTCCAGCATGTGTGTCTGAATACCGGCTTCATGGAAAGGCTTCGTCCACTCACGCACAGCCTTATTGGGGTTTTCACCAAACAAAAGATTAACCTGTTCAAAACCGCCGCCATTTGTTTCTACGCGAGCAAAACAACCCATTTCAATAATGGCGGGCGCTACCTTCACCAGTTGGTCTACACGAGGAACATATTTTCCGGCACTTTGCCACATATCCCTGAACACCAAACTGAACTTAATTTCTTTTTTCATACTAAATTATTCTGTGTGTGTTTATATAAGATTAGTTATTTCAGATTTTCTCTACTTTGGCAACTTTACCCTTACCTTGCGTCACTACCGTAACTGCCGCACTGATAGCTGCCATAACATTAGCGGGAATAGCAGCAGGACCACTTGCCGCCGGTTTGGCAGAAGAGACCTCTTCGGGTGCATATTTATTCACGAGGGCTATAAGTCCTTTTCCTAAGTAGATAACAATCAGCAGGATAGCAAAGACAGTTGCCATGCCTACCACCATTAGTAGAAGTGCTGTATTCAAGTTTTCCATATTATAAATTATTAGTTATTCTATCAGATTTGCAAAAAATCGTCCGAAATTAGCGATAATTAGCGAGAATACAGAATATTACAATGATAAAATATGCTAAAATGAAAAGTTCCCATACCCTCAGGAGAGAGTACGGGAACTTTTTTGTCAACACTGTGACGCCAGCATCTGCCGTTTACGAAAACGAAAGACAATTATCCCAGCGGATCTTGCTCCTCGCCGCCTTCCGAACCGCTACCGCCCGGATTAGAGGAGCCGCCACCGGAAGTGCCGCCATTGGCAAGTTTCTCTATGTCCATCCAAACAACATCCGCATCCACCATGGAACGTGTAGTAATTTGCTTCCCACTACTGCGTTTCACCTCAGGAATAAAGCGTACACGTACACCGTTAATTTGTCCGGAGGTCACCTCTTCAGGCGTAGCAACCCCATTCTTATTGGTAGCGACTGTGTAATAAAAAGTACCGATGCCATCAATTTTCACCGTACTACCGGAAGCCATATAATCAGCTATTACACCTCCCAGGTTTTTAAGCACAGCATACGTATCTCCCCGGGTAACGGTAGACTGCAAAGAGAGCTTGTCCGCAATTCTGTCAGTGGTAATAGGAATGCCGGTAGTTATTGCTCTCGGATACCACAAATCATTCAGTTTCGATTGAAATTTCTTGTAAAATGCCATAATAATAATGTTTTAAATGATTAATAATGTATATCTAAATTCTCTTGTCTCACCCGGAAAAGCGGAAGTTTCATTGTGAGGCCTCAACAAATCAGCCATTCGCTTTTCTCAAATTCGATGTTGCAAAGTTAGAGTGAGAAACAAGGGAAAGCAAGAAAATGGCATCTACAGCTAAAACACATAATTGACTAATAAACAACATATTACAAAACAGCATTCTCTACAAGGGAAAAATGAATATAAAATTAAGGATAAGAAAAAGATAGGGTATCTCTACACATGAGAGTCATAAGTACCTGATAATGAGATTACCTATTCTTTCCAATCTCTACAATACAAATTATTGTATATTCTTCTGTCTTAAGCAAGCCTATCACTATTATTTTAGACTATCTGTATAATCTCATCATACGGAAATGATTATTTTTTATACATTTGCAAAGTATGCATTTAAATACCGCAACTTATGAACATTGAATTACGACTTGAACAACCGGAAGATTACCGTAAAACGGAGGAAATAATGAGAGAGTCTTTCTGGAATTATTATGCTCCCGGATGTTACGAACATTACTTGTTGCATATCATGCGGAACTCTCCCAACTTCGTTAAAGAGCTTGACTTTGTGGCCGTCTGGGAAAATAAGATTATAGGGAGCGTTGTGTGCCTAAAATCTTTTATTGCCGCCGACAATGGGAATAAATACGAGGTATTAAGCATGGGGCCCATAGCCGTTCTTCCTAAATATCAGCGTATGGGCGTCGGCAAAGCACTGATAGCACATACACGCAGCGTAGCAGCAGAAATGGGGTATCGTGCCATTCTGTTGTGCGGGGATCCCGATTATTATTCAAAAGCAGGATTTGTGGCAGCAGAGCAATTCAATATCCGCACCTCCGAAAACAAATATATTGCAGCTCTCCATGTGTGCCCTTTATGGCCGGATGCCTTAGCCGGTGTGACGGGACAATATTACGAGGATGAGATTTACAACATAAATATTGCAGAGGCAGAAGAGTTCGACCGTTCATTTCCTAAAAAAGAACGCATAACGGGAACTCCCACGCAAAAGCGTTTTGAGGAAGTGGTTGCCATGCAAAAAGAGTACATGCAGCCATCAGGGAAGTGACAGATTAAGGACATCTACCATTCGTCCGTTTATCTATTCCCCGGACTTCTATTTTTGCTTTCTATGTAAGTTCCATCCATTTGAACCAGATTGTCTAAAAAGCAGTAAAGTTCCCGCACCATCTGAAGATGATACAGGAACTAACATATAAAAACTATTGAAAACTTATTCCGTAACAGAGATTCGAGCCTTTTTCAGATCTTTATCCAAGGATGAAGCACCAACCATAACAACAAATGTTCCCGGTTCAACACCATACTTCATCTTTCTGTCAAAATATGCCAACTTGTCGGGAGTAACCGTGAAAAAGACAGTCCGTTTCTCTCCCGGTTTCAATGTAACGCGAACAAAGTCTTTCAGTTCTTTCACCGGACGTGTAGCGGAACTGTACTCATCCCGGATGTAGAGCTGAACTATTTCTGTACCGGTACGTTCACCCGTATTAGCAAGTTCTATGCTGGCTGTAAAAGAGTCTTCAGCAGACATTTCACTACGAGAAAGCTTTAAATCCCCATAAGCGAAAGTTGTATACGAAAGCCCGTAACCGAACGGATAAAGCGGAGTACTCGGACCATCTTTATACTTATGGAAATATTGTGACGGTTTGTGGTTATAAATCATCTGAATCTGTCCTGCGTGACGGGGAATACTTATCGGCAACTTGGCAGAAGGATTCACCTTGCCTGTAAGTATATTGGCTATGGCAGTTCCGGCAAATGACCCCGGTTCCCAAGCCTGTATCAAAGCCGGAACATTTTGTGCAATCCAGTTTACGCTAAGCGGACGACCGCCCACAAGCACTACAATGACGGGAACACCCGTTTTATGAATTTCCTTCACTAAAAGTTCTTGCGTACCCAATAAATCAAGCCCCATGCGATCTATGTTCTCACCACAGGTTTTTGTTTTCTGATAGCGAAGCGGATTTTCTCCTACCACAACAATGGCAAGATCAGCTTTTTTTGCAAGACCGGCAGCGGCTTTCACTTTCTCCGGAGAATTCAGACGAACATCATCACCGTAGTCATAATAGGTCACCTTATCGCTCCCGGCAACTCGACGTATACCATCCAGTACAGTCACAACGTTCTCATCCGGCTGTTGTAATGTCCAGTCACCCAATACGGTATGATTATCGGCATTCGGACCGGTCACTAAGATGTTTTTGTATTTAGAGAAATCAAGTGGCAAAAGGCCATTATTCTTTAACAAAACAATGGACTTTTCAGCGGCTTCCAATGCAGTGGCCTGATGTTCTTTATTAAAAAGGACCTTCTTGCTCTCCTTCGTATCAACAAAGGGATTCTCAAACAAGCCTAATTTAAACTTCGCTTCCAAAATGGACCGACAGGCACGCTCCACCTGCTTCTCGGTAAGACGTCCTTCCTTCACCAACTCTACTACCCCTTCCATAAATCCGGGACCATGCATGTGCATATCCAATCCAGCTTCAACCGTTTCACGATAAGCCCCTTTCAGGGTAGGAGCTACGCAATGCAATTCCTTGATGCGCTCCACGTCCATCCAGTCGCTCACGATGAATCCATTAAAACCATATTCACCACGCATAATATCAGTCATCATCCATTTGTCCGCATGACAGGGCACGCCGTTCAGTTCGTTATGGGCAGCCATAAGCGTAAACACACCGGCCTCTTCCACAGCTGCTTTATAAGGCGGCAGATATACCTCGCGCAATGTACGCTCCGATACATCCATCGGTGCGGCATTCGTACCATTAGACGGTTCACTTCCGGCAATCAGATGTTTGGCACAAGCCAGAGCCACATCACTCCCCAAACAGTTTTCTCCCTGATATCCCTTAATCGTAGCCACCCCCATTCGCGTCACCAAATACGGGTCCTCACCGAATGTCTCGCCCGTACGTCCCCAACGCGCATCGCGCGCTACGTCAATGTTGGGCGTAAAAGTCCAGTGGGCACCGGTGGCACGCACTTCCAATGCGGATTCCCGGCTCAACTTCTCTATCAGCTCCAAATCGAAGCTGGAAGCCTGACCGATAGGTGTAGGATATACCGTTGTCCCATTTACCAGCGCATTACCATGAATCGCATCAATACCTATTATCAACGGTATCTGCAGACGGCTTCTCATAGCAAGTTTCTGCAACAAATTGGCTTCTTCAGCGGTCACCACATGAAGAAAAGAGCCGACTTTGCCCTCTTCCGTCATCCGATACAGATCGTTAATGCTCAAGTTCGGATAGAATCCATAGGCATCATCATTTTTGGCGACCTTCGTACCCTTAAAGCGTTCCTGCGTTTCGCGAATATGTTCGGGACCTACATACTGGCACATCTGGGCAACTTTTTCTTCAAGAGTCATACGCTGCATCAAATCGTCCACACGCTTGCCAATCGGCTGACGGACATCTTTATATAATGGCTTCTGAGCCACGGCAAGCAGTGCCGCAAAGAGCACCGCCAGTGTCAATAAGGTTCTTCTCATCATCATTTATTCTTCATATTTAAGCATATATTTGTCTGTCATTTTACGACGATCGTCCAACGAAACAGTATCATTGTATTGTTTCTGCAAATTATCTATTTCTGTTTTCAACTCGCTGATGATCTCCGCATATTCCGGATTGCCGTATTGATTGTCCATCTCATCCGGATCTTTTTCCATATCGTAAAATTCCCACTCGTCTATATTATAATAGAAGTGAATAAGCTTATAACGATCGGTACGCACACCGTAGTGCGGTTGTACATTGTGCCATTTAGGATACTCAAAATACTGGTAATAGGCAGACCTACGCCAGTTTTTCTTCGTCTCTTCATCATCCTGCAACAGCCCCTTCATACTCCTGCCCTGCATATCTTCCGGAATCTGGACACCGGCAAAATCAAGCAATGTAGGAGCAATATCCACATTCAATGTCAAGTCTTTCAGACACATTCCTTTCTTCATGCCGTTAGGATAGCTTATCAGGCAAGGCATCTGCAAGGCTTCTTCATACATCCAACGTTTGTCGTACAAGCCATGTTCACCGAGAAAAAATCCCTGATCGCCCATGTATACAATGATGGTATTGTCATACAAGCCTTTTTCTTTCAGATAGGCCACCACACGACCTACCTGATCATCCACAGAACGGACCACACGCAGATAGTTCTTCAAATATGTCTGAAACTTCCATTTCTTCAGTTCTTCGCCTTTCAGTTTCGGATCCGGTGTCCAGAACTGGTCTTTACCCGATCCACCCCACCAAAGCCATTTATTACGTTCCTGCTTGGAGAGTCCTTCAGGCGGAGTCTGTTTCAGGTCACCACGCGAAAGGTGGTTTTCAATTGTCCCCATAGACTGCCCGAGCGTTTTCTCACGACCTTTATAATCATCATCAAATGTGGCGGGATAAGGGAATTCCACCTCGTCAAAAAGATTCAGATAGCAGGAATCTGGTTCCCATGGACGATGAGGTGCTTTATAGTGCAACATCAGGCAGAACGGCTTGCTTACGTCGCGTAAGCTGTCAAGCCATTGCAAAGCATAGGTCGTGGTAAGTTTCGTGGCATAGCCTTTCTCTTTTGTTTTTCGGCCATTGGTACTATATATAGGGTCCCAATAAGTACCCTGTTGACTGGCATTGGCATGAATTTTATAGTAGTCGAACCCTGCAGGATCGGAAAACAGATGCCACTTGCCAAAAAGCGCAGTGGTATATCCATTGTCACGCAATATCTTCTGATACTGCTGTTGGGTATTGTCAAATACAATACCACCTTCATTCTGATAAAATCCATGACTGGTGCTGTATTTGCCTGTGAGTAGACAGGCGCGGCTGGGACCTGAAATAGAATTAGTACAGAGCATGTTCTGCATAATGGCGCCATTTTCACCGATAGCATCTATATTAGGCGTAGGAGCCAGCTTTGAATTAATGCCGCCATAGGCACTTATGGCAGTGCGCGCATGATCGTCTGCCAATATAAAAAGGATATTGGGTTTCTCTGCAACCTGCTTCTTGCCTGCGGCGCAGGATGATAAGGCTGCAAGGCCACATCCCATAATGGATAATAGCTGTTTGCTTCTCATTACAAATCTTTTTATTTTTAATTATTCTGTTTATTTCCTTTATTGTTTCCTCTATTGTTGGCTAATTTGTCTTCTTGCCTGAACGTTTTTCCTTTCGGGGTTTCTGCCATAAAGCTCTTGCCGCGGCGTTTCCGGATTTCCTGTTGCAGGCGAGTAATGGTTTCCTTATACTCCGGATTACCGGCCATATTTTTTGTCTCCAGATAATCGTTGCGATAGACAAAAAGCATATCAGTCTGAAAGTTATCCTGGCGGTCGTTCCATTGGGTATAACCGAAATCACGATCAAAGTAAGTTATTCCATTGTGCCATTTCACGACAGCGCAATTTTTCCAGCCCTTATCTTCGCCTGTCAGCAACTTCATCATGCTTTCGCCCTCGGTATGCGCAGGAATGGCAAGTCCGGCAGCCTCGCACAGTGTGGGATATACGTCGACAAACTCAACCACTTTCGTTTCCGGACCTTTCTTCTTGTTTCCAGGCATGCGGATGATAAGTGGAGCATTATTCACAATGTTGAAGTTGGAGTGTTTGCACCATTGATTGTGGTCACCCAAACTCCAACCATGGTCACCCAATAACACTACTATCGTATTCTTGTCCAAGTCCAGTTTCTTCAATTCGTCAAGTATCCTCCCCACTTGTGCGTCGGCATAGCTGACACAGGCACGATAACCATGAATCAGCTTCAGTGCTTCTTCTGCCGGAATATCGCTTTTGGAAGGAATATCTTTATAGTATCGTATTTCGTTATAGGTGTGGAAAGCCTGGTCGGGAATGCCTGTACGATCAAACTCAAATGTTTCCGGCAGGCGGATCGTCTTGGCATCATACATGTCCCAATACTTCTTGGGAGCATTGAAAGGCAGATGAGGCTTCAAGATGCCGGCAGCGAGGAAGAAAGGCTGTCCGCTTTTCTTCAGACGACGCAGGTCTCCAATGGTTTTGTCGGCAGTCTGCCCGTCACTATAAGCATTGTCCGGCACATCTATACACTCAAAAGCTTCCGGACCGCCACGTCGCTTCTCCACAGCCAAGTTCTCTTCACCCAGATAGTCGCGCCAAGTGGCAGACTTCAGCTTCGGCTTCCAGACTTTATCCCACGAACGCTCTCTGGCATCGTTCTTGCCATGTATCACTTTACTATTAGAGATAGTGATATAACCGTTCTCACGAAAATATTGCGGTAGTGTCACTGTTCCGGGAGCCTCGCGATCTATCTCTGCATTTACATCCCAGTAACGGGTATTCCCCGGACGTAACCCCGAAAACAAAGAAGCACGCGACGCACCCGATACAGGTACATTGCAGTATGCATTCTCAAACATCACACCTTGCGCGGCAAGCCGGTCGATATTCGGAGTTTTCATATACTTCACACCGTAGCAATTCAACTCTGTACGAAGGTCATCTACAATCAGAAACAATACATTCTTTTTAGACTGCTCTTTCACTTCCTGCGCCCGGACTCCCGTTCCGAAAACGGAGTCCAGTAGCAAAGAAGATACCATTAACCCTAACCTATAAAAATCCATAATCAGTTTTTAGTTACTTACTTAATATCCGGGATTCTGTTCATCCTGTCCCATATTTTCATTTCGATTGATTTCGTCTGCCGGAATAGGCATCAACAGATTCTTGGTGACGTTTTCATCGCTGGTGTCATAAACATAAATCACCGGCACGTTCTTATTGCCATACAATTCTTCAATGCGGGCATTATGCTCTTCCATAATCTTCTTTAAATAGCCAGCGCCTCTGCGGCGAACCGTATACCACTCGTCACATTCCCCGGTCAACTCTTTCAAACGTTCACGAAAAATAAATTCACGCAAGGAAACTTTGTCTGTTTCTACAGGATCACTCGGATAAATTTCGTCTGCAGCGACACTGCCGTCACCATTGCTATCGCGTGCACGATCCAGAACTAATTTCAGATAAGGCATAGCATCCTCCCCTATTTCATTCGCAGCCTCAGCCAAGACAAGCAGTAAATCGGCATAGCGATAATAAACAAAATTTGCATTGGTAGCTATCACCAAAGTAGGATCGGCATATTTCTTCCAGGCAGGATATTCCGAATCTTTGTTGATATAGTCTTGTCCTTTGCCTTTTTTAAGAAGAGGATATAACGCCACTCTATCCGGTTTGCCTTCTCTGGGGAAACGTGTCTTATATTCTGTATGAACAAAGCTGAACTCACGACGCGGGTCTCCTTCCTCAAACTGGTCAAAAGCCCGCTGCGTGGGACGGGTCTTACCCCAGCTCTTACCTTTAGCAGGCAGATTGCTCATCAAGCTATGCCCTGAAGGGAAAGTTGTTTCCGTCATACGCCCGTCATTGACAGAACCCGAAAACTGAATTTCAATGATAGATTCCTTATTATTCTTATTGGTGCTGCCATACATCTTGTCGAGCGCAACCAGTTCGTATCCGCCATGCTTATAAACATCCAATGCCGCATCATAGGCTTTTTGCCAGTACTCCGATTCTTCCTCATTGCCTGCCAATGTCAGATAAACTTTGGCCAATAATGCCTGAGCAGCATATTTATGCGGACGTTCCACCACTTTGTCCGCAGGCAGCGGAAGCTTGCTATAAGCATCCGTCAAATCGGAAATAATTTGTTTGTATACGTCAGCCACTTCCGCACGCGGTGTCTGCGCATCGCCATACGATGTCGGAGGCATTATTACCAATGATACCCTTCCAAACAAACGTACCAGATTGAAATAGGTCATGCCCCGCATCAGGTAAGCTTCTCCCGCAATTCTGTTCTTTTCCGCTTCGGAGGAGATAGCGCTTGTCTTCATACCTTCAATAATATCATTCACCACACGAATAGTCTTGTACATTCCGATATACATTTTAGTCATATTCGTATTTGTAGGCTCTATATTCATTGCGGTCAATCCCTTATCATTATCTTTAACGCTTACCCCCATTCCTGAAGTTACATTGACTACATGGAAATAGTTGAATCCGAAATAGTCATACTCCGCTAATGTTGAGTACGCACCCGACAAAACAGCATTTGCCGACCCCACCGTATTGTATATACCTTCTTTTTCAAAAGCTGTTTGAGGTGTCTCTACCAAGAAGTCGTCACAGGCAACCAGCCCGACAGCAAGACTGATTCCTATTATATATTTAAGTGTTCTCATTTGTTTCATTTTATTAGATTAGAAATTAGCAACCACACCAAATGTAAAATTACGTGCGGAAGGATAAGAGGTTAAGTCTATACCCATCCGGTCCACATCGTTGGCAAATGTGTTTACGTCCGGATCATATCCGCTATAAGAGGTAATGGTAAAAACATTAGAAGCTGTAAAGTTGAAAGTCAGGTTCTTGATGACGTTCGATTTCTTTAAGTTCAGCAGATAACTCAGAGACACCTGCGAAAGTTTCAGGTAGGAGCCGTCCTCTATATAACGGTCAGTCAACATGGATTTTGTTTCATAGCCCAGCCTCGGATAGGTATTGCTTTTGTTCTCCGGAGTCCAAGCCTGATAAAAGGCATCCTTGCGCACATTCTTATTAGCATTGTCCACCAATGTCTCGTCAATTAGATTGGCATTTATAATCTCGTTGCCCACTACACCATTGAAAGCAAGATCCAACGTCCATTGTTTATAACTCAAAGTTGTGTTTAATCCAAAGGTAAAGTCGGGATTCGGGTTACCCAAAATCACGCGATCATTATCATTTATCACGCGGTCTCCATTCTGATCTATATAACGGATATCACCCGGCAACATATCGGTTTTGGAATTTGCCAGTTTCAAAGGTTTCTTCTGGTTCTCCACGCTGTAATATTCTTCTTCTTGCATGATGCCGGCGGTCTGATAACCAACGAAAAGGCCGATAGAATGTCCTACGAGGAAGGCATTGGCCGGAAATTTATTGTCATTGCCGTTTCCTACATTCTCTCCCCAATATCCGCTTACGCTTTTAATCATACCGAAATCGCTGGGAGCTATACCCAATTCCTTAATAGTGTTCTTAGCAAATGAGATATTGCCGCCGATAGTCCAGTTCCAGTGTTTCTTGGCTACCGGTGTACCCTCGATGGTCAATTCAATTCCTTTATTCTCAATTTTACCGTTGTTTATCCACATTGTGGTATATCCGCTGGCATAAGGCAAAGCTATCTGCTGTAACAAGTCTTTTGTGGTCTTGAGGTAAGCATCTGCAGTAATGGTTAACCGCTGGTCGAAGAAGCCGAGATCTATGCCCACGTTGTACTGTTCGGAAGTCTCCCATTTTAAATCAGGATTGGGAATACGTTCCGGAATGATACCCGGCTCAAGCATACCTTCGGCCGTAGCATAATTGTTTCCGCCGACATATCCACCCAACGTCTGGTACGGAGAGATTGCCTGGTTGCCTACTTGTCCCCACCCTGCACGTAGCTTCAAATTGGAAATCTTGTCGAACTGCCGCATCCACTTCTCCTGATTGATGCGCCATGCCAAAGCAAAGGACGGAAAATAAGAGAAACGATTGGATTTATCGAACTTGCTCGAACCGTCGGCACGAAATGTGGCGGTCAGCACATAACGATTATCATAGTTGTACACGCCACGTGCCAACACAGAGAATAATTGCTCACCTGTTTTCTCCAGTTGATAAGGATATAGTTTTGCCGCATTTGAAATACCGTCGGCACGCAGTTCAGGAGAAAAGAAGTTCTCACCTACCACACCGGTACGCTTCACGTCTTTATTGTCGTAAACCACGCCTACTGTTCCATTCATAGTGTGTTTCTTCTTGAATGTATGATTGAACAATGCCAAAGCCTCCGTATTGTACGAACGGCTTGTCAGTCCGGCAACGCCCGCCTTGCCATTAGCTTCTGCGCCTGTATGCGTCAATAATCCATACCACATGGCACGTTCTTTATTCTTATATACCATGCCTCCTTTCACACGAAACGTCAGCCACTTCAGCGCCTTTATATCCAGGCTCAAATTGGTATTGAACACATTTTCTTCGCTATCATCATCATAATCGGTAAACCAGGCATCGGGTGTAGTCAAGTTCTCATCGTACAAATCGCTCTCATTTTCTTCAGCTACGGCAGAACGATAGGGTTTGTACGAAATCATGTGACGGACGATACTGGTACGCGTATTTGCCAGCTTATCAGTGCCTGAAGTCATAGATGTCTTGATGGTACTGAAGAATGAATTACTTCTCAAAGTGATGCGGTTACCGATTTCCTGATCCAGATTAAAGCGGATGTCATACTTATTGACGTTGGTCTTGCGTATCACGCCTTCCTGATCCGCATATCCAACAGCCAAATAATAACCTGTTTTTTGGCTTTTCCCACTTACACTGGCACGATAGTTCTGTGATACGGCAAGACGAGTAGATTCCTTTTGCCAGTTGACAGGAGTACGTCCTTCCATAGTCATAGGAGTATCTCCATCCTCTTTGAAAGCATTATTGAAAGCTATATATTCTTCGGCATTCAACATCGGTATTTCACGCGCCAGTTTGGACATGGTGACATTGGCGCTTACCATAACGCTCGGTTTTCCGGTAGTCCCTTTCTTAGTAGTAATCAGCACTACGCCATTGGCACCCTGCGAACCATAGATCGCTGTGGCCGAAGCATCTTTCAGAATTTCTATACTCTCAATATCCTGCGGACTGATAGCTGCCAGCGGATTCTGCTCCTGCATACGGGAATTGCCGCCGGAAGTACCGGAAGCCATCGGATCCATAGTATCCCCCAAATCACTGATAATATTTCCGTCCACAACATAGAGTGGAGAGTTATTACCACGCAAGGAACTTGTGCCACGAATACGCACGCTGACCGATCCGCCGGGAGCTGCACTACCGGTAGATACCATAACACCGGCTGCTTTCCCCTGCAACATCTTATCAAATGAAGTGGCACGTGCAGCTTCCGCCTCATTGGTTTTGACGGAAGTCACAGAACCGGTAAGATCGCTCTTGCGCATGGAACCGTAGCCCACTACCACAACTTCGTCCAAAGCGGTCACCTCAGGTTCCATCTCCACAGTAAGAATAGTACGTCCCCGCAAAGGAATATGTTTGGTTTTATATCCGATATAAGACACAATCAAGACGCCTTCTTTCACATCGGGCACTTGCATGACGAATTTCCCGTCCATATCCGTAATAGTACCTACACCGGCAGCGCCTTTCAGCTGTACGGTGGCACCGATAACAGTCTCTTTATTCTCATCGAGCACTGTGCCTTCCACTTTGACGGCATGGGCAGCCATACTTGTCAGTAAAAAGAATGACAACAATAATAACAGTTGGTTTTTCATATATAAATAATTTAAGAATTATACTCTTTTACTTCTTTTCAATATATCTAATCAACACTTCTTTTATACGATTGTAAGCCGGACGGGGGGTGCCGTCATTACGCCAGATACAACCGTTCCAAGCAGAATTGGCAGTGTCTTCATCACGTACGTTCCAGAAATTGACGCCTACCTTGCCTTGTTTATAATGTTTCAGTACCGTTTCTATCACCGTAGCAAAGGTTTCCGCCTGTTGTGCTTCAGAGGTGGTTTCCTGGTCTTTTATCCATACATTCATCTCAGTAATGTGAAACTCCAGGTTGTTGGCATGACACCAAGTGATGAAATCGTCCAAACGTTTCACATTACCCTCTGTCTTTTCCCAGCCGGTATCGATGTGTGCTTGCCAACCTATACCGTCTACCCGGCGACCTTTACCGCGCAGGTATTTCACCAGTTTTTTCATCTGTTCCCACACTACTTCTTCAAAGTTCCCATGCTGATTGATGATTTGCTTCACTCCAGGAGCATATTTATTACTAAGTGCAAAAGCCATATCTATATACAGAGGCGTGCGGATGTCGCTTGTCTCATCATATCCGATGATTGTCCATGGATTTTCCCATTTGTCCGTTCCCTGACGTGCAGCAAACCATTCTCCTCTCTTCTGTGGACCAAATACGGGATCATTTACATTCTCTTTCGCAATGGTCTCATTCACCACATCCATCCAACGGACATTAGGTTGGTTGCCGTAACGCACACAAAGCTGAGTCATATACTCTTCGAGCATCTTTACCAGTTCTTTACTTGTACGTTTATCCTCTTTCACCCATTTAGAACATTGCGGACTGATAGGACCATGTATACGAAGCAACTGCCCTTTTTCTTTAGCATGCAGTAAATAAGCATCGGGGTTGTCCCAACGCCATGAAGTAAAAGTCGGGTGAATATAACTCTGCTTGAAATCATTGGAAGGGGTGATGTAGTTGAATTCTCGATCGGCTATCTCGGTAGATAATTGTCCTAATGACTTTGCATGATTCGCTATGCCCAGATAGAACTTATCAGAATAATATTTCTCTATAATTTCGCGAAAGGTTAGTTCCATCAAATTTTCGTCTTTGTTCACCAAAGGCTTAACCGGACCCACCTCAGAAATTCCTGCCGAGCAATCCACCTGTGGAAACAAGAGCGTAAACATAAGAATGAATACATAATGTAACAAAGTGTTCTTCATAACAATCATTTAAATACTAAATTTATTGGCATATAAAAGTATCTTTTCGATACTGCAAATATAATGGAATGGTCCTTTGAGATACTCCTCCTTTTTGCTCTATAAGGTTTGAAATCTGTTTTTTTGGAACAAATCAATCAAAAATCAATCATTAACGGCTCTGTTTATATTTCTGCGAAATTGTTTGATACACATTTAAGAACCTATTTTGATACATACCATATCAGATTTTCATCCTACGAAAAAAAAACATCCTCCTACCTAATTCGAAAAATCGGCCTTTTAATGATATTGAAGCAAAAGCAACTTATCAGAACTCTCCCCGGAACCGGATAAATAAGAAAACCGGTTCAATGATTAAAAATCAATAGAACCGGCTAAATCCATAAATCAGTCAAGTCTTTTTATGGCTGCACCTTATTGTTCCCAACTAAGTTTTGGATAAACAATTGCTGCTCCTCCATCACCATACGCGCCTATACTTCCCCAAGCTGCGCCAACAGACCATGTGGGCCAAGCATCTGATGCAAATTTTATTGCTCCGGTGGAAGTTTTCTTAGCCGCCTTATCAAAATAAGTATCTGTAACAGCAGCACTCCCTGAAGCCAAAATAGCATCTGCAACAGCTGCACCACTAGCACTTTTCGTCAACGTAACGCTTGCACTTACGTAGCAACGAGTAATAGTAAACGAAACACCTTCAGCAACTTTACCGCAAATACCGCCGACTTTATCCGGAGAAGCTGTCTCTGTATTGGTTACCTTCGTTGCATTGTATGAGTCTTCAATAAGAACAGTACCGGCAACTATTTCTCCGATAAAACCACCGACATTGCTTCCTGTTGCCGATTTAGTTTTCACAACCGTTGAGTTTGCTCCCATTTTACAAGCCTTCACAGTTAGAGTTCCACTTTCCACTTTACCACAAAGGCCTCCAACCACTTCACTGCCTGCAAGATTCAGGCCGTCGCACAGTACATTGGTAATATTTACAGAGCCACGTGAAATTCCACAAAGGCCTCCCGCTACGCCACTTTTGCTAAAATTCTTCACATCCTGTATTCTAATGTCTGTAAGCGTTGCTCCTTCTACAACCCCGAACAACCCTGTCGCAGCCATATTGTCATGAGTTACAATCAACCCGCCAATCGTTTTTTTATTTCCATCGTACGTTCCTTTGAAAGGGTGTTCGGCAGTACCGATACATATTTTATCAGTATCTGTATTCAATGCAATTTCTCCTGTTTGTATATAATAAGCATTACCATAACTTAGTTCTGTTTCACTCCCCGGTACAACCTCTCCCGCATTCACCAATTCCATCAATTTCTTTAAATTATCTACTGAAGCAAGCTGAAAAGGCTCACTTTGCGTTCCTTTGCCGGCGAAAGCAGGAACGTCAGGTTTCACATCTTCATCGGTATCTACCGTAACATCAGCATCAGCCCATGTATCTGTTATTTCAGTTTCCACTTTTACGCTCGGACCATCAGGAAGCGGTGCTACCAACATATAAGAACCACTTACAATGGTACGCTTATTTTGATGAACAGGCAAATTGGGAATGCCATCTTTTGTAAACGTTGCACCTTGACTATCTTTCCCTGTTAAAGAAAGTCCGCTTATTGAGTATCCTCCATCACCGGTTGTCGCAAAAATATAATCATAAAAAATTGTATAATCCTGACTATCTGCATTACCTGCCAAATTTTGATCATTGGCAGTTACTGCATGAACATCGGCACTACGGGTAGAACCTGTTGCCACATTGAAAGATTTAGGAACATTGTACGATACGGTAAAAGATGCACTTTGCGTATAAGCAACCTGTTGCTTTTCTTTCAATACCAACTTACCGACAGCACGTTTCAGTTTTTGGGTTTCAAGTATGGCTTGTTGAGCAGTTTTCTCAAAATCATAGCTGCCATAGAAAGCATCGCGAGAATCATCATTCAACTGATAAGCCTCAGGAATGATCATCACATTCTCCAAGTCTAGAGTATTATAATATTTATCGGTATATGTGTCAGCTTTTGTAGCCTGAGTTGCTACATAATCAGCCCAGAACAGTAAACGGTATTTTCCTTGTTCCTGTAATTCAAATTCAAAAGAAGCCGTATTGTCTCCATTTGCCAACTGCTCCATGCGGTGCTTTATGGTTTCATAACTTTGTTGGGTTTCATTGTAACTCCTCACTTCCATGATATAGCGAAGCTCTACTCCAGAACCTGCACGAGTAATAGGAGTCAGTGCTACTTCGGGTACATTAAAAGAAACAAGCACTTTTTTGCCTTCCTCCAATGCCTTCAATTCATCTTCTTGTTGTGTACATGCTGCGAACAGGCAGAGTAATGTACAAAAAAACATCGTAATCTTATTCATTCTATTATCTATTTAAGTTTAACAAATCTTTTAATCAATATCTACATTAATATCCTCATCGAACTCTACATCGACTTCTATACCTGAAGACTGCTCAGAGGTAAGAAAATTATTTTCCAGTGTGGTAAGGTACCCTTTCCTGTAAGGAACTTGCATATTCTTCACTTGATTGAGTAAATTACCTCCCTCATCTTTAATATCCAAAGTAACAATGGCATTAGTTCCCTCCTCGCCTACAAAAATAAAGTCAGTGGCAATTTGCAATCCTTCTTCCAACCTTTCCGCCATAGAGAGAGGAACCACAAAAGAAGTACCCATTTGAGAACGCATGGGCAATCCGGTAAGCGCATTGAATCCCATAGGAACATAAAAACTGTAAGTAAAAGTAACAGTAGCCTTTTCCGCTACTTTCTTCCCATGCTTCTCCACAAAATGCTCATAGTCCGTAGCAATGATCCGAATAGGTGAAGCAGCACGTTCTAAATCAATGCTTACTTGGATTTTTTTATTCCATTCATTGCTGTATTCAGATAGGTTAAGTAACGCTGTGCCATAAAGAGCATCGCGATAAGCACAATTTCCCTGATAAGGCTCCAAACTATAAATATCAGTCAAGGCAGTTGTATTATAAAAATAATCTTCACCCGTACCCACTTTTATATAATCTGTCCATACTACCATTGTATAGTCCAGCGGTTGCACATTCAGGTTTATAGGCAGACGAAAGGCTTCTTCCTTTGTTCTCACTTCGTCTATAATAATCACTTTACGTTCGGCAGGCCTTAATAAATCGTCTTTACGGTAAAGGTCGACAATGAAACGACGATAAAAATCAGATCCCGCACGCGACTGCGTAACGAAAGGATCTATAGTAAAATCAAGCGATACGTTCACTTCTACATTTACTTTGGTCGGATCAACCATGCCCCCGGGAGCCAAAGGGTCCGGAGATTCATGGAAACAACCTGTAAGCAGACAGAGCATGACCAAACAATTCAACCTGTTGAGTATGTTTTTTTTCATTGCTATATTTTTTTAGAAACGATAAATAAGAGAAAGTCCCAAACGGGTGATTCCCCAAATAGATTTATTTTCCGAACCGATGAGCAATCCATTCTTCACATTGAAGAACTTTTCATAAGAAGCCCGCATATATCCTGCCCCTAAGGTGAATTCAGCTCCCCAATGTTCTGAAAGAGGTAGCTTATAGCCATAGCTTAGACCGGCTCCAAGCAATGCTTCCATATTTTGATAGCGATACTTATTCCATCGCATATTATACCACGAAGCCATTATATGGATCCCAGAAAAATGTCCCTTACCCACTTGCCCAAACCAATACCTGACCTCAGGCTGAATGGTAAATTGTTGCAAGGCATGTTTTTCACTGACCTCCCATGGACTGTAATAAATAGGAAGTTCAACAGACAGATGACTATTAACTTGCAGTTCTGCAGCTATATTCACGGCTCCCAACGCCCACCCCGCAAGATTCGTTTTCAAAGCTATGTATCGTTCTCTAACCGGCCGCTTTCCTGCAGAGCTTTTTTTATCAACACTTTTCTGAAATCGACTCTCCTTTGTTTTCACAGTAGTGTCTAAAACGGCAACTACCACTTCATTATCCTCTTGTTTTGTTTCAGGAACAGGATGCAAAACAGGATGTTTTTCTACAGCAGAAGTTTTCACCCGGACAGCCGGCTTTGGGGAAGAGCTTCTTTTTAAAGAGAAGCTTGTTTTGTCTGTATGTTGCATCCTACCGGAAGTGTCTTCTACAAACAACGATACACTGTCGTTTTCAACAGTCTGCACCGTTTTTGTCATAACTTCTGTTTTATTTTCGGTCACAACTTTCTTTCCACTTTTATTATCGCACGCACTCAGAGCCAGGACCAACGCGACAAGTAATAAACAAGGTAAGCGTAAAACGCTACATGTATCTCTCATTTCCATTCATAATATTAAATTCATAGCAAATATGGGCTTTTTATTTACCACGCAGGTTTCTTTACTGTTTTTTCAAGTTTTATTTTCGTTCTATCACTCTCTATTCCAATGTAAATACGGATAATGAGAAAGGCCGGGCTGTATGCCTGCTCACATCTGTTGTTTCCTCCTTCTCTATGCCCCTGCCCATACTCACATTATTTTCATAAGGAATATCACTCCAATATTGAGTTACTTTCACATTACCACCGGATGAGAAAATTCCACTAAAATCTATCTCTGTTTTAGAAGTGGAAGCAGAATTGAGCAACAATACAACTTTCTTGCCGGTCTCATTTGTAAACTGCCAACCATACAATTTAGCGGCAGCATCAGCATTGGCTACATCACTGGCCGATACTGATATTTGAGTTGCAATGGTAGCTCCCTTTATTGCACGCAACAATTCACCATAAACAACACCTACTGAACTCAGCTTCGTCAGTTCGGCGGTAAGCACTCCTGGTTTAAGTGTGATGTGTTGCAACTGAATGGTCTCTACTTTGTCCGCCCAATTAATCCATGACATTGACATAGCAAGATACTCCAACCCCGTCACCCAACGACCGCATAAGGCATTCCCAGCCTCTTCCAACCCATATTCGGTAATCCATAGTTTTTTCCCTTCAGGAACTCTTTCATAATCTGTCTGAACACTTTTCACGTACTTAAAGCCTTCAGCTATCATATTCTCGGCAGTAACAGCATCACTGATAACAGCTTGACTACCGACTTCTTTTTTTATATAATGATGCTGAACAATACCATCTACATTTTTACTAAACTCCGCACTGGTTTCTAAAGCGTTAAGGATAGCACTGTTCCAGGCATCTCGCGATGAACTCTGTTTCTCTCCACCTTTACTGGTACAAAGAATTACTTTCATTTCAGGATACATCTCCTTTATCTTGGCAGCAATAACGGGGGCATGTTTTAAATATTGTTCAGGATTAGCTGTATAAATGCCATAATGTTCAGCCTTATTGAAATAAAGTTCATTACCCAATTCTACGGCAACCGGAAGGTTGCCTTTATCTTTAAATTCTTTTAATGCGGCCAGCGCATCTGCAATTTTCGCTTGCAAAACCTCATCACTGCGAAGTTTAGTGTCATCAGTTTCCTGACTAAATCCTGTTGCAGGAGTAGGATGTACCATGTTCATCACATATACAATCTTCGTATCTTTTGTATTCTCCCCCTTTTTTAATCCGGACACCAAATCTCCTATCAGATATGAGTTTTTAATTTCTTTCCCCATAACTCCTCCTTCACTCCAGTCCCAGGAATTGGCAAGCGTTCCTCCCGGATAGCGCACAATACTTGGCGACATCCAATTTACCATATCAGTAAAAGACTTTACAGTCCATTGGGGTCCCTCACTGGAGCGCCCATTAAACCCACCAAATAGTTTGGAAAGAGTCTTTTTATTATTACTCAAAGAAACTGTAAAATTAGTAAATGCAGGATTTTCATTTTCTGATGATATGAGCATATTGGTTCCTTTTACAACAGTAGGTGTATTCTGCTTTATTGTAATAGCCTTAGTTGCAACGGTATTATTCGTATATTCAACATTATTCGCATTTTTTCCTTTCAAAGAAATACTTCCAAGGGTATAACCTGCCTTAGAAGCAAAAAGATAATCATAGCACAAAGTATATCCTCGCTTTTCATCATAATCTCCCACCAATGGCAAATCCGTATAAGAAACGTTATACACATCTGCTCCTGTCTGCTTCCCTTTTTCTACACTGAATACGGAAGGAACAGTATAAGCAACAGATAATGATTTGCTTGCCTTGAAAGCTTGTTCGCTCCTTTCTGTCAATATTAACTTTGCCATGGCGCGTTCCAATATCTGTTTATCCATCAGTAATCCTTTACCGGTTTCTTTCACAAAATCACAAGATGCATAAAAAGCATCACGGAACTCTGTATTTATTTCATAAGCAGCACTATTAATTGTTACAGCTTTTAAACCTTGATAAAGGGTAGCACTTTCTTTTGTATTGTAATACTTGTCTGCATAGTATCCATTTACATCAGCAACGGCACCGGCATCAATATAGTCTGCCCAAAGCAACAAACGATATTCTCCAGGCTCTACTTCAAAAGTAAAAGTTGCACCGTAGGTATTCTCTGTCTTTAATTCACGACGCACCACCATTTTAGTAGTATTATCAGCATCAAGCTGCCATGCTTCCATCACAAAACGTAAAGCCACTCTACCTCCGGCACGTGTAGAAATAGGATCCAGCAAAACATCGGTTATTTTTGGCATGATTTTAACTTCATCTGTATTCACAGCCGCTTCAAACTCTTCTTCTTGCTGAGTGGTACAGGCACTGAAAAAAGACAATGCCAGCATACACCACATAATTACTTTGTTTCTATTCATCATCATTGATTTATTATGTAATATTTTTAGTATTATCCGCCCCAACAGGAGAGTTCGGAGTTTCCGAACAAGAAAACAGAAAAGATATGGAAAAAAATCCGGTAGTCAGCAAAAGCCACTTCCGCCAAGGAGAAAACAGGTTCGTCATAGCTGATAGTTCTAAGGTTTGATACAATAAAAAAGCTGTGGCAAATGTACTTACTTTGCCACAGCTCAGGGTTTCATTATTATTTAAAGGAGTTTGATTTCTAATCAAATCATACAGATTCTTTATCTTGCCATTTTCTTACCCACTTTCTTCTTTTTATTCTTCGGTTTCATTTTCTCTCCACCTTTTTTATTTCCTTTAATAGAAACAACTTCCAGCTTATCCATAGGTATGAAAGCTCTCAATTTCGCCGCACTAGCTTCATTTCCACTAAATATATTTTGCAATTCTCCATTGTCAGCATGCAGGTTGATTAGCATCTCACCACCCCCCATGCCGTCAAACAAGGTGTACTTCACCTTATCATCAATTACAGTAAGAAAGCCCTGCCCCTCTACATAAAGTTTACTACGCAATACACCTTTTCCCTGCCCTTTGACACGCTGTGCCAAAGATATTCCATCAGTGTGAGGTGCTTCAATATCTGCCAGTTCACAAATAGTAGGGAGCAGATCCACTCCGTTGCACACTAAAGAGTTGTCACGAGTGCCGGCCTTGATTCCAGGACCGCAGAAAACAAAAGGCACACGCTGACATTCCTCATAAGGAACACCTTTCGTCACCATCTGATGCGCTCCTTGCATTTCTCCATGATCAGACGTGAAAATAATAACCGTATTTTTCTTCAGTTCCGGATTTCGGTCGAGTGCATCAACAATATGACCTATATGACTGTCTACCAACGAAACCAGCTGTCCGTATGTCCAACGATACTTACGCCAATAATATTCGGGAAAGTCTTTAGAAGGAGATTTTTTTTCGGCAGGATAAGCAGTGGTCTTAGCAAAGTTGAAAGGTAAGGCAGGAGCATACTTCTTATAAAAATCGACCGAATCGATAGCTGCGGCACGAGCGCGCATTTGACGTACACATTCAGTGATGACCTGTTTACGTCCTCCCTTATCCTCTACTATCGGTGAAAGTCCGGTGGAGCTCTCAAGACAGATATCATGTGGGTTCAGAAAAGAAGCCACGAGCAAGAACGGTCTGTCGAGTGCACCTTTTTTCAAAGCAACTGCTTTTTCATCCAAAATGCGTGCAGCTTCTACTCCCAGGGCGTCCCGTTCATCCTTAGTATAATAGTTTTCAAAACCATATCCCACAGGAGCAGAAAAATGTCCTTTACCTGTCTTTCCGGAAAAAGGCAAATGTACCTTCCCCCCATAATAAGTATCGTAACCGTTACGAGCAAAAACGCCCCCCATACCATTGACAGCAAGCATTGGACGCACTTTCACTTCCTCAGCAGCGGTACAGCGATTATCACGTATATTATATTGCCCGCCATACATACCTGTAAAAAGCGAAAAACGGGAAGGAACGGAAACCGGATTAGCACAATAAGTACGCGTAAAGGAAATACCACTCTTAACCAATCTATCTATATTGGGAGTCGAGAAGTAAGAACCTCTATACATATCAGAGTGGGCACCGATAGTGTTGTACGATTGTTGGTCAGTCACAATCAATATAATATTAGGTCTTGCTTGCTGTGCAGCAACCTGCATGACGGGAAACGCCATGACACCCAGGGAAAGTTTCTGTAAAATATTCATATACCGTATGTTTTCAAATATCATTATTTTTTAGCAGCCTTACGAACAACTTTCTTCTCCGCCTTTCGAATAGCTTTTTTGGCAGCCTTAGGATCTGAAGCCTTGTCGCCCGGATTCAGTTTGCCATCATTATGGTTCATTGTCTTGGAATCTGCCATTTTTACACCGGCAGAAGTACGCCATGCATTTATTTTTGCCATCATCTCTTTGACTATTTCGGGTTTCTTAGCCGCCAGATTGTGAGTTTCACCCGGATCGGTTTGTAAATCATATAACTCTATGCGGTTCTGACGATAGAAGTCAATAAGTTTGTACCGCCCGCTACGAACGGCAGACGAGACATAATCACCCGTAGAAGTAGGCCGCTGCGACGCCTTGTGCCAAAAAAGATCACGCTCTTGCAATGATTTTTGCTCTTTTCCTGTCAGTAAAGGTTTCAAGCTGACTCCGTCCAACTCGGCTTTCGGATCAACAGGAGCATCGCATAGATCTGCCAATGTAGGTAACAAATCGTAACTGACAACCGGCACATCCGATTTGACTTCTTTCTTCTGTCCGGGAAGATGAATAAGCAAAGGAACACGCAAACCACCTTCATAAAGGTGTCCCTTACCCGCTTTAAAAGGCAGGTTGGTAGTGGCAAGCTCGCGATTATTATTTCCTCGGTTGGAAAGCCCTCCATGATCGGAGATCAGTACAATAATCGTATTATCATACTGGCCTGTCTCCTTCAAGGTCTGTATCATGTGACCGATTCCCTCGTCTACCGATTCTATCATGGCGGCATAAACCGGATGATCTTGTTGTGTTTTCGCCACACCGGCTTCCTCTTTCTTCATAGGATCTTCACCCAGGCCCAGTTTCCGAACTTTGGCACGATAGCGTTCTGACACCTCTTTCTTGGCTTCAATAGGAGTATGCACAGCATAGAAACTACAAACAGCAAAAAACGGCTTGTTCGATGTAGAAACAGACTTCAGATAATCCACCGTTTTGCGGGACATATAATCAGTGAGATATTCACCGGGCTTCGCATCTTCCATTCCATAGATAAGTTTGTCAGGATTTGTAGCATTTGGCTTGTTGAAAGGTGCAAAGTAAGTTCCGGTAGATCCCGCCTTACCGGCTCCTATATTGATGTCAAACCCTTTATCCTGCGGCATTGTCTTTCCGTCACTCAAATGCCACTTTCCTATAATAAAAGTTTGGTAACCAGCCGCTTTAAAAGGCATGGCGATACAGTAGCTTCCAGCATCAACCTTACGATCATCGCTTTTTGCTCCTGCCTGCGGACGGGCACAATGGCGCCCCGTAATTAACGAATAGCGTGAAGGTACACTGCGCGGATATGCAACATAACCTTGTGAAAAAACGGTAGATTGTTCCGCAAGCCGGTCAATATTGTGCGTTTCATAGAGTTTCGAACCGGTAAGTGAAAGGTCATGCGCTCCCCAGTCGTCTACTACCAGCATTAACACATTAGGTTGCTGTGCTACTTTCTGCGCACATAAGCTGCCAAAAGGGAGAACGGCTCCTGCCGCTACCAGCCCCATGGTTGTTTTTAACAAATCGTTCATAATCACCTATTTTAATATTTTTATTACTTTTCTATCACTTCTTTCTCACAATAACCGGATATGTAATAGCATACGGGAGTATTGTTACCGGGCTGACGGTAAGCTCCGCACTTAAAATAGTAACCGTCTTCATCATTACGTCCCACTTCTACCGAACGGTTACGAAGAAGATTTATAACCTTATGTTTGCCGTTATCTTCCCACTCCATTATTATGGAAAGCCTCCCCGGATACCTCACAGAGTCATACTCTTTGTTATAGGATGTCCAATGTACATTTATCTTAAAGCTCACCCATACATCTTTCGGAAAATCCGTCCATGGCAGTCGACTGGCAATAACAGAACTTTTAAAGCGAGTTGATACCGGAATCATTACCTTTGCCAGACCAACATCAGCATCACAAAGCTCTTCTGTGTCGGTCAGCCACTTGCGGTCAGAGTTTGCCTTCACATAAAAAAAGCCGTCAGCAAATCCGAAAGCAAGCACTGGTTGCCCACCATGATCGGCGGTCCACCCGTTAGGCTTTCCTTTTTCATAACCCATTCCTTTTCGAAAAACAATATTCTTCTCCGCATCGGCAAAGCCATGAACACCCGGCCGCAAATAGTTACCCTCAGTATCGGCAATAAGGGTACGCGTAGGCATTCCATGCCATTGGGCAAAAATGACATCCGCATCCGGTTCCATACTACCGGGCACAAGTATACGGAAAACATACTCCATATGCGCCCCCTGGCTGCAAGCGCCTTTACCGGAATAATGTACCGTTTTGCGCCGACGTGCCTGCTCAAATGAAGTCTCATTTTTGTAATCGGATGCTACGGCATAACAATAAGATAGCTCTGCACGCGCCACCTTTTGTCCGGGAAACAGCCCTTCGATCGTATTGTCGCCACTACGCAGTTCAAAACGATAAGCCGGCTCTCCTAAGGGTAGCAAAGTAGTATCCCTTCCTATTGCATAATCATTTTTCAAGCCTACCGCTACCCATTGTCCGTCTATTATATATTGTGGATCTGCTTTCTCAGTCTGTATGTTGACACGTTTTTTTATAGGGATCCACGAAGCTGTCCTTCACATCCCATCGATTCTCACTTTCTTATACTCGCCCCAATATTCTTTCATCTGTTTCAAAGCAGCTGCATATTGAGGATCGCCAGCAACATTCACAGTTTCATTAGGATCCTTTTCATAGTCGTAAAGTTCTTCGCCCAATATTTTTTCAACATCCAGTTTACGATTACGCCAATCCACCCAAACGGTATAACGATAACGGCTGTCACGAAGCGAATACCCCATTTTCCCTACTCTTGGATACTGACTGGCGGCATAGGGTTTAATGACTTTCGCATTTTTTTCACCTTTCACAATCCGCGCAAGGCTCTCTCCGTCCAGGTTAGCAGGTTTAGGCATACCTGCCAAATCGCATACCGTAGGATATATAGATAAAAATTCAACGGGGGCCGTAACTCTTCTCTTTCCCCGGGCAGAGGGGTCAATAATCAGCATCGGAACATGGGTGGCATGTTCAAAGTTGGTATGCTTATTCCACAGGCCATGATCACCCAAGTGCCATCCATGATCACCCCAAAGCACGATAATCGTATTTTCCAGTTCTCCGCTATCTTTCAAGGCATCCAACACCTTTCCTACTTGTGCATCCATATAAGAGATACAAGCATAATAGCCATGTATCAGTTCACGAGCTTTCTCATCAGGAATTTTAACATTGTCTATATCCGAAAAAGAAATCAGGGGAGGAATATCGCTATACGACTGCAACTCACCGCAATTGTGGTAAGCAAATGCCGGGCTATTAAGGGCCCGTTTCCGATAAGCCGCCAACGGCATATTTTCACGTTGATAGAGTTTCCAATACTTCTCGGGGGCACAAAATGGCAAATGCGGTTTCTTAAATCCTACTGCAAGAAAGAAAGGCTTATCAGACTTATATTTAGCGAGGAATTTCACCGCACCATCCGCTACCGCACCATCTGTATAGGCATTATCAGGAACGGGTGCACACTCCACCGTCGGTTTCACATATTCTTGAATGTATTTCTCAATCAGGTTCTTCTTTTGCAAACCTTGTTCCTCGGCTTTCTTGCGGTATTTATAGTAGAGCTGCCGCGTCTCTTTATCCTGATAATGAGACATAACGGGTTTTTCATATTTCTCATTCAAATATTCCTCATAATTCATAAAAGGCTGTGACCACGAAAGAGCATCTGCCTGCTTGTCCACCGAACGCGGATCATATATCTTCCCAATACCGGCCACTGTATATCCGCCTTCCTTGAAAAGCTGCGGCAATGTGACAACATCCGGATTCTGTGAACGAATCAATGTTTTCAAATCCCACACACGCGTACGGTCGGGGCACCAACCAGTAAGCAAGCTGGCACGTGTAGCTGCCGAAACCGCCTGCTGACAATATGCCGAGGTGAACACAACGCCACGTTCAGCTAACCGATCGATATTGGGCGTCTTTGCCAGCGAGTCGCCATAACAGCCCAGTAAAGGCTTCAAATCATCTACCGCAATCATCAACACATTTTTTCTTAATTGAGTTTGCTCACCATCCGCATTTATTTCAGAGGCTGCCATTACCTTTTCCGAAGATGCGCCACCTGCTACCGCCGCCAAAGCCAACGAATACAAAGTAAAATTTTTCATAATCCGTATTTCATTTTATAAATTATTTCTATCCTGCATCTTACCCCCCGCAACAGTTTCGTCGCGTACGGCATTTTCTTATTCAAGGTTTTTAACCAAGTCTTTCCGTTGGACAAAGATAGCGAAAGATGTGGTCTGAAAGGTTTCAAAATCGGCGGAAGAGGTTTGTTTTCTGATTTATCAGTTGAGGCACAGCGGTAGAAGTATTTCTTTTCATTATCTTTGCCTTCCGGGGAATTCCAACAAAAATCAGATTTGAAACCATGAAACAAACCATCATCCTGCTTCTGCTATGGCAGTTCTGCACCGTCCTATCCGTATATGCCTTGCCCTTCAAAGAACTGTCCACCACTGCCGGACTCAGCAACCGGAGAGTGCTGGCATCTATAAAAGACGGTGACGGCTATATTTGGTTCGCCACCCGTATGGGGATAGATCGCTACAATGGCGAGAGCTTTACAAACTATAAACTCGCCGACAGTCCGGACATCCCGGAGGAACATCCCAAAGGCATATTCATCAATGGGCAGAACGAAATTTATGCTTTCAGTGAACACAATATATATAAATATTCTTACGATAAAGACCGCTTCTCCAAGCAGAACACTTCGGGCATTCCACGAAGAGAGACCATTAACACCGTTACGGCTGATCCCTCAGGACACTTTTGGATAGGCACCAATGCGCATCTGTACCGGCTTATGAAAAGCGACTCCATTGTCCGCCCCGTGAAGCAGAATGTATCAGTGTACTGTATTCTTTTCCAAAACAACCAGTATGGCTGGTTTGGAAGTTCCAAAGGAGTTTTTCATCTGCTCGGGCAGGAGGACGAAAGCTATCTGCCCCAAAAAGACAAGAATTTGGCAGTACTCAATACCAAACGCATACAATCATTATACCACGATACACTCACCAACTATCTTTGGATAGGTACTTTTGATAACGGAATATACATATACGACAAGAACCAGCGCAAACTAAAAACCGTCGGCAACACTCCCGGCCGTTCACTACCCACACGAAGCATTACCTGTATAGGTACCGACCGCATATGGGCGGGAATAGACGGAAGCGGAATACGGGAATACAACCGTTTTAACGGAAAGTTTAAAACCGAATATTCCCAAAACGCAGCCGGATACAATCATATAAAAGTAAACAACATCTACCATATTCTTGACAACGGAAATTCCGTCTGGATTTGTACTTATACAAGTGGTGTATTCGTTCACAACAAAAGCCGTATGATAAATACTTTTTATACCCATGCCGAAAACAAACCGCAATCTCTCATCAATAACCACGTTAACTGTATATTGGAAGACAGACAAAACCGTTTATGGCTGGGAACCAATTCCGGCATCAGCCGCTACGACCGCAACACCAATATCTGGAAACATTTCTTACAGGACAGTTCAAACGGAAATGCCATTGTGCTATCATTGTTTCAAGACAGCGAAAACAATGTGTGGGCGGGCGGATACGCATGCGGTGTAGTCCGCATAGACACGAACGACCAGATTCATCCCTTGCAAACTTTGCCCAGCGGACCAGCCATGCCCAAATACGTCTATGCCATTTCCCAAGACAATGACGGAGACATATGGTTAGGCGGAATTATCAACAACCTCACCAGATATAAACCTTCAGACCAATCCATCAAGCAATATCCTGTCAAAGACATCAACCAGATACGTCCTTATGGAAAAGACACCTTGTTGTTGGCGACATCCAAAGGTGTACTGTTTCTGAATAAGACCAACGAAAAGATCAGCCAACCCACTCCACCGGAAAAAGGCATTATCACCAAGGCCAACACATTAAGCATATGCGTATTGCCCAGCACCCCCACCCAATTGTGGTTCGGTACCGAAGGGCAGGGTGTGCTTTGTTATGACTTAAACGCCTGTAAATGGAAACAATATACACAAGCCAACGGTCTCTCTTCAAACAGCGTCTGTGGAATACAGCACGATACTCAGGGACGCCTATGGATAGGTACTGAGAACGGGCTGAATTGTCTGTTGCCCAAACACAACTGCATAGATGTATTCTATGAGCCTGACGGACTGCCCAGCAACACCTTCAACCTACGCTCTTACGCCCTACTCCACAATGGAAATATCGCGTGGGGAACGCCCGAAGGTGCTTTCGAACTGATACCCGATGAATTCAACCGTAAGACAGGAGAGAACTACAATTTGCGCTTCGAGGAGTTTGCCTTATTCAACAGGCCTGCACACCCTTCGGATGTAGAAACTCCGCTTCATACCACTATCGACCGCAGCAGCCATATCACCCTTGACCACAACCAACATTCCTTCTCTTTTCGCTTTCTGAACCTGGGTTACCTGAATGCTGCCAAAAATATGTATAGCTGGTATCTGGAAGGATTTGACAAGGAATGGAGCCTGCCCACCGACCATCATCATGCCGTATACACCAACATCCCTCCCGGCAAATATACTTTTCGCGTGAAAGTGTTCAACGGCAGTGACGACAAGAACTTTCAAGAAAGAGCCATCCACATGACTATCCGGTCTCCCTGGTGGAACACACGAATAGCATGGACAGCATACGTCATAGCCGCCATCCTTATCATGTACTATCTTGTCAGGGCATATAAGGACAGGCTGGAAGCCAGAGACTCGGACCAGAAAATACGTTTCTTCATCAACATAGCACACGATATCCGCACCCCACTCACCCTCATCAAGGCTCCTTTGAATGAAATCGAAGAAGAGCCCCTGACAGAAAACGGACATTCGGCACTGGCATTGGCACAACGTAACACAGAAAAGCTGCTGAACATGGTAACACAACTTCTCGACTTCCAGAAGATAGAAAGAGAAGCCATGAGCCTTCAAGTGGAAGAGACCGAAATAAACTCCTTTGTCGGCAATGCCGTCAGCAATTTCGAACCACTCGCCCGCGAAAAGCAGATAAGCCTGCACCTACAGCTTACGCCCGAAGAAAGCAACAAAGTATATATAGACCGGCGTAAATTATCTATCATAATAGATAATCTTTTATCCAATTCCATAAAATACACTTGCCAGCATGGAAATGTGTGGATTAAAAGTTCGGTAGCTTCCGGCAGGCTGGCCATCGAAATTACCGATGACGGAATAGGAATCTCCCCACAGGCTCAAAAGAAACTGTTCAACCGCTTCTACCGGGCCGAAAATGCCACCAACTCCAAAGAGACGGGCAGCGGCATAGGACTGTTGCTGACCAAGAAGATGACATTACTTCATAAAGGAAGTATCAATTTCTCCAGTAATGTAGGAGCAGGTACTACTTTCCGTATAGAACTGCCAGTACAGAAAAACGATTACGCAGAAACGGAAATCATCAAAAAAGAGTTTGAACAGCATCCCAAACCCCATACCGAACAGACCGCGGAGGAAACCAACAAACTGAAACTGCTTGTGGTAGAAGACAATGAGGAACTACGTGGGTATCTGGCGCATTGTCTCAACCGCGATTACCGTATCATAGAGAGCGCTGACGGTCAAGCTGCTTTAGATATCATTCACAAGGAAAACCCGGACTTCATAATCTCGGATGTAATGATGCCCGTTCTTTCAGGCATCGAGTTGTGCAGCCGACTGAAGTCCAATATCGAAACATGCCATATTCCGATCATCCTGCTCACCTCACTTGCCGAACGCGAAGATATTATAAAAGGACTCAATGCAGGAGCCGACGACTATATCACCAAACCGTTTGACCTCTCCGTCCTGAAAACCAAAATAGCAGCCATTATCAACAACCGCCGGCTTTATCGCAAAAAGTACATTGACAAGTCGGCTTTCAGTGATGAGACTTCAGTTATCAACGAACTGGACAGGAAATTCATGTCGAAATTGGTAGAATATATCGAAGAGAAAATGATGAACGAAAACTTTTCCATAGATACACTTGCCATGGAAATGGCGATGAGCCGTTCCGTATTCTTCAAAAAGATAAAATCGCTGACCGGACAGAATCCGCAAGAGTTTATCCGGGACATCAAGATGAAAAAAGCCGCAACTTTGCTGAACGAAAAGAAATACAGTATCGGAGAAATAGCCTACCTCACCGGCTATCCTAACGCCAAATATTTCAGCACAGCTTTTAAAAAATACTACGGAACTACCCCAAGTACATTCATTGCCGGAGACCAGCCTGCAGACCCCTTATAAAAACTGCAACAACCCGGACAACAACTTTTCTATAAGAAAAAAAGTGCAAAGTCAGGCATAGGTTATTACACATTTTTTACCACACCTGATTTTATTGTCCTTCACTTTCCCTACCCTCTTCAGAGCACCTTCTGAAAGGGGGTACAATGAGTCAGTGACTGAAAGGCATTGACTCCCTGACTGAATGCCTTTCAGTCACTGACTCATTCCCGTTCGTTCTGTGAGTGAAATAAAAACGGTTCAAGAAACCGATGGCATTACCTGCTTTTTGTTGGAATATTTCCAACAATCATCTCCAACGTCTCCCCTTCGGCAAACAGTCCTTCCTCCGCCTGTATCATCCGCTTCTTCAGACGGAACTTCTGCTGGGATACGGAAGAGGAAGATACGGCAGTGAAGGCGGCTATCTGTGCATTGCTGAATCCCAGCCGGATGAGGAGGCAGAGCTGGTTGTCGGCAGGCGTAAGCTGGGGAAACCGCAAGGCCAAGCGGCGCGAAGCATCCTTGTACACTCTATCCGTAAGCTGTTGCAAGTACTCCCATTGGGCGTTCGTGAGAAACTTGGGATGGCTGCGCAGCTGCTCCACCACTTCATCGCCATCTATCAAGGCGGCGGTGAGCGCCTGTACCTGACCGTCCAACTGCCGGGCACGCTCACTCTCCTTCATCATCAATTCCAACTCACGAGGCACAGAACGGTCTTCATACTCTTTGAGACGGGTACGGAGCTGTTCATTTTCTTCACACAGACGGCTGCCATGATCCATCAGATTTGTCAGCGAGCACTGCACTTCTTCACGCTCTTCATCAGTGAGCGACATTTCACCCAGACACTCCTCCAGTTCGGCACGCTCACGCTCGTTATTGTGCAGCCGCTGTTCGTTCTCGCTCAAATCTATGAGGTAACGGCGATGCTTGCGCTCATCCGAGAACCGGATGTCACGTATGGAGAACCACACGTTCAGCCCAAGCATGAAACAACCGAATGTTCCCCAGAAAAGGCGTTTCCATCCTGTTGCAGGCATCAGGCGGATGCGCTTCCCTTCGGAAAGTTCTTTCACCCGGGTGTATTTGTGATGCAGGTCGGACAGCAGACGAACGGCACAAGCACTGTCGGCACTGCCGGATTGCACCAAAGAATCGGCATGAATGAGAGATTGTTCGTAGTCGAGGATATTCCTATCGGCCGGAGCTGAACAAGATACGGTTACCAGCCCCAAAAGAGAAGTCAGTAAGAGAAAGATATATACGTGTTTCATCCCTACAAAGGTAGTACTTTCTCCCTACAAAAGACACAGAGGCGCAAAGTTTTTTTTACACTTTGCGCCTCTGCAATAACATTAGGTATCTATTTCTTTAGAATTCGCTCGTAAAGTGGAACTTAATATTCTTGAAGTCCATTTGCGCCATCTGCAACACGTAGCCGCTATCTGCCAAGAACACGTCCCTGCCCTCGCGGTCTTTCGCCATATACTGGTATTTGCGCTTCTTGAAAGCCTCCAGTTCCGCAGGGTCGTCACTCTCAATCCAGCAGGCCTTGTACAGGCTCAGCGGTTCCCAACGGCATTTGGCGCTGTATTCATTCTCCAAACGGTACTGGATAACCTCAAACTGCAACTGACCTACCGTACCGATGATCTTACGCCCGTTGAACTGGTTGACGAACAACTGCGCCACACCTTCATCCATAAGCTGGTCGATGCCTTTGGCAAGCTGCTTCTGCTTCATCGGATCGGCGTTTTCGATGTACTTGAACATCTCCGGCGAGAAGCTCGGGAGCCCCTTGAAGTGGAGCATCTCACCCTCTGTCAGCGTATCGCCAATCTTAAACGTACCGTTATCCGGCAGACCGATGATGTCTCCCGCCCATGCCTCGTCAATGGTCGTTTTGCGCTGCGCCATGAACTGCGTGGGCGACGAGAAACGCATTGTCTTGCCATGACGTACATGCAGATAAGGCGTATTGCGGGTAAACTTGCCGGAACATATCTTGCAGAATGCGATGCACGAACGGTGGTTCGGGTCGATATTGGCGGTAATCTTGAAGATAAAACCTGTGAACTTCGGTTCGCCCGGCTCCACCTCACGTTCTTCCGCCTTTACCGGACGGGGGCTGGGGGCTATTTCCACAAAACAGTCCAGCAACTCCTGCACACCGAAATTATTCAAGGCAGAACCGAAGAATACGGGAGCCAATTCACCTTTCAGATATTCCTCCACCTGAAAATCGGGATATACACCGTCTATCAGTTCCAGTTCGCCGCGCAGCTTGTCCGCCAACTGGGTCCCGATCTGATTGTCCAGCTCTTCCGTATTGATATCCACTTCGACCTTCTCCGTCACCACCTGCTTGGAAGGCTGGTAGAGATTCAGGTTGTGCTCGTAGATATTGTAGACGCCTTTGAAGCGCGCGCCACTCTCGATGGGCCATGTCAAAGGACGCACATGGATGGAAAGTTCCTCTTCCAGCTCATCCAGCAGGTCGAAAGGGTCCTTCGCTTCGCGGTCCATTTTATTGATAAAGATAATCACCGGAGTATTACGCATGCGGCAGACTTCCATCAGCTTGCGTGTCTGGGTTTCCACACCTTTCGCACCGTCCACCACAATGATAACGCTGTCCACCGCAGTCAACGTACGATACGTATCTTCGGCAAAATCCTGGTGGCCCGGAGTATCGAGGATGTTGATTTTATAATCATGATAGTCAAATTCCATAACAGAAGTGGTTACGGATATACCACGCTGCTTTTCAATGTCCATCCAGTCGGACGTTGCCGTTTTCTTTATCTTGTTACTCTTTACTGCACCGGCCACCTGAATCTGACCGCCAAAAAGCAGCAGCTTTTCAGTCAGTGATGTCTTACCGGCATCCGGATGCGCGATAATCGCGAAAGTTCGTCTACGTTCTATCTCGTTGTTACTTGCCATATATATAAATAGGTATAATATTCAAAAAAAACATCAGTCTGCCTGCTGTGCCAGCTTATCGATGCAGACCTGCAGACTCTCCTCCCAATGAGGAATCTCAATGCCGAAAGTCTTTTTAATCTTCGTCTTATCCAATACGGAATATTGGGGACGCGGAGCCTTAGCCGGATATTCATCCGTATGCAGCGGACTGACTTTGCATGAGGTGATACCCGCCATGCGATGAATAGCCACCGTAAAATCATACCAGGAACAGACACCTTCGTCACTGAAATGATATACACCGGGAACAATGCCCTGATTGATGGCCGCAAAGATGGCGCGGGCCAAATCGTTGGCATAGGTCGGCGTGCCGATCTGGTCGAAAACAACCCCCAGTTTCTCACGCTCATTGCCCAAGCGGATCATTGTCTTTACAAAATTATTGCCGTAAATGGAATATAGCCATGCAGTGCGGATAATCATGGCACGATTGCATTTCTCCCCGACCGCTTGCTCGCCTGCCAGCTTTGTGGAACCATAGACGGAGTTGGGACAAGGAGCAATGTCTTCCGTATAAGGAATATGCCCGGTTCCATCGAAAACATAGTCCGTAGACACCTGTATCATGGCAGCGCCACAGGCTTCAGCCGCTGCAGCCAGATAGCCGGGAGCTATATGGTTCAGCTTGTCGCAGAGCTCCGGATTATCCTCCGCCTTGTCTACCGCCGTATAGGCTGCACAGTTCACAATGACATCCACCCGGTTGCCGGACACAAATGCGCGTATGGCCTGTTCGTCACATATATCCAGTTCCTGAACATCCGTAAAAAAGTAGGTGTGCTGCCCATTCTCAGCGGAAAGCGCCCGCATCTCATTACCAAGTTGTCCGTTGGCACCGGTTACTAATATATTCATCTCGATAATTACTATTTATTCCCTACGGTCATGGCACATCTTCCATCCTTAACACATAGGTACGTTGACATATTTCAATTTACTATTTATCACTCAAACATCCCGTCAATCATCCCCCAGCTTCAACTCGCCTTTCTTGTCCTTGTCGTAGTAGTTGGCAAGCAACGAAAGGAAACTGCTGATAGACTCCACCGCCTTAGCAGTGCCCTGACTGATCTCCTTCTTCTGCAGGCGCAGCAACAATACCCCGTAAAGCGCCTCGAAGCACGTCTCCAGCTCCGACTCTTCTTTCGGCCCGCTCTTCTGTCGCAACTCTACGATAAAAGGCAGCGCTTTGAAGTATGCTGCATTATAAAAGGGGTATTTCGTGGAAGCCAGCAGCTCGGCATGCAAATCCGTAAGGTTACGAATAACGTTGCGGTTAATCTGCAGATGTCCTTTCTCCACCACTCCTTCTGCACGCATCATATCGGCAAGGTTCCCGTACCACTCTTCCAGGGCGGCATGCTCTTCCGCCGGATAGCGGGAGATGATATTATTGCGGATAAAATCAATATCGCACTTGTTGGCACGAATCAAATCTTCCACTTGCCACATATATATAAGGTATTCGGCAATGTTCTTCTCTTTCAGTTGTTGCGAAATCTTCACGATAAGATGTATGATTTTAGATTTATGATTTATTATCCGTTTATCCGTCGGGAGAGTTAATTGCCTGCTAATACAACGACTCGCCCATCAGCGTAAACACCAGTCCAAATGCAGATACCAGCATGACAATGCCGCCAATAATGCGATTCAGCATCCAGATGCCGCGTAAGTTGAACTGCGTACGAACCTTGTTTACGAAGAAAGTTATGCCAAACCACCAGGTCAATGCCCCCAATGCGATAGCAAGATATCCCGTAACAGCCTCAAAAACCAATACGCCCTCACTTACAAAAGCAAAGCGTGCAAACAGACCCACGAAAAGAAAGATAATAAGCGGATTGGAAAGGGTGACAGCAAACGCTGTGATAAAATTATGGAAATAAGAACCTTTGCTGGTGGATACCGGGCGAATGGACTGCACCGGATTGCTGCGGAACGTATAAATACCGAATATCAGCAACAGGATACTTCCAAACAATTGCAGATAGAATATATTCTTGTTGACATAATCAAAGACAAAACTCATTCCGTAACCTGTCAGCAAAGCATAGGCTATATCACTCAACGAAGCTCCTATGCCTGTCACAAAACCATACCAACGCCCTTTATTCAAAGTGCGCTGAATGCACAGCACTCCTACCGGGCCCAACGGTGCAGATACTATAACACCGATAATGAACCCTTTCCACAATATGTCAAATATGGTCTCTATCTGAATCATGCCTGCAAATATCGGACTTTTTTATGAGACAAGCGAATAGAGTTAACGTTTTTTCGTCAGAAAAGGACTTTGGAAAGCTATGTTATCTCTGCAACAACCGAAAAATAATAAAAAAACAGACCGGTACACCCCCATGACAACGCATTATACGCATAGGATAAAACTTGTATATTATAACTTCCCATATACGGCATACAACCACACAAATTGTTAAAAAGAAAATAAACAGGATAAATAATACAACTTTTCAAATACATTATTAATATTATATTCGTATCTTTGCAGCGAATGCCAACAAAACAACAACTTTGCAATATGAAAAGATATCTAAAACTCTTATTTGCAGCAAGTATTATAACACTATTCAATGCCTGCGAAACCGATGTGTACGATCCTGAAAAGATAGAAAACACCAAGGATCTTGTAGTCCCGGCGGACTTTGACTGGAAAACCACCCAAAGCCTGACCTATTCTATAACTTCAAAAGTAAATACAGTGATATCCGTCTACACAGACAGGAACTGTACCGACGAGAGCCTGTTGATTGAGAACTTTGCTTTAAAAGCCAACGAGGCAACAGAAATTCCCGTAAGCATTCCAGCATATGTAACCAGCATCTTCGTGCAATATCCCACGACAGACGGACAGGACGTACTGGAAATCAAGACAAACGAAGCTGCCACACGAGGCAACAATAAATCTGTCATCTTACCGGCTGACAAAGAGATAGACAAATTCTTGTGGAACACACATTATCACTATCCAAGCAAAACAAGCAGAGGGACATTGATGTTCGAAGACCTCTATCCGTCAAAAGGAGATTACGACTTCAATGATTTTGTCATCGGATACAATGCAGAAGTTTTCTACTCTCAAATAAGGAATGCAGAAATTTTATTTAACGACGGATTCAAGATGAGCTTCCAGATACGGGCCATTGGCGGCACAACACCCTATCGTCCGGCAATCCGCCTGAAAGGATTTGCCATGAAGAACATCGAGGGAGCCAAGATAGAATTCCACACAACCAGAGAAGGCATTAGTATGGAACTCCTGAAAGAAGGCCGCAGGGCAAATGATGACGTAATCTTCGTAATAAACGGTACAGAAAGTCTGCGTAGCGGCGGATATTACAACACGGATCCTGAAAAGCCGATAGACAAGGACATGCCCGTAGTCACCTGCGAGGTTACAAAAGACAACTTCGGCTTCGGGAATTATGATATCTCCTTGCAATATGCACTACTGGCGGAAGAACTCCCCCGTTATTTCGACTTCTTCATCCAGAACCAAGACAACCTGAATGAAATCCACTTCAAAGGATTCACTCCCACCGGTTTAGGCAAACAGTCACCCGATACAGAGTTCTGTTCTGAGGAAAACTTAGTTTGGGGCATAGCCGTTCCGGAAGAAATTGCTCACCCGGCAGAAAGGAATGACATTCTCAACGTATATAAAGGTTTCGAAAAATGGGTAACAAGCGGCGGACAGAACAACAGTAACTGGTACGGTCAAAAGCCCATAGGTCCTGTTATTTCATTAAAATAACATCCCAAGCCACCTATTTCCTTTCGGAATTTAAGATACAACTTCAGCCGGACATGTCCTTTCATGTCCGGCTGAAGTTTTTTATGTACATTTCTTTCTCCTACCCAACGATTTTACTTATCTTTGCCCCTAAAATAAAAGCCCTATCATTTAGCGGCTTCAACCGTAATTTGCAAATCGTAAACTCTTAAATAAAAGTATGATCCTTTTTTTCAGAACACCATCCAAGAGCGTGATTGCCGTAGAATGTGACCACGAACTTACTCAGGCAGACAGCGACAAACTCTGCTGGCTTTTTGGAGAAGCCACCCCCGAAAGTGAAAACAACCTGAAAGGACATTTCGTAGGTCCGCGCCGCGAAATGATTACCCCTTGGAGTACCAATGCTGTGGAAATCACCCAAAATATGGGTTTGAGCGGTATCACCCGTATCGAAGAATATTTCCCCGTAAAAGACGAAAACGCAGACCGCGACCCGATGCTGCAACGCATGTATAAAGGCCTCGACCAAGACGTATTCACCACCAACCGCCAGCCGGAACCGATTATCCACATCGAGGATCTGGAGGCATACAATGAGAAAGAAGGCCTGGCACTCTCCAAAGAGGAAATGGATTACCTCAAGAAAGTAGAAAAGGACTTGGGACGTCCGTTGACCGACTCCGAAGTATTCGGCTTTGCACAAATCAATTCCGAGCACTGCCGCCACAAAATCTTCGGCGGTACATTTATCATCGACGGAGTGGAACAGGAATCTTCCCTCTTCCAAATGATTAAGAAAACCACCCAAGAGAATCCGAACAAGATTATATCGGCCTACAAAGACAACGTAGCCTTTGCCGAAGGTCCGGTTATCGAGCAGTTTGCACCGGCAGACCACTCCAAACCCGACTTCTTCCAGATAAAAGACATCAAGAGTGTTATCTCCCTGAAAGCCGAAACCCATAACTTCCCTACTACCGTAGAACCTTTCAACGGAGCTTCTACCGGTACGGGCGGCGAAATCCGCGACCGTATGGGCGGCGGTAAAGGTTCATGGCCTATTGCCGGAACTGCCGTATATATGACCTCCTATCCCCGTACGGACGAGGACCGTCCCTGGGAAGAGATTCTTCCGGTACGCCAATGGCTGTATCAGACTCCCGAACAAATCCTGATTAAAGCCTCCAACGGCGCCAGCGATTTCGGTAACAAATTCGGTCAACCGCTGATTTGCGGTTCCGTACTTACCTTTGAGCACAAAGAGAAAGATGAGGTATACGGTTACGACAAGGTTATCATGCTTGCCGGCGGTGTAGGATATGGCACACAACGCGACTGCCTGAAAGGCGCTCCCGAAGCCGGCAACAAAGTTGTCGTTATCGGTGGCGACAACTACCGTATCGGTTTGGGCGGCGGTTCCGTATCATCCGTAGATACGGGGCGTTACAGCAGCGGCATCGAGCTGAATGCCGTACAACGCGCCAATGCGGAGATGCAAAAACGCGCCTACAACGTAGTACGCGCACTTTGTGAAGAAGACACCAATCCGGTGGTTTCCATCCATGACCATGGTTCTGCCGGACACGTAAACTGCCTGTCCGAGCTGGTAGAAGAATGTGGCGGGCTGATTGACATGAGCAAACTGCCTATTGGTGACAAGACATTATCTGCCAAAGAAATCATAGCCAATGAAAGCCAGGAGCGTATGGGCCTACTGATTCAGGAAGAAGCTATCGAGCACGTACGCAAGGTGGCCGAACGCGAACGGGCTCCGATGTACGTAGTCGGTGAAACTACCGGCGACCACCGCTTCGCTTTCCAGCAAGCCGACGGTGTACGTCCGTTCGATCTTGCCGTAGAACAGATGTTCGGTTCTTCTCCTAAAACTTACATGGTGGACAAGACCGTAGAACGCCATTATGAAATGCCGAAATACGAACTGTCGCAACTGCATGAATATCTCACCAATGTGCTCCAACTGGAAGCCGTAGCCTGCAAAGACTGGTTGACAAACAAGGTAGACCGTTCCGTAACAGGCAAAATCGCCCGCCAGCAATGTCAGGGTGAACTCCAGTTACCGTTGAGCGATTGTGGCGTCGTTGCATTGGACTATCGCGGCGAAAAAGGTATTGCAACTTCTTTGGGACATGCCCCTCAGGCGGCACTTGCCGACCCGGCAGCCGGTTCTATCCTCTCCGTCAGCGAAGCACTGACCAACTTGGTATGGGCTCCGCTTGCAGAAGGCTTGGACAGTGTATCTCTGTCCGCCAACTGGATGTGGCCTTGCCGCTCGCAGGAAGGTGAAGACGCACGTCTCTATAAGGCAGTCAAAGCATTGAGCGACTTCTGCTGCGCACTGCAAATCAATGTTCCCACCGGTAAGGACTCTCTGTCTATGACCCAGAAATATCCCGACGGAAGCAAAGTCATTGCTCCGGGTACGGTCATCGTATCTGCCGGCGGTGAAGTTTCCGACGTGAAGAAAGTGGTATCTCCCGTACTTGTGAACGATGCAAAGACCACCCTTTACCACATAGACTTCAGCTTCGACAAGCTGAAACTGGGCGGTTCCGCCTTTGCACAATCGCTGGGTAAAGTAGGCGATGAAGTGCCTTGCGTACAAGACGCCGAATACTTCCGCGATGCTTTCCTCGCCGTACAGGAGTTGATCAACAAAGGACTGATCCTTGCCGGACATGACATTTCAGCCGGCGGTCTCATCACTACGCTGCTCGAAATGTGCTTCGCCAACGTAGAGGGCGGTATGGAAATCAACCTCGACAAGATGAAGGAACAAGACCTCATCAAGATATTATTCGCTGAAAATCCGGGTATCGTTATCCAAATCAGCAATAAGCACAAGGAAGAAGTCAAGAAGATTTTGGAAGACGCCGGCGTAGGTTACATCAAGATAGGTACACCGACCGACGAACGCCATATCCTCGTAAGCAAAGACGATGCCACTTACCAGTTCGGCGTAGATTATATGCGCGATGTCTGGTATTCGTCCTCTTACCTGCTCGACCGCAAGCAATCCATGAACGGATGTGCCAAGAAACGTTTTGAGAACTACAAGATGCAGCCATTGGATTTGGTGTTCCGCCCTGAGTTCAAAGGTAAACTGTCACAATACAACCTTGACCCGAACCGTCGTACTCCGACCGGTATTCGTGCAGCCATCATACGCGAAAAAGGAACTAACGGTGAACGCGAAATGGCATATTCACTTTACCTTGCCGGCTTCGACGTGAAAGACGTCACCATGACCGACCTTATCAGCGGACGCGAAACATTGGAAGATGTGAACATGGTGGTTTATTGCGGTGGTTTCTCCAATTCCGACGTGCTGGGTTCCGCCAAGGGCTGGGCCGGCGCTTTCCTCTTCAACCCGAAAGCCAAAGAAGCACTCGACAAGTTCTATGCACGCGAAGATACACTGTCTCTCGGTGTATGCAACGGTTGCCAGCTCATGATGGAATTAGGCCTTATCACTCCCGACCACGAGAAGAAAGGAAAGATGCTGCATAACGACTCCCACAAATTCGAATCAACTTTTATCGGCCTGACCATTCCTACCAACCGCAGCGTTATGTTCGGCTCTCTGAGCGGCAGCAAGCTCGGTATCTGGGTAGCACATGGAGAAGGTAAGTTCTCCTTGCCTTACGATGAAGACCGGTACAACGTAGTTGCCAAATATACATACGATGAGTATCCGGGCAATCCGAACGGTTCAGACTATTCCGTTGCAGCACTGGCCAGCGCCGACGGACGTCATCTGGCAATCATGCCTCACTTGGAACGTTCCATTTTCCCTTGGCAAAACGGCTACTATCCTGAAAATCGCATCCACAACGATGAGGTTACGCCATGGATAGAAGCGTTTGTCAACGCACGCAAGTGGGTAGAGGAAAAGACAAACAAGCGATAAAGCGTAAGTATATAATGTAAAATATGGTAATGCGCCAAAGTTTATGCACCGGCAATAACTTTGGCGCATTACATTTCTTCCCCTCCGCCTCCCTTTCTCCGACCATTCTATTTTACTTTTTTATCCGTATGTTACGATAAGCCTTTACCATAACACTTGAAGTTAGCACTGAAAGGAAAAAGAATTTATATAAAAAAGGCTAATGGATAGAAAAGAATTGCTATCTTTGCCATACTCTATAAAAAGAGTGTAGGTGCGAATCACAAAGAATATTATTGCTTGATATGCAAAACAATTTTATTACTTTTGTGTTAATATTAAGTCCCCCCAAACGTTTATCAAACTCCAAAACTGGCTAATATGAAAAAGCATTTCTTTTTCTTTATTCTCCTGCTATTCCCTCTTTTGGCCGCTGCCCAAACATATAAGTATATCGGCGTGGAAGATGGTTTGAGCAACAGACGGGTGTACGCAATTCAAAAGGGACCTAAAGGCTACATGTGGTTCCTCACGCACGATGGTATCGACCGTTACAACGGGAAAGAGTTCAAGCATTACAAACTCATGGACGGAGAGGAAGAAGTAAACTCCATGATGAGCCTCAGCTGGCTATATACGGATGCCAAAGGAAGATTATGGGAAATCGGCAAACAAGGACGTGTTTTCTGCTACGAAAGCAAACATGACCGTTTCCAACTGGTATACAAACTCCCCAAAAGCGAGACAAAAGATTTGCATACTCCTGTGAGCTACGGGTTCATAGACGATAACTACATAGTATGGCTTTGCAACCAAAAAAACATCTACCTGTACGACAGCGAAACAGAAAGATGCACTACCATTAAAAATGAAATCAATGAGAGCATAACGGATATTGAACAGATTGATGCCAACCATTATTTCATCGGCACAGATGTCGGCATACATTATGCCGAACTGAAAGACAAGAAACTTATGCTCAGTCCCTGCAACAAGCTGGACACCCTGAAATTACAAGTAAACGAACTTTTCTATCACAAGGGAAGCCGCAAAGTCTTTATCGGAACTTTTCAAAGAGGCATGTATGTATATGACCTCAAGCTCCACAAAGCATCCCTCGTAAAATCCGGTTTGGCGGACATCAGCATAAACCGTATCATTGCTTTCGGAGACAAAGAAATACTTATAGCCACAGACGGTGCCGGTATCCACAAAATGAATGTGGAGACTTACTCTACCGAACCCTATATCGTCACTGACTTCAACCGATACAACGCCATGAACGGCAACACCATCTACGACATATACATCGACGAGGAGCAGCGCATTTGGATGGCAAACTACCCCATAGGCATTACTGTGCGTAACAACCGGTATAACGATTATAAATGGATAAAACATTCGATAGGCAATAAACAGTCCCTCATCAACGATCAGGTAAATGCGATCATAGAAGACGAGGAAGGCGACTTATGGTTTGCAACCAACAACGGAATCAGCCTATATGAGCATCGCACCAAGCAGTGGCACTCATTCCTTAGTGTATTCAATACTGACCACAAGAATCAAAGCCATACATTTATTTCTTTATGTGAAATCAGTCCCGGCATCATTTGGGCAGGCGGATACAGTTCCGGCATTTATCAGATAAACAAGAAACAATATTCTGTCGATTTTTTTACTCCCGCATCATTCGGCGGAAAAGAGATTCGTCCGGATAAGTATATCCGTTCCATTACTAAAGACAGCGAAGGTCATATCTGGTCCGGCGGGTATTATAACCTTAAAAAGATAGACTTTAAAAATAAAAAGGTCACCTCCATACCCGGACTGGATGCCATAACGGAGATAAAAGAGAGGAATAAGGACTATATGTGGATAGGTACAGCCAACGGGCTATACTTATTGGAAAAAGCAACCGACAAGTATCAATACATTCCGATGCCGGTAGAGTCCTCCTATATATACTCATTATACCAAGCCCCCAACGGGTTGCTGTATATCGGGACGAACAACTCCGGCCTGCTCATCTATGACCCCGTCAAGAAAGATTTCCAACATTATCATAAAGATAACTGCGCACTCATCTCCAATAATATCTACATGATTCTTTCCGATGGAAAGAATGACATATTGCTGAGCACCGAGTATGGCTTGAGCAGTTTCTATCCTCAAACAAAGATATTCCACAATTGGACAAAAGAACAAGGGCTGCAATCCGACCATTTCAATGCCAACTCAGGAACGCTCCGCAAGAATGGGAATGCCATATTCGGCAGCACCGACGGCGCCATAGAATTTCCTAAAAAAATGGTATTGCCGCGCGAATATAAATCACGCATGATATTCAGCGATTTGCGTGTGTTTTATCAGACGGTATATCCGAAGGATGAGGGCTCTCCCCTTATTATGGACATCGACGAGACCAGCAGTTTACAGTTAAAGTACAATCAAAATATATTCTCTCTTCAGGTGTCTTCTATCAACTACGATTACCCTTCCCTCATACTATATTCGTGGAAGCTGGAAGGATTCTATGACGGCTGGAGCCGTCCGGGAGAAGAGAATATCATCCGTTTCACTAATTTGAGTCCCGGCCACTACACATTACGCGTTCGTGCCATATCCAACGAAGATCAGCGTATTGTGCTGGAAGAGCGCAGCATGGACATCATTATCGAGCAGCCTGTTTGGCTAAGTATATGGGCTCTGCTACTGTACACATTCATCCTGATTGCTATCGCAAGCACAACATTGCGCATTATCGTGTTACGCAAGCAAAGAAAAATATCCGATGAGAAGATTCGTTTCTTTGTCAATACGGCACATGACATCCGCACTCCGTTAACACTTATCAAAGCTCCGCTGGAGGAACTCTCCGAACGCGAAACGCTGACCAAAGACGGGGTTGACAATCTCAGTACGGCGCTTCGTAATGTGAATGCTTTGCTACGTCTCACAACCAATCTAATCAATTTTGAACGTGCAGACACTTATTCAAACAATTTCTACGTATCCGAATACGAGCTGGAGACTTACATGACCGACATCGTCAACGCCTTCCGCGCGTATGCATCCGTAAAACATATCAACCTGACTTATGAAAGCAACTTCCGCTATCTGAACGTCTGGCTGGATAAGGATAAGATGGATTCCATCCTGAAAAACATCATATCCAATGCATTGAAGTATACGCCCGAAGGCGGAAAAGTGCATGTCTATGTATACGAGACAGAAGACACCTGGAACGTAGAAGTCAGCGATACGGGCATCGGTATTCCACTAAATGAACAAAAGAAGCTGTTCAAGATGCACTTCCGCGGCAGCAATGCCATCAATTCCAAAGTAACCGGCAGCGGAATAGGCCTGTTGTTGGTATGGAAACTCGTGCACATACACAAAGGGAAGCTCAGTTTTACCAGTACGGAAGGCAAGGGCTCCTGCATCAAAGTCTCTTTCCCCAAAGGCGAGAAGCGCTACCGCAAAGCCATGCACCGCCCTATTCCCCTAACGGAAAAAGAGCAGGAACGGAAAAAGTTAAATGACCTGGAGCCAATAACCCCTGCAAAGGAGAGTACGCCGGATCTTCCCGTTGCAACGGCAGTTACTTCCGTAGAGGGTTACGAAGATGCCCAGCTGAAAACTCAGGACGCCGATAACCGTTCAAAGATATTGGTGGTAGAGGACAACGACGAGTTAAGAGAATATCTGCGCCGCACTCTGGCAGAGAACTACCATGTGCAGGTATGTTCCAACGGTAAGTCGGCGCTCTATATTATAAAAGAATATTTCCCCGACCTGATTATATCGGATATTATGATGCCCGAAATGCGGGGCGACGAGCTATGCCAGGTCGTAAAAAACGATATTGCCACTTCCCACATTCCCATTATCCTGCTAACCGCCCTCAATACGGATAAAAACATCATCGACGGGCTGCAAACCGGAGCAGACGAGTACATCGTGAAACCGTTTAACATCGGAATTCTGCGTGCCACCATTGCCAATCTGTTAGCCAACCGCGCTTTGTTGCGCCACAGATATGCCGATCTGGAGTTGAATGATGACACCCACAATACGGAATGTCTCAACTGCGCTACGGATCTGGACTGGAAATTCATAGCCAGCATCAAGAAGAATGTGGAAGAAAACATGGACAATCCGACCTTCAACATTGACCTGCTTTGCACCTTGCTCAACATGAGCCGTACCAGCTTCTACAACAAGCTAAAGGCGCTGACCGACCAGGCTCCGGGAGATTATGTCCGCCTGATCCGCCTGAAACACGCCATGAAGCTGCTGAAAGAACAGAAGCACACAATCACTGAAATTGCAGAAATGACCGGATTCAGCGATGCCAAGTACTTCCGCGAAGTCTTTAAGAAACATTTCAATGTAAGTCCGAGCCAATATGCAAAAGAAGACGGGAATATTGGCGAAATGAAACAACAGACCGAATGATAGCATTACCTATATGATATGACGAACATATATATTGAAGCATTTACCATTTTCTTTAAAATCGGAGCATTCACCATCGGCGGCGGTTACGCCATGGTTCCCTTAATCGAAAACGAAATCGTTACGAAGCGCGGATGGATAGCCAAAGAAGATTTTATAGACCTGCTTGCCATATCCCAGTCGGCGCCGGGTATCCTCGCGGTCAACATATCCATCTTCATCGGCTATCGCCTGAGAGGGATACGAGGAAGCATCATCACAGCTTTGGGAACGGTACTTCCGTCTTTCCTCATCATCCTTGCCATAGCTCTATTCTTCCATAATTTCAAAGACAATATCTACGTAGAACGCATCTTCAAGGGGATTCGCCCGGCCGTTGTGGCACTGATAGCCGCCCCGACCTTCAGCATGGCGAAGTCCGCCAAAATCAACCGCCACACAATTTGGATTCCGGTTGTCTCGGCGTTGCTCATTTGGTTATTGGGCTTCTCCCCTATTTGGATTATCATAGCTGCCGGCATAGGCGGATACCTGTTCGGAAAGCTACGTTCTCCGAAAGTTAAAAGTTAGAGAGGACGGTAGCACGCTGATAACTGATAACCGATAACTGATAACTAACCCCTAACCACTTAATCATTGCATTATGCTTTTTCTTCAACTATTCTATACATTCTTTAAAATCGGCCTTTTCGGTTTTGGCGGCGGATACGCCATGCTGTCCATGATACAGGGTGAAGTAGTGACCCGGTACGGTTGGTTGACATCACAGGAATTCACAGATATCGTAGCCATCAGCCAGATGACACCCGGTCCCATCGGTATCAATTCCGCAACTTATGTAGGGTACACCACGATAGCGGCGCATTATGGCACAAGCATGGGAGTGTTGGGATCGTGCATTGCTACCTTCGCCGTAGTACTTCCCTCGTTCATCCTGATGCTCACTATCAGCAAATTCTTTCTGAAATACCAAAAGCATCCGGCGGTGGAAGCCGTATTCAGCGGACTTCGTCCTGCCGTAGTGGGATTGTTGGCATCGGCGGCACTGGTCTTGATGAATGAGGAGAACTTCAGTTCGCCCGATGAAGACATGTACTCTTTCATAATCAGCAGCATCATCTTCCTTATAGCTTTCATCGGAACAAGAAAGTACAAGGCCAACCCCATATTAATGATTATAGCGTGTGGAATAGCCGGGCTGCTACTCTATTAGTGCCGCTCCAAGGCCAAGCACAAGGGAGGCAGACAGATCATCCCCGGAGGCAAATAAAATATGCCCGGAAGAAACGTATATATCTTCCGGGCATATTTTGCATAAAGCTGCCGCAGCTCCTACAACTTCACTTTCTTTGCCACCGACTTGGATTCGTTATGCAAGCGGTCGAGCGCCGTAACGACATAGCGGTATTTCGTCTTGCCGTCCTCATAAGGCAACTTATAGAAAGTGTTGCGTGTGATAGCCACAATGTGTGAAGGATCGTCAATGTCCACCTTCTCTTTTGAGCCGAAGCGATAGACAACATACTGTACAGGACGGTTCATCTCATCCTTAAACTTCGGTGCTGTCCAGAAAAGGATGTAGCCGTCGGCAGTCCATACCGGCTTCACTTTGCGCACTTTGTCCGGCGCGTCATTGTCCATAAAGTCGAATACGGGAGGCAGAGCCGGATATTTATGATACTCGGCCACCAGCGCGTCCCGGTATTTTCCTACGTTCTCCACTACGGCACTGGCAGGCCATTGGCAACTGCCGCCAATCGTCTGGTAGGCCCGTTGCAGAGCCATCTTACGGGGAAGCTGGTTGATGGAAGGGTTCTTCGGGTCAGCGTTCTGCACCGTATTCACCACAGACTGGCCTATGAATAACGGACGGTTCTCCGTATGCCTTGCCCACCATTTCACCAATGTTTCATAGTCGGCAGCCGGATGTCCTATCTGCCAGTATATCTGCGGAATGTTATAGTCCACCCAGCCCTTGCGTGCCCACAAAAGCACATCGGCATACAAATCATCATAATTCTGCAAACCATTCGTATCGCTGCCCAGCGGGTCGCTTTTCTGATTGCGATAGATGCCGAAAGGACTTACTCCGAACTTCACCCAAGGCTTCAGCCCGCGAACCGTCTCGTGTATCTTCTGAATGAGGATATTCACATTGCTGCGGCGCCAGTCCGCCTTATTGCTGAAACCGCCGCCATAGCGTGCAAAGCTCGCATCATCCGGAAAGTCCTTCCCTTTAATGGGGTAAGGATAGAAGTAATCATCCATGTGAATGGCATCCACATCATAACGCGAAACAATATCGGTGACCACCTTACAGATGTGGTTGCGGCTTTCGGGCAATGCCGGGTCAAAATACAACTGATCGCCGTACGTCACAAACCACTCCGGATGCGAGTTATAAATATGGATAGGCGAAAGTTCATTTTTCAACGAAGTCTTTACGCGGTAAGGGTTAATCCAAGCATGAAACTCCATGCCACGCTTGTGACATTCCTCAATCATGAACTGCATCGGATCCCAGTAAGGCTCCGGCACCTTCCCCTGCACGCCCGTCAGGAAGCGGCTCCATGGCTCATATTGCGAAGCATACAATGCATCCGCCTCAGGACGCACCTGAAAAATAATGGCATTGATGCCTGCACCTTGCAAGCTGTTCAACTGGTTTATCAAAGTCTGCTTCAGCTTATCAGTGGGCATGCCATGAAACTGTCCGTTCACAACCTGTATCCATGCGGCGCGGAATTCACGTTTGGGATGATTGGCAGCAGGTGTTTGCTGTGCCTGTATGGTCAGTACCTGAACGCACAGCAATAATAGCAAGAGGAGATTTCTAAATTTCATTTTGTTCTTTTTAAATATTGCATGGCAAAGATAATGATTATCTTTGTACCCCAATTCATTTTCAATAGTCTATGACAAAAAATACATCTATCATCATAAAAGGAGCCCGTGTCAATAACCTGAAGAACATTGACGTAGAGATACCCCGCAACAGGCTGGTCGTCATCACCGGACTATCCGGCTCCGGCAAATCCTCACTTGCATTCGATACGCTTTATGCCGAAGGGCAACGCCGGTACGTGGAGAGCCTCAGCAGTTACGCCCGTCAGTTTTTGGGACGCATGAGCAAGCCCGAATGTGATTTCATCAAAGGCATCCCCCCTGCTATTGCCATCGAACAGAAGGTAAGCAGCCGCAACCCGCGCTCCACAGTGGGAACCTCCACCGAAATTTACGAATACCTGCGTTTGCTCTATGCCCGGGTGGGACGGACATTCAGCCCGGTCAGCGGTCAGGAGGTAAAGAAGCACTCCACCGAAGACATTGTGAACTGTATGCTCCAGCAGCCCGAAGGAACACGCTACACCGTACTCGCTCCGATATTGCTCCGCGAGGGACGCACCTTGCAGCAGCAACTGGAGATAGATATGAAACAGGGATTCAACCGGCTGGAAGTAAACGGAGAAATGGTGCGCATTGACGAATACCAGGCAAAAGACGGCGACACCCTGTTTCTTTTGGTAGACCGCATGACAGCTTCCAGTGAAAAAGATGCCGTCAGCCGCCTTACCGATTCCGCCGAAACCGCCATGTACGAAGGCGACGGGGCCTGCCTGCTACGCTTCTACCAGCCGGACGGCAGCACCAGCCTGTACCGTTTCAGCACCAAATTCGAGGCGGACGGCATAACGTTTGAAGAGCCCAACGACCAGATGTTCTCCTTCAACTCCCCTATCGGAGCCTGTCCGGAGTGTGAGGGTTTCGGACGTGTCGTCGGCATTGACGAGCATCTGGTCATCCCCAACCGTTCCCTCTCCGTCTACGAAGGTGCGGTGGTGTGCTGGCGAGGCGAGAAGATGGGCGAGTGGAAAGACATGGTGATACGCGGTGCGGAAAAAGCCGGCTTCCCCATTTTCACCCCTTACTACCAACTGACGGACGAACAGCGCCGGATGCTGTGGGAAGGGACCCGTTACTTCGAGGGCATCAACGCCTTCTTCAAGATGGTGCAGGAGAATCAATACAAGATACAATATCGCGTAATGCTGGCACGCTATCGCGGCAAAACGCTTTGCCCCAAATGTCATGGCACAAGGTTGAAACCCGAAGCCGGCTATGTCCGGGTAGGCGGACGCAGCATCTCCGAACTGGTGGACCTGCCCATCACCGAACTAAAAACCTTTTTCGATAACCTGAAACTGGACAAGCACGACACCGACGTGGCACGCCGCATCCTCATAGAAATCAACAACCGCATCCGCTTCCTGCTGGATGTAGGTTTGGGATATCTCACGCTGAACCGTCTCAGCAATTCGCTTTCCGGCGGCGAGAGCCAGCGCATCAATCTGGCAACTTCGCTCGGAAGCAGCCTTGTGGGCAGTCTCTACATATTGGACGAGCCGAGCATCGGACTTCACAGCCGCGACACAGACAAGCTGATACATGTCCTGCGCCAACTGCAACAACTGGGCAATACGGTAGTGGTAGTGGAACACGATGAAGAAATTATCCGGGCTGCCGACTATATCATCGACATCGGCCCCAAAGCCGGACGCCTGGGAGGAGAAGTTGTGTATCAAGGGGACATGAAAGACCTGCAAAAGAACAGCAACAGCTACACAGTGCGTTATCTTTTGGGCGAGGAAATCATTCCCGTACCCGAAAGCCGCCGTCCCTGGAACCAGTATATTGAAATCACAGGTGCACGCGAGAACAACCTGAAAGGCGTGGACGTACGTATCCCGCTTAATGTAATGACGGTAGTCACCGGCGTGTCGGGTTCGGGCAAGAGTACGCTGGTACGCGACATCTTCTTCCGCGCCCTCAAACGCGAGTTGGACGAATGCAGCGAACGTCCCGGAGAGTTTGCCACCATCGGCGGAGATTTGCAGAACCTGCACAATGTTGAGTTCGTAGACCAGAACCCTATCGGTAAATCTTCGCGTTCCAATCCCGTAACCTATATCAAGGCTTACGATGAGATTCGTAAGTTATGGTCGGAACAACCCCTTGCCAAGCAAATGGGCTACACCGCCGGGCACTTCAGCTTCAACAGTGAAGGCGGCCGTTGCGAGGAATGTAAGGGAGAAGGCACTATCACCGTAGAAATGCAGTTCATGGCCGACCTCGTACTGGAGTGCGAATCCTGTCATGGCAAACGTTTCAAGACCGATACCTTGGAAGTGAAATTCCACGATGTCAACATCTATGATGTGCTGGAAATGACCGTTAACCAAGCCATTGAGTTCTTCACCCAATATGGGCAAAAGAAAATAGTGAAACGCCTGCAACCTCTGCAAGATGTCGGATTGGGATACATCAAGCTCGGCCAGTCGTCGTCCACCCTGTCCGGAGGCGAGAACCAGCGCGTAAAATTAGCCTACTATCTTAGCATGGAGAAAGCAGACCCGACACTTTTCATCTTTGACGAACCGACCACCGGACTGCACTTTCACGACATCCGCAAATTGCTGGAAGCCTTCGATGCTTTGATACGCCGGGGACACTCCATCGTCATTATCGAGCACAACATGGACGTGGTGAAATGTGCCGACCATGTTATCGACCTCGGCCCTGAGGGCGGGGACAAAGGCGGATATATCGTAGCAACCGGCACGCCGGAAGAGGTAGCGGCATGTGCAGCAAGCTATACCGGACAGTTCCTAAAGGAGAAACTACAATAAGACAACAGTGCAATCCCGTCAAAATCGTCTCGTGAGATAAATAAATTCATCTCGTGGGACGATTTTTTTCATCCCATGGGACAAAAAAATTCGTCTCGTAAGAAGAAATAAATCCTCTCACGAGACGAAATCAACTATCCTACAAGCGTTCTTTCCTCTTCCCTTAGAAGTAGAAACCGAATCCCACTTTCAGCCCGAACTCCGAACGGTCTTTGTCTATATCCCAATAAACGGCAGGTTCAATGGTCACTGTGCGTGACAGGAAAAATGCATAACCGGCCTCCATGCCGAAGCCGAAACGGGTTTTATCTCCACCGTCCCAATCGTAACGGTTCAGGTCTACGCCGGCTCCCAAGAAAACGCCTACCTTACTGATGTAGTAACGTCCGCCCACACCCAACGTATAGACATCCGTTCCCCCGCCTTGCCATTTCGCACCGGCATCTATCAGCAGAGCTACATTATCCACCAAAAACGCACCGCCTTTGGCTTCAAGGCCGAAATGGGCTTTGTCCGTTTCTGTATTATAGGAGAAGTTGAGCCCCGTAACGGAAGGATTCACGAACCATTTCCCTTTTTCAAATTGCGCGTGGGCAGCCATAGTACCAATAAGCAGGCACACGAGTAATGCTAATCTTTTCATCTTATTTCTATTTTTGAGTGAATAATTATTTTTGTTCTGTCCTATCCTCTTCACGACGTTTCCGCTGTAACTCTTCTTTTTTACGAAGCACCAGCCACAACACAAGTACAATGACATACGAAGCAATTACGGTTACATATTTCTCCGTATTGCTGATTTCCGTATTGCGCGGCAGGAAATATGCCGCAGTAGCAGAAACATAAATAAGCAGGGCTACGGTCAGCCCCGTAGATTTCTTGAATTTCTTCATCAATTAAAGGGTTTTAATCTGTTTGTTTTTCCATACAATGAACCACGCCAACGCAATCACAACACTTGCCATTCCCATGCCGTAAGCCACCGGATGTGACATGCCGAACCCTTCCGGTGCTATGCAGATATAAGTTGTACAGACGCAGGTCATGAAGAAAGCCGGTATCAATGTGAGGAAATATTGTTTCTTTGCACGCACCAGATACACGGTTATCGCCCACAAGGTGAAAACGGACAACGTCTGATTGGCCCATGCGAAATAACGCCATATCATGTCAAAACCGTCTTTGTCGCGCAGGCTGTACAGCAGCAATCCGATAGCAGCCAAAAACATCGGCACACATATATATAAACGACTGCGAATGGACTTTTGTTCCATACCCAGAAAGTCCGCAACGATAAGCCGCGCCGAACGGAAAGCCGTATCGCCACTCGTAATGGGAGCAGCAATCACTCCCAGCACAGCCAGCACGCCACCGACAGCTCCCAGCCAGTTTTTCGTAATGGCATCCACTATGACAGCAGCATTGGTCTCTTCCATTCCGTTCTCGTGGAAAAAACAGGTAGCCGCAGCAGCCCAGATAAGCGCTACGATGCCTTCGGTAATCATAGCCCCATAGAATACGGGACGACCATGGCGTTCACTCGTCATGCAACGCGCCATTAACGGGCTTTGTGTGGCGTGGAAGCCACTGATTGCCCCACACGCAATGCTGACAAACATGATAGGAAAGATAGGCAATGCGGAGGCGTTGGGATTGGTATTCTGCAAGCCGTCCCATACTTCCGGCAGTACCGGATGCTTCACGTAAAGCATCACCAGAATTCCTACCGCCATAAACAGCAGTGCGATAGCAAACAGCGGGTATATCTTGCCGATAATCTTATCTACCGGCAACAGCGTGGCAAGTACATAATAGATAAAGACTACTACAATCCAAAAAGTGGTGTCCAGCGTTTCCGGTGTCAGACTGGCAAGCAGCCCGGCAGGTCCTGCCACAAACACAGCACCTACCAATATCATCAGGATAACGGTGAATCCGCGCATGACCTGCTTGGTGGTCAGCCCCAAATAGCGGCCTATAATCTCCGGCAAACTCTCGCCATCGTGACGCAACGAAAGCATTCCCGCAAAGTAATCATGCACCGCACCGGCGAAAATACTTCCCAAAACAATCCACAGATAAGATGCCGTACCGAACTTGGCTCCCATAATCGCACCGAAGATCGGTCCCAAGCCTGCAATGTTCAGAAATTGTATCATAAAGATTTTCCACGTAGGCAGCGGAATATAGTCCACCCCGTCGGCTTTTGTGAGAGCTGGTGTCTTGCGGTCGTCCGGACCAAATACGCGCTCTATGAAACGTCCGTAAATGAAATAGCCTGCAATCAACGCCAACAGGCAAAGCGTAAATGTAATCATGGCATGCTAAATTTAATGTGGATGCTTAGTGTTAATGTATTTTATGTATGCAAATGTAACAGTTTCCAACCAAACTATGCAAACTTATCAGGTGATTTACTTATCTTCGCCGTAAAATATAACAGAAATAAAGAAGTTAATGGGAATTTATTTCACCCCAAAACAGGATACTATTATGAAGAAATTATGCTTTATACTACTATTATATGCCTTCTGCCTCCTGCCACTTGCCGCACAGCATCCTCCCAAGCATGAAGTGCGTGCCGCATGGATCACCGCCGTTTACGGATTGGACTGGCCGCGTACTCGTGCCACCACTCCCGAAAGCATCCGTAAGCAACAAGCCGAACTTGTGGAAATACTGGACAAACTGAAAGCAGCCAACTTCAATACGGTACTTTTCCAAACCCGTACTCGTGGCGACGTATTATACCAATCAGCAATCGAACCCTATAATTCCATCCTAACAGGAAAAGTCGGCGGTAATCCCGGTTACGACCCGCTTGCCTTTGCCATAGCAGAGTGCCACAAACGGGGAATGGAATGTCATGCCTGGATGGTCACCATCCCCTTGGGCAACCGCAAACACGTTGCCGCCCTCGGCAAAGAGTCGGTCACCAAACGCAAACCGGCTATCTGCGTGCCCTATAAACGTGAATACTTCCTCAACCCCGGACACCCCCAAACCAAAGAATACCTGATGAGTCTTGTCCGCGAAGTGGTGGAACGCTACGACGTAGACGGTGTGCACTTCGACTATCTGCGTTATCCCGAACATGCCCTGCGCTTCTCCGACAGTTACACTTACAGGAAATACGGCAACGGACGGGATCTTGCCCAATGGAGGCGGGACAATATCACAGAGATTGTCCGCTACCTTTACAAAGGAGTCAAGGCACTGAAACCCTGGGTCAAAGTCAGTACCTGCCCCGTAGGCAAGTACCGCGATACATCCCGTTACCCGTCCCGCGGCTGGAATGCATTCCACACCGTCTATCAGGACGTACAAGGCTGGCTGGGCGAAGGCATACAAGACCAGATCTACCCCATGATGTATTTTCGTGGCAACGGTTTCTATCCTTTCGCCCTCGACTGGCAGGAGCAAAGCAACGGTCGGCAGATTATTCCCGGACTGGGCATCTATTTCCTCGATCCCAGCGAAGGCAACTGGACAGTGGATGAAGTGGAACGGCAGATAAACTTCACCCGTACACATGGCTTGGCAGGCGAAGGGCACTATCGCGCGAAGTACCTCATGGACAACACGCAAGGGCTTTATGATATCCTTGAAGAGCATTACTACACTGCTCCCGCCTTGCAACCCGCCATGCCATGGATAGACAATGTGCCGCCCAGCGTTCCCACTCGGCTCAAGGTTGAGAAACTGTCCGAAGGATATTGGAAAATCAGTTGGCAGCCCTCCACCGACAACGACAAGCAAAATGCTCCGATGTATGTCCTCTACGGCTCCAATAGCTACCCGGTAGACACAACCGATCCTAACAATATATTGGTCCAGCGCATACAGGGGACAGAATGCATATATGCTCCTATCCGTCCCTGGACCACCTGGAAATACTTTGCCGTCACCGCCATAGACCGTTGCGGCAACGAAAGTCCGGCTGCAGCCACTCCCCAAGAAAGGAGATGACAGGAAGAATCATATCCGGGCATATGCCCGGTAACAACTCTTGGCTATAACCGGAACCAATGGCAGATAGCCGGAAACAAGTCTGCCTCCTTCTATTACCAATGGATAATCTTTCATGTTCCGTTCGTGTTGCACACGCAAGGTTTCATTGTCGGGAAAATACTCTATATTAAAATATCCCATACGTCCGGGTGCCACATAGTTATCGTAAAACAACCGGGCCACCACCCCCATATTCATACGCATATTTATCTCTACACAAGGGTGAATAACATATTCACGTCCGTTCTCCTGTCTGCAAATCATCATATCAACGCCCAAATAACCAACATAGGTGCTGCCGTAGATCGCTGTCAACTCCGTACGGAGAGTCTCACGTATCAGCATCAGTTCATCAACCGGAAAGTTCTGTGTTATAATTTCTTCTATCCGGCTGTCCGATGCAAGCAGATTACCGATATAAGCCCCTCGCTCATTGGTAGAAAACAGGGAATAGCCCGCAAAAGTCACCCTTCCCTGCCCGTCAGAGTAAAATTCGACAGCAAAATCTTTCACCTTATTATATATAGGCTCTGCCGTAAGACAGCCCTGCTCTTTCAAAACTCGTCCACACCAGTTGGATATGGGCTTCGTAAGCCCGTACAGACACCAGTTCAGCCCCTTTCCGCTACCCGACCAAGGCACTTTGAGCAAACATGTGTGCATGGTGTTTACAACCCGTTCGCAATCCTCCATATTCTCTATAAGATGATGTTCACCGCAGGTATATTCCGGATAACGGCTTGTTATATGTTGCGTCACCGCCACGGCCTGAAGGCGGGAAGAAAGCAAGCGATACTCCCCAAGAAGCTGTGTAGCAGGCAACCTATCTTCACAGACACCACCCCTCAGCAGGTATTTGCGGATAGAAGGGTTCCAGCCCCAAGGCAGCACCTCCGCCTCCGCATAATCAGGTAATTCAGGCTCGGTAGCCAGTTGCACTTGCAGCGGAAACCACTCCCGCATCTGCTTCAGGAAGTCTGCATTATAGGCGGAAGGAGCCAACACTGCATTATACGGATCTGCATACCATACCGGCAATAGCGCCAAATCCTGAGCCATACGACGTGCGGAAACCGGAGCTATGTAGTTCGTTTCGTTATTGGCAAGCGCCAAATCGGAGTCGGGATTAAAAAGATATAGTTTCATTGATTATAGTTCATCATGATTAAGAACTGCAAACTTACAGAGAAAAAGAACAGCATGCAAAATATATAAAACTTAACTACAAACAAGATATTTTGCTATCTCTACTTTGCAAATCTACAAAAAAGCTGTATATTTGTCGCCCGATAAACCGAATTTAAAGCATGGAAGCATTTTACCGAACACACGCTTATCTGGTAGAGCATACAAATGCCCCCGTTCGCCGCGACCTCATGGATGAGATTGACTGGAACGACCGTCTTATCGGTATCAAAGGTACCCGGGGTGTGGGTAAGACTACATTCCTGTTGCAATATGCCAAAGAAAAGTTCGGAACCGACCGCTCCTGTCTTTTTATCAACATGAACAATTTCTACTTCTCCGGCCACAGTATCGTGGACTTTGCCTACGAATTCCAACGTCGCGGCGGAAAAGTGCTGTTGATAGACCAAGTTTTCAAACATCCCGACTGGAGCAAGGAATTGCGTTTGTGCTACGACCGTTTTCCTAATCTGAAAATTGTCTTTACCGGTTCGTCCGTAATGCGCCTGAAAGAAGAGAATCTGGAATTGCGCGACATCGTAAAGAGCTACAACCTGCGTGGTTTCTCTTTCCGCGAGTATCTGAACCTGCAAACCGGCATGAAATTCCGTTCCTACTCACTGGAAGAAATCCTGAGCAATCACGAACAAATAGCCAAGGGCATCCTGTCAAAAGTACGCCCGTTAGATCATTTTCAGGACTATATGCATCATGGCTTCTATCCTTTTTTCCTTGAAAAACGTAACTTCTCGGAAAATCTGCTGAAGACAATGAATATGATGGTGGAAGTGGATATTCTGCTGATCAAGCAAATAGAGCTGAAATATCTGTCCAAGATAAAAAAATTGCTATACTTCCTGGCCGTAGACGGACCGAAAGCCCCGAATGTGAGCCAGCTTGCCAACGACATACAGACATCCAGGGCTACGGTTATGAACTACATCAAGTATCTGGCAGATGCACGACTTATCAACATGGTATATCCCAAGGGAGAAGAATTCCCCAAGAAACCGTCGAAGATAATGATGCACAACTCCAACCTGATGTACTCCATCTACCCCGTAAAGGTGGACGAACAAGACGTACTGGAAACTTTCTTTGCAAACACAATGTGGAAAGACCACAAAGTGAATAAAGGAGACAAAAACATTTCGTTTATGGTAGACGAAGTGATGCCTTTCAAGATTTGTCAGGAAGGTATGAGAATTAAAAATAATCCGGGAGTGACATACGCATTGCACAAGGCGGAAATAGGCCGGGGCAATCAAATACCTCTCTGGTTGTTCGGTTTTCTATATTAATTGAGAGATTTTTTTACTTAATAAATTCAATTTAGTTATGACTAAACAGAAGAAATTCATTACTTGTGATGGTAATCAGGCTGCTGCACATATCTCGTATATGTTCTCGGAAGTAGCTGCTATCTACCCCATCACTCCCTCATCTACGATGGCTGAATACGTAGACGAATGGGCTGCCGCAGGTCGCAAAAACATCTTCGGCGAAACAGTATTGGTACAGGAAATGCAATCCGAGGGTGGTGCTGCCGGTGCCGTTCATGGCTCTCTGCAAGCCGGTGCGCTGACTACTACGTACACTGCTTCACAAGGTTTGTTGCTGATGATACCTAACATGTACAAGATTGCCGGTGAATTCCTGCCTTGCGTGTTCCACGTATCTGCACGTACTTTGGCAAGCCATGCACTGTGTATCTTCGGTGACCATCAGGACGTAATGTCTGCACGCCAGACAGGTTTCGCCATGTTGGCCGAGGGTTCTGTACAGGAAGTTATGGACTTGGCCGGTGTTGCTCACTTGGCTACTATCAAGTCACGTGTTCCGTTCATGAACTTCTTCGACGGCTTCCGCACTTCTCACGAAATCCAGAAGATCGAAATGCTGGAAAACGAAGACCTCGCTCCGCTGATCGATCAGAAAGCATTGGCCGAATTCCGCGCACGCGCACTGAATCCGATGAATCCGGTTGCTCGTGGTATGGCTGAAAACCCTGACCACTTCTTCCAGCACCGCGAATCTTGCAACAACTACTACGAAGCAGTTCCTGCTATCGTTGAGGAATACATGAACGAGATCAGCAAAATCACAGGCCGCAAATACGGTTTGTTCGATTACTACGGTGCAGAAGATGCAGAACGCGTAATCATCGCTATGGGTTCTGTAACGGAAGCTGCCCGCGAAGCTATCGACCACCTCGTTGCCAACGGCGAAAAGGTTGGTTTGGTTGCCGTTCACTTGTATCGTCCGTTCTCTGCCAAGCATTTCCTTGCTGCTGTTCCTAAGACTGCCAAGAAGATTGCCGTACTCGACCGTACAAAAGAACCGGGCGCCAATGGCGAACCGTTGTACCTCGACGTAAAAGACTGCTTCTACGGTGCAGAAAATGCTCCGGTTATCGTAGGCGGCCGTTATGGTTTGGGTTCTAAGGATACTACTCCTGCACAAATCATCGCAGTTTACAAGAATCTGGCTATGCCGATGCCGAAGAACCACTTCACCATCGGTATTGTAGACGACGTGACTTTCACTTCTCTTCCCCAAGAAGAAGAAATCGCATTGGGCGGCGAAGGCATGTTCGAAGCTAAGTTCTACGGTTTGGGTGCTGACGGTACGGTAGGTGCCAACAAGAACTCTGTAAAGATTATCGGTGACAACACCGACAAGCACTGTCAGGCTTACTTCTCTTACGACTCCAAGAAATCAGGTGGTTTCACTTGTTCTCACTTGCGTTTCGGTGACACTCCGATCCGTTCTACATACTTGGTAAATACTCCGAACTTTGTGGCTTGCCACGTTCAGGCTTACCTGCACATGTACGATGTAACCCGCGGTCTGCGTAAGAATGGTTCATTCTTGCTGAACACTATCTGGGAAGGTGAAGAGCTGGCTAAGAACCTGCCTAACAAAGTGAAGAAATACTTCGCACAGAACAATATCTCGGTTTACTATATCAACGCAACTCAGATTGCACAGGAAATAGGTTTGGGCAATCGTACCAATACTATCCTCCAATCTGCTTTCTTCCGTATCACAGGCGTAATTCCTGTTGAACAAGCTGTTGAACAGATGAAGAAATTCATCGTTAAGTCTTACGGCAAGAAGGGTGAGGACGTAGTGAACAAGAACTATGCTGCCGTAGATCGCGGTGGCGAATACAAGACATTGGCCATTGATCCGGCTTGGGCCAACCTGCCGGATGACGTTAAAGCGGAAAACAACGATCCTGCATTCATCAATGAAGTGGTTCGTCCTATCAACGCACAGGATGGTGACTTGCTGAAAGTATCTGCATTCAAGGGTATCGAAGACGGTACTTGGGAACAAGGTACGGCTAAGTACGAAAAACGCGGTGTGGCAGCTTTCGTTCCTGAATGGAATCCTGAAAACTGTATCCAGTGTAACAAATGTGCTTACGTTTGTCCTCACGCTTCCATCCGTCCGTTCGTACTCGATGCCGAAGAGCAGAAGGGTGCAGAGTTTGCTCAGCTGAAGGCAGTGGGCAAGGCATTCGACGGTATGACATTCCGCATGCAGGTAGACGTTCTCGACTGTCTGGGTTGCGGCAACTGTGCCGACATCTGTCCGGGCAACCCGAAGAAGGGTGGCAAGGCTCTTACCATGAAGCATCTTGAAAGCCAACTGTCAGAAGCAGCCAACTGGACTTACTGTGTAGAAAATGTGAAGAGCAAACAGCACTTGGTTGACATCAAGGCAAACGTTAAGAACTCACAGTTTGCAACTCCGTTGTTCGAATTCTCCGGCGCTTGCTCCGGTTGTGGTGAAACTCCGTACGTGAAACTGATTACTCAGTTGTTCGGTGACCGCGAAATGGTTGCTAACGCCACCGGATGTTCTTCCATCTATTCCGGTTCCGTTCCTTCCACTCCTTATACCAAGAACGAAAAGGGTCATGGTCCTGCTTGGGCTAACTCACTGTTCGAGGACTTCTGCGAATTCGGTCTGGGTATGGAACTCGCTAACGAAAAGATGCGCGCACGTATCGTGAAGGCTATGGAAGAAGCTATCGCAGCAGAAGGCACTCCGGCTGAATACAAAGAAGTGTTCCAAGCTTGGATTGAAAACATGTACGATGCAGACAAGACCAAGGAACTGGCCGAAAAGATCATTCCTATGGTAGAAGCTGCCAAAGACAAATGTGACAACTGCAAGACTATCGCCAGCCTGTCTTCATACTTGGTTAAACGCAGCCAGTGGATCATCGGTGGTGACGGTGCTTCATACGATATAGGTTACGGTGGTCTCGACCATGTAATCGCCAGCGGCAAGGACGTCAATATCCTCGTTTTGGATACAGAGGTTTACTCCAACACAGGCGGTCAGTCTTCCAAGGCTACTCCGGTGGGCGCTATCGCCAAGTTTGCAGCTGCCGGTAAGCGTGTACGTAAGAAAGACCTCGGTCTGATGGCTACTACTTACGGTTATGTATATGTTGCTCAAATCGCTATGGGTGCCGACCAAGCTCAGACTTTGAAGGCTATCCGCGAAGCAGAAGCATATCCCGGTCCGTCACTCATCATCGCTTACGCTCCTTGTATCAACCATGGTTTGAAAGCCGGTATGGGTAAGAGCCAGGCAGAAGAAGAAAAAGCTGTTAAGTGCGGTTACTGGCACTTGTGGCGTTACAACCCGGCTTTGGAAGCTGAAGGCAAGAATCCGTTCACGCTGGATAGCAAAGAACCGGACTGGGCAGGTTTCCAAGACTTCTTGAAGGGTGAGGTTCGTTACGCATCTGTAATGAAACAATATCCGCAGGAAGCAGAAGAACTGTTCCAAGCTGCTGAAGAAAACGCAAAATGGCGTTACAACAGCTACAAGCGTCTGTCCAAAGAAAATTGGGGCGCTGAAGTTGCCGAATAATTTCAGAAATTGAAATAATACATTAAAATAGAGACTGTTTCCAATGAACCGGATACAGTCTCTATTTGTTTACAGAAAAAATTCCGCCGCACACGCATATCCCTCTTCATAAAGGTCCGTCAGCTTCTTTACATCCCTTTCAATACGGTCTACCACTATCGGCTTCTGCGGACGTATAACGGTAATTTCCCCCGCATCTTCAAGCCGCTCCACCAATTCCAGCTGTTCGTTGTAAACGTGACTGCGCCGGTTGATAGCTTCGCGCAAATGAGGGTATTTCTTATAAATGAATGAAGGAACCTTAGTGCCCTGAATATCTTTACGGTACCCCCTGTTACGTGTCAGCACCACTACATTACGGGTGTATCCGTCCTTGCGGGCATGCATCAAAGGGATACTGTCCACAATGCCGCCATCCAGCATCGGCACATTGTCCACATAGACAATGGGACAAACAAAAGGCAAGCTGCTCGATGCCCGGACAATATCAACGACGCGCTCCTTATCCTGCTTTTCCTCAAAATAATTCGCCTCTCCCGTCAGGCAATTGGTAGTCACCATGACAAAACGTTCCGGAGAACTAAAATAAGCATCATAATCGTACGGCAGGATATGTTCGGGAAACTCCCGGAACAACAGGTCGAAATCCATTATGTTACGCTTCTTCAGTAAATATTTCAAGCCGATATAATTATACTTCTCCAGCAGGTCGATATTACTGTATTTGGCACGTCCCCGCTGACCCGACATATACGACAGACCATTGCACGCCCCCGCACTGACACCAATCGTATAAGGGAAGCGGATACCCCTATCCATAAAATTATCCAACACACCACAAGTAAAGACGCCGCGCATGCCGCCGCCCTCAAGAACCAGTCCACTCCGATTGTCTATACGTACTAATTTATCCATAAGTGCCAGAATTAACGCACCAAAGATAGCTTTTGTTTACGATATTCTACCTATATTTGCAGCTACAACTATAAATTAATAACAATTTAATCATGATGAAGAAGTCTATATTAATTGCCGCTTTGGGACTGTTCAGCCTGAATATAACGGCACAAGACGCCCCGAAAGAAGAGGGATTCGTCTTTACCACTGTTAAGGAAAACCCTATTACATCCATTAAGAACCAAAACCGTTCCAGTACGTGCTGGAGCTTCTCAAGCCTCGGTTTCCTGGAAAGTGAATTGCTGCGTATGGGTAAAGGAGAATATGACCTTTCCGAAATGTTTGTCGTACACCACACAATGGTAGACCGGGCACAGAACTACGTACGCTACCATGGCGACAGCTCTTTCTCACCGGGCGGCAGTTTCTATGACATCATGTTTTGCCTGAAAAACTATGGTCTTGTTCCGCAAGAAGCCATGCCGGGCATCATGTATGGCGACACACTACCTGTACACAATGAATTGGATGCCGTAGCAGGTGCATACACAAATGCCATTGCCAAAGGCAAACTCACCAAACTGTCTCCTGTATGGAAAAACGGGTTGAGTGCAATCTACGATACTTACCTCGGCAAATGTCCTGAAAAGTTCACTTATAAAGGAAAAGAATACACTCCAAAGACTTTCGGTGAGTCACTCGGTATCAATCCGGATGACTATGTGTCACTGACCTCTTACACACACCACCCGTTCTATACCCAATTTGCCATTGAAATTCAAGACAACTGGCGCAACGGTCTTTCTTGGAACCTGCCGATAGATGAGCTAATGGCCGTCATGGACAATGCCGTCAAGAAAGGTTACACCTTTGCGTGGGGGAGTGACGTCAGCGAACAAGGATTTACCCGCGACGGCATCGCCGTTATGCCGGATGCAGCCCGCGGCGCCGAACTGACCGGTTCGGACATGGCACGTTGGACGGGGCTTACTGCTGCCGACAAGCGCAAAGAACTGACCAGCAAACCATTACCGGAAGTGAATGTTACTCAAGAGATGCGTCAGGCTGCTTTTGATAACTGGGAAACAACCGACGATCATGGCATGGTTATCTATGGAATTGCCAAAGACCAGAACGGTAAAGAATATTTCATGGTAAAGAATTCCTGGGGATTGAGTGGAAAGTATAAAGGCATCTGGTATGCTTCCAAAGCTTTCGTTGCTTACAAGACTATGAATATTCTTGTTCATAAGGATGCATTGCCAAAAGATATCGCCAAGAAATTAGGGTTTAAATAAAAAGCAAAAGTAAAAGTAAAAGTAATATACTGAAAAAATGAGAGTGATGAATAGCTATATATAAGACAGCTATTCATCACTCTCATTTTTCAATATGCTTAACCGGCAAACGACGTACAAGCGCAGATGTCCTCAACAATCTGCGGCGCTGTCAGTCGATTCTTCAAAAGCTGTTCGCTTACATCAAAACGGTCTATAAACTCTTTCCTTACGCCATAATTCAGCACCTTCATTTCAGACGGGCCATAATAACGGGCTATCTTTTCACCGAAACCTCCGTCCAGTACCCCGTCTTCAAGCGTTACGACCAGCGTATGCCTTTTCTTCAAATCATCAAGCAGAGCCTCATCCAAACCGGTTATGAAACGCGGGTTGATAAGCGTCGCATCAATTCCTTTCTCCTGTTCAAGCAGTCGCACTACCTCCTCACCCAACTGATAGTAAGAGCCCAGCCCCAACACCGCAACCTTTTCACCGAGGTGTGATATTTCATAACGATTCAACTCACCGTAATCCTTTGCAGGCTCAATACCGCGGGTGATAACTCCGTTCACAGGTACACGAATGACAACCGGATGGTCTTTTTGTCGGATACCCCACTCCAGCATGGCGAAATACTCTTCACGACAAGTAGGCGCCAGATAAACCATATTCGGAATATTACTGATAAGAGGAATATCGAACAGACAAAGATGAGTGACATCATTCATGCTCTCCAAACCACCCCAAAAGACAAGGAGCAATGCCGCGTTATTGTTGATACAAAGATCCTGCGATAACTGGTCGTAGGCACGCTGAATGAAAGTACTGTACACTCCAAACACCGGCTTACCGCCCCCGGCAGCAATGGACGAAGCCATTGCCACAGCATGTTCTTCGGCAATACCCACATCAACAAACTGCTTGCCTGCCCTCTTGCGCCGTTCCGCTGTAAAGCCAAATACCGTAGGCGTACCGGCAGTGATGCCGACCAATGTACGGTCTTTTTGCATCTCATGCAACAGATATTCCGCCGTAAGATCGGCATAGTCCTCGGCATTTCCTAAATCCGCAAGCAATTCACCTGTTTCCAAACTGAACGGAATACTGTAATGAAAACGCTCCTGTTGCTGTTCGGCAAACTTGAATCCTTTTCCTTTCAATGTATTGATGTGCACAACAATGGGATGATCGATGTCCTTTACCCTTTGAAAAGCATCTACCAATGCCTGCACATCATTTCCGTCTTTCACGTATAGATAATCCAAGCCCATCGCCCTGAAAAAATTGCAAGGGGCCTGCCCATTCGTTTCACGCAACAGTTGCAGGTTACGGTATAATCCGCCATGATTTTCGGCAATGGACATTTGGTTATCGTTGACAATGACGATGAAGTTCGTACCCAGTTCGGCCGCATTATTCAGCCCTTCAAAGGCTTCACCGCCACTTAAAGATCCGTCACCGATTACAGCTATCACATTACCCGTATCGCCTTTCAAATCACGAGCTTTGGCAAGTCCGCATGCCAAGCTGACCGACGTTGAAGTATGTCCGATCACAAAAAAATCATGCTCGCTTTCTGACGGCTCGGAATAGCCGGATACTTCATCATACTCATCCACATTCATGAACGATGCCTTACGCCCTGTCAGCATTTTGTGCGCATAACTCTGATGTGAAACATCATAGACAATCTTATCTATCGGCGAATTGAATACATAATGCAGGGCGACAGTAGCTTCCACCATACCCAGATTCGGGCCTACATGGCCGCCATGTTCACTCAGTTTCTTTAGCAATACGCTACGCACTTCTCCACTCAATGTTTCCAGTTCACCAGCCGAAAGCCGTTTCACGTCGGCAGGTCCGTTAATTTTTTCTATATACATAGCCTTTATTATAAATATATGATTTATTGATGTCTTCGATGCTGCAAAAATACAACGGGAAAATCATCCTGAAAGTAGACGGATTACGGTTTTCGCTACCATTTTTACGCTTTACATTCTTGCTCAAAATCTCTCCGGATGTGCATTTTTTACTTTGTTTTCTTGTCAAACCCAACTCTTTGCGTAAATTTGCAAGCTGATAGTTAACCGGATAATTTCAGTAGCAGGACTCTACTACTCCTATTCCCGGCACTGACATGATAGAAATACTAATACTAATAATTAATAGCATGAGTTTGAAAATTGTTGTATTGGCAAAACAAGTTCCCGACACACGTAACGTTGGGAAAGATGCCATGAAAGCCGACGGCACCATTAACCGCGCGGCACTCCCTGCTATCTTCAACCCTGAAGATCTGAATGCCCTTGAGCAGGCTCTCCGATTGAAAGATGAACATCCGGGCTCCACCGTAACCATCCTGACTATGGGACCCGGACGTGCAGCCGAAGTTATTCGTGAAGGACTTTACCGCGGTGCCGACAACGGTTATCTGCTGACCGACCGCGCTTTTGCCGGAGCCGACACACTGGCTACCTCATACGCCCTTGCCACAGCCATCAAGAAGATTGGCGACTATGACATCATCATCGGCGGCCGCCAGGCTATTGACGGTGATACGGCGCAGGTAGGTCCTCAGGTTGCCGAAAAGCTGGGATTGACGCAGGTTACATATGCGGAAGAAATTCTGAATGTGGACAAAGCCTCCAAGAAGATCGTCGTAAAGCGTCATATTGACGGCGGTGTAGAAACAGTGGAAGGCCCGCTGCCTATCGTTATCACCGTCAACGGAAGCGCCGCTCCCTGCCGTCCGCGCAATGCCAAACTGGTACAGAAGTACAAACGCGCGCTTGGCGCACAGGAAAAAGCAGCCATCGAAAAAGAAGGCGCTGAACTGCCGTATGCAGCTCTCTACGAGAAATATCCCTATCTGAACATCACAGAATGGAGTGTGGCCGACGTAAACGGTGACCTCGCACAATGCGGTCTGAGTGGCTCTCCGACAAAGGTGAAAACCATTCAGAACATTTCATTCCAAGCCAAAGAAAGCAAGACACTGACAGGCAGCGACCGGGATGTAGAAGATTTGATTGTTGAACTGTTAGCTAACCACACGATAGGATAAGATTATGAATAACGTATTTGTATATTTAGAGATAGAAGGCACTACGGTTGCTGATGTCAGTCTCGAACTCCTGACCAAAGGTCGTAAATTGGCTAATCAGCTGGGCTGCCAACTGGAAGCTGTTGCCGCCGGAAACAATTTGGCAGGCATTGAAAAACAAGTATTGCCTTTCGGCGTTGACAAGCTTCATGTATTCGACGCTCCGGGCCTGTTCCCATACACTTCCCTTCCCCATTCTTCCGTCCTCATCAACCTGTTCAAAGAAGAACAGCCGCAAATCTGCCTGATGGGCGCAACCGTCATCGGTCGTGACCTCGGTCCGCGCGTATCGTCCGCACTGACCAGCGGACTGACAGCCGATTGTACTTCTCTCGAAATCGGCAGCCACGAGGACAAAAAAGAAGGTAAGACCTACGAGAACCTACTGTACCAAATCCGTCCCGCATTCGGCGGTAACATCGTGGCAACGATTGTGAACCCCGAACACCGCCCGCAAATGGCAACCGTACGCGAGGGCGTGATGAAGAAAGAGATTCTGGATGCTAACTATAAAGGTGAAGTCATCAAACATGATGTAGCCAACTATGTTCCCGAAACAGACTATGTAGTAAAAGTCATCGACCGCCATGTAGAAAAGGCCAAACACAATCTGAAAGGCGCACCTATCGTCATTGCCGGTGGCTATGGCATGGGCAGCCGCGAAAACTTCGATATGCTGTTCGAACTGGCCAAGGAACTCCACGCCGAAGTAGGCGCCAGCCGCGCCGCCGTTGACGCAGGCTATGCCGATCACGACCGGCAGATTGGGCAGACAGGTGTAACCGTTCGCCCGAAGCTCTATATCGCTTGCGGCATCTCAGGACAAATCCAGCACATCGCCGGAATGCAAGAGAGTGGTATTATCATCTCCATCAACAACGATGAAAACGCCCCTATCAACACCATTGCAGACTATGTTATCAACGGTACGGTAGAGGAAGTTATCCCGAAGATGATTAAGTATTACAAACAGAATAGTAAGTAAGAAAACTATGGCTAATTTTTATACAGATATTCCGGAACTCAAGTATCACTTGAATAATCCGATGATGCAACGTATCTGCGAGTTGAAAGAACGCGGTTACGAAGATAAAGACAAATTTGATTATGCACCGCAGGACTATGCGGACGCAATCGACTCCTACGATAAAGTGCTCGAAATCACAGGTGAAATCACAGGTGAGATTATCGCTCCCAATGCTGAAGGCGTGGACGAAGAAGGTCCGCACTGTGCCAACGGTCGTGTGGAATATGCCAGCGGCACCAAACAGAACCTCGATGCCATGGTGAAAGCCGGACTGAACGGCATGACCATGCCGCGTCGCTTCGGTGGACTGAACTTCCCGATCACTCCGTACACCATGTGCGCGGAAATCGTAGCTGCCGCTGATGCCGGCTTCGGCAATATCTGGTCTTTGCAAGACTGTATCGAGACTCTTTACGAGTTCGGCAACGAAGACCAGCACAGCCGCTTCATTCCCCGCATCTGCGCCGGTGAAACCATGTCCATGGACCTGACCGAGCCCGATGCCGGTTCCGACCTTCAAAGCGTAATGCTGAAAGCCACCTATGATGAAGCCAACAACTGCTGGCGTCTGAATGGTGTGAAGCGTTTCATCACTAACGGTGACGCCGACCTGCACCTCGTACTGGCACGTTCAGAAGAAGGAACAAAGGACGGTCGCGGCCTGTCAATGTTCATCTATGACAAGCGTGACGGTGGCGTAAACGTTCGCCGCATCGAGAACAAACTGGGTATTCATGGTTCTCCTACTTGCGAACTGGTTTACAAAAACGCTAAATGTGAGCTTTGCGGTGACCGCAAACTCGGTTTGATTAAATACGTAATGGCATTGATGAACGGCGCCCGTCTGGGCATTGCAGCCCAGTCCGTAGGTTTATCACAAGCTGCCTACAATGAAGGTCTGGCCTATGCCAAAGACCGTAAGCAGTTCGGAAAAGCCATCATCGAGTTCCCGGCCGTATACGACATGCTGGCAATCATGAAAGCCAAGCTGGATGCCGGCCGCGCCCTGTTGTACCAAACTTCACGCTATGTGGACATCTACAAAGCCTTGGACGACATCGCCCGCGAACGCAAGCTGACCCCGGAAGAGCGTCAGGAACAGAAGAAATATGCAAAACTGGCAGACAGCTTCACTCCACTTGCCAAAGGTATGAACTCCGAATATGCCAACCAAAACGCTTACGACAGTATCCAAATCCATGGTGGTTCAGGTTTCATGCTGGAATATGCCTGCCAACGCATTTATCGTGATGCGCGTATCACCTCCATTTACGAAGGTACTACACAGTTGCAGACCGTAGCCGCTATCCGTTACGTCACCAACGGTTCTTATGCCGCTACCCTGCGCGACTATGAGCTGATTCCTTGCAGCGAAGAGATGCAACCACTTCTGGATCGTGTGAAAGAAATGACAAACAAGTTTGAAGCCTGCACCAATGCCGTCAAGGAAAGCGGCAACCAGGAATTGCTGGATTTCGTAGCACGTCGTCTTTATGAAATGGCTGCCGTATGCGTTATGTCCCACTTGCTGATTCAGGATGCTACAAAAGCGCCGGAACTGTTTGCCAAATCAGCACTTGTATACGTAAACTATGCTGAAGCAGAGATAGAAAAACACTTCAACTTTATCCGTAAGTTCAAGGCTGAAGAGTTAGACGGCTATCGCAAGTAAGCCCCTTAAAACTTTGATTGACATCCCATCCTGTCATTCAGAACGGAGCGAAGAATCTCTTCTCCTAATGTATAGGGAAAAAATTCTTCGTTGCAAACTCCTCTGAATGATAAGATGGGATGTCCTTTTGAAATTTCGATATATCCATCTTCTTTATATCACTGCCGCAGGGTCAGTCCAAACCGTCCAACAGCCTCAACTTATTGTGCAGCGAATAAATCTCCTGCTGCATTTCCTCCATACGTTCCAACAAATGATGAATGGCGTCAATGCCTTCTATATTAATGGACAAGTCGTAGTACATACGGCTGTAACGCTCCACATCCGGCAGTTGGGAGAACAACAAACAACGTTCTCCGTCTTCCGTCCGAATATCTATCAGGCCACCTTCCTGCAACATTTCAATAAACGAGGGCTCTATGTGGCACTTGTCGCAATATTCACTGATTATAATTAATTCGTTCTGCATACCCCATTCTCCTTTTTAGTTCATACTTTGAATTTTGCGGAACATCTCTTTCTGCTGTTCCGTCAGATTCGTTGGTAACTTTACGGAATAAGTCACAATCAAGTCACCGGACTGCCCTTCCTTCTTGTACACCGGAAAGCCTTTTCCTTTCAGGCGTACCTTCGTCCCGTTTTGTGTTTCGGGCTTTACTTTCAGTTTCACCTGACCTTCCAAAGTATCCACCAACTTTTCACCACCCAAGAGCGCCGTATAAAGGTCTATCTCCACACCTACATACAGGTCATTGTCCAAACGTTTAAAGACAGGGTCTTCCGCTATCACAAAAGTGATGTACAAGTCACCGGCGGGACCTCCGTTGATGCCCTCTCCACCGTAACCTTTCAGCTTGATGACCTGACCGTTGGCCACCCCGGCAGGAATAGTAATACGGACATTTTTACCGTTTACCGTCAATATCTGCTTATGGGTTTGGGCAGCATCACGAAGTGACAGATTCAAATCCGCATGGAAGTCTTGTCCACGAAAACCGGTATTCGCTCCTCCACCACGCGTACGGTGTCCGAACATCTGTTCAAAGAAATCGGAGAAACCACCTGCATTACTTCCGGAAAATTCCTGTCCGTCGGAAGAGTACCAATATGTGCCGCCACCATCTGTACCAAAACCTGCGCCACCCTGACCGCCGAAACCTGTACCGCCAAAGCCTCCGAAACCTCCTGCCCCGGCCTGTTGCCTTGCCCGCTTCTGGGCTTCAAACTCATCAGCATGCTTCCAGTGCTCACCATATTCATCATATTTCTTTCTTTTTTCAGGATCACTTAGCACTTCGTTGGCTTCGTTGATAGCCTGAAATTTGTCTTTGGCAGTAGCATCATTCGGATTCAAGTCGGGATGATATTTCCGGGCCAATTTGCGGAACGCCTTCTTAATATCATCCTGAGATGCCGTTTTGTCTACTCCAAGGACTTGATAATAATCAATATAAGCCATAGTTTATAAGTTTTGTATTCTAAAAAGGATAGAACAAATAATACACCAACATTGTTTTCAGGAAATTAAAATACATAAACAAATTTTAAAAACCATTCTACATCATATCAACCAATAACAAACAAGCATTTACCATTGTCTGTTCCGCTCTTCCGGTCTTCATTATGCCAAAAGAATGTAAATAACACATAATACCGTATAATTATTCACTCCAACACTTTCTAAAATTGATAGAAACTGCTTTATTTGCAATTAAATAAGCCTGTTTTCATAGTTCTTTCAACCTTAAATAAAAAGTCATTTATGAAACACTATTACCGGCTCTTAACACTGACACTGGCATTCACCCCCTTTCAGGCAAGGCGGGTGAAAAGAATACATATTGAAGCCACAAGTTCATCTTCAACAAAATCATCAAAGTAGAAAAGAAAAAAGGTTAGTTAGAAGGTTATCAAACAAAGGTTTTTTAAGGTAAAAATCAATCAGTTTGTTTTCAGAAACCTTTCCACTCCAAGAGGAGGAAAGTTACAGATTAAGCTCCCCGGCCTGTGAAGGTCAGGGAGCTTTCAAACGAATTTCATTCTGCTCTTCATTCCTAAAAATAGAAAAAGTAGTCTTTCAGCAACTCATCAATTGCCGGGCGAGGCATGTCAAGAACAACTGAAACTAAGCCGGACAGGCTCATCGGGCATAAAAAAACCGCGACACCTTCTGAAAAGGCATCGCGGCACTCTATATGATTAAGATATCAAGGGAAAAGAATTACATCATTCCACCCATACCGCCCATTCCGGGAGCACCCATAGGCATTTCGGGCTTATCTTCTTTCTTTTCTACAATGACACACTCAGTAGTCAGGAACATACCTGCAATGGAAGCAGCATTTTCAAGAGCCACACGAGTAACCTTAGCGGGATCTACCACACCGGCAGCGTGCAGATTTTCATAAACATCAGTACGTGCATTGTAACCGAAGTCTGCTTTGCCCTCGCGAACTTTCTGCACTACCACAGCACCTTCCTTACCTGCGTTGGCAACAATCTGGCGCAACGGCTCTTCGATGGCGCGCTTGATGATGTCAATACCGGTAGTTTCATCGGCATTGTCGCCCTGCAAACCTTCCAAAGCATCCAGTGCACGAATGTAAGCCACACCACCACCGGCAACAATGCCTTCTTCGATAGCGGCACGAGTAGCGCGGAGAGCATCATCTACGCGGTCTTTCTTCTCTTTCATTTCCACTTCGGAAGCAGCGCCTACGTACAGAACAGCTACACCACCTGACAATTTTGCCAAACGTTCCTGCAGTTTCTCCTTGTCATAATCAGACTTGGTAGAAGCAATCTGCGCCTTAATTTGTTCGCAACGTTCCTTGATATTTTCTTTTGCACCGGCTCCGTTTACAATAGTCGTATTGTCTTTGGAAACAGTTACCTTATCGGCTGTACCCAACATTTCAATAGTAGCCTGTTCCAGTTTCAAGCCTTTTTCTTCGCTGATTACAACACCACCGGTCAATACGGCAATATCTTCCAACATTTCCTTACGACGGTCGCCGAAGCCCGGAGCTTTCACTGCACAGATCTTCAACTGAGAACGCAGACGGTTAACAACCAATGTAGTCAATGCTTCGCTGTCCACATCTTCTGCAATTACCAACAGCGGACGACCTGTTTGTACAGCCGGTTCAAGGATAGGCAAGAAATCCTTCAAGTTAGAAATCTTCTTGTCGTAAATCAGGATGTACGGTTTCTCCATTTCACATTCCATCTTTTCAGTATTGGTAACGAAATAGGCAGAAAGATAACCGCGGTCGAACTGCATACCTTCTACTACACCGATAGTAGTATCCGTACCCTTAGCCTCCTCGATAGTGATAACACCGTCTTTGGAAACTTTGCGCATAGCGTCTGCAATCAGCTTACCGATAACCGGATCATTGTTGGCAGATACAGAAGCCACCTGCTCGATTTTATCGTAGTTGTCGCCAACCTTTTCAGACTGGCTCTTGATGGATTCCACCACTTTGGCAACAGCCTTGTCAATACCGCGCTTGATATCCATAGGACTTGCACCGGCAGTGACATTCTTCAAACCTTCGGCTACAATGGCCTGTGCCAATACGGTAGCAGTGGTTGTACCGTCACCTGCATCATCACCGGTTTTAGAGGCAACTTCCTTAACCAGTTGCGCACCTGTATTTTGGTAAGCATCGGCCAGTTCCACTTCTTTAGCCACCGTTACACCGTCTTTCGTGATGTGGGGAGCACCGAATTTCTTTTCGATGATTACGTTACGTCCCTTCGGGCCGAGAGTTACTTTTACTGCATTTGCCAGTGTATCGATACCTTTCTTCAATTGGTCGCGGGCATCGATATTGAATAATATTTCTTTTGCCATAATGTTTATCTAATTTAGAAATTACAAACTATAAATTACTAATTATCCCAAAACAGCGAGCACATCGCTCTGACGCATGATAAGGTATTTGGTTCCTTCAACTTCCAGTTCTGTTCCGGCATATTTGCCATACAACACTGTGTCACCAACCTTCAACACCATTTCTTCGTCTTTTGTTCCGTTGCCAACTGCTATAACTTCACCCTTTAAAGGTTTTTCTTTTGCCGTATCAGGAATAATGATACCGCCGATTGTCTTTTCTTCTGCAGGTGCAGGGAGTATCAGCACTCTGTCTGCCAATGGTTTAATGTTCATAATTCTTTATTTTTTATATGTTATACATTTGCATTATTAATAGTAATACTGCTTTATGCAAGCGATAAAGAACTTACGAAAACTGTGCCAAAAGTCAAAGCTGTTTGTTTGGCAGATTTAAACTGACAAAATGGCAAAGAATAAAACGGCTAATGCTATATTTGCAGCCTCAAAAGAATGGTTCCTTATCGCATCATCTGTTAAGTATAAACGCATCATCCGTTAACCCTCAACAGATGATGCGTTTATACTTAACAGATGATGTGTTTTGCTCCAATCTTTATCCGCAGTGGAAATATCTCTCAACCAATTTCAACATCGCTTCCTGATTATTCTGAACCTCACTACGCAAAGTCCTGTCTTCATAAGCACGAAGTTTGGCAATTATCCCGTCAATCATAGCAGGACTGAAAACATTATATTTCTCGAAAGCGGCACGTTGCTTCTCCAGACAATCGGCAGAAGCGGCACAACTATCGGGAAGCTGAGCCAACTGTTTCAGTTTGTCCTCATTCTCTTTCTTATGGATATTCACATTCACATACGTTTTTTCTGCTACCTCCAATGCATCCGCCATTTCAAAACCGCGACGGCAGGCCACTGCCAGTCCTGCAATCAATTGGTACAAATCGGCAGAACCGTCCGGCGAGCGCATCTCCACCGTTTGTTTTTGAGTAGTGTCATAATGGCTCGGAGCCTCCAAAGGATTGGCAAGCATACACATATCCGTCTTGGCCGACCATCCCAGCGGAACACGCACCAATACGGAACGGTTGCGGTCGCCCCAACAAATATTGGTCGGAGCCTCCTGATGGGGAACAAGACGGAAATAAGAAGTAGGATTCGTATTGCCGAACGCAGTAATGGAAGGAGCCAGCTCCATCATTCCTGCAATGGCTTTGCGGGCTGTTTCAGAGAGCACGCCGTCTGTCAGCATCTGGTTCTTCCCGTCTTTCATGATGCGCATGTGGATATGCAATCCCGAACCTGCTTTTCCTGCCGTTATTTTCGGAGCAAAAGTAAGATCAAATCCATATTGATAAGCAAGGTTACGGATTATCCATTTGGCAATCATCAACTGATCGGCAGCCTGATCAGCGCGCACCGGCAGAAATTCTATTTCGTTCTGCTCGTATATCTTGCCATCAAGGGTGAAATTACCCACTTCGGAATGCCCGTACTTGATTTGCCCGCCGGCTTGTGCAATGTATGCCATACATTCGGTGCGAAACTCATTGAATTTGGCATAAGGAGCAGATTCGTGATAGCCTCGCTGGTCGGTGGCGGGGAACATACCGCTGTCTTCCGAGATAACATAATATTCCAATTCGCCCATAGCCTGAAACTCCATGCCGGTCACCTCCGTAAACGCCCGGCACGCCTTGCGCAAAGTGTGTTCCGGAGAGCTTTCCAGCGGTTCGCCGTCTTTATTGAAAAAAGAGCAAAGCATGGAGAGCGTAGGCTGTTCGGCAAAAGGATCCTCAAAAGCCGTACAGAAACGGGGAACCACGTATAAATCACTACTTCCCGCTTCTATGAAAGGAAACAGGCTGGAGCCGTCCACACGCTCTCCGCACGTAAGTATCGCATCGAGATAGGCGGCATCATTGATGACAAAGTTCAGTGTTTTCAACCGCCCGTCGGCAGCGGGATACATGAAATTCACCATAGTGATTCCATTCTCTTTTATATAAGAAATTATGTCGGCTTTTGTAAGTTCGGAAGCCGGCTTTTGAAGCTTAGCCACCAACGGATTGGCATGCATTGAGAAATCTTGATTCATGATTTTGGTTGTTTTTAAGTTATGATATGATTAACAAAGCTTGTCTGTGCCGAAAATTCAAGACACAGATTTACAAATATACAAAAAGACAACTAACCACAACGAATTAGTTGTCTTTATTTATTCCTTGTATGGATAAATACTGCAAAAACAAATTATGCACGAGTAAAACAGCGAGTTAACATCATAGCCCATACGATGTTAACATCATCCACATCATGATGTTAACTTATTACACCACATTCAGTTAACTTCATCCGGGCAATCAAGTTAACTTCCTATAAGCCTTACTGCACAAACATTACTCCAGCAGGTTCTCAATAGAGTAGTTTGCCCAAAAAGTCCTGGTAGAGTGCACCAGCGAACTTCCCATATAAAGCAGAAACAACACCGCTATGACAATCATCAAGAAACTGACGAGGGCATTGTGCTTTTCTTGTTTGAATTGAACGGAAACCATACAAACCTCCTATTTTATTGTCATTGCAAAGGTAAAAGCCGAATATTACATTTCTGCAACACCTCCTTTACAAATATACAAAAAAAGGAGCACAAATGTGCTCCCTTTTAATAGTATTTCAGTTTTTATTAACTCAGTTCGCTAACCAGTTCTTGGGGAGTAACCAGCTTCTGCTCTCCGGTTTCCATGTTTTTCAAGGTCACTTTGCCCTCGTTCATTTCATTTTCTCCAACCAGTGCAACAAATGGGATCATCTTGGAATTGGCATAACTCATCTGCTTCTTCATTTTGCTGGAATCGGGGAATATTTCAGCACGAATACCTGCTGCCCGTACTCCGGCAAGTACATTCATCGAAAAAGCCGCCTCCTTCTCACCAAAGTTGATAAACAAAAGCTGCGTACCGTTCACAGCTTCCTTCGGATACAGTTCCAACTGGTTCAGCACATCGAATATGCGGTCTGCACCAAACGAAATACCCACTCCGGAGACACCTGCCATACCAAAGACACCGGTCAGGTTGTCATAACGGCCGCCGCCTGTAATGCTGCCGATCTGCACGTCCAGCGCCTTGACTTCGAAAATAGCACCGGTATAGTAGTTCAGCCCGCGTGCCAAAGTCAGGTCAAGTTCGATTTCATTCTTCAATCCAAGCGTCGAAAGCGTATTCAGGATGAACCCGCTCTCTTCCACACCTTTCAGACCCGTTTCGCTGGCTGAGAGTACCTGTTTCAGCGTAGCGAGTTTCTCCTCGTTGCTGCCGTTCAACAGGATGATAGGCTGCAACTTGGCAATAGCCTCATCACTGATTCCCTTTTCCTTCAGCTCCGCATTGACATTGTCCAAGCCGATTTTGTCAAGTTTGTCAATTGCTACGGTAATATCCACAATCTTGTCGGACTCACCGATAATCTCGGCAATGCCGCTCAGTATCTTACGGTTGTTGATTTTAATGCAGACACGAATACCGAAGCGTGTGAATACAGTATCGACAATCTGCATCAGTTCCACCTCGTTCAACAAAGAATCGCTACCAACAACATCAGCATCGCACTGGTAGAACTCGCGATAGCGCCCCTTCTGAGGACGATCGGCACGCCACACTGGCTGAATCTGATAACGCTTGAAGGGAAAGGTTATTTCATCCCGATGCATCACCACGTAGCGTGCAAAAGGTACGGTAAGGTCATAGCGCAAACCCTTTTCACAGAACTTGCCGGCAAGTTTAGCTGCATTGCGGCTCAACAGTTCCTCATCGGTGAGAGCGGAAAAGTAATCACCGGAATTCTGTATCTTGAACAGTAGTTTATCTCCTTCTTCGCCATACTTCCCCATTAAAGTGGAAAGCATCTCCATTGAAGGTGTCTCTATCTGCTGGAAACCATAGAGATGATATACATCACGAATCGTATTGAATATATAGTTACGCTTCGCCATTTCTACGGGCGAGAAGTCGCGGGTTCCTTTTGGAATACTGGGTTTTGCTGCCATAATCGTATCAATCATTTATAAAATCAGGCGACAAAGTTACGGTATTTTATTGATTAAGAAAAAAAATGCTTTCTCCATTTAGCGTGAAGAAAGCATTTTTCTATTTCTACGGAACAAAATGTTCTTATTCTCTGCGTCCCAAGAATATCATGATGTAATAAATGAGCGTCGCCAATGAACCCAGAGCAGCCACCACATAAGTATAGGCAGCCGAACGGAGCGCATCTTCCGCTTGGGCATGATTATAAGAGTTCGTGATGCCTGAATTGCTCAGCCACACCAATGCGCGCTTGCTTGCATTGATTTCCACCGGAAGGGTGATGAAGCTGAACAACGTAGTCATGGCAAACAGGATAATACCTGCCAGCAACAACTGCGGGAAAGAGTTCAGCATCAGAATACCTGCCAGCAGCACCCAGGTCATGATGTTGGAAGCAAATGAAACCACCGGAACCAATTTGCTGCGCATCGTCAGCGGGGCATAGGCACGTGCATGCTGTACGGCGTGTCCGCACTCATGGGCTGCAACTGCTGCCGCCATGATACTGTTGCTGTTGTATACGCCCTCACTCAGGTTTACTGTTTTATTGGCAGGATTGTAATGGTCGGTCAGATGTCCCGGAGTATGCGTAACGGTAACATCATAGATTCCATTGTCGTGCAGCATTTTCAAAGCCACATCGGCTCCCGTCATCCCGTTGCCTGTGGGGATTTTAGAATATTTCTTGAATTTACTTTGCAGATTCATCTGTACCAGCCAACTGACCACAGCTATGCCGATAAAAATAATCCATTGCATCCCTATCATTCCTGTTCCCATAATTTTCTTCTTTTAAATATAAATAAGTGAATAATGTGTCGTCTCTTTTTACAGAACAAATAGCTTGCCAAAAATAAAGGGAAACGGCAAGCAATCTCACAGTTTCCCTTATCTTTTAGGAAGAATTAGCTAAAATCTATTATTCTTCTGTATAGCGTTCAATGGTTTGTTCGCGGTCGGGACCTACGGATACAATCTTGACAGGCACACCGAGTTGCTCTTCCAAGAACGACAGGTAAGCGTTGAACTCTTCGGGGAATTCATCTTCGCTCTGCATCTTTGTCATATCCGTTTGCCAGCCGGGAAGTTCTACATATACGGGTTCAACACCTTCAATGTCGAACGGGAAGTAATCAATTTCCTCGCCATTCACTTTGTATGCCACACAAGCTTTGATCGTTTCGAAAGAATCGAGCACATCGCTCTTCATCATAATCAGTTTGGTGACGCCGTCTACCATAATGGCATACTTCAGGGCTACCAGGTCAATCCAGCCGCAACGGCGCTTACGTCCGGTTACCGAACCGAACTCATGTCCCAACGTGCAGATCTGGTCGCCGGTTTTGTCAAACAGTTCCGTCGGGAACGGACCTGCGCCCACACGTGTACAATATGCTTTGAAGATACCATAAACCTCGCCAATCTTATTGGGCGCAATGCCCAAACCTGTGCATGCACCGGCACAGACAGTGTTGGAGGAAGTGACGAACGGATAAGAACCGAAATCAATATCGAGCATTGTGCCTTGCGCACCTTCGCACAAAACAGACTTACCCTCTGACAGCAGGCCGTTGATCTCATGTTCGCTGTCCACAAACCGGAATTGCTTCAAGTATTCAATACCTTCAAACCATGCTTTTTCCAGCTCTGTCAGGTCATATTCATAATTCAGGCTCTTCAGGATTTGTTCGTGACGTGCTTTGGCCGCAGCGTATTTCTTGTCAAAATCATGCAGGATGTCACCCACACGCACTCCGTTACGGCTTATCTTATCCGTATAAGTGGGGCCGATACCCTTACCGGTAGTTCCCACTTTAGCATCGCCCTTTGCAGCTTCGTATGCGGCATCCAGAATACGGTGCGTAGGCAGGATGAGATGTGCTTTCTTAGAAATATGCAAGCGTTCCTTCAGGTTGTGGCCGGATGCTTCCAACGCCTCCGCCTCTGCTTTGAACAACGCCGGATCGAGCACCACGCCGTTACCGATTATATTCACTTTATCACCCTGAAAAATTCCCGAAGGAATGGAACGGAGCACATACTTCTGGCCTTCAAACTCCAATGTATGGCCGGCGTTCGGGCCGCCTTGAAAACGTGCCACTACATCGTATCTCGGAGTTAATACATCAACGACTTTGCCTTTGCCTTCGTCGCCCCATTGTAATCCTAATAGAATGTCTACTTTCATTTCTCTTTCTTATGGTTATTATTTTTCTTCTTTCGTTTATTTGCGCGGTCGCACTTGCTGCACAGTCCGTACATATACAATGAATAATGTGTCAAGTTGAAGCGACTCAGCTTTGTATTCTCAATGGCATGCTGCAATTCCTCATTCTGAAACTCAATAACCTGGCCGCACTGGGTGCAGATTTGGTGGTGATGCGTATCACGATTGTAGCTTTTCTCGTATTGGGAGGAATTTCCAAACTGATGTTTGATAATCAGGCGGGCATTGATAAGTAATATGATAGTATTATAAAGTGTCGCGCGGCTGACCCTGAAATTCTCCTGGTCTGCCATGAGCGAATAAAGCGTATCAATATCGAAATGGCCGTCTATGGAATAAATAGTATCGAGTATGGCATAGCGTTCGGGAGTCTTGCGATGCCCGTTCGTATTGAGATATTCTGTGAATATCTGCCTAACCGTATCTTTCACATTCTGACTTTCCATTTAAAGGCGCAGTTTTTTAACAGCCAACAAAGTTAAGCCTTTTTTGCGGAAAGCAAACAAAAAAAGAAAAATTAATAATGAGAATAGTAAACCGCATTATCACTCTGTCACCTCTTCCCTTACCAGATTATAAAGAAGCTGCTCGGATTCCGAGGAAGATTCTTTCATCTCCTCCACCCTCCGGCAAACCTGAAAAGCATTTTCCTCACTATGCTGCATGAAACGGCGGATAGCGGTCAGTGCAGCATTGCGCACATGATAGGAGCCGGACAAGAAAGCGGTTACCGCCTGATCAAGGAACTCATTTTCCACGCGTTCGTTCATATCGCCTTTTTTCATCAGCAAGCGGGCAATGGTGAGAAAGCCGCAGACCTGCGTATATTCTTCCTCAGCCGCAATCCAATGGAAAGACTTGGCAGGAGCATACGGAAGATGCTGGAAAAGATTCATACAAGTAAGCTCCGCAATCTCAATATTCCGGATGTTCTCCACCCATATATCCGCAATTTCGGGCAGGAAACTGTCAACCGGCTGGAGCAGTCCCGCCAATATTTTACATTCGCGAATATCTTCTTTCCAAAGTGCCTGCGCCAAAGCGTGGTCTTTCTCGTAAGCGGCAGCAATGCTCTTGATACGGGGCAGCTCCACGCCGAAATTGAGTTTGTAGACCAAACCTTTCTCACGCATACTTTGGGACACAGCCCCGTTCATGGAGAGGCGGAGCTGTGTCTTTATTTCTTTGAGTTGTTCTGTTAGTTCCATCAATGATGAGGATTAGAGAAATGATGAATTAATTATTTACCGAAGGCAAAACGGAGTAGTCCTTGCTGTAACGCAGCATCTGTTCTGCATAACCTTCATCGTAGGTCACCGTTATATCGGTTATGTTGCCGTCGGCATCTGTCACCGCTTCATACTTAGGATTGACGAAACCTTTGTACGGAGCCAGGTTCAATTTCTTATACCGCTCCAAAACCTCCGCATGCAGTTCGGGATCCACCTTTACGGCATAGGCCTCTACCAGTTTGCGGGCGGCATCGTAGTCACCGGTGGACTTGATGCGTTGTATTTCGGCAAGCAACTCACCGAACAATTCACGCACTTTTGCGTAGTCGTTGATTACGACATAAGTTTTACCGTCTTTCTTCACCAGTTCCACCACTTTATCGGCAGCACCTTTTTCATACACCCAACGGGCTATGAGCTGGCGGTTGCGCATATGGGCCTCTTCCACGTTATTTCCCGGTTCGATGCGTACGAGCTGCGTCATCAGGCCGTTCATCAGATAGGTATAGAACTGCGCCTTATAGGCATCCTCACTGGGAGTCAGCCCTAATTCCACCAACTTCGGATCGGCCACATAGTAAAGCCCGAACAAGTCGGCACGCGCTTCTTCGATAGTAGAACCGTAGGCTTTCAGTGCATCGGGGTCTACGCCCGGAAGCAACTTACCGGAGCCATGTCCCAGACACTCATGCAAGTCGGTGTGCAGATTGTCAGTGATGTCGGCATATTGGTCTATCAGCTTCAGTTCGGCATCGCTATATACAAACTCCTCGTTGAAACCGTTGCCATGAGCAGCTTTGTTATAAGCATCCGTAATATTGCCAATCGTAACGGACTTGGAGCCATGATGGCTGCGGATCCAGTTTGCATTGGGTAGGTTGATGCCGATAGCAGTTGACGGATAAAGGTCGCCTGCCAAAATAGCAGCGGTAATCACCTTAGCCGAAACACCTTTCACTTCTTCTTTCTTGAACTGCTTCTCCACCGGAGAGTGATCCTCAAACCACTGCGCATTGCTGCTGATGATCTCCGTACGGCGGGTAGCTTCCAAATCTTTGAAATTCACCAAAGACTCCCAGCTTGCTTTCATTCCCAAAGGATCGCCATAGCTTTCGGTGAATCCGTTCACAAAGTCAATGCGGGAATCCAGATCCTTCACCCAGAGAACGGCATAATCATCAAATGTTTTCAAATCTCCCGTTTCATAGAACTCCACGAGTTTGGCAATCACCGCTTTCTGTTCGGGATTCTCGGCTACGCCTTCCGCCTTCTTCAGCCAATATACAATCTTCTCAAGGGCCTGTCCGTACAATCCTCCTACTTTCCACACCTTCTCCTGTATCTTGCCGTCTTCTTTTACCAGACGGCTGTTCAGACCGTAGGAAATCGGCGTTTCATCTTTGGGATTTTTCATCGCGCCGTAGAAATCCTCGGCTTCCTGCTGTGTCACCCCGTCGTAATAGTTGCACGCGGAAGTCAGCACCAAGTCCTCACCCGCAGCCTGGTTCACGCGCTTCGACATTACCTTCGGATCGAAGATGACCGGAGCAACCTCCTCATAAAGCTGTTCCACCGTTTGTCCCTCTGCAAGCGGAAGTTTGGAGGCATCCACGCTCAAAAGGGCTTTCCTGAAGAACTCGGGAGTGAAGCCCGGAACAAACTTTTCGCAGCCGTAATGGTGGTGAATACCATTGGAGAACCACACCCGCTTCAGATACACTTCCATAGCCTTGAAGTCCGCCGTAGTTTTGTCACCGGCATACCCTGTATAGACGGCTTCCAGCATCCGGCGTATTCTGAGGTTGTATTTTCCATTCTGGTCGAACAAGATGTCACGTCCCTGCAAAGCGGCCTCTGTGAGATAATAAACTAATTCTTTCTGTTTGAGAGACAAGTTCTCAAATTCCGGTACGCGATAGCGTAAAATCTGTAAGTCTGCAAATTGTTCCACTGTATAATCAAATTTTTCTGCCTCGGCAGTCGTTTTTTGCGCTCCGCCACAAGCCGTCAGCAAAGATGCAGCGACTGCTACGGACATCAGTTGTTTTTTCATGTGTGTCGGGAGGATATAGTTAGTATTAAAATGACAAAAGGAAGTATTCCGAAGCAACCGTCCCAGAATATTTCCTTTCATAAATTCAGCTTCACTGAATTATTTGCTTTTTACTGCACGTTTCTTGCGATAACCATTAGGAGTTTCTCCTACATATTTGTAGAATGCAGCATAAAAAGACTGACGATTAGCGAAACCAACCATCGTGCTGATTTCTTCTACATTTTTGTCAGCATACCTCTTATCTGTCAATAAATGCAAAGCATCTTTTACTCTGTACTCATTCAATAAACAAGAGTAATTCATTCCAAAACGAGAGTTTACGACTGCCGATAAATAGCGGGTATTAGTCTGTAACTCTTTAGCCAAATCTTTAGCAGAATAATTAGGATCTCTGTACTTCTTCTGTACAACGATGATATTTAATATCCTGTCATACAGTTCATCTGCCAGTTCCGGACGAATCAAGGAACGGTAGGCAGCCTTCTTTTCTTTCTTTTCGCGCAGGTTGTAGGGATGCTTCTTTGCAGCTCCCTCCTGTGCTTTTTCTTCTAAATCACTCATTGAATTAACTGGTTAGGGGTTGTTAAATTAGGAAATCCAAAGGAGTTTCCTTTAGACAACACAAAAGTCTAACATTTTTTTTTTATACGCAACTTTTCCAACAGATATTTTTAATATATAAACAGCGAAAAAGGTTGAAAAGAAGCGAAGTACGCTTAATAATAAGATTATTTAACTTTGGGCATTAAATTTAGGTTATTAAATTGAACTACACTTCCTTTGAGGTTTTATACAATAATTAATGTAACTTTGTCCCCTCAAAATATACCGCCACCTATTTATGCAACAAACGCTTAAAACATATTTCGGTTACGATAGTTTCCGCCCTTTGCAAGAAGAAATCATCCGCCATATTCTGGGCGGAAACGACGCACTTGTATTAATGCCTACCGGCGGTGGGAAATCCATTTGCTACCAGCTTCCCGCCCTGCTGCGTGAAGGTACTGCGGTAGTGGTTTCACCACTCATCTCGCTGATGAAAGACCAGGTGGAAGCACTCTGCGCCAACGGCATCAGCGCCGGTGCGCTGAACAGCAGCAACGACGAAACGGAAAATGCCGCCCTGCGCCGGGCATGTATGGAAGGGAAACTGAAACTGCTCTACATCTCTCCTGAAAAGCTATTGGCTGAAGCCAACTATCTTTTGCGGGATATGCATGTCTCGCTTTTTGCCATCGACGAAGCGCACTGCATCTCGCAATGGGGACATGACTTCCGTCCGGAATATGCGCAAATGGGAATTCTGCACCAACAGTTTCCGCAGGTCCCTGTCATAGCCCTGACCGCCACCGCCGACAAGATTACACGCGAAGACATCATCAAACAGCTTCACTTGAACCATCCCCGGATATTCATCTCTTCCTTCGACCGTCCCAACCTGAGCCTCACCGTAAAACGGGGTTACCAGCAGAAGGAAAAGTCAAAGGCAATTATAGACTTCATAGCCCGTCATCCCGGAGAAAGCGGCATCATATACTGCATGAGCCGCAGCAAGACGGAATCCGTTGCACAAATGCTCCAAAAGCAAGGCATACGCGCTGCCGTCTACCATGCCGGACTCTCTCCCACCCGCAGGGACGAAGCGCAGGATGATTTCATCAATGACCGCGTACAGGTGGTATGCGCCACCATTGCCTTCGGCATGGGCATAGACAAGAGTAACGTACGCTGGGTTATTCACTATAATTTACCCAAAAGCATTGAGAGTTTTTATCAGGAGATAGGGCGTGCCGGAAGGGACGGGATGCCCAGTGACACGTTATTGTTCTATTCGCTGTCCGACTTGATTCTGCTCACTAAATTCGCTACCGACAGCGGACAGCAAAGCATCAATATAGAGAAGCTGCAACGGATGCAGCAATATGCCGAATCGGACATCTGCCGCCGTCGCATATTGTTGAGTTATTTCGGAGAAACGGCTACCCATGACTGTGGCAACTGCGACGTTTGCAAGAACCCTCCGGAACGCTTTGACGGGACTATCATCGTACAGAAAGCATTGAGCGCCATTGTCCGTACGGAACAGCAAATCAGCACAGGTGTATTGGTTGATATCCTAAGAGGGAATATGACTCCCGAAGTAGTGGACAAGGGGTATGAACAACTGAAAACATTTGCTGCCGGACGGGAAGTGCCCGCCCGCGACTGGCACGATTATTTGTTACAGATGTTGCAACTCGGCTACTTTGAGATAGCCTACAATGAGAACAATCACCTGAAGATAACCCCCGCCGGAAGCGATGTCCTCTTCGGCAGGGCCACTGCCCGACTGGTAGTAATACGCCGGGAAGAAGCCAACGAGACCAAGCGGGGCAGAAAACGCAAACTCCCCGTTCTTTCCAAGGAACTGCCGCTGGGACTTCCCAACACCGAAAACGAAGATCTCTTTGAAGCCTTGCGGGAACTAAGGAAACGGCTCGCCGACGAAGAAGCCCTACCGGCATATATCGTCCTGTCCGACAAAGTGCTCCATTTACTCAGCACTTCACGCCCCACCACAATCGAAGAGTTTGGAAACATCAGCGGCATCGGAGAATACAAGAAGAAAAAATACGGAAAAGAATTCGTTAATCTGATACGCAAATTTAGCGATTAGCGGTTAACGGTTAACGATTAGTGATCAGTGATCAGCGTTTTATGATTAGCGATTAACGATTAAGGGTTAGCAGTTTATAGCGTCATAGCTTAATCACTAACCGCTAACCACTATTTCCTTGTTTGTTTTAGTAGGTCGCGTAGGTCGGACTGGGGTACTCCTAATGATATGGCTTTCTCGAAATCACGTTTGGCAAGGTCTTTTTTCTTTTGGGCAAGGTAGATCTCGCCGCGCATCAGATATATATCCGGCTGCGAACTGTCCAGCCTTATTGCCTCTTCCAAGTCGACCAATGCCATATCCATGTGTTTCAGGTCCTTTTCCACTCCGGCGCGAGCCACATAGAGCATGGCATATTGGGAAGGTGACAACTGTGCATCTTTCCCTTTGGCGGCAAACATATTGTTCAATATGCGCAAGGCATCTTCATGCTTTCTCTCTTTCTGCTCTAAGGTTGCCAAGCCGAGGCGCCCGTTATAGCTGGCAGGGTTCACTTTCAACAGACGCTCATAATCTGCCTTTGCCATTTTATATTCGCGTTGCTGCATATAGATATAGGCACGCATCAGCAAAGCCTCCTCATTATTTTTCTCCAGATCCAACACTAAAGAATAATCGGCCTGTGCCAAATTATTCCGTCCCAGTTCCATATAGATAGCCGCCCGGTTCAGCAAGATAGGAACCGCCCGCGGTGCGATGTTCAGGGCAAAGTTATAAGATTCCAAAGCCTGTTCATATTGTCTTTGCCGGCGCTGTATCGTTCCGAGATTGGAGAACAGAAGGGCATTATGGGGATTTGCCGGCTCCAGCTTCAAGGCCCGGCGGATATAGTCCTCCGCCTGCGGCAGACTGTCCTGTTCGGTATAAGTGACAGCGCGGTCGCAAAGCTCCTGATAGGTTTGCGAGAACACAGGCATACCGCCTGACAACAAACACACTACGAGAAAAATCAGCTTCTTCATACTTATGATTTTATTTTTATAGTACCTGCCTTGGGAATAAATGTTTATCCCTTGCACTTATTCCAAAGGATACGTGTCGAAAGCAAACAGCTCCGTAGAAAGATACCTTTCTCCCGTATCGGGTAACAAAGCAACCACCATTTTGTTTGCAAATTCGGGGCGTTTTGCCAGCAAACGCGCCGCATAGACGGCGGCACCGGAAGATATACCCGTCAACAGTCCCTCGGCAGATGCCAGTTCGCGTCCGGCGCGAATAGCTTCATCGTCCGGCACAGGAATCACCTCATCCACCACCGAGGCATCATAAAGAGCCGGAACAAAGTTCGCCCCTATGCCTTGTATGCGGTGCGGAGCAGCCTCTCCCCCCTCAAGTACGGGAGACGATGCAGGCTCAACCGCCACAATATAAATGTCCGGATTATGTTTCTTCAATGCGCGGGCCGCACCACAAACCGTACCGCCCGTACCTACTCCCGCCACAAACACATCCACCTGCCCGTCCGTATCCCTCCAGATCTCCTCACCCGTAGTAAGCTCGTGCGCCTTGGCGTTGGAAGGATTCTCAAACTGCTGCAAAATCACAGCACCGGGTATACGGTCACGCAGTTCCTTTGCTTTGGCAATAGAGCCTGCCATGCCCGCCATACCATCCGTCAGCACGATTTCCGCTCCGAGGGCTTTCAGCAGATTACGACGTTCAATACTCATTGTCTCAGGCATGGTCAGCATCAGATGATAGCCCTTGATAGTCGCTACCATTGCCAGGCCCACTCCGGTGTTGCCACTGGTAGGCTCTATTATAGTGGCGCCGGGCTTCAGCACTCCGCGTGCTTCGGCATCCTCAATCATTGCCAGCCCCACGCGGTCTTTCACACTGCCCGCCGGATTGAAAGACTCCAGTTTGGCAACTATATCCTGTTGCAGCCCGTACTTCCGGCTGTATCCTGCCAACTTCATCAACGGAGTGCCGCCGATGAGTTCCGTCAAGTTCTTTGCTATTTTTGCCATAATCATCATTAGTTATAAAACAAGGAGATACATCAAAAATAGAATCCGTTATCATACTTTTGATGCACCTCCTCGCAAAGGTAGAAAAAAAACGCTTGTCCCTTTCTTTCCTTAATAAAGATTAGTGTTTGATGTAGTCAACAATCCATGCGCCCACCTCTTTCGTGCCATATTTGGCTCCGCCTTCCGCCTGAATTTCCGGAGTACGGACATTGGCATCGAGCGAAGCGTCTACCGCCTCGCGAACGAGTGCGCCTTCTTCTTTCAGGCCGAAGTATTCGAACAGCATGGCTACGGACAGGATCTGCGCCAGCGGATTGGCTATGTTCAGGCCCTTAGCCTGCGGCCATGAGCCATGGATAGGTTCGAACACCGGGGTACTTTCTCCTGTGGAAGCCGACGGCAGCAATCCCATAGAACCGCTGATGCAGGAGCCTTCATCGGTCAGAATATCTCCGAAAGTGTTCTCCGTCACCATTACATCGAAGAACTTCGGCTCTTGAATCATACGCATGGCGGCGTTGTCCACATACATATAGTCGGTGGTCACTTCCGGATAGTCCGGAGCCATTTCCCGGGCAATCTGTCTCCACAGGCGCGAAGAGGCAAGGACATTGGCTTTGTCCACTACCGTCAGGTGCTTGTTGCGCTTCATCGCATACTCAAAACCCACTTTCAGGATACGTTCAATCTCCGGACGGGTGTACATATTGGTATCGTAGGCTTTGTCATTGTCCTGATATTTCTCGCCGAAGTACATACCGCCGGTCAGTTCGCGGATGCAGAGGAAATCGGCTCCGTCCACCAGTTCGGCACGCAACGGGGACTTATGCAGGAGGCACTTGAAGGTCTGCACCGGGCGGATGTTGGCAAACAGCCCCAGCTTTTTGCGCATAGCCAGCAAGCCCTGTTCAGGACGTACCTTTGCGGTGGGATCATTGTCGAACTTAGGGTCACCTACGGCCGAGAAAAGTACCGCATCGGCATTCTTACAAGCCTGATAGGTAGCTTCGGGAAAAGGATCGCCCACTTTGTCGATGGCGTCCGCACCGCAGACAGCATATTCATAACTCACCTTATGGCCGAATTTCTCACAAACGGCGGTCATTACGTCCACACCTACGGCGGATATTTCGGGGCCGATACCGTCACCGGCCAATACTGCAATTTTAAAATCCATACTTATTTATTTTTTTTTAATTCATCTCCTATTTTATCTTTCATAGCCTTATTCTTGCGGCGAATACGATCTTATAAGTCATAAGTAATATCTATTTATCGTATTCTCCTTCAATGATATTCAGCATCTTCACCGTAGCCTTGATAGCCGCTTCCGTCTGGTCGGCATCCAAGCCGCGGGTGCGGAACACCTTGTCTTCAAAGCTCCATGTGATCACCGTCTGCACAAAGGCATCGGTGCGCCCGCCGGGAGGGATAGTCACCGCATAGTTCGTCAGCATCGGAAACTTGCGGCCCAAGGTCACTTTGTATATCTTGCGCAGCGCACGCACAAAGGCATCATACTGGCCGTCGCCGCTGGAACTCTCCTCATACTCCTTGCCGTTGATTTCTATTTTCAGCGTAGCCATCGGCTTCAGTCCGTAGGCAAGGTTCACGATGTAACTTTTCAGGTTCACGCGCTCATCCACTATTCCATGTTTCAGGACGTCGGACACGATGTACGGCAAGTCCTCCTGTGTCACAAGCTCCTTTTTATCGCCCAGCTCAATGATGCGTTCCGTAACTTTGCGCATGGACTCCTCGTCCAGATCCAGCCCCAGGTCTTCCAAGTTCTTGCGGATATTCGCCTTACCGCTATTCTTGCCCAATGCATATTCCCGTTTACGTCCAAAGCGTTCGGGCAGCAGGTCGTTGCAGTAAAGGTTGCTTTTGTTATCACCGTCGGCATGCACGCCCGCCACCTGCGTAAACACATTCTCGCCCACAATCGGTTTATTGGCGGGAATCACGATGCCCGAATAAGACTCCACCACGCGGCTCACATCATTCAGGCGGTTCTCGTCTATGTTGGTAATAGCACTGAAATGGTCTTTCAGGATAGCCTGCACGCTGGCAAGAGGTGCGTTGCCCGCACGTTCGCCCAAGCCGTTGATGGTGGTGTGCAGCCCCTTGCAGCCACTCAATACGGCTGCCAGCACGTTACTCACCGCGAGGTCGTAATCATTGTGGGCATGGAAGTCGAAATGCTCATTCGGATAACGCTTCACCATCTTCCGCATGAACTCAATGACCTGCAACGGGTTCAGCACGCCCAATGTGTCGGGCAGCATATACCGCTTTATGTTGGTCCGGATCAGCGCATCCATCAATTGGAAGACATATTCGGGCGAATCCTTCATGCCGTTGCTCCAGTCTTCCAAGTAGACATTCACCTCCATATCCTGCACATTTGCATAGTCCACTACCGACAGGATATCTTCGATATGCTCCTCAGGCGATTTCTTCAACTGGCAGGAGCAATGCTTCAGCGACCCCTTGCACAGCAGGTTGATGACGCGGCAGCCGGTGGCATGTATCCAGTCTACCGAGGTATGTCCGTCCACGAAACCGAGCACCTCTACTTTCGGCAACATATTACGTCGTGCCGCCCAGTCGCATATCATCTTCACCGCATCAAATTCCCCTTCGGACACCCGCGCGGAAGCCACCTCCACCCGGTCCACCTTCAAATCTTCAAGCAACAAACGGGCTATCATCAGTTTTTCATGGGGCACAAAAGACACTCCGCTGGTCTGTTCACCGTCGCGGAGAGTGGTGTCCATGATTTCTATCTTCGGATGATTATGCTTCATTGTTCTTCTCCCAAGCTTCTATTTTATCCTTGTTTCCGACAAGAAAATCAATGTCGTCCAAACCATTCATCAGGCAATGCTTCTTGTAGGCATTGATTTCGAAATGCTCACTCTTGCCGGTTGCCTTGTTGGTGATGGTCTGTTCGGGCAGGTTTACTTCCACTTCCGTCTTTGGATTGGCAAAGATTGAATCGAAAAGTTCTTTCAGGAACGGTTCACTCACCACAACGGGAAGCACGAAGTTGTTCAGCTCGTTATTCTTGTGAATATCTGCAAAGAAACTGCTTACCACCACCCTAAAACCATAGCCGGCAATGGCCCAGGCTGCGTGCTCGCGACTGCTTCCCGAACCGAAGTTCTTGCCCGCCACAAGGATTTGCCCGCCATAAGTGGGATTGTTCAAAACAAATTCCTCATTCAGAGAACCGTCGGCATTGTACCGCCAGTCGCGAAACAGATTTTCACCAAAACCTTCTTTTGTAGTGGCTTTCAGGAAGCGGGCAGGAATTATCTGGTCGGTATCTACATTCTCCAAAGGAAGAGGTACACAAGTGCTGTTGATAATATTGAATTTTTGTTTCATTGTTGCTGTTATTAGATTGTTCTTTGTTCACCATAGAGGGCACAGAGCTTTCTCCTCTTATATTGTTTTCTTTCTATTCTTCTGTCTAAAAAATCTGTGACACTATGCATCCTCTGTCGTGAACCTTAATTTAGATAAAATCTCTCGGATCCGTAATCACCCCCGTCACCGCCGCAGCAGCAGCCACCAGCGGACTGGCAAGCAAAGTACGCGCACCCGGTCCCTGACGCCCTTCAAAGTTACGGTTACTGGTGGACACCGCATATTTCCCGGCAGGCACCTTATCATCATTCATCGCCAAGCATGCCGAACATCCCGGCTGTCGGATAGCGAATCCCGCTTCTTCCAACACCTTATCCAGCCCCTCCTCACGTATCTGCGCATCCACCAGCCATGAACCGGGAACCAGCCAAGCCACCACATCCGCAGCTTTCCTGCGCCCCTTCACAATAGAGGCAAACGCACGAAAATCCTCGATACGGCCGTTGGTGCAAGCACCCAGAAAAACATAGTCAATCTTCTTGCCCAGCAGCGAATCACCCGGACGGAATCCCATATAATCCATAGACTTCATAAAAGACGCTTTGGCTGCCTCTCCCATCTCCTCGGTAGTGGGGATGTGCTGCGTGATGCCCATGCCCATACCCGGATTGGTGCCGTAGGTAATCATCGGCTCGATATCAGCGGCATCAAAGCGCACCTCCTTATCGAAGACGGCATCCTCCTCACTTTTCAGCGTTTTCCAGTATGCCAGCGCCTTGTCCCATTCTTCCCCTTTCGGAGCGTACTCACGTCCCTTGATGTATGCAAAGGTGGTTTCGTCCGGAGCCACCATACCGCCGCGCGCACCCATCTCTATACTGAGATTACACAAAGTGAGGCGTCCTTCCATAGACAGACTGCGCACAGCCTCTCCGGCATACTCCACAAAGTAGCCCGTAGCACCGCTGGTTGTCATTTTGGACATCATATAGAGCGCCATATCCTTGGCAGTGACGCCCTTGCCCAGCCGGCCGTCCACCGTAATGCGCATCGTTTTGGGACGCGTCTGAAGGATACACTGCGAAGCCAGCACCATCTCCACCTCGCTTGTGCCGATGCCGAAAGCCACCGCCCCCATGGCGCCATGAGTAGAAGTATGCGAATCACCGCACACAATCGTCATACCCGGCAAAGTCAGTCCGCGTTCCGGACCCACCACATGGATAATGCCGTTTTTCTTATTCATCATGCCGAAATGCTCCAGACCGAAATCTTTCGCATTCTTAGCCAGCGTATCCACCTGCGTCTTCGAAACAGGATCCTCGATCGGTTTATCCTGATCGTGCGTCGGCGTATTGTGGTCGGGCATACAGAATATCTTTTCCGGACGGAAACATTTAAGACCTCTGGCACGCAGTCCGGCAAAAGCCTGCGGGCTGGTTACTTCATGGCAGTAAAGCCTGTCTATGTAAAGTTGCGTGGGGCCGTCCTCAACCTTCTGCACAACGTGGGCATCCCAAATTTTATCAAATAATGTATTCATCAGAATGAGTATTAATTACAAATTATTATTTACGAATTATCTATTACCAAACACAAAGAACAAATATCAGTTACAAACCACCAAGTGTTAATCACTAAACACCCAATTTAAATTTATTGATACAGTCTATATAGGCTTCTACCGATGCAGCTATAATATCCGTATTCGCACCGAAACCATAATAAATCTGTTTGTCATATTCCACCTGCATGTGCACTTTACCCATGTCGTCACTGCCCTTGCTGATAGCCTGGATAGTGAATTCCTTCAGAGTCATGTGGCGGTCTATTATCTTTTTCAATGCTTTGATAGCGGCATCTACCGGACCGTTCCCACTGGCAGCGGCTTCAAACTTCTCACCGGAAATGTTCAGTCCGATGCTGGCTACCGACCGTACGCCTACTCCGCTCGTCACCTGCAAGTACTCCAGCTTGATACGGTGGTTTTGCGAACGGTCCGCACCTGCCAATACCAAAATATCATCGTCGTTAATATCCTTCTTCTTGTCGGCAAGTTTCAGGAACTCCTCGTAGATGTTATCCAGTTTATCCTGATCGAGTGACACGCCCAGCACTTGAAGGCGGTTCTTCAAGGCAGCACGTCCGCTGCGGGCTGTCAGGACGATAGAGTTATCATCAATACCCACATCGTGCGGATCGATGATCTCATAGGTCTGCACATTCTTCAACACACCGTCCTGATGAATCCCCGACGAATGTGCAAAGGCGTTGCGGCCTACAATTGCCTTGTTAGGCTGCACCGGCATGTTCATCAGGCTGGACACCATGCGGCTGGTAGGATAAATCTTCTGCGTATTGATATTGGTTTCGATGTCAATATCCTTATGGCATTTGATAATCATAGCCACCTCTTCGAGCGAAGTGTTTCCGGCACGTTCGCCAATGCCGTTGATAGTGACCTCCACCTGACGGGCACCGTTCAACACGCCTGCCATCGTATTGGCAGTGGCCATACCCAGATCGTTGTGGCAATGAGTGGAGATGATCGCATTGTGAATACCGTCCACATGCTCCATCAAATAGTTTATCTTCGCGCCATACTCCGTAGGCAGGCAATATCCGGTCGTATCGGGGATATTCACTACCGTAGCCCCTGCCTTGATGACCGCTTCCACCACACGCGCCAGATATTCGTTATCCGTACGTCCCGCATCTTCAGCGTAAAACTCCACATCCTCCACAAAGCGGCGGGCATATTTCACAGCAGCCACCGCACGTTCTATAATCTCCTCGCGAGTGGAATTGAACTTATACTTGATGTGCGAGTCGGAAGTACCGATACCCGTATGGATACGTTTGTGCTTGGCAAATCGCAGGGCTTCCGCCGCCACATCAATATCCTTCTGTACGGCGCGTGTCAGCGCACAAATCGTGGGCCATGTCACAGCTTTTGATATTTCAATCACCGAATTGAAGTCGCCCGGACTCGAAATGGGAAATCCCGCTTCAATTACATCCACGCCCAGCGCTTCCAGTTGTTTGGCCACCTGAATCTTTTCCACTGTATTCAACTGGCATCCCGGAACCTGCTCACCATCGCGGAGCGTTGTGTCGAAAATAAATAACTTATCACTCATCACTTTATTACATTTATAAATTTATATTCCATAAAAAAAGCCTTTCACACCGGGAAGTGAGAAAGGCTTTATATATCATTATATTCACATATATTTATGCACAACACCCACTTCCACTAAACTTTGCCAGTAGAATAATAATGCCACACAGTAGAATATATGTAAAGTTCTGAATCATCTTATCTTTTTGTATTTAACGCTGCAAAGGTAGAGATTATTTCGTACCATGCAAACAAATTCGTAACTTTTTTCTTTAAAAAAATAACATTTTATAAGCAGACACACATTTATCACTCTAATATATAACAAAAAAAGACATACTGCAATAGTATGTCTTTTCCTTATGTTTCAGTTCTATACGAGTTCCGAATTACTTCTTTGCACAAGGTTTGTCACATTTGGCGCTATCGCAAGCAGCCTTCGGGCAAGTTGCGGAGTCGGCTTTGCAGCAAGCTTTCTTTGCAGAGTCGCATACCTGTTCTGTTTTTGCAGCGCAGCAAGAATCTGCAGCGGTTGAGTCGGCGTTGGCAGATTTCTGATTACCACATGATGTTACTGCGAAAGAAAATGCTACTGCCACAGCAGCCAATAAAACTTTAGTTTTCATACTTCAATTTGCTTTAAATATTAATTAAAAATTAGTTCGGAAGCAAAGATAGCAAATTATTGCTAAAAACAGAAATAAGCACACAAAAAAAGCCCCTGTATCTTCCGATACAAGGGCTTCATCAAAAACGGCGACTACC